>Ga0164294_10000426_pt1 | contig 40251 bp, 41 predicted proteins | sample GEODES005metaG_FD_111479 | JGI IMG/M metagenome (GOLD analysis project Ga0164294, IMG submission 111479) | Oligotrophic lake water microbial communities from Sparkling Lake, Wisconsin, USA - GEODES005 metaG | ecosystem: Environmental > Aquatic > Freshwater > Lake | place: USA: Sparkling Lake... | reverse complement strand
CACCATGCTGGTGCGGCGACATCGTGCCGGGGTCGACGTTGAGATAGGGATCGAACTTGCGGATGCGGACTCGATAGCCACGAGCCTGGAGCAGAGCCGCGAGGCTCGCTGCCATGAGACCCTTGCCGAGCGAGGAGACCACGCCGCCGGTGATGAAGATATACCGCGCCATGGGAGAAAACGCCTAACGTGATTGGACGCGCGCCGAAAGCGTGCGAATCACGCTCCGGCGCACATTTTTGTGGACGGACCCCGGATTGGGCCGGGGCCGGCGAAATTTACTGGGCCAGCGGAACCGCGCTGTTGCCCTGCGCCGCGGGAGCGGCCGGGGCGGTGCTGTTGCCCTGGGCCGGCGCGAAGGCGCCACCCGGAGGCGCGCTGGTCGGCAGGGCCTGCGGCGCCGTGGCCGGCGTCGAGCGCTGGAGCGACGCGTCGATGGTCGAGCCGTGACGGCTCGCCGCGAGGAACGCGAGCAGGATCGACATCGCAATGAACACGCCGGCGAGGATCGCCGTGGTGCGCGTGAGGAAGTCAGCCGCGCTGCGTGCCGACATCAGGCCCGAGGGGCTGCCGCTCGAAGTGAGGCCGCCGCCTTCCGACTTCTGCATGAGGATCACGGTCACGAGCAGTGCCGCGATGATTGCCTGGATGACGAGCAGGAAGGTGAACATGAACGTGCGCCGGACCTCTTGAGGAAAGGCGGCACATAGGGGAGCAACCCGCCGCGATCAACCACCGGCTCGCCCCTGGATTGTGAACATACCCAACAAAGATGTAACATTTCGCATCCGGACTGAAACCGGATCGGTTGATGCGCGTTAAGATGAACAGCCTCGGCATACCGGGGGCGTAACAACAGAGTAGATGCCGTGAACGCTATGACCGACAGCTCGCTTTCTTCGTGGAAGAACACGCTGATCGACTATGTGCGATCGGGCGAACCGGACCTTACCAATCGGCAGATGGCGCTGCTGATGCTCGTATATCTGGATCCCGGACCCCACACTGTGCGCGGATTGGCCCGAGCTTTGAACGTATCGAAGCCCGTTGTGACACGTGCCTTGAATAGACTGGGCACGCTCGGCTATCTGCGCCGCCAGCGCGACGACACCGACAAGCGGAACATCTTCGTCGCCAAGACCGCAGAAGGGGCAGAGTTTCTTGCAGAATTCGGGCATTTCCTCGCTGGCGGGCACCTCGCCGAGCCAGTCGCCCGCAGGGCCAGCGCGTAAGCGCTTCTCGCTGAAGGGCCGTTCGGTCGCCATCGATCCCAGGGTCGATGCGGTTCGTCGTGACCTGGCAGACGTACGTCTGGCGGATCGGGTGTTCGCGCCCCATTATGCTGCGCCTATGCCCCGCGCGATCGCCTCCACCGTTCCGCTCCATGCGGGCCCCAAGTCCGATTCGGACGTGCTGATCGAGCTCAAGCAGGGCGACCTGTTCGAAGTTCTCGAACTCGCCGGCGATCGTGCCTGGGGCGTGTCCCCGGCGCACAAGCTGGTCGGCTATGTCCCCGCATCGGTGCTGGAGCGCCCCGCAGCATGACGATTCGCGTTTTCATCGATGGCGCCGTCGGCACCACCGGCCTGGAGATTCGCGAGCGGCTGGAAGGCCGCCCGGCGATCGAGCAGATCATCCTGAGCGATAAGGATCGCAAGAACGCCGCGAAGCGCGAGGACGCGCTCAATTCGGCGGACTTCGTGATTCTCTGCCTGCCCGATGACGCCGCCCGCGAAGCGGTCGATATGATCAAGGCGAGCAAGGTCCGCGTGATCGACGCCTCGAGTGCGCACCGCGTCGCCGATGGCTGGACCTATGGCTTCCCCGAGCTGGAACCCGGCCAGGCCGCCCAGATCGCCGAAGCGACTCGGGTTTCGAATCCCGGCTGCTATCCCACCGGCTTCCTGGCGCTGGTCCGTCCGCTGATTCGTGCCGGCCTGGTGCCGCTCGACCACCCGCTGAGCGTCAACGCGGTCTCAGGCTATTCGGGCGGCGGCAAGAGCATGATCGCCGAGTTCGAGGACGCGAAGGCCGCCGGCCATACCGAGACGGCGTTCCGCAACTATGGGCTGAACCTCGGCCACAAGCATGTGCCCGAGATGGTCAAGCATGCGCGCATCGTGCACGCGCCGATCTTCCAGCCGGCGGTGGCGCGGACCTATCGCGGCATGCTGGTCGAGGTGCCCCTGCCCCTCCACGCCTTCACCCGCCGCCCCTCGCTCGAAGCGATCGAGAACGCGCTGCGCGAGGCCTACAAGGATTCGCCGATCGTCCGCGTGCTGCCGAACGACGTCACCGCGGTGACGATCGAGGAAGATGCGGGCACCGACCGGCTGTCGCTGCGGGTGTTCGGCAATGCCGAGACCGGCCAGGCACGCCTCGTCGCAACGCTCGACAATCTCGGCAAGGGCGCCGCGGGCGCCGCGGTGCAGAACCTCAACATCATGGCCGGGTTCGACCAGACCGAGGGCCTGGTACTCTAAGCCAATATCGTCATCCCGGCGAAGGCCGGGATGACGGATAGATGCCACCGGTTACCCCAGGTAACCTTTGCCACCAGCCTTGATCTTTCGTCCGCGTTGGTGTCTCGCGGGGCCGAAACAAAAGGAAGAGGCGATCCATGAGCCAGCCCGCGGGCAAATTGCTGTTGTTCGGCGCCACCGGCGACCTTTCCCAGCGGATGCTGCTCCCCTCGCTTTATGGCCTCCATGCCGACGGGCTGCTGCCGGCGGGCCTGACGATCACCTGCACCGCGCGCTCGGATCATGACGATGCGGGCTTCCGCGAATTCGCGCGCCACGCCCTGGAAACTTACCTTCCTGCCGACCGTAAAGATGACAGCGCTGTCGGGAGCTTCCTCGAGCGTATCTTCTACCAGCGGCTTGACGCATCGAAGACCGAGGGCTTTGCGGAGCTCGCCGAGAAGCTCGGCGACATCTCCAACGGGCTGGCGATCTTCCTGTCGACCGCGCCTTCGCTGTTCGGCCCGACGATCAAGGGTCTCGAATCGGCGGGGCTGACCGGATCGAACGTCCGCATCGGGCTGGAGAAGCCGCTGGGCGTCGACCTCAAGTCGAGCCGCGTGGTCAACGACATCGTCGCCGAGGCCTTCCCGGAGGACCGCACCTTCCGGATCGATCACTATCTCGGCAAGGAGACGGTGCAGAACATCCTGGCGCTGCGCTTCGGCAACTCGCTGTTCGAGCCGGTGTGGAACGCGCAGGGCATCGAGCATGTCCAGATCACCGTCTCCGAAACGGTGGGCCTCGAAGGCCGCGCCGGCTATTATGACGACGTCGGCGCGCTGCGCGACATGGTGCAGAACCACATGCTCCAGCTGCTCGCGCTGATCGCGATGGAGCCCCCTGCCCGCTTCGACGGCACTTCGGTGCGCGACGAGAAGGTGAAGGTGCTGCGCTCGCTCCGCCCGATCGCCGGCGCCGACGTGCCGAACCTCACGGTGACCGGCCAATATGGCGGCGGCGCGGTGAAGGGCGAGATCGTGCGCTCGTACGACACCGACCTGGAGAAGCAGTCGGACACCGAGACCTTTGTCGCGATCAAGGCGAATGTCGACAACTGGCGCTGGCACGGCGTGCCCTTCTACCTGCGCACCGGCAAGCGCCTGGCCGAGCGCCGCAGCGAGATCGTGATCACCTTCAAGCCGGTGCCCCACTCGATCTTCGAGGATCGTGGTGGCGCGCTGAAGCCGAACGTGCTGGTGATCCGCCTGCAGCCCGAGGAATATATCCAGCTGCTGGTGATGGCGAAGGAGCCGGGCCTCGACCGCGACGGCATCCACCTGAAGGAAGTGCCGCTGAACCTCAGCCTCGAGCACGAGTTCGCCGGCAGCCGCCGCCGCATCGCCTATGAGCGGTTGTTCCTCGACCTGATCGAGGGCGACCCGACGCTGTTCGTCCGCCGCGACGAGGTGGAGGCGCAATGGGCGTGGATCGATGCGATCCGCGAAGGCTGGAAGACCAATGGCGTGAAGCCCAAGCCCTATGCCTCGGGCAGCTGGGGCCCGTCCGCCTCGGTTGCGCTGACCGAGCGCGACCGGGTGACGTGGAACGAGTGATAGTGCGAAAAGCCCCTCAACCTTAACCGTCATCCCCGCGAAGGCGGGGATCCAGAGTCACGAAGGGGCTCACTCTATTACCCTGGATCCCCGCCTTCGCGGGGATGACGAAAATGGGATATTTGGCGTGGAATGATCGTCGAACAGAATTACACGACGATGATTTTTGAACCCCGGATACCCACCTCAATGGGCAAGGAACGAACATGACGACCGAAATCGAATGGTGGGACTACGAAGACGCCGATGAGATGGCCGAAGCCGTCGCCGGTGATATCGGCTTCATCATCGAGAGCGCGATCGATGCGCGCGGTGCCGCGGTGATCGCGCTGGCCGGGGGCAAGACCCCGCTGCCGATCTACGAGAAGCTCGCCAAGGCCAAGATCGACTGGAAGCGCGTGACCATCATCCCGGGCGACGATCGTATCGTGCCGCTGGGCGATCCGCTGTCGAACGTCACCGCGATCGGCAAGATCTTCATCCCCAAGGGCGCCCGCGTGCTCCCGCTCGTCTCGGACAAGGCGCCGGACTACAAGGCCGCGGGCCGTTCGGCCGATGCGCTGCTCCAGGACGTGCACTGGCCGCTCGACCTCTGCCTGCTCGGCGTGGGCGGCGACGGCCATTGCGCCTCGATCTTCCCGGGTCCCGACTTCGACGAAGCGCTGAACGGCCCGAAGGAGCGCCGCGCGCTGGGCGTGATGCCCGATCCGCTGCCGCCCGAGGCCCCGGTCGCCCGCGTGTCGCTGTCGCGCGCCGCGATCGTCTCGGCGCGCGCGCTAATGATCGCGATCACCGGCGAGGCGAAGAAGGAAGTGCTGGAAGCGGCGATCGAACAGGGCGCGTCCTCGTCCTACCCGGTCGGCCGCGTGCTGGCGGACGTCGAGCTGCCGGTGGATATCCACTGGGCTGCGTAATTTCTTCTGTTCCCCGGCGAAAGCCGGGGCCCAGGGTCACGAGCGATCCGGCAGAGAAACCCTGGGCCCCGGCTTCCGCCGGGGAACAGGTCCCGCAAATGGAATGAGACTATGACCCTGCATCCCGAAATCGCCGCCGTCACCGATCGCATCATCGAGCGCTCCAAGGCGAAGCGCCGCGCCTATCTCGCGCTGGTCGAGGCCGAACTCGCCTCGGGCAACGACCGGCCGAAGCTCGGCTGCGCCAACCTCGCTCATGCCTATGCCGGCACCGACGAGCAGCGCGAGGACCTCAAGGCCGGGCGCAAGATGAACATCGGGATCGTCACCGCCTATAACGACATGCTGTCGGCGCACGCGGTCTATTATCGCTATCCCGAGCAGATGAAGATCTGGGCACACGAGGCCGGCGCCACCGCGCAGGTAGCCGGCGGCGTGCCGGCGATGTGCGACGGCGTGACCCAGGGCTATCAGGGCATGGAGCTGTCGCTGTTCAGCCGCGACACGATCGCGCTGAGCACCGCGGTCGCCCTCTCGCACCGTACCTTCGAAGGCGCGGCGCTGCTCGGCATCTGCGACAAGATCGTGCCCGGCCTGCTGATGGGCGCGCTGCGCTTCGGCCACCTGCCGATGGTACTGATCCCGGGCGGGCCGATGCGCTCGGGCCTGGCCAACAAGGAAAAGGCCAAGATCCGCGAGCTCTATGCCGAGGGCAAGGTGAGCCGCGACGAGCTGCTCGATGCCGAGATCGCCGCCTATCACTCGAAGGGCACCTGCACCTTCTACGGCACGGCGAACTCGAACCAGATGATGATGGAGGCGATGGGCCTGCACATGCCGGGCGCGGCCTTCGCCAATCCGGGCACCAAGCTGCGCCAGGAGCTGACCCGCGCCGCGGTGCACCGGCTCGCCGATATCGGCTGGAATGGCGAGGACTATCGCCCGATCGGCCATGTGGTCGACGAGAAGGCGATCGTGAACGCGGCGATCGTGCTGCTGGCGACCGGCGGCTCGACCAATCACCTGATCCACGTGCCCGCCTTTGCGCGCGCAGCGGGGATCACGATCGACTGGGACGATTTCGACCGGCTCTCGCGCGTCGTACCGCTGCTGACGCGAGTCTATCCGAACGGTTCGGCCGATGTGAACGGCTTCGAGGATGCCGGCGGGCCGAGCTTCGTGATCCGCGAGCTGCTGGGTGCCGGGCTGATGCATGGCGACACGCTGACCGTCGGCAAGGGCGGCATGGCGGACTATGGCCGCAAGCCGGCGATGGATGGCGACACGCTGGTGTGGAACGAGCATGGCGAGAAGAGCGAAGACGACACGATCGTCCGCACCGCCGCCGATCCCTTCTCGAGCGAAGGCGGCTTCCGTATTCTAAAAGGCAACCTGGGCCGCGCCTGCATCAAGGTCTCCGCAGTCGAGCGCGAGCGCTGGACGATCGAGGCGCCGTGCCGCGTCTTCCAGGACCAGGCGAGCGTGCAGGAAGCCTTCAAGGCGGGCGAGCTCGACCGCGACGTGGTGGTGGTCGTGCGCTTCCAGGGGCCGAAGGCGAACGGCATGCCCGAGCTCCACAAGCTGACGCCGCCGCTCGGTGTGCTGCAGAATCGCGGCTTCAAGGTCGCGCTGGTGACCGACGGGCGGATGTCGGGCGCGAGCGGCAAGGTGCCTTGCGCGATCCACTTGAGCCCCGAGGCGCTGGGCGGTGGCCCGATCGCCAAGCTGCGCGACGGCGATGTGGTGCGGCTGTGCGCCGAGGAAGGCGTGCTGAGCGCGCTGGTCGATCCGGCCGAGTGGGACGCCCGCGAACATGCGGTGGCGCCACCGCCGGCGATCGGCACCGGCCGCGAGCTGTTCGCGATGCTGCGCCACCACTGCGACGAAGCCGAGCTCGGCGGCTCGGCGATGCTGGCCGAAGCCGGGCTGTAGGAGAATCCCATTCCTCCCTCGCGCAGCGGGGGAGGTGGCAGCCGAAGGCTGACGGAGGGGGCGTAGCCGCAAGGGCACCACGCGTGGAGAAGCCCCCTCCACCAGCTTCGCTGGTCCCCCTCCCCCGCTGCGCGAGGGAGGAACTAGAATGGAAAACGGGCGGCAGCCTGGGCCAGCCGCCGCCCATCTCCCCCCGCTACCCCTAGAAGCGGAACCCGATGCCGGCGCCGAACACGAACGGATCGAGGCTGACATTGACCTTGTTGACCGCGCCGCCGGTGGTGAGCCGTGCGGTGGTGTCGATATCGATGAACTTCACGTCGAGATTGACGAACACCTTCTTCGTGATGTCGACGTCGATGCCGGCCTGGAGCGCATAGCCGAAGCTGTCGTCGAGCTTCACCTTGGTGGCGCCCAGCGCATTGTTGAGCGAGCTGCTCGAATCGCTCGAATAGAAGATCGTGTAGTTGATGCCGGCGCCCACATAGGGCCGCACATGGCTCTTCGGCGCGAAATGATATTGCAGCGTCAGCGTCGGCGGCAGCGCCCAGGTATCGGCAACCTTGCCGAGCCCCGCGATCGCGCCGGTGCCCTGGATATTGTGCTTGGTGGTCGAGAGGATCAGCTCCGCGCCGATATGGTCCGTCGCCATGTAGGTGAAGTCGACTTCGGGCATGTAGCCATCGTCCACCTTGACCGAGCCGGTGGGCACGCCCGGGGTGATCGGGCCGGCCTTCTCGGTGGGCGAGACCATGATGCCGCGCAGGCGGACGAGCACGTCGCCGGCCGCGATGCCGGTCTCCTCCTGCGCATGAGCGGGCATGGCGATGCCGGCGGCGAGTGCCAGTGCGAGAGGGATAACGCGGCGCATCTTGGGTCTCCTTGGTTGAGGAGGCCCGGTTACGCCTGGTGCGTCCCCGGCGATTTGACGCGGCGCAAAAGGCTTTCCGGTCGATTTGCCGATGCCGCTTTACTTCCGCCGCGCTAACCTAGAGAAGGGCCCGACAACGCTGCCATAGGGGGCCAGGCAGCGCCCGAAGAGGCTTGAGGAGAAGGCATTGGAAGTCGTCGCGGTCGATATCGGCGGGACTCATGCCCGCTTTGCCGTCGCAGAAGTAGCGAATGGCCGCGTCGTCTCGATCAGCGAGCCGGTCACGCAGAAGGTCGCCGAGCATCCCAGCCTGCAGCTGGCCTGGCAGGCCTATGGCGAGGCGCTGGGCCGTCCGCTGCCCAAGGCGGCGGCGCTGGCGGTGGCATCGCCGGTGGGCGGCGACATCATCAAGCTGACCAACAACCCCTGGATCATCCGCCCCGCGCTGATCCCCGATCGGCTGGGCGCCGACACCTGGACGGTGGTCAACGACTTCGAGGCGATCGGCCACGCCGTCGCCCAGATGGGCCCGGAGCATTTCCTGCATTTGTGCGGGCCGGACGAGGCACTGCCGCAAAAGGGCTCGATCACCGTGTGCGGGCCGGGCACCGGCCTTGGCGTGGCGCAGGTATTCCGCCACCGCGCGGGATACGACGTGATCGCCACCGAGGGGGGGCATAGCGACTTCGCGCCGCTCGACCGGATCGAGGACGCGCTCGTGAAGCGGCTGCGCAAGACCTATACCCGCGTCTCGAAGGAGCGCGTGGTCGCGGGCCCAGCGATCGTCTCGCTCTACGAGACGCTGGCCGAAATCGAGGGCAAGCCGGTCCACCGGCTCGACGACAAGGCGATCTGGGCGCTGGCGCTGGAAGGCAAGGACGAGGTGGCGGTGGCCGCGCTCGACCGCTTCTGCCTGAGCCTGGGTGCGGTCGCCGGCGATCTGGCGCTATGCCATGGGCCAAGCGGCGTCGTTATTGCGGGCGGTCTGGGCTTGCGCTTGAAGGACCATCTGTTGCAGTCGGGCTTCGGCCAGCGGTTCGTCGCCAAGGGCCGGTTCCAGGGCCTGATGTCTTCCATTCCGGTGAAGCTCATCACGCACCCGCAGCCGGGCCTGTACGGCGCCGCCGCGGCGTTCGCGCAGGAGCATGCCCTTTGAATATCGAAGCCATCATGAAGACCGCGCCGGTGATCCCGGTGCTCGTGATCGAAGACGCCGCCACGGCCAAGCCGCTGGCGGAGGCGCTGGTGAAGGGCGGCCTGCGCGTGCTCGAAGTGACGCTGCGCACCGGCGCGGCGCTCGAAGCGATTGCCGAGATGAAGAAGGTCGAAGGCGCGATCGTCGGTGCCGGTACGGTGGTCAACACCGAGCAGTTCGAGCAGGTGATGAAGGCGGACGCCGAGTTCATCGTCTCGCCGGGCCTGACCGATCGCCTGGGCGACGCCATTGTTCGCAGCGGCGTGCCCTACCTCCCCGGCATCGCCAATGCCGGTGACATCATGCGCGGGCTCGATCTGGGGCTGACCCATTTCAAGTTCTTCCCGGCCGAGACTTCGGGTGGCCTCAAGGCGCTGAAGGCCCTCGCCGCGCCCTTCTATCAGTGCAAGTTCTGCCCGACCGGCGGCATTTCGGCAGCGACCGCACCCGAGTGGCTGGCCTTCGATCCGATCCTGTGCGTCGGCGGCTCCTGGATCACGCCCAAGGGCACGAGCTACGAGCAGGTCGAGGCGCTGGCGCGCGAAGCGGCTTCGCTGGGCAAATAACCGTCATCCCGGCGCAAGCCGGGATCTCGGGCGGCTCTACTCCCGAATGTCGCCGAACAAGTCGCGCCATTCGGGATTGGAGCGCTCGATCAGCTCGATCTTCCACTCCCGCTTCCATTCCTTCAGCATCTTCTCGCGGCGGATCGCGTCGTCGATCGTGTCGTGGTGCTCAGCGAGGACGAGAATCTTGAGGTTGTACCTCGCGCAGAATTTGGAGCCCTTGCCCTCGCGGTGCTGTTGCACGCGTTGGGCAAGGTTCGCAGCTACGCCGACATAGGGAATGCCGCGTGGCTTGTTGGTCATGATGTAAGTCCAGCCGGCCAAGGGTGTCCTCCATCGCCTGAGATCCCGGCTTTCGCCGGGATGACGATATCGTAGCTCTGACTGCGAGTCTGGGACGGAATGTCCCATTTCCGTTTCGCCGCGGCGTCCCCACATCGCAGCCATGGAAAAGACCGGCACGCCCTCCCCACACGCCACCGCGATGCGCGAGGAAAAGCGGCGCGCTGCGGCCGAGATGGGGATCGACGATGCGTTCGTCTCCGAGCTGGTCGAGCGCTTCTACGCGCGGATCCAGGCCGATCCGGTGCTGGGACCCGTCTTCGGCGAGCGGATCGCCGACTGGCAACCGCATCTCGCCCAGATGAAGCGCTTCTGGCGATCGGTCCTGTTCAGCAGCGGCGAGTATCTCGGGCGGCCGATGCCGCTCCACCTGGCCATTCCCAGCCTAGACAAGCCGATGTTCGCACGCTGGCTCGACCTGTTCGCCGCGACGCTGGCCGAGATCGGCGGCGGAGATGCCGCGGAACATGTCCATGAGCGCGCGCGGATGATCGCGAACAGCTTCCTCAACGGGATCGCGATCCACCATCACGGAAAGCTGGGACTGGGACCGGGCGAAGGGTTCGCCTGAACAAATAATCGCCATTCCGGCGAAAGCCGGGATCTCAGGCGATGGCGGAAAGAGAGCCGCACGAGATCCCGGCTTTCGCCGGGATGACGGCTATGCCGTCACATCTCCCCCCGCGCCCTGCGGATCGCGTACCACTTCTGCACATTGGCGTTGTGCTGCTCGAGCGTGTCCGCAAACACATGGCCGCCAGTGCCATCGGCGACGAAATACAGCGCCGAGGAGGTCGCCGGATCGAGCACCGCGTCAATGCTCGCGCGGCCCGGATTGGTGATCGGGCCCGCCGGCAGGCCGACCTTCTCATAGGTGTTGTACTCGTTCTTCGCGTGCACTTCGGAGAGAAGCGGACGGCGGCCGAGCGGCTTGCCCTTGGTGATCGGGTAGATGAAGGTCGGATCGGCCTGCAGCATCATGTTCTGCTTCAGCCGGTTGGAATAGACCGCGGCGACCATGCGGCGCTCCTCGGCCTTGCCGGTTTCCTTCTCGACGATCGCGGCGAGGTTGAGCGCGTCGGTCGGGCTGGTCACCGCGATGCCCGGCTTGCGGGCCTCCCAGGCCTTGGCGAGGTAGTTGGCCATCGCCTTCTGCATGCGATCGAGCACCGCCTGGCGGGTGTCGCCGCGATTATAGGCATAGCTGTCGGGCAGCACCGAGCCTTCGGCAGGCACTTCGATCTCGCCGCTAAGCTGCGGTGCTTTCATCAGCGTCTCGTAGACGATGATCGACGGCGTGCCCTCGGGGATCGTGACGAAGCGCTGGAGGGTACGGCCGCCCTGCATCATGCGGAGAATGTCGGACTGGCTGAGATGCGCGGGCACGCGATATTCGCCCGCCTTGATCGGATCGCTGCTGCCCAGCACCTTGGCGAGGATCAGGAACTGGCGCGCCGAACCGATCGCGCCGGCCGTTTCCAGCTCGGTCGCGGCGCGCGACAGGCTGGCGCCCTCAGGCACCAGCACCGAGATATTCTGCTTAGCGGGTCCTGCCCCGCCCCAGAGCTGGAGCACGCCCATCCCGAAGGCGACAAGCACCAGGATCGCGACGAGCAGCGCGCAACCGCCCAGACGCCGCTTGCGCGGCTTCCGGGCGGGGTTCGCGGCAGCTGCCGGCGCGGGCGTGTCCTCAGACAGCCTTCATCACCAGGCTGGCATTGGTGCCGCCGAAGCCGAACGAGTTGTTCAGCACGGCCTTCACCTTGCGCTCCTTGGCCTTGTGCGGGACGAGATCGACGCCCGCGCAATTCTCGCTCGGATTGTCGAGGTTGAGCGTCGGCGGGACGATCTGGTCGCGCAGCGCCAGGATGCAGAAGATGCTCTCCACCGCGCCGGCGCCGCCGAGCAGGTGGCCGATCGCCGACTTGGTCGAGCTCATCGACAGGTCGGCAATGTCGCTGCCGAACAGGCGGCGGACCGCACCCAGCTCGAGCTCGTCGCCGAGCGGCGTCGAGGTGCCGTGGGCGTTGATGTAATCGATGTCCGACAGCGCGAGGCCCGACTTCTTCACTGCCATCTGCATCGAGCGGAACGCGCCCGAGCCTTCCGGATGCGGCGCGGTGACGTGATAGGCGTCGCCCGACAGGCCATAGCCGACGACCTCGGCATAGATCTTCGCGCCGCGCGCCTTGGCGTGCTCATATTCCTCGAGCACCACCACGCCGGCGCCTTCGCCCATGACGAAGCCGTCACGGCCCTGGTCCCAGGGACGGCTGGCGCGCCACGGCTCGTCGCGGAAACCGGTGGAGAGCGCGCGGGCCTGGCCGAAGCCGGCGATGCCGATCGGGCAGACCGTGCTCTCGGCGCCGCCGGCGAGCATGATGTCGGCATCGTCCATCGCGATCATGCGCGCGGCGTCGCCGATCGAGTGGGCGCCGGTCGAGCAGGCGGTGACCACGGCGTGATTCGGGCCCATCAGGCCGTACTTGATGCTGACCTGCCCCGAGATCAGGTTGATCAGGCGGCCATGGACGAAGTGCGGGCTGACGCGCTTCGGGCCCTTTTCGGCGAGGACGAGCGATTCGCTCTCGATGCCCGGCAGGCCGCCGATGCCCGAACCGATCGAGCAGCCGGCGCGGAAGCGGGTCGCCTCGTCCATGTCGGTGAGCCCGGCATCCTCGATCGCCTGGCCGGCGGCATCGATGCCGTAGATGATGAACGGATCGACCTGGCGCTGGATCTTGTGATCGACGCGCTTGCCGGGATCGAAGCCATATTCATGCTCCGGACCCTTCACTTCGCAGGCATAGTTGCTCTGGAAATCGGTCGCGTCGAAGCGCGTGATCGTGCCCGCGCCGGACTTGGCGGCGATGATATTCTTCCAGGCAGTCTCGACATCCGCGCCCAGCGGGGTGACGAGGCCAAGGCCGGTGACGACTACACGGCGCATCCGATTTCTCCGTCAAACTTCTCAAAATTGCGCATGAACACGGGCTAAATGCCTGTTTTCATGGCCAAAACAAAACGGCTCCCCGCCCAACTCTTTTCGAGCCCGGGACGGGGAGCCGCTGATTCAAGCTCGGCCCATAAGGGCACGATCGCCCAAGGGCGATCAGTCCGCCTTGTTCTCGGAGATGTAGGTAACCGCGTCGCCGACGGTGCTGATCTTCTCAGCCGCATCGTCGGGGATCTCGACGCCGAATTCTTCTTCGAACGCCATCACCAGCTCGACGATGTCGAGGCTGTCGGCGCCCAGATCGTCGATGAAGCTCGCCGTCAGCGTAACGTCGTTCTTGTCGACACCGAGGTGATCGACGACGAGCGCGGTCACGCGGGTGGTGATCTCTTCCTGAGTGGCCATGGTCCCTGTTTTCCTTTGTTGCTAGGGGCTCAATTCGTTGGAACGCACCTAGATCGCACATGGTGCCGTTGCAAGAGGGTGCGCGTTCGCACCGTAACGTTAGCTATCCTCTCAAGCCTGCGAAAACTGCCATGCAGCGTAGCGCACGGTGCTGAGGAAGAGGAAATATTTGTTGAGAAGTGTCGCGTTGGCGCGCGTCTGCTTCGCTTCGTCGGTCACCGAGGAAATCACCAGACCCTGCATTTCGACGGTGGTGAGCGGGCGATTCTGCGTGCCTTCGGGCAGCGCATCGAACTGCGCTTCGAGTTCCCCAGCGTCGAATCCCTGATCCGTGACCGCCTTTTCGGCGATCGGCTGGCCGAGCTTGGCGAGCGTGTAGACTCGCGCAGCTTCTAGCGCCGCTTCGGACCATTTATGTGCGTCGGCGCATTCCTTGGCCGCGATCGAGATGCCGCTGCCTACCGCCGGATCATAGGTGGGGCGCACCGCAGTGGCGTCGGCCATGTTGCGGGTGACGTCCTTGGCGATCTGCTCGGTGAGCGCGGGCTTCAGCTTGCCGATCACGCAATCGATCGTGGCGAGGTCGGCGGCCTGGGCAGCCGGCGCGGCAGCGAGGAACGCGAGGGCGGCAATGGCAATACGACGCATAGACTTAACTCCAGCCCCCGGGCGGGGCGACCATTGCGCGTGGCGGGGCGGCGCGCAAGTTCCCAGCGGCGATCAGAGCGCTTTCCAGTCCTCGACGTATTTCGCCCGCTGGATCGTGGAGACGAGATAGAGCAGCGCCTTCTTGCCCTCGGGATCGGCAGTGGACAGGCCGATGGCCGTGACCTGCGCGCTCAGCCAGTCGCGGTCCGCGGCGATCGGGGTGCCTCCGGGCGCGAGCCGGGCACGGCTTTCGGGGGACATCGCCGCCAGCGCGGCATCAAGCTTCTCGATCGCGCCGGGGCGCCTGGCCATTTCCGCCTGCGAATAGACGAGCAGCAGCGTCGCGCCGAAATAGCGTCCGCCCGCCCGGGAATCGGTAGCCGTCCAGCGATAGCGGAGCGCGCAGGGCACGCCCTTGGCGACCAGCTTGTCGTTGATCACCTTTTGCAGCGTCGCGTCGTTCCGCGTCACCGCCTCGAACAGAATCGCGCCATCGGCGACCGTGGCCGCCTCGCGCAGGCATTCGAGCTCGGCCACGTCGCGCGCCGCCGCCACACCGGGCAGCAGCAGCGCGGCGGCAATCGCCAGCATGCGGATCATTGCGAATCTCCCCCTCGCCCGCCGACGCGGCAGGCGATCAGAGCATCGCCATGCCGCCGTTCACATGCAAGGTCTGGCCGGTGACATAGCCGGCTTCCTTGCTGGCGAGATAGACGACGGCGGCGCCGATATCCTCGCCAGTGCCGAGGTCGCCTGCCGGGATGCGGGTGAGCAGCGCGGTCTTCTGGGCCTCGGGCAGCACATCGGTCATCGCCGAACGGATGAAGCCCGGAGCGACGCAGTTCACCGTGACGTTGCGGCTGGCCAGCTCCTGCGCGACCGCCTTGGACATGCCAACCAGGCCCGCCTTGGACGCGGCATAATTGGCCTGGCCCGGGTTGCCGGTGGCGCCGACCACGGAGGTGATCGAGATCACGCGGCCGAATCGGGCCTTCATCATCGGCTTGGCGGCGGCGCGGATCAGGCGGAAGGCGGCTTCCAGGTTCACCGAGATGACCTGCTCCCACTCCTCGTCCTTCATCCGCATGGTGAGATTGTCGCGGGTGACGCCGGCATTGTTGACCAGGATGTCGAGCTTGCCGCCCAGTGCCTCGACCGCCTGCGGGATCAGCGCGTCGACCTGGGCCGGGTCGGACAGGTTGCAGGGCAGCGCGACGTGATCGCCGCCGAGCTCGGCGCGGAAGGCCTCGAGCTTCTCGGCATTGCTGCCCGAAACGGCCAGGCGGGCGCCCTGCGCGGCCAGCGCCTTGGCGATCGCGGAGCCGATACCGCCCGAAGCGCCGGTGACGAGAGCGGTCATGCCAGTGAGGTCGAACATGTTCTTGTTCCTTCTATCCGCGGAAATCAGAGGCTCTTGGCAAGCGCTTCGATGTCGTCCATCGACACCACGCTCACCGGCGCGGCGTCGGGCGCGATGCGCTTGACCATGCCGCCCAGCACCTTGCCGCCGAATTCGACATAGTCGGTCACGCCCGCGGCGAACATCGCCAGCACCGATTCGCGCCAGCGGACCATGCCGGTCACCTGCTCGACGAGCAGCGCGCGGATCGTGTCGGGATCGGCGACCGGCGCGGCGGTGACATTGGCGTAGACCGGGACCAGCGGCGCCTGCAGCGACACGGCGGCGAGCGCCTCGGCCATCGCATCGGCAGCAGGCTGCATCAGCGGGCAATGGAAGGGCGCGGAGACCGGCAGGAGCAGCGCGCGCTTGGCGCCCATTTCCTTGGCGATCGGCAGCGCACGCTCGACCGCCTCGCGGTGGCCCGAGATCACGACCTGCGAAGGATCATTGTCGTTCGCGACGGTGCAGACCTGTCCCTCGGCCGCGGCATCCGCAATGGCCTGGGCCTTTTCGCGGTCGGCGCCGAGGATCGCGGCCATCGCGCCGACGCCAACCGGCACGGCCGCCTGCATCGCGTCACCGCGGATGCGCAGCAGCTTCGCCGTGGTGGCGAGATCGAAGGTGCCGGCGGCGCACAGCGCGGTATATTCGCCGAGCGAGTGGCCGGCGACGAAATCGGCCTTGTCGGCGAGGCGGATGCCGCCTTCCTTCTCCAGCACGCGCAGCACCGCGATGGCATTGGCCGTGATCGCCGGCTGGGCATTGGCAGTGAGGGTCAGCTGGTCCTCGGGACCTTCACTCATCAGCTGGAACAGCTTCTGGCCGAGCGCATCGTCGACTTCCTGGAAGACTTCGCGGGCGGTGGCGCTGGCGTCTGCAAGTGCTTTGCCCATGCCGACAGCCTGGCTGCCCTGGCCGGGGAAGATGAAGGCGCGCATATGTCTCTCCTGCTCAGCGGCGCTGGTGTGGGGCCGCGCGTTAGGCCTGCACCCTGCCCGACGCAACCCTGACATGAACGCCCCAGACAGGATTGCGAAACATTGCGACCATTTCGCAATGCGGGGGACAAATCCCTGCGACACGCGGTCCCCAGATTGCCCTCAACGCCGGATCCACCCCGGCGCTGCCAGAAGAGAAAAAGAGGAGTGCAGTCATGAAGAAGTTCATTCTCGCCGCCGCCGTTGCGTCGATGGTCGCCACCCCGGTGCTCGCCGCCGCCCCGCAGCAGCATCACGGCCGCCCGCCGGTGGAAAAGAAGGTGGTGGTCAAGAAGAAGGTGGTCGTCGCCAAGCCGAACTACCGCAACAGCTGGCGCAAGGGCGAGCGCTTCGACAGCCGCCAGGCCCGCAACTATCGCCAGATCGACTATCGCCAGTATCGCGGCCTGAAGGCTCCGCCGCGCGGCTATCGCTATGTCCAGTCGGGCAATGACGCAGTGCTGGTAGGGATCACCTCGGGCATCATCGCCGCCGTGATCACGAACGCGATCCGCTAAGCAGAACGCCCGACCAGAGCATGAAACGGCAGGGCCCATGCCCTGCCGTTTTACATTTATGAGAAGAATCCGACTCCTCGTTTCGCCTGCGTTAGTGTTATGGTTAACGCATTCGACTGGGAGGAGTGCAGGATGTTCCGGGCAGCCCTTACGGCCCTTGCCGTTGCCATGCTCATGCCCCTCGCGGCGCAGGCAGGTGATCGCGACGATGGCGGACTTGCACCCGATTTCGAGGGCCAGGTCGCCTATTTCGGCAATTACACCGGCAAGACCTCGGTCACCGCCGAGCAGCGCCGGCGCGACCAGACCCCTTGCCCCTATCAGGACCAGCGCTGCTACCAGCAGGTCGTCGGCGGCGGCGTGAAGGTCGTGCTCAGCTTCGACGGCGAGCACGTGACCGGCTTCTATTACTCGGTCGGCGGGTTCGAGGGGCCGAACGGCCTGCGCGAAGGCACGCTGATCGGCCGCCGCACGCCGGTTGGCTGTGAACTCTACGAGGCCGACGGCACGATGTGGCAGGCGACGACCTGCGGCTCCAAGGGCTTCCAGGGCCAGATCGTCTCGGTGCGCGGCATCCCCAAACAGTCCGAAGTGACCTTCTCCACCGTCGGCATGTTCGTGCGCGACACCGGCTGGATCACCAAGCTGGGCGAGGAAGAAGCCCGCCGCGACCGCCGGATCAACTGGCTGACCCAGAAGCTGGACGGCATCGGCGCGCCCGAGAGCAGGTTCCGCGCCGCAATCGAGCTCGACAGCTATTCGCGCCATTTCCGCGGCATCGACATGGCCCGCGTCTCCGAGCCGGTTCGCTCCGGCCCGTGGAAGAAGAAGAACCGCGAGTGGTTCCTCGACAGCGCCTATACCCGGCCGGACGGCAGCACCGGCAACATCCGCGGCGTGATGTACAATGAGCGGGTGCGCTGCATCGCCTGGGACGAAGAGGCTTGCGGCCCGATCCACCCGCCGGCGGACTTCCCCAAGCCGCGGCTCGACGATGATGGCGGCTGGCTCTCGCGCAGCCCGGCACCGATCGTGCCGAGCGACCCCCGCCCCGTGCCGCGCCCGCGTGGCGGCGGCGGGAGCGGCGACCGATACTAATCCCGCTCGTCATCCCGGCCCGGGGCCGGGGTGACGAGGGTGATGCCACGCCGCATCCCGGGCTTGTCACCAGCCCCACCCTGAGCTAAGGGCGCCCCTTCGTTTGAGCAGGAAGCGATTCCCGCCCGTGCGAAAGCTTGAATCAGGAAGACAGCCGGAGGGGCGTCACACGGGGTGGCGTCAGCGATCGGCCAACAGTGAGAAAGACACATGGCTCTTTACGAGCACGTGTTCCTTGCGCGCCAGGATCTGGCACAGGCGCAGGTGGACGCACTGGCGGAAGCCGCCACCAAGATCGTCGAAGACAACAACGGCAAGGTCGTGAAGACCGAGACCTGGGGCCTTCGTTCGCTCGCCTATCGCATCGCGAAGAACCGCAAGGCGCATTACGTGATGCTCGAGATCGACGCGCCGGCCGGCGTGGTCGCCGAGCTGGAGCGCCAGACGCAGATCAACGAAGACGTGATCCGCTACATGACCGTCAAGGTTGACGAGCTGGAGCAGGGTCCGACCGTGATGATGCGCAAGGGCCAGGACCGCGAGCGCGGCCGCGGCCGTCGCGAGCGCGATGATGCCGGTGGCAACACCGGTTTCAGCGGCGGCGAATAAGGAGATATAGACCATGGCACGCCCGTTTTTCCGCCGTCGCAAGAGCTGCCCCTTCTCCGCGAAGGATGCTCCCCGGATCGACTATAAGGACGTCCGTCTGCTCCAGGGCTTCGTGTCCGAGCGCGGCAAGATCGTCCCGTCGCGCATCACCTCGGTGAGCGCCAAGAAGCAGCGCGAGCTGGCCCAGGCCATCAAGCGCGCCCGTCACCTGGGCCTGCTGCCCTACATCGTTAAGTAAGGGAGGCTCGACCCATGGAAGTCATTCTGCTTGAGCGCGTCGAGAAGCTCGGCGCCATCGGCGACGTGGTGAAGGTCAAGGACGGGTTCGCCCGTAACTACCTGCTCCCGCGCAAGAAGGCGCTTCGTTCGAACGCCGCCAACAAGAAGGTCTTCGAGGCCAACCGCGCGCGCATCGAGGCCGACAACGCCGCTCGCCGCACGGACGCCGAGAAGGAAGCCGGTTCGTTCAACGACGTTTCGGTCACCCTGATCCGCCAGGCTTCGAACGCCGGCCACCTCTACGGTTCGGTCGCGGTGCGTGACCTGGTCGAGGCGCTCGTCGCCGACGGCCACAAGGTGACCAAGTCGCAGGTCGTCCTCGACAAGCCGATCAAGTCGATCGGCGTGTACGAAGTGCGCGTGCAGCTGCACCCCGAGGTTGCGGTGACCGTCAAGGTCAACGTCGCCCGCTCGCCGGAAGAGGCCGAGATGCAGTCGCAGGGCGTCGACGTGATGGCCGCGATGTTCGAGAAGGAAGAGACCGGCTTCGTTGAGGATTACGATCCCAACGCCGAGCCGGGCGCGACCGCCGAAGTTCGTGAGGAGGCTCCGGCCGCCGACGAAGGCGAGACCGCCGAGGGCTAAGCCCCCGTTTCGGAAAAGTGAAAGGGCCGCCCCGGGATGCCGGGGCGGCCCTTTTCTCTTGCGCGACTTCCCGAGGGAACCAAATTCGCAGTATATCTTCGGGACCCGCCAAATAACGCGGTGGCGTTATGGGCAGGAAACGCAGGCGCCGATCACCGCCGCGAGGGGGATCAGGGCCAATACGACTGGCAGAACCTTGCTCATCTCAACCCGAACCTTCTGTATCGCTCGGGTATAAAACGAGCTCAGTCGAGCAAGGTTGCAGCACCCGTTAATCTTTTGTTCGGGAAGCGTTCACCCTGGCATGGTCTAAGGGCACGCGATGCTGTCGATCCTGCCCCTGATGCTGGCCTTTGCCGCCACCCCTGCCCCATCGGGACTCGAAGCCGGCGTGCTGGCCGAGATCAACTTCGCCCGCGCCCGGCCGCGCGACTATGCCGAGCGGCTCCGCGAGTACCGGAAATACTTCAAGGGCAAGATCGTCTGGTATCCCGGCAATCCCGATGGCCTGCGCACCAGCGAAGGCACGCGGGCAGTGGACGAGGCGATCCGCTTCCTCGAGCGCCAGGCGCCGCTGGAGCCGATCGCATATGCCGAGCTGCTCGCCCGCGCCGCGCGCGACCATGTCCGCGACCAGGGGCCGACCGGCGCGACGGGACACATCTCCGCCGATGGCGCCAATCCGCGCACCCGGGTGCAGCGCCGCGGCGGCGGCGAATATGTCGCCGAAGTGATCACCTATGGCCCGCCCAGCGCGGTGGAAGTGGTGCGCCAGCTGATCGTCGATGATGCCGTGCCCGGGCGCGGCCATCGCAAGACGCTGTTCTCCGCCGAGATGCGCCATGCTGGTGTCGCCTGCGGGCCGCACCGCGGGTACCGGGTGATGTGCGTGGCGGACCTGGGGCGGAAACCCGACGGGCGCCCCTGATCCCCTAAGGTTAACTCCCGAATATCCGCTTGCCTTCTCAGGTGGTTAAGCCGGTATCGCTACCGGTGACACGACGGACGGGCGCGGGGCTCGGCCGGCTCCGGGGGGAGCATCCGAGTGATTGCAAAGGGCCGTTGGTTCGCCGCGCTGAGTGCGTGCGGGATGCTGCTGTCGAGCGCCGGGGCGCATGCCGGCGAACGCGCCACCGACATTTCGCGCCTGGAGCGCGATGTCCTCACCGAGATCAACTATGCGCGGCAGAACCCGCGCGAATATGCCGCGATGCTGCGCGAGTATCGCAGCTTCTTCGACGGCCGCGTGCTGTTCCTTCCCGGCGATCCCAATGGCGTGATTACCAATGAAGGCACCGACGCGGTGGACGACGCAATCGACTTTCTCGAACGCCAGGCGCCGCTGCCGGCACTGAGCCGCGGCGACCTGCTGGTGCTGGCGGCGCAGGACCATGCCGACGACCAGGGCAGCTTCGGCGGCACCGGACATGTCTCGCGCGACGGAATGAGCCCGGGTGACCGGGTGCGCCGTCGCGGCGGCGACATCTATGTCGGCGAAGGCATCTGGTACGGAAATGGCGACGCCGGCACGGTGGTGCGCAGCCTGATCGTCGACGACGGCGTGCGCAGCCGCGGCCACCGCGCATTGCTGTTCCAGTCGGACTTCCGCTTCGCCGGGGTCGGCTGCGGCGCGCATCGCCGCTTCGGCAATATCTGCGTGGTCGATTTCAGCGGCACGGTCGACGGCTCGCCGACCGTGCCCGGCTGGGCCAAGGCGCGCGGCGGCCAGGTCTTCCGGATGCCGGCCACCACCAAGCGCTGAGGCGGATTGCCAGATTGCCCCGGATCGGTGAGGATCGCCGGCAATGGGGTATCTCGTACTGTTCCTCGCCGGCGCGCTGCTCTGCAACGCGATCCCGCACCTCGCCGCCGGCCTGCGCGGCGAGCCCTTCCCCACGCCCTTTTCCCACCCGCGCGGCATCGGCAACTCGTCGCCGTTGATGAACTTCTACTGGGGTTCGGCGAACCTGCTGATCGGGATCTCGGCGCTGCTCAGCTATTCGCTGCGCGACTATGGCGTGTGGCCGGTGATCGGCGGCTGGCTGGCGCTGGGGAGCTATATCGCCTGGCATTTCGGGAAGGTGCGGCGATAAACTACCAAATCTTCCGATTCCGCTGATGGACCACGCGGTAAGCTTCTTGGAATGAGATACGCGCCTTGCCGATCTGCACATGCTCCGCGAGGTCGCCGAGCAGATTGTTTACATCCAGTCGTGTCAGAGCAGACCGCACGCCGACCATCACCTCCCTGAGCCGGAGATTAGAAGAAAACTCTTCGTAGTAGTTTCCGTCCGGATGCTGATTGGCGGGATCCAGTTCGAATGCCGCCCGCCATTCCTGCTCATAGCGCCAGTGCTCATATTTAACATTGAGCCACCGGTTCATTTCATCCTCCCCCGACGTTTCATTCGCAAAGAGTTTTTGCATGTCGGCTAGCGGACGAGTGAGCGCGTATTCCACCTGCGCGACATGATTATCGGGAACGTCGAAACCCAGGCACATGCCTTTGTGCCCGTCTGCGTAATGACTCCATTGGACTGGATTGTCCTGTCGGGCACTAAAGCAAAGCAGCCCGATCTTCGCGTGGGCTCGCCGCTTGAAATCCGCAATAACCTTACGAGCCTTCGTATCGGAGCAGGCGGGAGTGAACTCAAAAGGGTCGTTCAAGTCCGCGATACGCGCTAGCTTTAGACGGCGCATTTCAAGGTCAAGAATGCCGTATTTCTCTTTGACGAAGTGATAGAGCCGCATTGCCCCCTCACTTCCGCCCGAACAGCTTCTCAATATCCCCGTGCGCCAGCTTGACCCAGGTCGGGCGGCCGTGGTTGCACTGGCCCGAATGCGGGGTGACTTCCATCTCCCGCAGCAGCGCGTTCATCTCGGCAACCGAGAGCACCCGCCCTGCCCGGACCGAGCCGTGGCAGGCCATGGTCGCGGCGACATGGTCGAGCTTTTCCTTGAGGCTGAGCGCTTCATCGAAGCTGGCCAGTTCGTCGGCGAGATCGGTGACCAGCGCGTGGACGTCGCCCTTGCCGAGCGCGGCGGGGACGGCGCGGACCAGCATCGCGCGCGGGCCGAAGCGCTCCAGGTCTAGGCCGAAGGCAGTGAGTTCGCTCGCACGCGCCTCGAGCCGGTCGCAGCCGGGCTCGTCTAGCTCGACGACTTCGGGGACAAGCAGGCCCTGCGACGCCACGCCGCCCTCCGACATCGCCCGGCGCATCCGCTCGAGGACGAGGCGCTCGTGCGCGGCGTGCTGGTCGACCAGGACCAGCCCGTCCTCAGCCTCGGCGACGATATAGGTCTTGGCAACCTGGCCGCGGGCGACGCCGAGCGGGTGCAGGATGCTCTGCGGCACCGGCTCGATCGCCGGCTCGGCGCGAGCGAGCGGCGGCGGGGCCGAGAAGCTCGGGCGGCGGTCCTGCACACTGGCATAGTTGTAGGACGGCGCCGGGTTGTACTGGGGCGCCGGGCTATAGGCCGGCTCGGCATCCCAAAGTTGCGGCGCCGGGGCGACGGGAGTGCTGGCCTCGCTCGTCCACATGCCCAGCGCCGCCTCGCTCGGGCGCTGGACACTGCGGTGCCCGGCCTCGTCGAGCGCGCGGCGCAGGCCCGAGACGATCATGCCGCGGATCAGCGCGGGATCGCGGAAGCGGACCTCGGTCTTGGCGGGGTGGACGTTGACGTCGACCTGGTCGGGCGGGACATCGAGGAACAGCGCGACCACCGGATGGCGGTCACGTGCCAGCATCTCGGCATAGGCGCCGCGCAATGCGCCGATCAGCAGGCGATCCTTCACCGGGCGGCCGTTGACGAAGAGATACTGGTGGTCCGCGACGCCGCGGTTGAAGGTCGGCAGCCCGGCGACGCCGCCAAGCACCACCCCTTCCCGTTCGAAATCCACCGCGACGCTATTCTCGGCCAGCGCACGATCCGTGAGGCCAGCAACGCGCTCGGGGCCGGTCTCGTTGCCCTGGACCTGCAGGGCCTTGCGCCCGTCATGCTCGACCGAGAAGGCGATGTCGGGCCGGGCCATCGCCAGGCGCTTCATCACGTCGAGGCTGGCGGCATATTCGGCGCGTGGCGAGCGCAGGAACTTGCGGCGGGCCGGCACGCGGCCGAACAATTGCTCGACTCGCACGCGGGTGCCCGGCGGCAAGGCGGCGGGGCCTTCGGATACGAGTGCGCCATTGTCGACCAGGCGACTCCAGCCCTCGGCGCCGCGCACGCGGCTTTCGAGCGTCATCCGGGCGACGCTGGCGATCGAGGGCAACGCCTCGCCGCGAAAACCGAGCGTGCTGACTTGATCGATCTCGTCGTCGGGAAGCTTCGACGTGGCGTGACGCTCCAGCGCAAGCGCCATTTCGGGCGGCGACATGCCGCAGCCATCGTCGGTCACTTCGATCAGATCGGTGCCGCCGCCGGCCAGTTTCACGGCGATCCGGGTGGCTCCCGCGTCGATCGCGTTTTCGACCAGTTCTTTCAGCGCGCTGGCAGGGCGTTCGACCACTTCTCCTGCTGCAATTCGGTTGACAAGATGTTCGGGGAGACGGCGTATTGACATGGTCGTTGCTCTAGCCCAAGCGGCGGCATCCCGCGACCCCAACCGCATCGCACCAGGCCGGATTCTTCAGTCCGTCCCGGAAGGGGTTGGAGTAGAATTTTTGAAGAGCTGCGCGGCGGGCGCCCGCGCCGCAGGACGGAACCATAAATGGCATTTCCCCGCTTGTTCAATTTCATGTCCCACGACATGGCGATCGACCTCGGCACCGCGAACACCGTGGTGTACCTCCGCGGCCGCGGCGTCGTCCTCAACGAGCCGTCGGTGGTGGCGGTCGAGACGCTGAACGGCGTCAAGCGCGTGAAGGCGGTCGGTGACGACGCCAAGCTGATGATGGGCAAGACCCCGGGCAGCATCGAGGCGATCCGCCCGCTGCGCGACGGCGTGATCGCCGACATCGATATCGCCGAGGAAATGATCAAGCACTTCATCCGCAAGGTGCACGGGCAGCGTCGCTTCATGCGCTGGCCGCAGATCGTGATCTGCGTGCCGTCGGGCTCGACCTCGGTCGAGCGCCGCGCGATCCGCGACGCCGCGTCGAACGCCGGCGCTTCGCAGGTCTGGCTGATCGAGGAGCCGATGGCGGCCGCGATCGGCGCCGACATGCCGGTGACCGAGCCGATCGGCTCGATGGTCGTCGATATTGGCGGCGGCACCACCGAAGTCGCGGTGCTCTCGCTGCGCGGCCTCGCCTATTCCACCTCGGTCCGCGTCGGCGGCGACAAGATGGACGAGTCGATCGTCTCCTATGTCCGCCGCAACCACAACCTGCTGATCGGCGAAGCCACGGCCGAGCGCATCAAGCAGGAAGTCGGCGTCGCCAAGCCGCCGGCGGACGGCATCGGCCAGACGATCCACATCAAGGGTCGCGACCTGGTCAACGGCGTGCCGAAGGAAATCCAGATCAACCAGGGCCAGATCGCGGAAGCGCTCTCGGAGCCGGTCGGCACGATCGTCGAGGGCGTGCGCATCGCGCTCGAGAACACCGCGCCGGAACTGGCCGCAGACATCGTCGACCAGGGCATCGTGCTCACCGGCGGCGGCGCGCTGCTGCAGGGCATCGACGAGGTGCTGCGCGACGAAACCGGCCTGCCGGTGACGATCGCCGAGGATCCGCTGACCTGCGTGGCGCTCGGCACCGGCCGTGCGCTCGAGGATCCGGTGTTCCGCGGCGTGCTGATCTCGGTCTAATCGGAAGGCAGGGGGTATGGCGCCGCCACGCAACCGGCGCCCGGGTTTTTCGCGGCGGGCGCAATACGGGCTCTTCCTCGGATATGTGGGCGCGGTCGGCGGCATGCTGATCGGCGTGGCCTTGCTGCTGCTCTCGACGTTCAACCCGCCGGCCTTCGCGGCGGTGCGTGGCTTCTTCTCGGAGATCACCACGCCCGTCGCCAGCGCCTTCACCTGGGCGCGCACCAGCGTCGCCGGGGTGCCCGACGGCGTCTCCAGCTACTGGAACGTCCGCGGTGAGAATGCGCGGTTGAAGAAGCAGATCACCGATGACCAGCTGCTGGTCAGCCGGGCGCGCACGCTCAACCAGGAAAACCGCCACCTGCGCGACATGCTCAAGCTGCGCGACGTCTCCACCGATGCGGTGGTGGTCGCGCGGCTGGTGGCCAGCTCGATGGCTAGCACGCGGCGCTATGCCACACTCAACGCCGGCGGCTGGCAGGGCGTGAAGTCCGGCCAGCCTGTCCGCCAGCCCGATGGGCTGATCGGCCAGGTGGTGGAGACCAGCCCGAACACCTCGCGCGTGCTGCTGATCGTCGATTCGGAAAGCATCGTGCCGGTGCGCCGCACCCGTGACGGCCTGCCAGGCATCGCCGCGGGCCGCGGCGACGGGCTGCTCGACATCCGCTCGGCCAGCGTGGCAACGATGATCTTCCAGCCCGGCGACACCTTCGTCACTTCGGGCACCGGCGGCATCTTCCCGCCCAACATCCCGGTCGCGCGGGTGATCCGCACCTCGCGCGACATCGCCGTGGCCGAACCCTCGGCCAATCCCGACGCGCTCGATTTCGCGCTGGTCCAGGCGACCTTCCTGCCCGAGCCGACGCCGAGCCCCGCCCCCTCTCCTTCGCCGAGCGCCAAGCCCAAGGCCGAGAAGAAATAGTGGCCGACTTCCTCCCGCTCGGCCGCAGCGAGAAGATGCCGCGCAGCGTCTGGCTGGCGCCGCTTTCGGTGGTGCTGGGTTCGCTGACCGTGTTGCTGCCGATCATCGCCACCGTGCCCTTCCTGCCCCCGTTCGGGCTGATGATGCTGCTCGGCTGGCGGCTGGTGCGCGGCGACGCGATGAAGGTGTGGATGCCGGTGCCGCTCGGCTTCGTCGACGACATGTTCAGCGGGCAGCCGCTGGGCAGCGCAATGGTGCTGTGGACGCTGGCGATCCTGATGGTCGACGTGCTCGACACAAGGCTGGTGTGGCGCGATTTCTGGCAGGACTGGCTGATTGCCAGCGGCGCGATCGCCTTCGTGCTGATCGCCGGGCGGCTGATCGCCTCCCCCTTCGCCGCACATGTCGATACCGCGCTGCTGATCCAGGTTCTGGTCTCCGCCGCGCTTTTTCCCTTGATCGCACGCTTCTGTGCCTGGCTGGATCGGGATAAGAAGCGAAACTGATGGCACGGATTACCGAGGCAGCGCAGGCTTATAGTTTCTCCCGCCGCGCGCTGGTGCTGGGCGGGCTGCAGGGTACGGCTGCGCTCGTGCTGGCCGGGCGGATGACCTGGCTCGCCGTATTCGAGAACGAGCGCTACCGGCTGACCGCCGAAAGCAACCGCGTGCGCCTGACGCTCACCCCGCCGCGCCGCGGCTGGATCGTCGATCGCGCCGGCATCCCGATCGCCAACAACCGCACCGCCTTCCGCGTCGACATGATTCCCGACCGCATGGAGGACAAGGAAAAGACGCTGGGCATGCTCCAGCAGATCCTGAGCCTGGGCGAGGAGGAGATGGCGCGGATCCGCACCGATCTGAAGCGCGCATCGGGCTTCCAGCCGGTCCAGGTCTCCGACAGCCTGACCTGGGAGCAGTTCGCCGCAGTGAGCGTGCGCGTGCCCGAGATGCCGGGCGTGCAGCCGACCCGCGGCTTCTCGCGCAACTATCCGCTGGCGGCGGGTGTGGCGCACCTGGTCGGCTATGTCGGCACGGCTTCGGCCGAACAGTATAAGAAGGACAAGGACCCGCTGCTCGTCGCGCCCGGCTTCAAGCTGGGCAAGGACGGGCTGGAGAAGACGCTGGAGGATCGCCTCCGCGGCACGCCCGGCGCCAAGCGCGTCGAAGTCACCGCGCATGGCCGGCTGGTCAAGGAGCTCGCGACGCGGCCCGACCAGCCCGGCGAGACGGTAAAGCTCACCATCGATGCGCTGCTCCAGGAATATGTCGCACGGCGGCTGGGCACCAATTCGGGCTCGGCGACCGTGATCGACGTCGAGAATGGCGACATCCTCGCGATGGTCTCGATGCCCGCCTATGATCCCAACAGCTTCTCCGACGGCATCAGCCGCAACGAATGGAAGATGCTGAGCGAGGACGATCACGTCCCGCTGATGAACAAGGCGCTGCAGGGCCTGTATCCGCCGGGCTCGACGGTGAAGCCGATGAACGGCCTCGCGCTGATGCATGCCGGGATCGATCCCAATGCGCGCGTGGTCTGCTCGGGCGCAATGCGCGTCGGCAATGGCGTGTTCCACTGCCACAAGCGCGGCGGCCATGGTCCGCTCGATCTCAAGCATGCGATCATGCAGAGCTGCGACATCTATTTCTACGAGATGGTGCGCCGCGTCGGCTATGATGCGGTGGCACCGATGGCGCGGGCGCTGGGCCTGGGCCAGAAGTTCGACCTGCCCTTCTCCACCCAGCGCTTCGGCACCGTACCCGACGGCGCTTGGAAGCTGAAGCGCTACAAGCAGCAATGGACGGTGGCGGATTCGCTCAACGCCTCGATCGGCCAGGGCTATGTGCTAGCCAATCCGCTGCAGCTGGCGGTGATGGCCAGCCGGCTCGCCTCGGGCCGTCAGCTCGTCCCCAGGCTGATCGCGGACACGCCGCGCCAGGAGGCCCCGCCCCTCGCCGCCACGCCCGAGCAGCTGGCGATCATCCGCGATGCGATGTTCGGCGTGATCAATTCGGGCGGCACCGGCGGCGCAGCGCGCATGCAGGTTCCCGGCATCACCCTTGCCGGCAAGACTGGTACCGCCCAGGTGCGCCGCATCACCATGGCCGAACGCCGTTCGGGCGTGCTCAAGAACGCCTCGCTGCCGTTCAAGCTGCGCGACCACGCGCTGCTCGTCTGCTTCGCGCCCGCGGACAAGCCGAAATATGCCGCAGGCATCGTGCTCGAGCATAACGGCCACACCGTGCGCAACCTCGACACGCCGCAGATCGGCCGCGACATCATGACCTTCCTGTTCGACCGCAAGCTTGCGATGGAATCGCTCCACCGCGAGGAACCCACCTGGGGCGGCGACTACAAGACCCGGATGGCAGCGCAGGCCAAGGCCTTCGAAGTCGCCCAGAGCGCGCCGCCGCCCGAAACGCCCGAGGACGCAGTGGAAGCCGCCAGCACGGTCGCTTCCGAAGCGGCCAACGCGACGACCAGCAACACGATCGATACGAGCGCGGCCGAACGCGGCAGCGTGGAGCAGGACTGATGGCCACGCTGCACAATTCGAGCCTTGGCCCCTCGGGCATCGTCCCCGGGCCGCTGGCGCAGCTTCCCTGGCGGATCATCGGCCTGGTGGTGGCGATCGGCATGTTCGGCCTGGTCGTGCTCTATTCGGCCGCCAGCGGCAGCATGACGCCCTGGGCCTTCAACCAGGGCATGCGCTTCTTCATATTCCTGGCGATGGCGATCGCGATGTCGCGTATCCCCGAGAGCTTCTGGGCGCTGGGCGCCTTCCCGATGTACATCGTCGTGGTGCTGATGCTGGTCGGCGTGGAGCTGCTGGGCGCCGTCGCCGGCGGCAGCCAGCGATGGCTAGACCTAGGCATCATACGATTGCAGCCCTCCGAGCTGATGAAGCCGGTGATCATCATGGCGATGGCGCGCTTCTACGAGATCCTGCCCGCCGGCGAGATTCGCAAGTTCGGTGCACTATGGCCCGGCTGCGTGCTGATCGGCATTCCGGCAGCGCTGGTGATGCTCCAGCCCGACCTCGGCACCGCGCTGGCGATCAGCTTCGGCGGCGTGGCGGTGATGTTCCTGGCCGGCCTGCCGCTCCGCCTGTTCCTCGGCGGCGCGCTGGCGCTGGCGCTGGCGATCCCGTTCGCGGTGAACTTCGTGCTGCACGACTATCAGCGCAACCGCGTGCTGATCTTCCTCGATCCCGAGAGCGACCCGCTCGGTACCGGCTATCACATCAGCCAGTCGAAGATTGCGATCGGATCGGGCGGCGTGTTCGGCAAGGGCTTCCTGCAGGGTACCCAGAGCCACCTCGACTATCTGCCCGAGGGGCATACCGACTTCGCGCTGGCGACGATGATGGAGGAATGGGGCCTGATGGGCGGCTTCTTCCTGATCATCGGCTTCAGCATCCTGATTCGCTGGGCGATCGGCGTGAGCATGCGCGCGCAGAGCCGGTTCGCCCGGCTGACCGCCTCCGGCCTCGCCGCGACGATCTTCTTCTACTGCGCAATCAACATGGCGATGGTGATGGGCCTGGCCCCTGTGGTGGGCGTGCCGCTGCCGCTGATCAGCTTCGGCGGCACCGCCGTGATGACCTTCATGATCTGCTTCGGAATCCTGCTTTCGATCGACCGGCAGAGCCGCCGCGTGCAGCGTTGGTGATTTTTTCGAAATAAGGGGTTTACAAGCCGCGAAGTGCGCCGCTAAAGGCCCACCTCCACTGCGGAGGCGCACTCACCAAGAGCGCCGAAACAACCCGGAATGGACGCATAGCTCAGTTGGTAGAGCAGCTGACTCTTAATCAGCGGGTCCTTGGTTCGAGCCCAAGTGCGTCCACCATTCCCTTCCCTGACTTAGCGCCCATCGTGAGCTGCGGTCAGTTTCCAAGACACCGAATTCAGGACAGCAACGGCCTCGCGCCGAAGCGGTGTTCTACGCTATCGCGTCCCGGTGACCGGACCCATTCCCTCCCTGCCCGACGCGATCGCCGCGGTGCTGCGTGAAGCGGCGGCGACTGCCGTGATGCCGCGCTATCGGGCGCTTGCCGCCCAGGACGTCGAGGAGAAGTCGCCCGGCGAGCTCGTGACGATCGCCGACCGCGATGCCGAAGCGATCATCGCGCGTGGCCTCGCAGCGATCCGTCCCGATGCCCGCTTCGTCGGCGAAGAGGCGTGTGCGCAGGATCCCTCGCTGCTGGAGCGTCTCGACGAAGGTGCGGTATGGATCGTCGACCCGATCGACGGGACCGGCAACTTCGCCGCGGGGCGCGAGCCCTTCGCCCTCATGGCCGCGCTGCTCGAGCAGGGTGAGATCGTCGCTTCCTGTATCTTCGATCCGGTGCATGACCGGCTCGCCGCAGCCGAGCTTGGCGCCGGCGCCTGGCTGAACGGCACGCGGATCGCCACTGCGCCCGGATCGCCGGGGCTCGCCCAGCTTTCCGGGATCGTCAGTGGCTTCTCCCAGCCGGCCGAGATGACACCGCGCATCGAAGCCTTGTCCGGGGCTGTCGGCGTGATCGTGCCGACGCGGCGCTGTGCCGGCGACGAATATCCGCTTGTCGCCTCGGGCGGGCGGCACTTCGCCCTCTATTGGCGGACGCTGGTGTGGGACCATGCCGCTGGCGTGCTGTTCCTGGGTGAGGCCGGCGGCAAGGCAGCGCGGCTCGACGGCACGCGCTATCGCCCCGCCGACGCGCGTGGCAGCACGATGCTGCTCGCCCAGACCCCGGAGATATGGGACGAGGTTCAGGCGGTGCTGCGGCGCTGAGCCCCTGCCCGTCAGCCCTTGGCGAGCCGGTCGAACGCCTGGAGCCGGACGAGCAGCGCCGGCATCTCGTGGAGGGGGACCATGTTAGGGCCATCGCTCGGCGCGACGTCCGGATTCTCGTGCGTCTCGATGAACACCGCAGCGACGCCGACCGCGATCGCCGCGCGCGCCAGCACCGGCACGAACTCACGCTGTCCGCCCGAAGTCTCGCCCTGCCCGCCCGGCTGCTGCACCGAATGGGTGGCGTCGAATACCACCGGGCAGCCGGTCTGCGCCATGATCGGCAGCGAACGCATGTCGCTGACCAGCGTGTTGTAGCCGAAGCTCGCGCCGCGCTCGCACAGCATCACCCGGTCATTGCCGCTGGCGATGATCTTGGCGGCGACGTTCTTCATGTCCCAGGGCGCGAGGAACTGGCCCTTCTTGACGTTGATCGCGCAGCCGGTCTCGGCGGCGGCGACCAGCAGGTCGGTCTGGCGGCAGAGAAAGGCGGGGATCTGGAGGACGTCCACTACTTCGCCGACCGGGACGCATTGGGCAGCGTCGTGGATATCGGTGATCACCGGGCAGCCGAAGCGCGCGCGCACCTCAGCAAAGATCTCGAGCGCCTTGCCCATGCCGATGCCGCGCGCCGAGTTGATCGAAGTGCGGTTCGCCTTGTCAAACGAGCTCTTGTAGATCAGCCCGATGCCAAGCGCGCCGCACATCTCGGCGAGCGCCGCGGCGGTGTCGAGCGCATGTTCGCGGCTCTCCATCGCGCAGGGGCCGGCGATCAGGGTGAAGGGCTTGTCATTGGCGATCTCAAGCGCGCCGATGGTGACGGTGTTCATGGCCAAAATCCTCAGAATGCGCCGCATTCGGCGAGGATCTCGCCGACATCGCGCCCGCGCGCCGCAAACATGCGGATCCGCGCCTCGTTGCTCATCACGTCCCAGGCCGCCGCCTCGACTTCGGCCCAGCGCTCGCGCGGGACGACGATGACGCCGTCCTCGTCGGCGAACACCACATCGTCGTTGCGCACCCGAATGCCGCCCATGACGACCGGCCGGTTCATCGCGCGCAGCGTGCCGTCGAGCTTGATGTCGTTGCAGTGGCGGATCCGGGCATAGACCGGGAAGCCGAGCGCGCGGACATCGGCTGTGTCGCGCGTCGTCCCGTCGATCACCGCGCCGACCGCGCCCGAGCGGATCGCGAGATTGGCGTTGAGATCGCCGAAATAGGCACGATCGGGCACGTCGGTGGCGACCATGATCACGTCGCCGGGCCGCACGAACCGATAGGATTCGAGCGCGCCATAAATGCCCTTCCAGGCATCGGGACCTTCATCCGGACGGATCGCGCCCAGCTCGAGCGTCTTGGCGCGGCCGAACAGCTTGCCGCCGCTGGTCGGGCGCAGGTTCGGCGACAGCACCGCCTTGATGCCCTTGTCCTTGCAGATATCGGCCAGCACGGTGGACGAAAGATGCGAGACCATCGCGCGGAACCGGGTGACTTCCACGGCGCGCTGGCCCGCCGCCACGGTTTCGGCGATCTGCAGGTCCGAGCCGCGATTGATGTCGATCTGCTCCATCGGATCGAGATCGAACAGGATCGGGCGCACGCCGTAGCGCCGCGTCGGCACTTCGCCATTGGCGGGGCGGCGGACGATGTAGAGGCTCATCGCCTCGATCACCGTGGCCGGCAGGTCGACGCTGTTGGGGATGCGGCCGGTGCCATAGGCAGGCGTCTCGCCATCCCAGCAATATTGCTTGGCGCTGCTGACCGCGACCAGGCTGTCCGCCTCCGGATTGGCGAGCAACGCGTCGATCGCGCGGCCGATCGTCTCGGCCGAGACGAAGGGCGCGGTGCAGAGGATCTGGATCCACAGATCGGCGTCGGGACGCTGGCTGCACTCCCAGGCGAACATCTCGTGCCCGTCGGTGGCGTTGCTCGCCAGCGCCGCCGGGCGATGCAGGCGCGAGACCGGCAGGTCGCTGGCCAGCGCGGCGAGGCTGTCGGACTCGGTGTCGAGGCAGACTTCGGTGATCGCCGGGCAATCGAGCGCCTGGCGCAGCTTGCGCTTGAACAGATACTCGCCGTCGAGGACCGCGATGTTCTTGTCCCGAACCCGCTCGCTGCTGCCCTTGGCGGGGACGAATGCGACAATCTTCATAGTCAAACCATGTCCTAGTTCAGGTCGTTGGCGTGCAGCATCCCGCACAGCGCGCCGTCGTCATCGACCACCGGCAGCACGAGCAGGCCGTGCTCCACCGTGCCGCGCAGCACGAGCACGTCGCCCATCGTCGCAGCGACGTTCACGACATGCGGGTTGGGCTGCATCACGCTGTCGGCGCGGGTGGAATAGAGATCGCAGCGCGCCTGCATGTGGCGGCGCAGGTCGCCATCGACGATCAGACCGAGCAGGCGGTCCTGCGCATCGACCACGCAGGCCGCACCCATCCGCTTGGCCGACATGATCGGCAGCAATTCGGCCATCGACACCGAGCCGAGCACCTTGGGCAGGTCCTCGCCCTGGCGCATCAGGCTGGCGACGGGGATCATCTGGCGGCCGAGCAGGCCGGCGGGATGATGGCGGAGGAAATCGCCGCGGGTGAAGCCCCGCGCCCGGCTGGCCGCCACGGCAAGCGCATCGCCGATCGCAAGGTGCAGCGTCGTGCTCGACGTCGGCGCCATGCCGATATGGTCGGCTTCCTGCGCGACTGCGGCGGGGATCAGGAAATCGACGGCGCGGCCCAGCGGCGAGTCCGGGCGGCCGACGATGCCGACCAGGCGGCAGTTGCGCGCCTTGAGCAGCGGCAGGATGCGCACGATCTCGTCGGTCGTGCCGCTGTTGGATAGCAGGATCACGACATTGCCGGTCTGGACCGCGCCGAGATCGCCATGCGCCGCCTCGCTGGCGTTGAGGAAGAAGGCCGGGGTGCCGAGGCTGGAGAACGTCGCCGCCAGCTTGGTGGCGACATGGCCGGACTTGCCGACGCCGAGCAGGACGATCGGACGGCGCTGCCGGGCGATCAGGTCGACCACGGCCGGAATGCAGCCGGGCATCCTGGTCAGGAACTGAGTCAGCGCGTCGCGCTCGGCCGCGATCACGTCGCGGAACCAGCCTTCGGCCAGGGCGGGTGCCGCCTCGATACAGGGCAGCATGTTCGCGAGGGCGTTCATTGAAAGGCCTCCGGCATCGCCTGGCGCAGCCGGGCAGCGGCCGCCGGCCAGCGCGCCGGATCGACCGGGTTGTCGACGCGCCCCAGCAGCTCCGCCGCGGTGAGCGTGGGATCGCGCGGATCGAGCGCATTGTTGAGGATGTGGAAGGCGAACCAGGCCCTGGCCTGGGCAAGATCGGGACGGGCTGCGGTTCCCGCCGCGACCGCGGGCAGGAAGCTGTCGAAATCGCTGTACGCGTTGAGCCACGCCCCGGTCTCGAAGCGGGTGCGGCGCAGCGTCGGCGTGCCGAAAAAGGCGCAATTGGCGTAGGACTTGGAGTCCCCGACCAGCACCGCGTCGGCATCCCGGGCAAGCAGCGTCGTGCTGCTTTCGCCCCAGGGCGTCTGGGTGGGGACGAGACGCAGCTGCCCGCCGTGCTGCGCGACTTCCGCCTCAAGCGCGGTGTTGTCGGCCTCCAGCGCGTTGAGCGGGTGGTTGGTCAGCGCGATGAAGAAGCGCGGGCCCAGCTCGGCGACGATCTCGGCGACGAGATTGGCGTTCTTGCGCGCGCCGACGCGCTGCGACGGGAAGAAGTTCTCGGGTCCCTCAAATTCGAGTGGCACCGCGATCACCGGGCGATCCGACGGAAGCTGCGCCCAGGCGCGGAATGCCTCGCGCGCGCCCGGCGCGGGCCGGAACGCCGCCTGGAGATGATCCCAGGCCGGAGCGATCAGCGCATCGAGGTCGGCGCGCTGACCGGCATCGAGGTCGGGCAGGCAGCCATGATCGAAGGGCTGCTGCTGGAGGATGATCCAGTGATAGTGCAGCCGGAAGGGCGGCACGCCGCCTTCCATCAGGTAACGGATCTTGCCCGGGAACTGGCCGACCGTCTCGCAATCGGCGGCGCGCGCGAACACATAGTCGGGCGCGAGCGCGCGGACGAAGTCCACGATCGCATCGCGGTCGGCGGGGTTCTCGCGCATCCCTTCATGCCCGGGGCCATCGACGATGTGCCAGCGCACCGAAGTCAGGTCGGCGCAGCGCTCCAGCTCCTGCGGGCCGATGCCGGTGTTGTTCCAGGGCGCCGGCGCGAGCACATGCACTTCGGCGTCAACGGCGAGCACGCGAATGAGCGGCTCGACGATGTTCTCGAACCACCAGGGCGCCACAACGGGCAGGTAGAACAGGATTCTCACGCGCCCCGCCCCCGGTCGGAGGACGCACCAACAGGCCTGGCCGGGCCTGCATGATGATCGGGACGAAAGCGCTGCATGCCCCCATTTTAGAGGGCGGGAGCGCCGCAGGGCGGCAAGCTGGGAAAATATTGCCTAGTGCGGGGCGCGATCAGCGCATCGTGCGGACCTCATCGTCCTTGCCCGTCATTTCCCAGCGGATCAGCGAGATCGGGATCGAGCCGGCGGCGCGGAAGCGATCGTGGAACGACTTGATGTCGAACGTCTCGCCTTCCTGCATCGCGACATCGGCGAGCAGCTTCTCCAGCTCGACCTTGCCCATGTAATAGCCGATGCCATAGCCCGGCTGGCGCAAATAGAGCTCGATATCGAACTGCGCGACCGCATCGCCCGGCTTCATCCATTTCGGCGTGCGCGAGACCAGCGAGGCATTGGCCTGCTGCCAGGTCCATTCGTTGGCCTGCATCTTGAGCTCGGGCAGGACACGCGCCGCGCGCTTGGCGCCCAGGATATAGTCGATCTCGCGCGCCTTGGGCCGGTCCTCGAGCATGCCCGCCTGGATCAGGAACTCCTCGAGATAGAAGGCCCAACCTTCGTTGCGCAGGCCGTTGACGAAGAACAGCCGCGGCTGGCCGCGCACCGGGCGGGTGTCGCGCGCCGACTGCAGCGCGTCAAAGGCATGACCGGGCAGGTTGTGGGCGCGCAGCGGCCGGCCGTCGCGGAACTCGGCCTGGAAGAAGAAATGGAGGTGCTGGGGCGGATCGAACAGGCCCGGCTTGGACGGGTCCTTCTCGAACGGGAACTGGTACGGCCCTTCCTCCGGATCGTGCTTCACATAGTCCGGGACCGTCACCCACTGGCCGTCGCGCAGGAACCGGAGCAGGTCCTCGTCCTCTTGCCTACGCTTGGCATCGAACTCGGCGCGGGTCTGCACCGGCTCGGGCATCGCGATCGCGCGGTTGCGATGCTCCTCGATCTTCAGGAACGCGACCTGCCGCTGATATTCGCGCTCGCCGATCACCCGGACCTCTTCGGGCGTGTAAGGCAGCAGCAGCACGTGCTTGAGATACCAGGCATAATTCTCTGCGCCGACGCCGCCATGCGCGGGAAGTCCGGCCTCGATGCTTTCCAGCCATGCCTTGAACTCGGCGGCGGCCGCCTGGGCGCGCTTGGCGGGCGCGACCAGCGACGGCTGAAGCTTCGCCGCCTGCGCCGCGAGCTCGCCATAGACGTTCACCTCGACCTGCTTCTGGACGATCGCCAACCGGGCGAGGTCGCCGCGTGCGTCGGTGAGGTTGGCGCGCGCCTGACGCAGCGCCTCGGGCACCGCGTCGAGCTTCGCCGCCAGCGCAACGGCCTTGTCCTTGGCGATCGGCAGCTTCGGGAGGGCGATGGCGCCGTGCATCTTCGGCCCGAAGCCGAGATTGGTGGTGCTGTAGAAGGCCGGGTCGCGCTTCCAGGGCTGCATCACCCGGTGCTGGAATTCGAGCCCGCGCATCTCGGCGAGCACGACCATGTAGTCGACACGCTGCGGGATCGGCCATGCACTGTCGTCGATCGCCGCCAGCCGCGCCTCGAAGCGCTGGAGCTCGGCATAGTGCTTCGCCATCGTCGCGGGCGAGTAATCGGGCACGCCCTTGACCATTGGCGGCGGCACGAAGGCGCGGAACTCCTTGTAGAGCGCGAGCAGCGCTTCATAGCCTTGCGCCGCCGGCGCCACCGCCTGCGCATCGGCGGGTGCCGCGAATGGGATGGGAAGCGCCGGCAAGGCCAGCAGAGCAGCAGCAAGACCCAGACGCTTCTTCATCCCGATTTCTCCCCGAATTCCTCGCGTTCACCACCAGCTATTCGTCACCCCGGCCTTGAGCCGGGGTCCCACTCTTTCACGCGACCAGAGGCAGCGGGACCCCGGCTCAAGGCCGGGGTGACGGAAGAAGAGCCCCCGCCCACCTGCCTCACAGCGCGTTGAAGAACCGTGCCAGCCGCTCCATCGCCTCGGTCACCCGCGCCTCGGATTCCGATCCGAAGCACACGCGCAGATGCCCTTCCCCGCCCGGTCCGTAGAAATTTCCGGACTCGACCACGACATGCGCCTCTTGAAGGATCGCCATGGCTAGATCCTGCGAAGAGCGGCCAGTGCCGCTGATGTCCGGGAAAGCGTAGATCGTGCCCTCAGGCTCGGCGCAGGTGACGCCGGGCATCTGGTTCAACGCCTGGACGACGATGTCACGCTTGCGGCGATCGGCCTCGACCATCGCCAGCATCGCGTCCTGCGGCCCTTCCACCGCGGCACGGGCGCCTTCCTGGATGAAGACGTTGACATGGGTCACGTCGGTCATCGTGATGCGCAGGATGGCGGGCATCAGCTTCGCATCGGCGGTCAGGTATCCGATCCGCCAGCCATCCATCGAATAGGCCTTGGTGAAGGCGAAGCAGGTGATCGTCCGCTCGCGCATGCCGGGCAGGCTGGCGATGCTGACATGCTCGGCCTTGCCATAGGTGATGTACTCATAGACCTCGTCCGACAGCACCAGCAGGTCGTGCTCGATCGCCAGGTCGGCGACGTGCTGCAGTTCCTCGCGGCTATAGACGCGGCCGGTCGGGTTGGCCGGGTTGACCAGCACGATCATCCGGGTGCGGTCGGTGATCTTCGCGGCGATCTTCTCCTTCGAGATCGCGAAGTCGTTCGCCTTGTCGAGCTGGGCGATCACCACCTTGCCGCCGGCGAGCTCGGTCTTGCCGATATGCTGGGGGTAATAGGGGTCGAGCAGGATGACTTCGTCGCCCGGATCGATCGCGGCCATGAAGGCGGCGAAGGAGGCATGGGTGAGCCCGTTGCACACCAGCACCTCGTCAACGCCGTAGTCGAGCTTGTTGAACTCGGCGAGCTTCTTGACCAGCGCCTGGCGGAACGAGAGCGTGCCGCGGAAATCGCCATAATGGACGATGCCGGCGTCGAGCGCCGCCTTGGCCGCTTCCTTGATGTGCAGCGGCGTATCCGCATGCGGCCGGCCGAACTCGAGATGGATCAGGTCCACCCCCGCCGCATCCAGCTTCGATGCCTCGTCATACATGCCGAAGCTCTTCTTCGATCCGCCCGTAAGGCGCTGTGCCGGCCACTTCATCCTAGACCCCTTCGCGACTCTGATAACCGTGAATAATTGCGTGATATATGATATTTCAAGCTTGAAATTTCAGGCTTGAAACATTTAGCCTGGCGGCGTTAGATTGGGACGGACTGGAGTCGCCGCGATGGAGTTGGTTCGATGAAGATCGCATGCGTGGGCGGTGGCCCGGCGGGGCTCTATTTCGCCATCTCGATGAAGGTGCGCGAGCCCCGGCACGAGGTACATGTCTTCGAGCGCAACCGCGCCGACGACACGTTCGGCTGGGGCGTGGTCTTCTCCGACCAGACGGTCGAGAACCTCATGGCCAACGATCCGGTCAGCGGCGAGACGATCCGCGGCGAGTTCGCGCATTGGGACGATATCGACGTCCATATCCATGGTGAGTGCATCCGCTCCTCGGGCCACGGCTTCATCGGCATCGGGCGCAAGCGGCTGCTGGCGATCCTGCAGGAGCGTGCCCGCGAACTCGGAGTACAGCTGCATTTCGAGCATGAGTGCGGCGCCGACCTTGCAGACTGGGCCGATTACGATCTCGTCATCGTCGCCGACGGCGCCAACAGCCGCATCCGCGACCGCTACGCCGAGCATTTCGACATCGACATCCAGCCGCGCCGCAACAAATATATCTGGCTCGGCACGCACAAGGTGTTCGACGCCTTCACCTTCGCCTTCGAACAGCTGCCCGAAGGCTGGGTGTGGGCGCACGCCTATCGCTTCGACGATCAGCTATCGACCTTCATCGTCGAAATGGCGCCGGAGACCTGGGAAGCGCTCGGCCTCGACCAGGCGGGCCAGGACGAGGCGATCGCGTTCAGCGAGCGGGTGTTCGGCAAGTATCTGGACGGCAACAGGCTGATGTCCAACGCCGGCCACCTGCGCGGTTCGGCAGCGTGGCTAAACTTCCGCCGGATCGTCACCGGGCGCTGGTCGTACGACAAGCTGGTCCTGCTCGGCGATGCGGCGCACACCGCGCATTTCTCGATCGGATCGGGCACCAAGCTGGCGCTGGAGGATGCGATCAAGCTGGCCGAGGTGCTCAACCGCCCGGGGCTCAGCCGCGAACAGGCGCTGGCCGAATACCAGGCCGAGCGCAGTGTCGAGGTGCTCAAGCTCCAGAACAGCGCGCGCAACTCGACCGAATGGTTCGAGACGCTCGACCGCTATCTGCCCTTCGCGCCGCTCCAGTTCGCCTATTCGCTGCTCACCCGCTCGCAGCGCGTGAGCCACGAGAACCTCCGCCTGCGCGACCGGGCCTGGCTGGAGGGCGTCGAAAGCTGGTTCCAGGCGCAGGCGCCCGGCAGCAAGGGCGACAAACCCGTCCCGCCGATGTTCGCGCCGTACAAGTTGCGCGACATGACCCTCGAAAACCGCATCGTCGTCTCACCGATGGCAATGTACTCGGCGACCGACGGCACCCCGAACGACTTCCATCTCGTCCATTACGGCGCCCGCGCGCAAGGCGGTGCCGGGCTGGTCTATACCGAGATGACCTGCGTATCGCCGGACGGGCGGATCACCCCGGGCTGCCCGGGCATGTACGCGCCCGAACATGTCGCGGCGTGGCGGCGGATCACCGACTTCGTCCATGCGAACAGCGGGGCGAAGATCAGCCTCCAGCTCGGCCATTCGGGCGCCAAGGGCTCGACGAAGATCGGCTGGGAAGGCATGGACCAGCTGCTCGACAGCGGCAACTGGCCGCTGATCGCCGCCTCGAACGTGCCGTGGAGCGCGGGCAATGCCCGGCCCCGGCCGATGACCCGCGCCGACATGGACGAAGTGCGCGACCAGTTCGTCACGGCGGCACGCATGGCGGTCGATGCCGGCTTCGACATGATCGAACTGCACGCCGCGCACGGATACCTGCTGTCGAGCTTCATCACCCCGCTGCAGAACACCCGCACCGACGAGTATGGCGGTAGCCTGGAGAACCGGCTGCGCTATCCGCTCGAGGTGTTCGCGGCGAT
>Ga0164294_10000425_pt1 | contig 40272 bp, 32 predicted proteins | sample GEODES005metaG_FD_111479 | JGI IMG/M metagenome (GOLD analysis project Ga0164294, IMG submission 111479) | Oligotrophic lake water microbial communities from Sparkling Lake, Wisconsin, USA - GEODES005 metaG | ecosystem: Environmental > Aquatic > Freshwater > Lake | place: USA: Sparkling Lake... | reverse complement strand
TCCATCGCCAGGAACTCATCCCTCAGGCGACCGTGGAAGCTCTCGGCGTAGCCGTTCTCCCAAGGGCTGCCCGGTTCGATGTACATGGCATCGACACCTACCTGCCCAAGCCACCGACGGAGGACGTGGGCAATGAACTCGGGACCATTATCGCTGCGAATGTGCTTGGGCACCCCGCGCATCGTGAAGAGCTCAGAGAGGGTGTCGATCACGTCCTCGCTGGTGATGCCACGATCGACCTTCAAGGCCAGGCACTCACGGGTGTACTCATCGACGACAGACAGCCACTTCAATTGGCTGCCGCTCACCGTCCGGTCGTAGACGAAGTCCCAGCACCAGACGTCGTTCGGACCCTCGGTCCGACGTCGGTGGCACCCGTTTGCGCTCGTCCCTATTCGTCGCCTTTTCCGCTTCTTTACAGGCACTTTCAGTCCCTCTCGTTGCCACAGTCGAAACACCCGAGACAAGCCCGCCCGCCATCCTTTTTCTCGAAGGAGCCATCCGATTCGACGGTATCCATACCGGGGCCGGGCCCTCGCCAACTGGAGCATCCGCTTCACCAGCGGTGCCTCGTCGGTACGGGGCTTGGCCTCGAATCGCTGACTGCTCCGCGGCTGATCAACTACCGTGCATGCCCTTCGCTCGGAGATGCCGAACTTCGTCTGAAGCTCAGCTACCGCCGCTCGCTTCCGGGAAGGGCTTACCAGTTTCCCTCCGAGAGGTGCTTCAGCATCTGGTTGTCCAACGACGGGTCAGCCACCAGCTGCTTCAGCCGCCGGTTCTCATCCTCAAGGTGCTTCAGCCTCTTGGCTTCCTCGCACTTCATCCCGCCGTACTGCGCACGCCACCGCTCAAGCGTCGAATCGCTCACCTCCAAGGCCTGCAGCACCCCTGCCAGATCCTTACCCGCGTTGAGCATCGCATCCGCGTCACGCAGCTTCGCCACGATCTCGTCGGGGCGGTGCTTCTTCCGTCGTTTCGTCATCGAAAGTCTCCTTGCCCGTAGGGCAGTAGACCTTCATACCGACTGGATCAGGATTTCCAAGGCAGGCCAGCAGACGGATCTGTCTGTTCAGACGTTGTGCACTGCATTGCAGCAACTTCGTCTGACCATCAAAAAAAAGTCTTCATCGCGTCGGAGCGGAATCGGCCGGACGTTGCGGGGAGGCGAGAAGAGTTGCAGCGGGAGCAGCCGCAACTGAATCCAGAGCGGCTCGTCTTTATCGACGAAACGTGGGCGAAAACGAACATGACTCGCCCTCGAGGACGAGCCCTCAAGGGGCAGCGAGTTCTGGCCAGTGTGCCTCACGGCCACTGGAAAACGACGACCTTCCTCGCAGCGTTACGCACGACGGGCCTGACAGCGCCGCTGGTCGTCGATGGAGCGATCAATGGTGAACTCTTCCTCGGCTGGGTATCGGGGCACTTGGTCCCGACTCTCCAGCCAGGCGACATCGTGGTGATGGACAACCTCGGCGCTCACAAGGTGGCGGGCGTTCGCGATGCCATTACGGCTGCGGGAGCGAGGCTCGTTTACCTGCCGCCGTACAGCCCGGACCTGAATCCGATCGAACTCGTCTTCTCGGAGTTCAAATGGCTGCTGAAGAGCGCATCGGCACGGACAGTCGAGTCGCTCTGGTCAGTCTGTGGACAACTCCTTGACCGCTTCACGGAAACGGAATGCCGCAACTGCTTCGGGCATTGCGGTTACCGCTACACTTAATCCGGATGCGCTCTAGAACACCTTGCCTGCGAATGACCTCGGCAACAGCCATGCCCGGCTACCCCTGCCGCAACACTGAAGCACTACGCGCTTCGTTATCGCGAACCTTTTTCCCTCGGACAACAACAGTATTACTGATGATCTCACTGTTCCCTAAGCCTAATACTATGGATTGGTTACAAAGCCGACCGTTTGTCACTGTGCGGCGGGGTTGCTCTCAAATGGACACTCCGAATAATCAGCTAAAACTGCCGATTCAGGTAAACTTTTTTATGTATTGCCGCGATATGGCGATCCACCCATGCCGCCCTATTAGCCGCCTCCTCCCACGGATAGCAGTGTACGTCATTGCCTTTTAGCATATTATGGTACCGACACAGCCAAATACGGTTATGGTCACTTGTTATGCCTCCGAGCGAATACGGGAACAAATGGTCCTGCTCAAGATTTTCGCTTATATTAGGGCACTGATATCCCCAGACAATAACTGCCTCGCACCCCACAACAGGCGACCCTTTCGGAGGAAAACAGTTAGGGCCTCTCAGCTTATCCCAAGCCATTATCCGGATAGATGACTCCCCATGTTCGCTATTGTGGTCGGGGTGAAGGAGTGCGAACTTCTCCCATATCTCCATCTCTCCCGATGCGAATGTGTGATAACTTTCCAACCAGTCGAGCCCTAGCTGATCAGCAAGTGCAATCGTGTACTTCCGCCCACATTCATTTCGATACGCACAGATTGAACTCATGAAACGACCTTAAGGTTTTCGCGGCTTTCGAGGCTTTCGAGGCTTTGAAGCCTTTGCGGGATTGGCCGTCTCCCATCCGGATAAAATACATGTAATTATTTGTTCATTACCACCGTAAAGAAAACATTTTATCTCCAAATGCAGTGGCTTGTGGTTAGCGTTTGCGGGGTCTACTTTTGGCGGACGCAGATACTCACCGGTGTCTTTAAATTTGATCGGCCGCGATGGACTGCTCAAGCCGTCGATTATTTCTAAGTGCTTCGCATTGAGCGACCTGCCTTTTCCGGTTCCAGGCATAACCCTAAACCACTTTCTACCATTCATCGGAATTGTCTTACGCGCGCCAATCCCGAGTTCAATTGAGTCGCTATCTACCTTGCTGCAATTTTTGTTTGGGACATAACGGAATTCAAGTTTTACACTCAACTGATCGCCGTTTAAGTAATCCCACAGAGTGTTAACGTTGGCAGGCAAGTGCCCGGTGCCGAAAACATGTTCAAACACGCTGGCCGCTAATTCCCCTGACTTATCTGACCACCGAGCCGTAGATTTGACATGCTGTTGGAAATTCCAGTCGGTCTGTGGAAACGCCAAAGCAGTAAGTAACGCCTGCCAATCTTTAGCCGAAGGACTATTGTTTTTTGTGCGTAAATACGTGAGCACACCAACCATGAACGCATCAATCATTATTTTGTGACAAAACTCGTTTTTGCCAAAAAAAACTGTTTTGGGATGTGGTGCTGGAACTTGGCTAGCTAGCTCGTCGTATGCACAGTCGATCTGCATTGCGAGATCTTTCGGCGACAAGTGCCCCAGAGGTGACGTCTGCCTGTAGTATTTATCTGCGATAATCTTCGAAAGATCATTGCAGTGGTACTGCTTGCCAAGAAATTTTGAAATTGTCGGTTCAGCATCATTAAAGGCAATGTCGTCAAAGAATCTGTTGGTTCTGTTCGTTATTGTATTCGTAGGCGATTTGCACAAAGTAGCGACAGCTTCCATAGCCTGCGTGAGGTCGAGATCAGTATTAAATGGCGATAGCTTAAAAGCGTACGTTAGCCAATGCTTGTGAAGTGGCTGTAGCGGAGTGGACTCGGTGGTCACCTGCGCAAAAAGCTTTGCCAAAACGCCGCCGTTATAAGGCTTCTTTGTTGAGACGTTGAGCAGGAGCACAACTGGAACCATGTTGCCGTTTTGCAAGCACGCAGAATCACCTAGCCCTTTGATGCGGTGTTGGCCGTCTATTATCCAGAGTGGGAGCGGCTTTTCCGTAGGCACCGGAATTTCTATCACAAACACTTCGGTGTCTACGCCATCGGCAGCCTTGAGCTTCTCAGGTGGTTTTATCCCACTGTCCGCTCCCTCGCCGCGTTCGGCGACGAGGACCGGGTTCGGCATAAACTCCCCGATATTGCTGAAAGTGCCGATGATGTCTTGAATTTTGCTCGCTATCAAGGGCCTCTGCCACTGCGTGACAGGCGGGGTCAAGACGTTGGTCGCTATCGTGTGATGGTTCGTGGTCTCTGTGAACGCGGGGGCTTCGGCCACTTTTAATAAGTCAGCGGCGGTAGCAAAACCGATGAAAACAGGATAATAAGTGCCACCCGACTTGATAACTTGTTGAAGAGCATGAATCGTGACTTTCACCTGGCGAAACCCTTCCTATATTCGAACAAGAAACGCAGAAACATTTTTTTGGTCAGCAGCTATTGGCGACATCGGAGTTACGTCGTTGCGGCTTTGTTAATTGAATTTGGAAATGAGGACTAAGAGTCACTGAGGTCCGCGTCAGAGATTACACTAAAGGCACTGTAATGATGAATAGTGAGTAGTAGTTAATCATCAGGGTAAGTCGTGTCGTAAACTCTTCCGTTGACAGCCCATGTCTGGAGTTTCAGGTCGGCAGACCCGAGCCGCTCTTGAAGTGCTTCGCGTAGGCGATCCCAATGCCACGCCAGAAGCCCTTCTTCATTCAGACTAGTAAACTCCGGATACTGGTGCCGCTCCTGAACAAACAGCTCGCTCTTAGCCTTCGGCAGGTGGATGCGTTGGGCCACTTCCAGCGGCCGCTCTTGAAAGGAGTCCTGGCTGTGGAAGATGACGACATCAAGCCCGCCCTCAGAGGTATCCACGGGGACAGATATGAAGTCAAAAAGCGAATGGTAGCTCCAATGGCCTTTCGGTTTGGAAGCTTCCCACGCCTCTACCTGCTCGGGTGACGGCGGATCGCCGACCGCGAGACTGCCAAATAGCCCTACAATGCCCAACATGCACGCCGGCCGGATTCGCAGAAACCCTTGGGCGCTTGCAGTGTTTTTCCAGTTCTCGAACTCTGTAGGGAAAACTTTCGTCACGTCGAGCGCGATGTCATCAGGACGGTAGATACGAAGCGTATCGTGCGTGGGTAGCGATCGAGCGTGCATCGCGTCGGACTCGCCATGTTTAGCGTCAGCCATGTTTGTTTCGCCCTTGTCTTAGTGAGGATACGCGAAGTCAGTCGTCCGGATAGCTCACATCGTAGACCTTGCGCCCCACCTTCCACCGCTGCTGTTTCAGATCTGTTGTGCCGAATCGCTTTTCCAGCGCCCGTGACAGGCGTTCCCATTCCCGTTGCAATACCTGCTGCTCCGTTGCTTCGCTAACAGCGTCTGATTGATCCATGACGAAGTACTCGGCTTCGGTCTTCGGAAGGTGCAGCCGAAAAGCTACCTCGAGTGGACGCGATTCAAAAGAATCCTGGCTGTGAAAGATGACGACGTCGAGTCCGCCTTTGTTTCCCTCCGCTGGAACGGAAATAAAATCGAACAACGACAGGTAGTCCCAGTGATCCTTGGGTTTTGACGCCTCCCAGGCGTCAACATCCTCCGGCGATGGAGGATTTCCCAAGGCGAGACTTCCAAACAGGCCAACGATGCCCTGCTCAACAGCGGGACGGATCCGAAGGAAGCCATCAAGACTGGCCGCGTCTGCCCAGTCTTTTTTCCTACCTGGAAACATCTTGGCTACGCCAAGCGCAATGTCATCGGGCCGATAGATTCGTCGCGTTGCACGAGCAGGGAGTTGCCTTGAACGCGCAGCTGCGGCTACAGACGTCGACTTGCGGCCATTCTTGGCGGAGTGTTTATTTGCTTTTTTTGGCATCAGTTCATCCTGCGGTCGATCGTTAGCGAGAGGTGCACTCGTTAGAGGGGAAGAATAACACCCCGGCGATTGGCGTGCGATAGGGGAACGTCTGTGCGCCCCCCTCCCTTCCGCCAGGAGCATTTTGCCAGTATGCTCATCCACGAGGGTAACGTGCCCCCGGCTAGCGGCTTGGACATCAGAATCCCCTATTTTTTACGAGGTCAAGTGAGATGCCCGAGTCGAAAACCGGTTTCGAGACCGGGCGTCCTATCCGCTTTGATATTGAACGCCTCTTCGGTCGTGACGAGTTCACTTATGCCATCCCCCTCCCAACACCAGAAAAGCCCCTTCGCTTCTTGAGTGCACCAAACGGGTTTGGCAAATCCACCACGCTTCGATTGATCAACGATATTGCAAAGCCCCGCTGGGATCGAGTCGCCAGCACACTCTTTGGAACGGCACGCATCGCATTCGGCGATGGGACTCTTCTGAGCATCACTCCTGCGCCTGCACCTCACGGCAACGTAACGCTTGATTTCATTCTTTCCCGGGCTGGCAAGGTCGATACGTTGAGCAGACTCACTGTCCGACCTCACGAAACTCGGTTGCTCCGAGAAGTAGGCGACACAATCCAGCGACAAGTTAGGCGGGGGCAACATGGGCAAACTTATGGCCGCACTCCCATTTGGCGACTCCAGCGACTACACCGAGAAAGAGAACTATCTCCGGCGGATGCCAACGATTCCGAAAATACGCTTGACCCCTTGATTAAGGAAGTTTTGCAGCGTCTGGTTGTTGATTACATGGACACGGAACGCCTTGTGACATCAATCCGGCGAGAGACACGTCGGCGCCTGGCTAATGAGCCTGGGAGTAAAGCACGCCCCCTTCTTGCCGTTGAAGATCTTTCGAATCTTGTTAACGAGATTGTGACAACGTCGCGACTCATAATAGGCCAAACCAGCAGCAAGGCAGAGCGATCGTTTCCTGTGAGAGTTATAAATGCGATCGACGCCCTCGATCCGGCTCGCCCTCCGGCCTTGGACGCGCTTGCTAAACGTTATGCCTCGCTCAGAAAAAAGGAGCAAGACCTTCAGGAACTTGCCTTGATAGACAACGCTATGGCGGCGTTTCCGGCGGAATTTCTGACGGAACACAAGACGCACGACGCAGCTATAAGCGTAGTTCTTAAAGAAATGCTCGACGGCATCGAAGATCGATTGAATCTGCTCAATCATGTCGCCGAACAGTTGAAGCTATTCCAACGTACTCTCAACAATATGCTTGAGGGCAAGCAGTTACAGTTCATCGTAAATGATAATCCCGTTTCGCGGCCGATACACTACCGTGGGCTTGAAGTCGTTGACAGCGCCGGTGTTGAAATACCCCTTCGCGGTCTCTCTTCGGGAGAGCAACACCTCATCGTAATGTTCGGACGCATACTGTTCCAGCGCCGCCTACACGCTGGCGGATTGATTTTGATAGATGAGCCGGAGATATCCCTTCATCCGGAATGGCAGATTCAGCTGTCTCAAGCTCTTAAGGAAGTGACAGATCTCAACAAGTGCTTCATGCTTCTGGCCACACATTCGCCAACCATGATAGGCGACGACTGGGAAGAGGAGATGGACCTCCGGGCGTCGGGGAAAAGCAAGTGAATTTAAAGACCTGCGGGCAGCGCTACACAACTGTTGTGAATACTGTGCGCATGAGCCGCAAGCGGCGGTTTGTGCTAGTGGAAGGCGAAAACGACTATCGTTTTCTGGCCAATTACATGTCGCGCGAGGTGACTCTTTTGCACGTGAGCGACGGCGCAGAACCTGCCACACACTTTTCTTCTATAGGTGCCAGGGACACCGTCATCAGGGCCTGCCAACAGCTTGCTGCTGATCGCTTCGACAACTACGTTGGCTTGGCTGATGCTGACCTACACGTTGCTCTTGGCCCGGCGCCTGTCGTCCCAAGATTAGTTTTCATTTCACTTTCTGATACACACAATGCGTCGTGCATTGACTTGGAGTCTTGCTTACTACGGACGAACGCCCTTCGTAAAGTGTGTGTCGAACTTTTGGGGCCTTCAATTGACCGCTTCGGGGGAGTTGACAACTTCGTCCAGCAACGTCGGGAGTGGTTACGTGCAACATCGATGGCTGTCGGAGCCTATCGAGCAGCCGTAATGGACTTCAACTACCGTCGCGTTAGAGTTGCAGGCATTGGCCATGTCTCAGACGACGAATGGCTGCAGTTCGTCGACGTAAGCAAGGGCGTATTCTCCCGAGAGCGACTTGATCAGTTTATGTCGAGTCGCATCTCTCCGGAAAACCAACGCGGCCCGATCCGAACGTGCGCTAGGGATTTCGAGAATAATCTGCGAGACACGTGGCTGCTCTCACGCGGCCACGACATGACTCAACTGCTTGCAATTGCATTTTCCTCCCTAACCCCGCGGCGAGTGAGCACCGCCGAAGTTGAGAGCAAACTTAGGATTGCATTCGAAGGCAGCATGTTGAAGGACACGGCTTTTGGGAGACAGCTGCAGCAGTTGGATTACGCCAACACCGCTACAAATAACTGAATGCTATTAAAGCGATCTGTCTAAGGGTGGAGGTCAACGCCCCAGGATTTCGGCGACTCCAGCCGGCGTGTCAACCGTGGACATCGTCTGGATTAGTGCCCGATTTTCCACGATGCTTTCTACGCGTGCCCAGCCACAATGTCCTGAAGTGCTTGATACCCTCAGTATTTCTCATGCTGTCCGCTGAAATTACAGCTTCCGCATAAGCTGCGGAGTCGCCTGTTTCCGCTTGCACGTATTGGACCGCTGGTAAGCCACCATACTTCTCACCCCACTTCGTTGCTTGTTGCTTGTGAGGTGGCTCCCATAAGCGGTAACAGCGAATTGCAGGCCTCTGAAATGCAAAGAGAACGCTTGCGCGACGATAAATCTCCATCCGACTCCGACGCGGCAGTCGCCTCTGCTTTGCCGCAGCGAACTAATCAACTTTCTGATGCCAGTGGCTGCAATACGGCCGGCCCGGTACCAGGCGTTCTTCAAGTCGCTGTCCTGGCTCCATTGACGATGTGAATTGCCAAGCCCGCCGGAGGAGCAGGGGAAACGTCTGAACAAATCCACCGGCAGCGGCGGTTGACAGTCCTGACTGCGTTTAGGATCCTCTGGACACAACAGTATCTGTTTTTGGCGGGGAGTCCCGATGCCGCGGTGGTGTCGTACACGAGCGGCCCTGTCAAGGCCGTCCGCGGCTGCTCTGAGTCGTTTTTATAGATGGTACTAGCTGTTTGTGCATTTTTCCTAACTCGGTTCGACGGCGTTCCTCGCCATGAACGGATTGTCTGCAAGCCTGACGGTCTTCGCCCCCAAACCGGCGTAGCTTTCCGGCCGGCAGGCCAGCACGATCATCTGGAGTCCACGGCTGGCCGCGAGGTCGAGCATCTGCTGAAGCGCCCGCTGCCGGTCCGCGTCGGTGTTCACGAACGCGTCGTCAAGAACGACTGGCAGGCAGCCGTCGTAGGCTTCCGCAAGAATTTCGGCCATTGCCAGCCGAAACGCCGCCGACACCTGCTCCCTCGCCCCAGCGCTCAACTGCCCGAACTCAAACGTTGCATCTCCCACGCCACGGCGGGAAAGCGTCAGTTGACTGAACCGGCCGTCGCGATAGTCGACCGAAACGGTCGTGCCCTCGCCGTAGAGCCGCTCCAGATAGCCGGCCACGCGGTTGGTCAGCGGCGCCACGAACTGCGACTCCACGTCTCTTTTCTTCTCGGCGAAGAGCGATGCCAACAGCTTCACGGCATCGCCCTCGCGAGCGGCCCGCGACTGCTCCGTCGCCGCCAGCCGCTGCTGGGCCGCCGCCCGGGCAAGATCCTCCCGCGGATCGGTCGTGCCCTCGAGCTCGAGCTGGGCCCTGGCCAGCTGCCGCTTAGTCGCGGCATCCTGCTTGTCCCTGGTCGCATTCTCGATCGACCTGTCGAGTCGGGTCCGGTTGAGTTCCAGGTCTTCGGGCTTGAGCTTGGACAGCCTCGCTCTCGATGCAGCCAACTGCGCTGCCGCCCGGTTCTTGGCCTCCTCAAAAGTCTTGATCCGCGGCTCCCGGTCAGTGCCGTGCCGCTCCTCGAGCACCACGGCCTTCGTCCGCAACGCCTGGAGATGGGCACGGTTCGCCTGGAGGCTTTCCACCGTGTTCAGCCGCTTCTTGGTAATGGACGCGAGCCTCTCGCGGGCGTGGTCTACAGCCGCGGTGGCAGTGCCGACCGAGTCGACAGCGTCGTTCATCGCCTTCTGTGCCTCGGACAGCATCGCCTGCGCCGTGGCGAGCCCCTCCGACCGCGTTGTGCAGCCCTGCGCGATTGCACCGGCCGGCGACCGCCGGCGGACTTCAGCCGCTGCCTTCTCGATCTCGGCGTCGAGGGCAGCGAGATCGGCGTCGGCCTGGGCGCCGCCAAGCCCTTCGACCGCGAGTTTCACAGCGTGCATGTCGGCGGCGAGCGCCTGCCTGCGGGCCAGCGCCTCGCGGGCGGCGTCGATCGACGCGATGCCGTGGGCTGTCAAAGCTACGTTCAACGCCAACCGGGCTTCCTCGAGCCGCTGCGTCGCCTCCGCCAGCGATCGGCCCCCGCCCGGCGTGATTCTCACCGTCGTCATCAATTTCGGTCCGCCCACGGCCAGTTCCGACGCAGCCGTGATCGTCACCGGCGTTCCCACGCCGAGCCCCTCGCCGGCGAGCGTCACCGGCCCGGCCGCAGCGATCACCTCCACCTTCGTGGCGATAGCCTGCAGCGTCGCTTCGGCCGCCTCATGACGCCTCTCCAACTTGGAGAGTTCCGCCACGTCGTCGGCAGTGAACGCCGGCACCTGGGCCAGTTCTGCCTCGAGTTCCCTGGCCTTGCGTCGCCGCTCGGCGATCCGCTCGCAGCGACCCCCGAGGCCATCCCTTTCCACAAGCAGCCGAGCATGTTTCTCCCGGGCATCCTCGAGCGCATAGGTCGCCGTCGCAACTGCCTGCCGTTGGCTCGCCTCGACCACCTCCTTCGTGGCCGCGTCGCATCGGACAGCGCAGTCCATCTCCTCGCGCTCAAGCTCGGAGAGCGTCTTCAACTGGGGATCCAGCTGGAACTCGAGCGCCGCGATCTCCTGCCGGCAGCCGACGATTTCCTGATCAGCCCGCACCGCCTCGGCATACGCCGCTTCCGCAGCAGTCGTGGCGGCCTGCCGCTCAGCAATCTCCACGCTGAGTTCCGCGGCCTCGCGCTGCCGGCGCCGCACGTCCTCCAATTCGCTCTGGCACCGCGTCAGCTCGGTCTCGCTGACTGCGATCGTGCGGCCGGCCCAGTCGATCGTGTCCACAGCGGCATTCAAGGTCGTGACGGTCGCAGCTGCGTGGTCATGCGCGGCGTCGGCCGCCTCGCGGGCCTTGATCGCCAGGTCGAGATTGGAGCCCGACCGCGGCCTGCCCGCATCGGCGTCGGTGAAAGTCGCGTGCAGCCGCGCGGCGATGTCGGCCGACACCGAGGCATCGAGCGGCGACTCGAGCACACCGCCACCGTCGATCCGCGAGAGCCGCTCGCGGAGCAGCGCCGCATGGCGGTCGGCGTTGGCATGCACGAGGGGGTCCCGCGTGGCCGACTCCTGCCACACCCAGAGCCCGGCCCACTGGTGCTTGAGCCGCTGATCAAGGTTACGACCGCCCCCCACATCCTCCGCCTGCAGAATCTCGTGGATACGGGCCTCGGCATCTTCATTGTGCCTGGTCTTCGCGCCGGTGCCGGCCGTCGCCGAGCCCGCGGAGGCATATTCCTTGAGCGTCGTGCTCGCCGACTGGTTGCCGGTGAACACTTTCGTGATCAAAAAAGTTTTGCCACCGCTCTCAAGGAGAAGCTCGACCGTTGGATGGCCTCCCCAGAGCTCAGACAGCATCGTTTTCTGGATCAATCCGGTCGCCCGGCTGCGGAGGAAGAGGGCGTTGTGGACGGCCTCCACGAGCGTGCTCTTACCGGCCTCATTGGAGCCACCGATCACGGTTCGGGCGGCATCAAATTCGACTTTAAGTTCCCTATGAATTCGATAATTCCTGATCGTTATTGAAATCAGCTTCATGGCAATGAGGCTCCGAGGGGTTGGGGGCTGAAGGTGCGGGAATTGGTCTGGCGGTTGGTTAGGGACTATTTCGTTGAGTGGGCGGGAACGGTCGCGGCGGGTTCAGACCGACGCGCCGTCTTCGGCATCGGCCGCTGCGAGTCGTCGCGGCGGTGAGAAGATTCGGGATGGGCGAGTGCATGCAGCATGAAGATGGCCTGCCGGATCACGTCGATCTCGGCTTGCGGCCCGCCGGCCTCGAGCCGCTGCACCAGCTCGGTGGCGACGCGGGAGATGATTGGGTCGTTCGGCCGGGCGGCCAGTTCGTGGATCTCGTCAGCCGTTGGGGCGATCTTCACGGCGTCGACGAGGTCCAGCCGTAGGAGCCTCGCCGACCACGACTCGATGACCCGATCGAGCTCCTGGCGTCCTGCCAACGACACGGTGCCGGTGACAGTGATCCGTGCCAGCGAGCCGTCGAACCCAGGCTCTCCCTCCGCCTTGGCCTGCGTCGCCAGGGTCAGCCAGGCATCGAGGTGTGTCGGGCCATGGGCATCCGCCGAACCGGCGGTGTAAACAGCGGCGTCAGGTGCGGAGCTGGCTGCGGAGGCAGCCTGGGGCTCAGCTACGGTGTCGAGGGCGATCGTGTGCGACAGCCAGCGGAACCGGCCGGTCCGAACTGCGTCGACCTGCGGTGACGCTCCCCGACCCACGGTGACGCAGGTTACGTGGCCGGGCGCCTGACCGGCCTTGGGGAAGCGATCGGTCTCGTGAGCGCCCGCATACCAGGCCTTTGAACCGGCGGCCGTGAAGCCGTGCCAGTCGCCCAGCGCGATGTAGTCCAGGTCTTCAATCGGAAGCCGGTCAATCGCGATCGTGTTGGTGGGTCGGACACCGTCGCCGTCCTCGTCGATCTGAAACATGCCGCTGAACACTGCTGTGCTGCCGTGGGCGATCACGATCCGAGGGATCTCGCCGACGGTCGAAAAGTCGAAACTGCGGATCCAGGCAGTGGGGTCGTCGGCATGATGACGACGAAGTAGAGGACACGGCAGAATCACGACGCTCTTCATGTCACTGTTGGGGCCCGCCCCACGGTCGCCAAGGTCCACAACCGTGGCGGCGGGCGAGTCGAGCAGATGGAAGTTGGGAGCCACCCGCTCTCTCTCGCGGAGATAGAAGGCGCTTTCCCAGACGCTGTCGGGGCCGGCATGGTCGTGGTTGCCCGGAATCGCGTAGACGGGCACGCCGAGTTGCGCGATCGCGCCGAGAGCCGCCGAGATCGTGGAGCGGGCCGGCGTCGGCGAGTCGAAGAGATCGCCGGCGACCACGACGAACTGGGCCTGCCGCTCGCGGACGACCGCGCCGATGCGACGAATCGCCTCGAACCGCTCCTGCTGGACACGGGCCCGCTTGGCGGGGTCGGCGATGCCGGCAAACGGCTTGCCGAGTTGCCAGTCGGACGTGTGGACGAACGTGATCGAACCCGTGATCAAACCAGAATTCTTGGGCATCTGCTGCATCCCGCGATGCGGGCTCCGGATGGATGGTGGAAGTGTTGGGCGATGTGTTGGGCGATGTGACGGAGGCTGTGATGGGAGCCATGGTCGGGCCGAGCCTTGACGGAGTTGGTCAAGGCTCGGCCCTTGCCTGCATTCGGCCGCAGAACTCACGCCTGGATCGGCGGGGCGTCGCTGTCGCCAAGAAGCCGTTCAAGGGCATCGAGGCCGCCAGCTTCGTTGGCGAGATCGAGAATCCGGGTGATGTCAGCGGGCGGCGTCGGCAATTCCTCCTCGTTGATGAGGTCGAAGTCCACCTCGCCCGTCTCCATGGCGTGGCGGATGACCGGGTCGTAGCGGCGAATGACGAGCATGATGCCCGCGATCGCCCGGTGGAGTTGCTCGGCACACATGGGGGCCTTCTCCAACGGGATCTCGATATTGGGCTGGAGGTCCCAGGTCTCCGCGTCAAGATCGAACCGGATGAGCTTCATCTCGGCCTGCACGCGTGTGGCGGCCTCGCAGACCGCCTGCCGGTGGTCGCACTCGGCGAGGTTCCAGGCCCGGGGGGCGAACACAGCGACCAGTTCACCCTGCTCGGTGAGCCGCACGATGACCTGCACGTGCGCGTCGCCATCGACGTCTCGGTAGGTGGTCTCCTTGGCATCGCAGCCGAAGCCAATGGCGATCACGTTGTGCTCCTCGTAGGTGTCGTATTTCAGTCCCGACTCATCCATGAATCGCTTCAGATCTTCAAATGTCGTTGCCATGGTCGTGTTCCTGCTTTGGGGTTGGTTAAGGGGCTGTCTGTCGTTTGGGGTCTGGAACTGGGTCTGTGGTGTGGAATCTCTGGTGTGGAAGCTTTGGTGTGGCGGTCAGTTCTGGTTGCCGAAGTCATGGCCTTGCTGTGCCAGCCACGCTTGGAAATCGAGCAGCGTCCGCAGCCGCTTCGGGTGACCGCCCAGCACTTTGGAGGTTCCGCCGGTTTGTGAGTCCGCGTCCCTACTTGCGTTCGTTGGGCTGGGATTCGTCGGGTCTGGGTTCATAGGACTGGGCGCATCCGCTACCGGCTTGGTCTTGTAGGGGTCTGCCCGTTTTGCAGCCAAGCCGGTGATCGTGATCCGAGGCACTTCGTTGTGATCGAAGGCGCCCTTCCTCATGGCGGCGTTGACCTCCGGGTAGCAGCCGTCGGCAAAAACCGACAGAAGAACAAGGGACTGGAGAATGTCCTCGTCGCGGACACCGTCCTCACCAAAAGGCGAGTCGATCCGCACGCCGATCTCGCCAATGCGGGGGTCGAACACAGGCCTCACGCGGGGCGCAAACAAGATCGCGACCAGCAGACATGTGAGGATGACATCGGGGTATTCCGTGTCCCGGAGATCAAACATGTTGACGATCTCGACGGCAACGCAGTCATTCGGCTCGTCAAAGAACATCAGAATCTGGAGAGCCTTCGTTCCTTCCGGATTTCGGTAGGTCTTGGTCGCCAACTGCGTCCTCAGCATCATTTCGGAATTCCGCTGACAGGCGTAACCACGGCCGGTCAAAAGGCTCTGAAGTTCATCGATCGTCTTGGCCATCGGCTGTTCCCGGGCTTCCGGGCTCCTGTCTGTGGTGCTGTGTGGTGTTTGGGAGTATTGGCTCGGCCCCTTGACTGGGTTGGTCAATGACTCTGCCCCTGCGCGGCTTCTGCTGGGTTTCTCTTTCTTGGTTGCTCTTTGTCGGTGCCGCCGCGATTGGGACGGGGAATCAAAGTGACATTGGTGTGATGACCCGTCAGTTCTGGTTTCCCGTATTTCGGTTCTGGTCATCGAGCCAACGCCGAAATGCCTCGAGAACCTGGAGGCGATTGGCATGGCCCCCGGGCTTCTGCGCGATGGCAGCGGCCCGCAGGAGATCCGAGGCGTTCGCACCGCCCTCGGCTTCCGGCGGGTGAGCCGACCCGGCCGGCTCGGTAGCGGCGGGCGGTTGCTGCGATTCCGGGTCACGTCCCAGGTCGCTTCCCAGATCGCGTCCCAGGCCCCGCGTCTGGGAAAGGTTGATGTAGGCGACCTTGTTGGCGTCGAACTTCCCCTTCTCCATGGCCATGGTGATCTGCTCGTGCCACGCATCGGCGAAGCAGGGCAGGAGCAGAAGGGCCCTCAGCACGTCTTCGTCGCGGGCACCTTCCGATCCACAGGTGCAATCGATGCGGAGCCGGATATCGCCCTCGGGCTCGAGCGTGGGCCGTAGGAGGGGCGTGCGAGCCGACGCCGTCATCAGGCAGGCGAGCGTGGCCTCCCGGTGGGCTGCCTTCTTGAGGTCGAAGGCGTGGAGGATTTCGATGGCCACGCAGGCGTTGGCGTTGTCGAACGTCAGGAGAATCTCAAGCGCCTTTTCGCCAGCCGGGCTCTTGTAGACCTGAGTGGTAATGGTCGTAGCCACGATCATGTCGAGCGGTCGCTCGCAGATGTAGCCGTGACCGGTGAGGAGGGCATGGAGATCGTCGATCGTCTTTGGCATCGGCTGTGTCCCGGTGATCCGGGCTCCTGTTGGTGATGGGGGAGAGTTTGCAGTGCGGGCATTGACACTGTTGGTCAGTGCACCGATAGACCGTCTCAGTCGACCGGCTCATTCGGCCGGCTCGCTGGCCTCGCCCGCCCCGCCGGCTGCATTCACGACGGTGCCCCAGCCGGCCGGCTTCCGAACGCCGTGGCCCATCAAAACCCAGATCACCGGCTCACGCGGAGGCTGGCTGGGAGCGGGGCCGTAGCCGTCGCTGAACACCACCACGCCCGACAGGTCGCCGCCATCGGCCGCCCAGTCGAGCGTCCGCCGCTTGAAGACCGGCAGGAAGCTTGTCCCCCCTCGGCCGCGCATGCTGGTGAGCGGATCGCCGGAGATGGGCTGCTCGCCGGCGCCGCCGGTCTGGCCTTGCTGGTCGGGGCCAGCGCAGTCTCCCAGCCGGTAGCGCCGCTGGATCACCATGTCGAACTCGACCACTGCCACGTCGTACGACCTGGCCATCACCCGCAGTTCCGCGGCGATTTCGTCGAGGGTGGTGGCCGCCATCGAGCCGCTCGTATCGACCGCCGCCAGAATCTTGAGCTTCGTCGGCACACGGCGGTTGCCCGGCAGCACGCCCACCATGTCCGGAAACCGGCGGGGCGGCCGCAGATACGTCGGCTCCGTTTCGTGGCCCACGGCCAGGAGCCGCCGCAGAATTTGCTGCCAGGAAAGCCGTGCGCGGGCCGTTCCTGCGAGCTTCTCGATCGCCCCATTGGAAGTCGTGCCGGGAGCACCGCCAAGCGCGGTATGCACGCTCTGGATGAGTTGCCGCACCTCGGAGGAGAGGGTGTGGCCATGGTGGGCCAGAGCCTGGGCGGTCGCCACCGACACGGCCAGTGCGGCGGCGGTGCCGGCCTTCCGAAAGCTTTCCCAGCCGTCGTGACTGTCGGGCGCATGGCCGCCGCCTGCCGCCTGGAGCGCCGCCATCAGGTCCTTCATCTGTTCCCGAATCGTCTTCTTGAGGCTTTCCCGTTCCTCGTGATGTTGCTGGGCCCGAGTGGGATCGAAGAGCAGGCGATATCGCTCGCGGGTCGACTGCAGCGGGGCGAGCTGAGGATGCCGCTTCGCAAAGTCCTGCAGCAGAAAAGGCCTCCCCGGCAGCGGCAGGCTGACGAACTCATTGACGGTGATCTCCTCCGCCACGATCGCCGCATGGAGATCGAAATCAGGGCCGGGGTTGGCCTGCTCCGGAAAAATGAACGGGTGCCGCAGGACCACGTGATGGACCTCATGGGCCAAGACGCCAGCGAGTTCGAGGTCGGACAATCCAGCTACAAATTTCGGATTCCAGACGAGTTGAATGCCGCCGAAGGCCCACGCGACACCCATCGTCTCGATGGCGGTGTCGGGCCGAGCCCGCCACCCTGCGGCGACGTGGCCGTGGAAAGGGTTCGTGTTCAGGAGCGTTCGCATCGCCCGAGCAAGCTTGGCTCGTCCCAGGGCGATCAGCGTGTCGAGTTGGCGGTTTCCGGCATGTGTGTGCATGGACGTGGTCCTGTTGTTTTCAAGGCGATGGGATTTGAACGAGCCGCCTGGCGTTGCAGAGGCACTCACGCGGGCTCCGGTTGGCCCAGACGTGGTCACGCGTTGGACGACTTCGATCCTTCCGGGTTCGAAATGAGGAACGTGTAGCCGTGCTCCAGAAGGACGGCATGCGCCTGGCCGGTCAGGTCGCCAGGCAGTTGCCGGAAAAAGGCACGCACCGCGTAGAGTTCGCGGGTGTTGGCCCGCACCTGCTCAGCGACGCCCTCCGGCCGCAGCCACTGCAAAACGGCCCGCATCGAGGCGGCCAGGAGATCCAGCCGACCCTGCCGACCCCAGCGGCGCATCGTGGCCCGGCTCGTAGGCCAGTTGTGGACCACATCGGCGGGCTTGAGGGCGACCTCCGTGCCCATGATCAACCGAAGCAGGGCAGTCGTATGCACCGGCCCGATGATGCCATTCAAGGCGGCGACGACTGTGTCAGGGCTTCCTGTGAACGTCTCGTCGCTGGCGGCCATAAGCACCTGCGACGCATAAGTCCACGATCTCGGGTTGCTGCCCCCCTTCGCGTCATCCAAGGCGTTGGGCACGTCATTGACGTATTCGATGATCTTCGAATGGATACCCTTCCGGCAGGCCCACTCCGTCCATGGCCCAACTGCGGCCCGGACCTCTATCTTCATGAACCGGCTGGCGAGCGCGGTATCAAGGACGTCTACCTGATAGCCCTCAGCACGCGGGTTAATACATGCCACGGGCAGGAAACCGCTTGGAAGTACATATGAATTAAGCCTGCGGCTCGTGAGCAATTCGAGACAGGCCGCGGCCATGTAGCGCGGAGCACGATTGATTTCTTCAAAAAGAAGAAACCCCTTCCGTTCGGCTCCGCGAGGGAGGAAATCGGGAGGAAAATAGGTCGTTACGTCGTCGGCGATCTTCGGCAGGCCGACGAGGTCGGGCGGCTCCATCAGGCTCAAGTCGCGGCTAATGCATTCGATGCCAAGCGCCGCCGCCGCCGCGGCAGTGACCTCCGATTTGCCGAGCCCGGCGGAGCCGATGAGAAGCGCAGGAACACAAGAGCGATATGCCAGCGACAAACAATCGATCGCCGCGGGGCCTATCGGCACGGCCATGCCGCATTCCGTGGCCACGTCGGCGGGCTCGAAGCCGCCGGGCCGCACTCGCACGGCTTTCCTCGCGGCACGGCGCTGGCCGGCGGGGCCGCCAACGGCGTTGACCACAGTCATCTTCGGGCCCTGGACTACAGATCCGCCGACCCCGCCCGCAGCGACGGTGGTGCGGTTGCGAGCGGCCTGCAGGATTTGTGAAACGGTCGTCTTGGCTACGGCGTTTACTGAGGTCCTTACTGAGTTCTTGCTGCTACTGTTGGACATGATGGGTCGTGCTTTCGTGTCTGAGGGGAATCGTCGTTGGGCCGGGACGGGAGGAAGTCGGGTTGGGTGGTGGAGAGGACAGAAGGGGCTCACCCGGCAGATTTATCCGTTGATGCGAAGGTCCTTCACGAGCTTCACCCCCGTGTCTGTCAGCACCCATCCCCGGCCGGGTGAGGCATGCACAAGATGCCTGGCACGAAGCTCGGAGAGGTTCTGGCGGGTAAAGGCAATGTCGAGCCCCACGACCGTGGCAAGCAGTTCGGCCGTGGCCCGGCCGTGCTGCGCGATCGTCGCAAGCATCGTCCGGCCCGTCGCATCGAGCCCGGCGACGTCGAGCCCCATCCAGTGGAGCGCCCGCTCGACGAGTCCGTCGGGAACGCAGGGCATTCCGAGAGAAGACGGCTTCCCCGCTTCCGCGCCGCCCAGCAGATCGCCGTGGACGTCTTCAAAAACGGAACTCAAGCCGATGTCAGCATCCAGCTCTTCGTCGGAGCCATGATCACCGTCGTCTTCGGTGCCTTGATCCGCTCCCAGTTCAGAATTGAACCTCCACGTGGCGCTCGTCACTTCCACCGACTGCAAAATCTGGACGATGCCCCGCGGCGAGCCGCCGCTTGCCTGAACCACGAGATCGATGGACCGGTCACTGAGGTTCAGCATGAAACGCACCGCCTTCTGACGAACGATCGTCCGCAGATCTTCGAACGTGTACTCGTCCATGACGATGTTGACCATTCGCGCCCGCAGTGCTGGTAACAGCCGCCCGGGTTCGTTGGTCGCGCCGATCAGGATGAACGGTGTGATGGCCACCTGAGCCGCGCAGCGATCCAATCGCCCATGCTCGAGCTTCGGCACCAAGCAGGAGTCGATCGCCGAAAATAAAACCTCTTGGACTCGTCGCCGCATCGACTGCAGCTCGTCACAGAAGAGCACCGCAAGCGACTTCAGTTCGGTCAGCTTCTCGACAAGGTGCTCGCTCTTGAGTTCCGGGCCGCAGTCGATGCGGATGAACTCAGCGCCGATCGAGTCGGCAAAGGCCTTCGACAGGGACGTCTTGCCGTGGCCCGAGCGGCCCAGGAAGAGCAGGGGGTGGGGATGGGCGCCGAGGCAGATGCCGTCCCGGATCTCCTTGAGGAACGGCACCGCCCGGCGCTGGCCTACGATGCGGCCGAAGGGGTCGTCGGCGGCGGCCTGACTCATGGCCGGGCCAATCGCCTGACTCATGGCTGGGCCGAGGGCCGGGGCTGTAGTCGGGGCTTCGGAGTCAGTGGCCGTCGGGCACGACACGCTGTCGAACTGGTTGTCGAGTTGGCTGTCGTACTGGTTATCGTACTGGCTATCGAGAGCTTGGATCATGTGTCACCTGCTTTGGAGTTTTTCTGAGCACGGGGAGTGGATGGACAACGGTTTGGCAATCGACTTGGGCACAGGACCTGTGAACGGGACTTGGGAACCGGACTTGGGAAAAAGACTTGAGAGACGGGGGTGGAACTGTGGCCAAACGTTGATGGAGGCATTCGACAGACCCGCCTCTGACAGAGTTGGTCAGACGCCAGGCCCAAACCGCGAAATACCACGAAATACCGCGGACAAAAGCTCAGAAAAGCCCATTTCATGTCGCCGGGCGTGAGCCGTTGCGATCGAGCGGCGGCCGCTTTTCAGAGAAGCGGCAGAAAATCGGCACAGAAGCCCGAGAGAAGCCCGACAGAAGAGCGGGTCTATCGGGTCGCTTGATGGAAACGCTTATAAGACAAAGCTTTGTGGCGAATACAACTCGCTTACACAACGGATTGTCTGTCAGTTATTCGAGAGTGTGCGCATTTTTAAAAAAATAAGTTCGTTGTTGAATGATCTGTCTAGGAAGACTTTTCTGATTAACGCCGCGGGCGCCCCAGCCGACCCTCGCGTATCCTAGGAGCCTGTCTTTTCAGACCCGTCCACTCCGTCCTGCTTCCCCACTTAGGCAGAAACGCCAATGGCCCGCAAGAAAACGAAAAAGTCTTCGAAGACGTCTTCGCTGGGGGCCTCGAAGCCCAAGTCCGTTCGGCGACGCAAACGACGCAACACGCCCGAAAACAAGCGAGGCGGTTATTTCTTCCGCCTCATGAAAGCGTTTTTCGCGGTCAACCGTAACTACGACCCGGTGCCGGGAAAGTCGGTCAGCCTGCCCTTCAGCAAGAAGGATATGGCCGATTGGCTCATAGACGACTTTGATCGGGACATGGACGACACCGCGGCCTGGTACGACGCTCTTGCGCTGTCAACGGGAGCTTCACCGGCGGCGTTAATGCCCGCGGCACTGCGAACTGTCAAGGATGCGTCCAAGCTTCGGAATGCCGAAAGAGCCATCACCAGCCTTGTCAAAGCTGGGTTTCTCTTCACCCGCACGGACGCTCACGGAAAGCCTCTTCGCAAGAAGGCGAAGAAGCAGGCAAAGTCGTCGACCAAAAAAGCCTCGGCCAAAAAGAAAGCTGGCAGCGCCCCCTCCACTGAGAAGGTCTATTGGACGTATGACCCCAATGGGCCGGTGTCCCGCGAACTGGTGAGCATGCTCTCCGATTTCAACCTCACGGGATACGAACTCGAGGGGATCGTCGGGTGCAGCACGCTCCTCGAAAAGCTCTACGACTTGCCGCTGACGGACCGCATCCGTAAGTGCTTCACGCGGATTACGAAGAGCGCGCCGACGAAACTGTACAACGACATCCTCGAGCAGAAGGACGTGTGGCGATATCTCTTTCGCAGGCCCGGCAAGTATCAGGGACGCAAGCTCATGTTGCAGTCGTGGAACGACGCCACCATCCTCAGGAATCAGTGCTCGTTGGAGTACAAAAAACCTGGAGACCCCAATCCTCCACAACGCCGGACGGTGGCCGCCTTAGGCACAATCTTCTCGCCAGAGGAGGACTCGATCTTCTTGGTGGGATGCGAGGCCGACAGGAAGGATCCCGACAAGTGGCAGCGGCCGATTCTCTACAAACTGGACCGGGTCGAGGCTGTGGAGATGCTGGATATACCGAACCCATCCCTGACGGATGTCCGTAGCCATACTCGCGTGGCATCGCTGCCCAAGCGCGGCGCCGTCGACCGGCTCGATTTGGAACGCCTTTTCACCGATAGCGCTGGTGCATTTTTCCACTACGGAACCATGATCACGCTCGTCGTGCGGGTGCACGATCCGTACAAGATGGCCCTCTGCGTCGAGTCCCCATTCCACAGGGCGCAGAACGTCGTGGCTGGACCTGCGCCGGGCGAGATAACGATCACGGTCGAGCAGTGCTTCAAGCAGGAGATGATTTCGCGGCTCCTTCGGCTCGAGGACGGTTTCACGGTCTTGGAGCCGCCGGACATGGTGGCCGAGATTCACCGCTTGGCGAGCGGGATCGCCTCCCGGCACACTCCGAAAGCGACTCCTTAACGTGGCGTTGAGAAACGCTCGACACAGCCGCGGCAACTCGGCTAGCCTCATGGGGGGGCAACGTCAAACGGCACGGATTGATGCTCCGAAGGTTGTCTGATTGAAGGGGAGCAGGTCAATGGGCGGCCACGTTGCTCTCGAGTTCCGTTCTGTAGACTTATATCGTCTTCACACTCGGAGGAGGAGAAACAATGAGTTTGTTCGGCAGGTGGCGGGCCATCCACAAAGGTCGATTCCGAGACAGCCCAACCACAACGCTCCTGTCGCGAAAGAAAATCTCAAGCCACCAGATGATCACCTACCTCGCCGAAGTCTGTGCCGTCCCTCAGACCACGGTGACGAAGGTCATCGACGGCTTCTGGGAGTACGTCGGCGATGCCTCAAAGCATCGAATCCACTGGAGGTGGGTGAGCGATCCGTCCAAGCAACGAGGCCACTGCAGGTACTTCGGCACTCCCTCGAAGCATCGAGTCGAACATTTGGGAACCTACCTGGTTATTCCGCACTTCGGCACATTCCGCCGAGTTGCGACGGAGTCACGCGGCGTGACCAAGCAGAGATTGCGGTTTCGTTCGCTATCGCCGGACCAACTCCGCGACAGGCTCGCCCGGTCACCAGGTCACTCGCTCGTTTGGGTCAGACAGTATCTACGGGCGCCCGACAAGGCCGGTAGGCTTTCGGTCCGGCGGCGAATCGCAGTCCACATCGCCACGCAGAAGGACCTGCGGCTTGATGAGACATATGGACTCCTCTGCGCAATGCTGGATCTCTGTGCACACGCCATTCAGCACGGGGACCACACGATCGGGTGGTATGGCCGTGGAAGCATGCATCGCGTCGGGCACGGCCGCGACGCCAATCGTTATAGGTTTACACAGTACCGATCGGTTGAGTTCAACGGGGTGCACCTCTGATGTCGTCTGTCACCAGAGGGCATAGCCTCCACCATTTCCATAAAGCACTGGCCGAGACCTGCGGCCTGGCGGCTGATGATGTGGCCGCATGTCTCGCCGACCCGGACCAGCACTATTGCGTGTACCCGCTCCACAAGGGCAGGAAGGTGCGCTGGATCGAAGCTCCTCGCCCGCATCTGAAGTGCATCCAACGCAGCCTGCTCGACATCATGCTGTACAGCCTGTGGGCGACCGCACACGCTCACGGTTTTGTGCCGGGACGTTCGATCGTCACCAACGCTCGACTCCACGTCGGACGTCAGTGGGTGGTAACGCTGGACATCAAGGATTTCTTCCCGTCGATCACCCACCGACAGGTACGACGGGCGATCGACAGCCTGGGAGAGGAGGCGGACTGCTTGGCCGCGATCGCGCGTCTGCTGACCCGCCATGGCCGGCTACCGCAGGGCGCGCCGACGAGTCCCCACATCGCCAATCTCGTCGCAGCGGAACTTGACCAGCGGCTCGCGAAGACTGCAGACACGAGGGGCTGGTCCTATACCCGCTATGCCGACGACCTAACGTTTTCCGGTGATTCAACGCCGCGCGGACTGGTCGACGAGGTGGAGACGCTCTTGCGCGAACACGGCTTCCGGGCCGCACGTGGAAAAACGCACGTAATGGGCCGAGACCAGCGACAGGTGGTCACCGGCCTCGTTGTGAACGATCGTGTGCGATTGCCAAAGCCCCAACGCCGGCGGCTGCGGGCGATGCTGCACCAGGCCGAGATCGTCGGCGATGGTGTTGCTGATTTTGACCCGGTCCTACAGGGCCATCTGGCATTCGCCCGGTACGTCGACCGCGACGTCCACCGATGGGAGTCGGAGCAGTTGCTTGGGCTGGAGACACAACAGCACGACGTGGCTGTCGACATTTCTCAGCGAGTTGCAGACGAGCCAATCCAGCGATAGATTCTCTGCGTCGATTCGTTTCCCACGGGAGGACCCCAGACTGCCTTCAGCTTGTGTGCTTTTCGTGTGACGTACGTGATTCGTCGCTGACGTAAAGCAGCCTTGGGCGATTCGCCCCGGGTCATCAAACGTGATCCTTCGCTGCCCGTCTCTAACTGGCCCAGCGGGCCTAGTTGCCGACGGGAGCTCCAGACGTGAAGGCAAGCCCGGGCACCCGCGCAACCCAAAGAACCCAGCGTTAAGCACTTTTCAGTCGCATAAACATTAAGAATACGCGGGCACCGTGGGCATTGGAACATAATGCCCCGCGACCATGCGATTCGTTATGACCACTGCCCAAACCGCGTCACGCAAGTGATCGCCCACCACCTCGACCCAGAAATCCTGCCCATTGTGTCTGATCAGGCTCTGCCTTGGACCAAGAGCCTGTCGGAACACCACTTTCCTCGGATTGGTGTGATCCTGGCACGCGATCGGCCAATACGGCTTAAATCCATCTGGATGAGGTGGGCGACCTGGCGGGCCTGAAATACAGTCGCCAAAGGCCCATGCGCCCTGTGCGGCCCCAGCACCCTTTGGCCCAGCACCAAAAACGTGTGGCATCGCCGTTGGAAACAGCGCTATATAGACCGAGCGAACTCCCCGTTCTAGTCGCTTTGTGGGATGCAGGTCATTTATCCATAGCCAATCTTCTATGCCTCGACGGCGCATGGTAATACGAGTGCTATTTGTGCAAAACCACTTAGCTTCTACATCCAATTCAAAAGGATTATTCCTGCAACTTAAATCACATCGACCAGAGTTACCCGTCGCCAGCATTGTTTCTTGCTCATGCTGATCGCTATGCCATGAAATCTGTTTAGCAACACGATGGAGTAAATCGATCTCCGAAAGTCGTTCGAGATAGGTTTCCTTGGCGAGCGGAGTCATTGCGGCGCAGTGCTGATTTTCTCTGAGAAGAGCCGCTTGCACGCCGTTAAGTAGCATTGCGTGAGATGGCATATATGCATTGCTCCTAGAGGTATTGTAGGGCGTCGCCCCTTACTGCTTATTCAGCAACGCTCAAGAACGCTCGAATACGATGCCTGGCGGGAAGAGAACATGCGATGTCTACGGTGTATTCGCGTTAGCGGCAGCGATGCTTCGCGACTGCCATGTCGCAAGCGAGAAACACGTTAATTCGTTAGAGCGGTATTTCTGGTTGGCGTACACCTGTTTTGCATTGATGCAACTATGTCGAGGACATTGCCCTTCTCGTCATGGGCGCACTAGCCTACGTCTCGCTTTTTTCTCGCGCCGCCCAACATTTGGCATACAGCACAAGTTGTGGGCCGTAGGATTCAATCAATCGTTGCTCATCGGCATCGATCACAGTAGATGTCTTCCAATCGACGATCGACCAGTCGGTCATGTTCTCCATCGGTATAGCCGAAACGTCGCGAAACGCCAGGTCGATCTGACCGCGAATGAGGACAGGGAGATTCACTGCGGCCGCTGGTGCAGCCACCTGGGAGCGAGCCGAACGCGGATGCTTGTCCACCTGCACTTCCGAGCCGACTTCGGCGGCGTCAACGCAGATAGTGAACGGCACCTCCATAAAGAATTCGCCACCCGCATTGATACGCTTCCACAGCTGGGACTGCCGCACCTCCTCAACGAGGTGAACCGCGTGGTCAGCAAGCATCGCAAGATCCGCGCCGCTCTCGGCCAGTTCGCTCTCCGCCAATGCCGATGCGGCCAAGACCACCAGATCGAAATCCGGGCGCGGTTGCTGCTGGTTCCGTAGGACACGTTCGAGCATGAGGTGAATCACCGTGCCCCAGGCTTCCCCAAGACCGTCGCCTGAATGCCGGAGTTGTTGCGTGGGCTTCGTGAGAAAGTCACGGGGCGTGACGGTGTCGTAGGTCGGCAGACGGATTGCCCGGGCGGCGGCGTTCGCGGCCGTCATCTTGGCGACCATGGCTGCGTCGTCATCCCATGAACCGGTCTCGCCCGCCGTGATGGGGGCCGCCGGAAGCGATGGTAGTTCGTCGAACGTCGTGACATCCGGGGCTAGGTCGTACCAGCCTTTATTTGCGACCCCTTTCGTCGTCGTGAAAACCGACGTGATGAGACAGCAGCCTGGTCGGGTGACAGCCACATACTTCTTGCGAAGGTCCTCGGCTTGAAGATGCGTTAGTTCCCAGCCCTCGTGCGTCGCCCAATCCAGAGGCTCTGCAAGATCCAGAAAGGCATTGCCAAAGGGGTTGAGAGGACGTCTCACGGTCAGAAAGCCCACCGGGGCCGGGGCCGCTGGCGTGCGTGCCACGTGCCAGGAAGGATCATGGATCCTTCCGGATCCACCCGTGTCGCACAGAAATACCACGGGAGCCTCGAGTCCCTTGACCTTGTGCAGATTCATCACCCGCACCGCTCCTCCGTGTAGGGCGTCGAGGCCGATTGTATCGAAGTCCTGCTTGGGGAACGTGTTTGCTACCAGGGTGTCGATGTGTTCGATCACGTCCTGAACGCAGTTCAACAACTGCCGTTCGCTGCGCACGCGTTCCAAAAATGTCATGAGCGTGCCGGCAGCGGCCCGACCGGATCGGCCGGCCTCACCATTGGCCACGGATGCGATCAGCAACAAACCCGCTTTGTCAGCGATTGCCTCGATGGCCGCTGGCACGGGCAATGAAGACTCAATTTCAAACCACTCCCGCATTGCCTGCGCTGCGTCCTCAAACCGTTCTCGAAGTGCGGGATCGAGTGCGGCGGGAACTTGCAGCCACCCGCGAATCATACCGCCGGCTGAGCGGAAGGCGTATAGATCAGCATCACTAAAACCGAACACCGGGCTCCGCAGCACCGCGAGTGTCGCGATCGCATCGTCGCGATCGGCGACCACCTGCAGACAGAGTTTGAGAATCCTCAGGTCGTGCTTGCTATCGGGCCCCTTCCGTCCGGTGACCTCGCACGGGAGTCCGACGGCGCTCAGGGCGGCGGCGTACGCAGAAAGTTTGTCTGTGTCCCCGGCGACGATCAGGAAATCCTCCGGCCTACACTCGGGCGGAATCCCGAGCTTTTTCTCGGACTCGGTCCGGGACACAGTCAGGCGATTGTTAATGGCTCTGCTGATGAATGTGGCAATCGCCTCCGCTTCGGCACGAACGTCGGTTCCCTCGATGCGGATTTGGCGACGACCGGCGAGCACGCCCGGGGAGCCAACGCTGCGCCCCGGCGTTGAAGACGCAAACTCGGGCGAGCAGGCAGCGTTTGCTTTCCGCAAAGCGTCGAATTTAGACGCAAATTGACTGCTTACCCATGTGGTGAGATCGCTGTTCGTCCGGAAGTTCGTCGTGAGATGGAGCACGCGGCCACCCGACGCCAAGATGCGATCCTTGACGAACTCGAACACTTCGATGTCCGCCCGCCGGAAACGATAGATCGACTGCTGCGGATCACCTACGACAAACAGGCTTCCGGGCTTCACATTCGTCGTTTGCCAGTCTGTCGCCCCTGGAGCGTCGGCCGTCAGTAGAAGCATGATCTCGGCCTGGATCGGGTCTGTGTCCTGAAACTCGTCCACCAGCAGGAACCGGAAACGATCCGCCAGAACCACGCGGACGTCGGGGCGCTCCCGGAGGAGTTTGGCCGTGAAGACCAACAGATCAGAAAACGAGAGTAAACCGCAGGACTCACGAAGACGGTCGTAATAATCGCGTGCCTCCGTCAGGAGTGGTATCGCCTGTCGATAGCGATATGCACGCCACTGCCGCAACGGCCCACTGAAGTCGTTCTGGACCTTCTCCCACCATTTCTTCAGTGCTGCCGCATTGGCTTTCCTCTGCGATGTATCCGCCGATGGCCACCAGACTTCCTGTACGGGCGCCTTAAACGTACTGCAGAAAACGTCTGCTACCTTCATGAGAGTGGACGTGTCGTCATTGGGGCGATTGTCGTAATCGCGGAGCGCCGCTTCCAAGATATTCATGAGCTTGTCCGACCCTCGCTCCGGCCATGGAGGACGGGCGGCCGGTAGCTTCGCCGCGATTTCCTTGCAGACGTCGTCGACGAGCTGACTGACGACCGGAGGCTGCACATCATCGGTCGGCCAATCCTGCACGTCGGCGTGCGTGACAAGTGTCTTGAATGCCGGCCAGAGGTCGCGAAACTCGACGCCCGACGACTCTAGAGTTCGCCGCAGCCCGCCGAGCGTCTTGTCATGCATGGTGACTTCACGGAACTCGCGCCAGGCGTGGTGCATGAGCGTTTCCTCGGCTGCCGCGTCTAGCATCTCGACGGAGGGGTCTAGTCCTGCCTCGATCGGTCGCTCACGAAGCAGCATCCCGCAGAATGCATGGACCGTGCCGATGACGACAGAGTCAATGTCAGCGATCGCCGCACGCAGCACATCCCGCTCGTCGTTATCGACCGTGTCGTTAGCTACCTCCTCCAATCGTTGTCGGAACCGCCTTGCGAGCTCCGCAGCCGCCTTCTTGGTAAACGTGATCGCCGCGATCTCACGCACCGTGGCCGTGCCCGTGCGGATCAAGGCAACCATGCGATCTACCAAGCTGGCCGTTTTCCCGGTTCCGGCGGAGGCGTTAACAGCCAAGCTCGTTGCGAGATCGGTCCGAATCGTATTCCGGTCAGCAGCGTCGACCTGGGCTGGCAGCTCGGGTTCGGCAGCCAGTGCAAATGGTGGAGCAGCCGCTGGCGGGATCAGCGGAGAAGGCGTCGCCGCGGGCTCCGCCGTTCGCAACCCAGCGAACAACCCAGCGATTTTCGGAATTGCCAGATTCCGGTTGGCGTCGGCGACCGTCTTCCTTGGGTCGCCGCAGACCTCTGCGTAGTCGCAATACTTGCAATCCTCGTCGTCATTCGTTGCGAGGAATGCGCCGGCCGAAACGATGCCGCACAGATTGTCCACGATTTCACCGACGCGAGAGAGAGCGTGTGGCGTCCACTGCAGTCGTTCTCCGCTGCCTTTCGCGCTCGGGAATAGATACGCGAACGTGGCGACCTCGCTGCTCTTGTCAATATTGCTTTGTACGACGTGACGCACCATCAATACATACAGGCCATGCTGAAGTCGCCGGCCGTTGTGGAACACGGAGAGCGGGTCGCCGGCCTTCTCCGTGCGGTAGCGAGTACTACCGCCGCTCTTGTAGTCAATGATCGAGAACTCACGGGGCAACTTCTGCCCGCTGTGGTCATCGACCCGATCGACATAGCCACGTAGCCGGACCGTGCGCTCTTCGGATACCGGCAGGTCGAAGGGCTGCTCCTGATCGAGTTTCGTCGATCGTTCCTTGGGCGTCATGCCAATTGCGGCCTCGAGGGCCAAGGGCCGCGCGCCCGTATCCCTGCAGTGCCGCTCCTCGGCCTTCAGAAAGCTGCCGAGGGCCTGGCTGAGTTCGCGCTGTTGTCGATCGTATTCGGCGTCGTCCGCCGTCGGCTTGGCGGCCCGGGTTTCCAAGAGCACATCGTCGAGGATACGGACCACTGTCTGGATGTCGCGCGCGAAGACCGGGTGTGGATCGCCGGCCGGCTGATAGTCGGCATCGGGGAGGAACAGCCGCATGAACCGCTCCAGAACTGTGTGCATGACGCTCCCTCTCTCGAGCGGATCAAGCCAACCACTCGCATCGGGTTCACGAGTGTCGAGCGCATGCACGTCGAGCCCATACCTGAAGAAGAACCGCCGCGGACAGGCTCCGAGGGTCTCAAGGCTATGGGCTGAAGCCGGCCGGCCATCGGGATGTGACGGATCGAGTTGGGGGCCGGCGTCCGGCACGTTTCCATCCCAAGCCGTGAAGTCGCCTGAACGAACGGCTTCCATTGCTTGAATACCGTGAGACAACGCCGTTGAGCGTAGTTTTATGGCCTTATGGACCGTCTCCAAAGCGGGATTCACTCCAAGTTGTGAGAGCCACTTGTCGGACTGCGTGAGCGCGGTCGCTGGATCACGCGAGACGAAGGCGTCAGTGTGCCTACCGACATCTCTGATGAAGGTCTCGAGTGGTATCGCTGGACGGGAAAGGTGGCGTCCGTAGGCCTCCAACAACAGGGGGCTGGGAAACACCTCCGATTGCTCGACAAGGTCGCGACATGTGTACGACAACCAGACGTCGCCACGAAGTCGGCCGAGCAGATTCCAAAAGTCTGTGCGAGACCTCGCCACCGTCTGCGATGATGTTTCGAGTGCATCGGATACCTGCACACGGTCGTGGTCGGGAAGTACCGGATCTGTGGCTTGAACTCTTGGAAACCGGGACTCATCGAGACCCACGATAAAGGTCACGGGCCTGCCGGAATGACCACCGCTGGTGATCGACGCGACGTGGATGCATCCAGGCCGCGGCGCGCTGCCCATGACGACCAGTGTGTCAACGAGTCCCAGAAGCCATTCGATGATGTCGTGCGGTGGGGTCTCAGGGTGCTTGTCCAGCCATCGCGCCCGCTCGTCGAGTTCCGCGACAAGGCGTTTCTGTGCATTGTTGTCGAACTCGCTTGTTGATGCGGCTACTTCGGTTATGAATCGCCGCGCACCGTTCAGTATGTCGATGGCCTTCGCGTCGCGAGGTGGTTCACACAAGAACATGTCGTCGACGATGGCAGCCAGTACAGTGAGCGTGCAAATACGATCATCCTTGATCCGCTGGGCAACCGCCTCATCAAACTCGGGCTCCTCTTCGTCGTTCTGGCCATGACCCATGAACGTCGCCAAGGGCGTTGACCTCAGGCTCGTGATTGCCGCGCGGATAGTGGCGGCGGAACGATCTTTGTTGAGTTCGAGCGTGAGCCTCCTCAACTGCCTGACGAGCCCCGCTCTCGTCACGACGACAGGCCGTGGTTCGGCGTCGGGCCCCGCATCGACCTTAGGCGGATCTTGGGCTTCATTTGCCTGGGCCGCTGCAGCCGGTTCTACTTTCGGCACGAACTCCCGCCATTGGATAAGTCCATCGCGCAGCATACGTGCCAGCTGCCACTGCGGAAACTTCGCACTTCGCCACGCAATCCACGCGAGAAGCGCTCGTGACGGCTTGGCTCCACGAATCGGAAGGCCTTCCGCAAAGGTCACCGGCAGGTCATGTGCATCATTTTCCGGCATGACCGCGAGAATGTCCTGCACGAGTGGGGAATACACGGATTCGTCGGTATGCAGGAGTTCAACCTCATCGAGACGGATTCCTTCCTGGATGCAGCGGCGGAGCACCCCTCGAATCTCATTCGCCTCGCCGACGGCTCGCGAGAAGTGGAGGACGGGCGACGTCTCAGGATCGTCAAACGAATGCGGCGAGGGATCGATCGGCACCTCGGTGACCCGTGATCCGAGACTCGCCAAAACGCTAGCCTCCAGCGGTATCAACTGGAGCCCAGCGGGTATCAGAATCGCGTCCCAGATCAGACAGGCGTTCCCGGCTTCAACCGCCTTCCGTGCCATACGGGCGATGGTCGTCGCATCGGCAAGCTTTTCACTGTCTAGCTGTGCGCTGTAGGCGTCTAGCAGGTATGCAAGGTCGCGGGCTTTAGGCGTGTTGCCGAAGGGCTTGATGGCGAGTACTTTCTTTGCGTCGAGGTCGGCCATCCGCATCGCGGTGAGCGTGCTCGCCATACGCTCTGCAAAGCGACGTAACGAGCGGGGCGCCGGAAAATATTTAAGCCGCTTGTCTGCGATCGCCTCCCGCAGCACCTTCTCTACGAGATTCACGCCGACCTGATGCGAGGCCACGGAAAGGCCAGACGCCACAAGCCCATCGACCGCAAGGTCGTAGCAGAGCGCGCGCGGAGTCGACACGTGCGCATTGAATACTGGGGTTCCAGTACGCGCGATCGCGTCGATCCACTGCCTTGCAACTCGCCGATTCGGGCCGATGAGGAGACAAGGCTTGCGGTCGAGTGCTGTGATGGCCTTGGCGATGCCATCGACGAATCGTGAGCGATACGGAAGCCTCGTCGAGCCGGGGACCGCGGCGGCGGTCGGCACGTGCCCGCGGATAGCACCGGCCGACCCTGGGACCCGCTCCTCGAGAGCCATTAGCTTCGATGACATTTCCGAACGCCTCCGATGAACCTCTTCAGCACGCGCCCGCGAGGCGGGCCAATCCGACAACTAGCGGGGTGCGATCCCTCCAGCAAGGTACTCGTAACATCGGGAGAGTGCCACCGGCCTCGTGTCGGGTGTGCGGCGAGCCTCAATGGTCCCTGGTATGGCCGCGTCACTCCTGCTTCGGCGGGCTGTCCACCGTCTCCTCCCACGTGCCCGTCCACGCGGCGAACACCTTCGCGATGCGGGCGATCTCCCGGCTCGCGGCTTTCTTCGTCGGAAACAGCAGCCCCTCCGGCATCACCATGCCCCCCGGGCCAGTGTAGACGAAGGTCCCCAGATTCGCCGAACGGGCGATGTCCTTGATCCGAAAGGGCTCGATCCTGGGTTTCTGCAAACACAGCATCATGATCATCATCGTGTCGGCGGGATGCGTTCTGGGCGGCTTCATGGGCACGTTCCAGGGCATCATCTTGTATCGCCACCGCATCCAAGGGTGTTCGTCGATCATCTGCTCGTTAGGCTCCTCGCAGTTGGGATCCCGTTGCGACCGCAACACGATCCAGTACACCCGCTGGCCTAGCCGGTAGCGGGCGAGGTCCAGGATCGTTTTCCTCACACGGGGCGTTGCCGCCGGCACCGGGACGGGCGTCGTGCCAGCTGAGGGCTGTTGGTTGCCGGACTGCTGATGCGACTGGCGGTCCTCTGACGGATGACTGCTGGAATCCATGGGATCCTCCGGGGGTTTCTGTCCTCGTGACTGGCCAGGTGACTGGCAAGCTGACTTGCAAGGTCATCAGCTTCCGAGGGTCCTCTGACGGAGTTGGGCAGAGGCCGCCTGGAAGGTCTTCTTGGCGCTCTGACCACATCTGTCAAAGGCCGCGCGGAGAATGGCGGGCGAGCAGGAGAGAGCAGCAGAAACAGAGCAGCAGAAACTCAGGAGAGCCAAATGGGATCAACAACTGGAATCAGCTGGACTACGCGGACTTGGAATGGGGTCATCGGATGTCAAAAGGTCTCCCCGGGCTGCGCAAGCTGCTACGCTGAGCGGCTCGCGGCGACGAAGTTTCGCCACTTCCTGGGCGGGCCGGTCTGGGGGCCGGGCAACCCCCGGCACATCACCGGCGACCAGCTCTGGAAGGCGCCCCTGAAGTGGGCCCGCGAGGCCCGCGCGACGGGCGAGAAGGTGCTGGTGTTCGGCAACTCGCTCGCTGACTGGTGCGAGGACCACCCCACGTGGGATGCCATCCGGCCCCGGATGTGGGAACTCATCGACAAGACCCGCGACGTGTTGATTTGGCAGCTTTTGACCAAACGCCCGGAGCGGCTGGCCGAGTGCCTGCCGGAGTCGTGGAACCCGTTCTGGGAGAACGTGTGGCTCGGCACATCGGTCGAATCTGCCGACTACGCCTTCCGGGCTGATCACCTCCGAGCGGTCAACGCCGCCGTCAGGTTCCTGAGTGTCGAGCCGGCCCTGGGCCCCGTGGCCCATGCCCTGAACCTGCAGGGGATCGATTGGTGCATCTGGGGCGGCGAGGCGGGGCCGGGGTTCCGGCCGGCGGATCATCAGTGGGCTCGGGACCTGCGCGCCGCCTGTGGGGCGAGCGGGACAGCCTTCTTCCTGAAACAGTCTTCGGGCCCGCTGAATGGCAAGGGCGACCGCCTCGATGGGGTCGAGATCAAGGAGTTCCCCACGCCGAGGACTATGGCCACCGCGGGGTGAGACGGCGGCGCGAGAGGCGGGCATATGCCGCCGACGGCGGGTATCATCACGCGGCAGAGCCACCAGGCGGCAAAGCCATGGGGGCGACAACGGCCACGGCAACGGGAGAAACTCCATCATGGCGAAGAAGGCGAAGCCGGCCCATCAGGCGAAGCAGTCCCGCAGGCCGACGAAGGCGGCCACCTCGGGGCCGGTGGCGCCGTCGGCTAAGACGACCGGCAAGAAGACCGCCGCCCGGCCGAGAAAGCCCACCAAGTCTGCGAAGAAAGCGGGCCGCCCCGCCGCTGCGCGAGCCAGCGCCGCAGCGGCTACCACGCCCGCGAAGACGAAGAAGAATACGTCCGAGGAGAACCGCGGCGGCTACTTCTTCAGCGCGATCAAGATGTGGCGGCTGCTCCACACCGATGGCGGCACGACCATCTTCAACAAGGAGGAACTGGCACGGCGGTACTTCAAGGGAATCGAGAACGATGAGGCGCCGGAACCTGAACTCCACTCTGCTGATCTCGAAGATGAATTCGATGATGACCTGCACGAACCGCTCGGCGATGACTTGGAAGACGATTGGGAAGACGACGTTTTTCACGACGGCCCTCCCGGTGCCGGAGCGGGGGACGCCCGCAGGGCGGCTGCCCGGTCCGCCTCATCGTCCTCCCCTCGCACGTCTTCCCCGTATCCATGGATCAAGGAACGGCACAAGCGGTATGTACAACGAACGATCGAGAAGCTCAAGAATTACGGAATTGGCATCGAAGACACCGACGAACATGGCAACGTCCTCGATGAAGACGACCTGAAGAAGCGCAAGGAGGATAACCCCAGGGCCGAGCGGTGGTGGCGTTACGACCCGCATGGCGAATGGGCGCAGGAGTTCGACCTGCTCCTCAACGCCTACGGCGTCAACGGCAGCGAACTGTTGGCCTTCATGGCCCTTCGCGATCTGCTGGAGGACATGCGGGGCACGCCCCACCAGAAGGCCCTACAGCGCCAACTCGACCGGATGATGCGGTGCGTGCCGCCGAAGCTGCGAGAGGAAGCGATCGAACAGTCGCGGTCCTATCGTCACTCCGTGGGCAACACCGCGAAGTACATTCCGAAGGCAGAGGATCTCGAACGCTGGTACACGGCTGCCCTGCAGCGGGAGCAGGTGGTGATCCACTACAACACTCCCGGAGAACGCACCCGCCCGAGGCATGTGGCCTCCCTGAGCACGATGTTCAACCGTGAGGAAAACTCGATCTACCTTCTGGCAAGCGAGTTGACGCCCAAAGGCTGGGGATCGGTGCGGCAATGGAAGTTCGACCGGGTGCAGGCCGTAGAGCCCACGAATCTCAAAAACCCTCGCTTGGCCGATCTTCTACGCGACCCACTCGTGCGGCCCGCCCCCCACGGGGGAGAGATCGAGCGTCTTGATGCCAACCTTGTGTATGACTACAGCGCAGGCGCCTGGCTTGAGATCGGCGTGAAGCCGCAGCGGATGGAGATCATCGTGCGGATACCTCCCGTCGGCCGCCCGGGCATGGACGAAAAGGCTCTCGCGGAGCTTCGTCGCGAGGCACGACGCCGTGCGTATGGGTGGATGTACTGGTGCCATGAGAAGCCGTTCCATCCGCGGCAGGTCGACAGATTCGAAACCCTCGCCAACGGCGAAAGGCAACTGCGGCTCGTCGTGGAGAAGTGCTACGTCAAGGAGATGGCCAGCCGGCTCCTGCGTCTGCAGGACTGCTTTGAGGTGATAGAGCCGCGTGAACTCGTCCTCTTGGTCCAGGAGTACGCACATGCGATCTCCAGCCGCCACCACTAGGATGTCGCTCTGTCACTCTCGAGTTGAGCCCAGGACATCAACATGAACGCCCCACTTCGCACCGCCATCATCTACGACTTCGACGGCACGCTCGCGCCGCACAATCTGCCCGAGCACAGCTTCCTGCCGGCGGTTGGCGTGACCGACAGCCACACCTTCTGGGACCGCGTTCACGAGGAGGCCCGAGCTCAAGACGGGTGCCATATTCTTGCGTATATGCAACTCATGCTCGAAGCGGCACGCAATTCTGGAGTGGAAGTCACCAGAGCGATGCTCCAGAAGCACGGCCAGGATATTCCGCTGTTCGCTGGCGTGAGTGAATGGTTTGACCACATCGACCGTTACGGCCGGGAAAAAAATCTCGAACTGGAACACTACGTAATCTCGTCCGGGATTCTGGAGATCATCGAGGGCTGTCCCATCTTCTCTCGGTTTCGGAAGGTGTTCGCCTCGGCTTACGCCTACGACGACTCAGGCCACGCAAAGTGGGCCGCAAGTGCCATCAATTACACCAACAAGACCCAATTCCTTTTCCGGATCAATAAAGGCATCGACAACGTCTGGGACAACTCTGCCATCAACTCGAGAATGCCGCATGCGCAACGGCGGATTCCCTTCGAGCGGATGCTGTTTCTCGGCGACGGTGACACCGACATTCCGTCTATGAAAATGGTCCGGCAGAAGGGCGGCCAGGCAGTCGCTGTTTTCGACCCCAAGCTGTTCGAGCAGCGGAAGTCGCAGGGCACGCTTGAGAAGCTGATCGCCGAGGACCGTGTCGACTATGTGGCGGCCGCCGACTACACCGCCGATTCCTTGCTGGGCGTCGTTGTCCGCGGCATTCTCGGCCGCATGGCGGCGACACACGCTCACTCCTCGTGAACGACATTTAGGAACAGGACCGGCAACCCATGTCACGCACCGAGGTCTGCTTTGACCCTCGCTCCACGGTGCCGTTCGCGATTTCGCGGACCGGCCTCGAACTGTTTTCCAGCTGCCCGCGGTGCTTTTATTTCGACAAGCGACTGGGCTGCGCCCGCCCCCCCAGCTTGCCGTTCACGCTCAACAACGCAGTCGATGCTCTCCTGAAGCGGGAGTTCGACGACTACCGCGGGCGCCGAACACCTCACCCTCTGATGATCGGCGCGGGACTCAACGCCTTGCCCTTTCTGCATTCCGACCTCGACAAATGGCGGGACGTCCGGCGAGGGATCCGGTTCCTCCACGCAGCCAGCGGATTCGACGTCTACGGGGCCGTGGACGACGTGTGGCAGCACGCGGGCGGTGACCTCATCATCGTGGACTACAAGGCGACGGCGAGAGCAGCCGAGGTCACTGCCCTGAACGAGGACTGGCACCTGACCTACAAGCGGCAGATCGAGGTCTACCAGTGGCTTTTCAGGCAGAACGGGTTTGCGGTCTCGCCGACGGCCTACTGGGTCTACGCCAACGGTGATCCGACTGCAGCACGATTCGATCAGATGCTGCGGTTTCGGATGACCGTGATCCCATACACCGGATCGGATGACTGGGTAGAACCCCAGATCATGGCAGCACGGGAGTGCCTGATGCAGGACGCACCACCCCCGGCGGCGGACGAGTGCAAGTTCTGCAGCTTCGCAGCAGGCCGGTCGACCGCCTTGGCATAGGCCAGCGTCAGGTCTTGACCAACTCCGTCAGGTGCCGCGGGCAGAATTGCTTCGTCACGGTGCCCGACGGCACGAGTGCGGCAGCGCTACCGCGACGGAGGACCACGCCGATGATCGATTTCCTTGAGGGGCGACTCGTTCTGAAGAGCCTCACGCGTGTCGTGATCGAGTGTGGCGGCGTCGGGTACGAGGTGCTCGTGCCCCTGACGACGAGCGCCACGCTGCCGCCGGCGAACACGAGCGTCCGCCTGCTCACCGTCTTCCACGTTCGTGAAGACGCCCATGTGCTGTACGGCTTTGCCGCGGAGATTGACCGTGAGATGTTTCGAACGCTTACCGGCGTCTCCGGCGTGGGCCCCAAGATCGCCCTGGCAGCCCTGAGCTGCCTCTCCGCCCAGGATCTCGCTGCGGCGATCGGCCGTCGCGATGCCGCGGCTATCAAGAGCATCCCCGGAGTTGGCCAGAAGCTTGCGAACCGCATCGTCACCGAACTTGAGGACTACTCCCTGAACGTGGCAGGCATGGAGGGGCCAATGGCTACAGACGGGAGCCAACGGGCCCACCGTTCCCAACCGCTGCACGACGCTGAATTGGCCCTGATTGCACTGGGACACACGCCGGCGGCCGCCCGCCGGATCGTGACGAACGTCGCTCGAACGACCCCTGCGATACGGGACGACATCGACGCGCTGATCCGTATGGCGATGACGCAGCGGTAACCCTGGAAAACCAGCGGCACAGAAGCTCTCTGCCGGTTGCACCAACTCTGTCAAAGGCGGCAAGGAGGATTCCTCATGTCGCGGTGACCGACGGCGGGTGTTCCCCGGCGGCACAACGATCGGCAGCGTCCGGGATACATCCCGGCCTGATGGGATCCTGTTTCTCTAAATCTATGAGGTAGTTATGTCCGTCTATTGCAGTTCAGCACCGGTCTTCAACCTTTATCGAGACGACGACGGCGTGTTCGTGTGTGAACTGACGCCCGGCATGGTCCGTGAACTCCACGGTCTGCTCGAGGAAGCCACAACGATGGCACACGAGAAGGGCCGCTGGGTTCCTTCGCCGTGCATTGCCCTGACCAAGCAGCTCGGGAATGCCTCCCGTGAACTCCGTCCCGGCGGCCCGCCAGCTCCGGGCCGGTCGGCGGACGAGCGTGATTGACCCCTCAGCCCAAGGAAGGGTCATCCGCTCGCAACCAGGAGGAGCCGCGCCGGGGGCCGCATGCCCCCGGCGCCTCTCCACCCGCCCGCCTGCAATCACCAGCGTTCAGCACGATCGCCGTTCATCACCACTGTTTCCCACAGCTCATCCAACCTCAGAAGCCACATGACCAACACACCAGACAATTCACACAACGACGAACCTGGTCCAACTCCTGATGCCGAGTCAACCACTGATCCGTTCTTCAACGCTCGGCCCGGGCGGATCGAGCGGATGAATCGCCGACGCCGATCTGGCCAGCCGCGATGGAACGTCGAGATGTTTGAGTCTCCCCTGATGGACCACGGCATCGCCTACACGGTGCATGTCGCCTCACCTTCGGAGCCCGAGCTCCCTACCAGAGGCTGGATCGACTTCACCAGACCTACCAACGAATACCGCGACCAGAATGGCAATCACAAAGTCCTGGTCAGACTAACGGTCGACGACGGCCGCCTCTCCGTCACAGCCCCGCATGTATACCCACGCAACAGCCTTATTCGGACGACCAACCCGCCGCCTGACCGCGACGGCAATCTGCGGGTCGCGCGGCTCGGTGAAGAGGGCCTGACTCAGATCGATCTCTGGATGGCGGCGGACGGCCGGGTTACGGCCTCGCTCCGAATGGAAACGATTTTTCGCCCCTTCACCCGGTGCGAGATCGTGCAGATCGCCAACTTGTTTGTTGAGGGCATCGATCTTCTGGACTTCGTTGTCCGGCAGAACGGGCTCCTGATCACGCACCGAAACAATCTCGACCTCTGACTTTCTTGAGGGCATCGGCTCTATGCCTTGAAGAGCTGACACCCCATTTATCCGTCAATCAGGGCAAAGCCACAGAGACCATATCACGATGAAGTACAAACAAATCGTCAACCGCCTCATCGCTGCGGATGATTTGCACTACGACAAGGCAGCGCGACGATTTGTCGCGCTATCCCAGCAGGAAGTGAACGCGATTATCGCTCAGTGCTCGGAGAGCGGCATGACCGACCACGACCAGATCAAGAATGTTGTTCGTTGGGTCACCTCTGTAAGAGTCAGCCAGTTACTTCACCGTGCCTTCATGTCCGGCCGGCTGCAGATCGCAGGCTTTAGCGGCGACGATCCTCTTTTTTCGCCTTTGGATGAGGCCCCATGAAGGGCACCCACGAGTCTTCCGATAATCCACCGTATCGATCTGCCTCCTCGGGTGTGCAAGCGACGGCCTATGGCGGCCTGTCGCCGAATGACCTCAGCAACGTGATCGTCGCCTGGCGGTGCCCGTCGGCCGAGTCGTATCCACGCGACTGAACCGCCGTGATCTCATTCGACCGCCCTGGCGCTGAATGCCATACTCTTTCCCTACTCTTCCCCTATCCACTTCCTGGGAAATAAACGACTGCATTTCCCTCGTAGCTCAGTGGATAGAGCGGAAGATTCCTAAACCCTAGGTCCCAGCTCTGAGCTCTGCGGGGGCCGCAGACCCAAGTCCCGCGTGGTTTTTCTCTGGGCCTAATCTCGGAAGGTTCGCATGGGGCGGGCCACCGAGGCCGTTGTCGCCCTGCTGGCAGAACGCCTCGGGATCGACGCATCGAGCATCGCCGTGGCGAGCGGCCGCGGCTCGCCCGCGAGGGCGTGGAGGTCGACGGGATGGGCGACGGCTCGATCAGAGCTGCGTTTCGTAGCGAAAAGCCCGGGGAATACGGAAACCTGCCGGCTCACTACCCGACGCTCGACGAGGCGCTCGACCGAGTGGCGTATTTGAAGGCGAAGGGCTTCAAGGCCCGTGCCCTCGCCCTGGTGGCGACGCCGACCGACACCGCCGCGGAGTTCGAGTCGGCGAAGATCCAGCCGCCAGAGTGATCTGCGAGGGGGATCTCTCCGGCACGACCGGCGCCACCCCACGAATTCTGCCCTCCCTGAGTTTTTCGACCAGGAAAGATCGATCTTCTGGTGTGAGTTTGCCTGTCGCGCAAACCCTGGCGATCGCGGTGA
>Ga0164294_10000423_pt1 | contig 40330 bp, 33 predicted proteins | sample GEODES005metaG_FD_111479 | JGI IMG/M metagenome (GOLD analysis project Ga0164294, IMG submission 111479) | Oligotrophic lake water microbial communities from Sparkling Lake, Wisconsin, USA - GEODES005 metaG | ecosystem: Environmental > Aquatic > Freshwater > Lake | place: USA: Sparkling Lake... | reverse complement strand
GTCAAGGATGCGCGCCGTGGCAAGGAATTCGCCAAGCTGATCAAGAACATCGAGGTCGCGGCCCGCACCGGCGGCGGTGACCCGAACGGTAACCCCACCCTCTGGGACGCCATCCAGAAGGCCAAGAAGACCTCGGTGCCCAATGACAACATCGAGCGCGCCCGCAAGCGCGGTGCCGGTGAGGAGGCCGGCGGCGCCGACTGGCAGAACATCACCTACGAGGGTTACGGGCCCAACGGGGTGGCTGTCCTGATCGAGTGCCTGACTGACAACCGCAACCGGGCCGCCGGCGAGGTCCGGGTCGCGATGACCCGCAACGGCGGCAATATGGCCGACCCCGGTTCGGTGGCCTACCTGTTCCATCGCAAAGGTGTCGTGATCCTCGAAAAAAACGGGCTGAGCGAGGACGACGTCCTGTTGGCGGTGCTCGAGGCCGGTGCCGAGGACGTCAACGACCTGGGCGACAGCTTCGAAATCATCTGCGAGCCGACCGACCTGATCACCGTGCGCACCGCACTGAAGGACGCCGGTATCGAGTACGACTCCGCCGACGCCACCTTCCAGCCGTCGATGAGCGTGGAGGTCGACTTGGAGACCGCCCGCAAGGTGCTCAAGCTCGTCGACGCCCTCGAGGACAGCGACGACGTTCAGGACGTTTACACCAATATCGACATCCCCGACGACGTCGCGACCCAGCTCGACGAGGACTGATCAGCCGGGCGTGTCTTTCGCGCCTGTCGTCCCCACCCGCCGCTAGGCTATCGAACAACTGTTCGTAGGCGAGAGGTGATCCGTGCGGGTGATGGGAGTCGACCCCGGGTTGACCCGGTGCGGCCTGTCGGTGATCGAGAGCCGCGGTGGCCGCCAGGTCACCGCGTTAGACGTCGACGTCGTACGGACCCCGGCCGGTGACCCGTTGCAACTGCGGCTGCTGGCAATCAGCGACGTGGTCGAGCACTGGCTGGACACCCACTGCCCGGACGTCATCGCCATCGAGCGGGTGTTCGCCAACCACAACGCCAACACGGCAATGGGTACCGCGCAGGCCGGCGGGGTGATCGCGCTCGCAGCTGCCCGCCGCAATATCGACGTCCACTTCCACACCCCCAGCGAGGTCAAGGCGGCCGTCACCGGCAACGGCAACGCCGATAAGGCCCAGGTCACCGCAATGGTCACCAGGATCCTGCAGCTGCAACAAAAACCGACTCCTGCCGACGCCGCGGACGCACTGGCGCTGGCGATCTGCCACTGCTGGCGCGCGCCGATGATCGCCCGGATGGCCAAAGCCGAAGCGATGGCCGCCGAGCAACAGCGGGCCTACAAGGCCAAGATCAAGATGGCGCCCCGGCAGGCATCGCGGGGTGTGAGGTGATCGCCTCGGTGCGGGGCGAGGTGCTCGAGGTCGCCCTCGACCATGCCGTTATCGAGGCCGCCGGGGTCGGCTACAGGGTGATGGCATCCCCTTCGACGTTGGCCACGCTGCGCCGGGGCACCGAGGCTCGCCTGATCACCGCGATGATCGTGCGTGAAGACTCCCAGACGCTGTACGGGTTCGCCGATAACGACGCACGGGATCTCTTCCTGACACTGCTCGGAGTATCCGGAGTGGGGCCGAAGATCGCGTTGGCCACGCTGGCGGTCTACGACGCCACCGCGCTGCGCCGGGCACTGGGCGACGGTGATGTTGCCGCGCTGACCCGGGTACCCGGGATCGGCAAGCGCGGTGCGGAACGCTTGGTGCTGGAACTGCGAGACAAGATCGGCTCCCTGCCTGGTGCCGGCGGTACGGTAGCAGCAGTCGGGCACGCGGTGCGAACGCCGGTTGTGGAAGCTCTTGTGGGACTTGGCTTTGCGCTGAAACAAGCCGAGGACGCCTGCGACAAGGTACTGGCCGATGAGCCCGATGCCACGACATCGATTGCGCTGCGCGCCGCGCTGTCTCTGCTCGGGAAGAAGTAAGCGTGGGCAACTGATGGGCCGCTTCGAGGACGACGATGTCGACGAACCCGAACGGGATGTCTCGCCGGCGCTGACCGTCGGCGAGGGCGATATCGACGCCAGCCTGCGGCCGCGCTCGCTGGGGGAGTTCATCGGTCAACCTCGGGTGCGCGAGCAACTCCAATTGGTGCTCGAAGGCGCCAAGAACCGTGGCGGCACACCGGATCACATCCTGCTCTCGGGGCCACCCGGGCTGGGCAAGACCTCGCTGGCGATGATCATCGCCACTGAACTCGGTTCGGCACTGCGGGTCACCTCCGGCCCGGCACTGGAGCGCGCGGGCGACCTCGCTGCGATGCTGTCCAATCTCGTCGAGGGTGATGTGTTGTTCATCGACGAGATCCATCGCATCGCCCGGCCCGCCGAGGAGATGCTGTATCTGGCGATGGAGGACTTCCGGGTCGACGTGGTGGTGGGCAAGGGCCCCGGGGCGACGTCAATTCCGTTGGAGGTCGCTCCGTTCACCCTTGTCGGTGCCACGACCCGATCCGGTGCGTTGACCGGACCGCTGCGCGACCGCTTCGGGTTCACCGCGCACATGGACTTCTACGAGGCGGGCGAACTGGAGCGGGTGCTGTCCCGCTCGGCGGGCATCCTGGGCATCGAACTCGGTGCGGATGCCGGTTCTGAGATTGCCCGTCGCTCGCGCGGCACCCCGCGGATCGCCAACCGGTTGCTGCGCCGGGTGCGCGACTTCGCCGAGGTTCGCGCAGACGGGGTGATCACCCGCGATATCGCCAAGTCGGCGCTGGCCGTGTACGACGTCGATGAACTCGGCCTGGACCGGCTGGACCGGGCGGTGCTGTCGGCACTGACCCGCAGCTTCGGTGGCGGGCCGGTCGGGGTATCCACCTTGGCCGTGGCAGTCGGTGAGGAGGCTGCCACCGTCGAGGAGGTATGCGAGCCGTTCCTCGTGCGCGCCGGCATGATCGCGCGGACACCTCGTGGCCGGGTTGCCACCCCGCAGGCCTGGACGCACCTCGGAATGACGCCACCACCCGGGGCAGGCGGATTCGGGCAGCCGGTGTTGTTCGAATAGGGGACCGGCGCCCAGAACCGCCCTCAGATGCCGGCGAGAATCTCCGCCAGCACGTCGAGGCCCTCGAGAAGCAACTCATCGCTGATGGTCAGCGGCGGCAGGAAACGCAGCACGTTGCCGAAGGTTCCGCAGCTGAGCGCCAACACGCCCTGTGCGTGCGCCAGCGTGGTCAACGCCTTGGTGAGATCCGGATCAGGTTCCGCCGAGCCCGATTTCACCAACTCGACTGCGATCATGGCGCCGCGTCCACGAACGTCGCCGATGCGGTCGTCGTCGGCCTGCATCCGATTCAACTTGTCCTTCATCAACGTCTCGATCCGCTTGGCGCGATCGAGCATGCCGTCGAGTTCGATGGTCTCGATGGTCGCCAGCGCGGCAGCGCATGCCAGCGGATTGCCGCCGTAGGTGCCGCCCAGACCGCTGACATGAGGGGCGTCCATGATCTCGGCCTTGCCGGTCACCGCCGAGAGTGGCAGGCCGTCGGCGATGCCCTTGGCCGTGACGATCAGATCCGGCTCGATCCCCTCGTCCTCGCAGGCGAACATCGCTCCGGTGCGGGCGAAACCGCTCTGCACCTCATCAGCGATGAACACCACGTCGTTGTCGGTGCACCACTGGCGCAACGCGGGCAGGAATCCCGGTGCGGGAACGATGAATCCGCCCTCGCCCTGGATGGGCTCGATGATGATGGCAGCCAGATTGGCTGCGCCGATCTGCTTGTCGATCACCGTCAGCGCCCGCTCGGCGGCCAGTTCGCCGTTGGTGGCCCACTCCTTGTCGATCAGACCGTCGCGGTAGGGGTAGGACATCGGGGCGCGATAGATCTCGGGTGCGAACGGACCGAAACCGCTCTTGTAGGGCATCGACTTCGCCGTGAGCCCCATCGTCAGGTTAGTCCGGCCGTGGTAGGCGTGATCGAAGGCGACCACCGCGCTGCGGCCGGTATAGGAGCGAGCGATCTTGACGGCATTCTCGACCGCTTCGGCTCCGGAGTTGAACAGCGCGGTGCGCTTCTCACCCGACCCCGGTGTCAGCCGGTTGAGGTGTTCGGCCACCGCGACGTACTCCTCGTAGGGCGTGACCATGAAGCAGGTATGGGTGAAGTCGGCGACCTGCTCGCGGACCGCGTCTACCACCCGCGGCGAGGAGTTGCCGATTGTGGTGACGGCGATGCCCGAGCCCAGGTCGATGAACCGGTTGCCGTCGACATCCTCGATGATCCCGCCGCCGGCGCGTGCGACGAATACCGGCATGGTGACGCCGACGCCGCGGGAGACCGCGGCCACCCGTCGCTTGGACAGTTCGGCCGAGACCGGTCCGGGTATCGCGGTGATGAGTTTGCGACTCTGCTCAACGGCGCTGAGTTCGATGGTGCTCACAGGTGTTCTCCTGACTTTCTCTCCAGTTAGGAGCGTAGTCGGCCGACAACGTGACGCAACAGAAAACCCGGTGCGACAAGGCCGCGCGGGCAGATCACACGGCAGTCCCGCCGACGCGATCCACGGTGGCGAAGGAACCGACGGCTGCACGGCGCAACCGCCGGGGTTGTCGCACCGGATGGCCCAGGGCGATCGCTGCGGCCAGCGCATACTGCTCCGGGGCGCCGAGCAGTCGCTTGACCGCGTCCTCCTGGCGGACCAGCATCGTGGTGAGAACGCCGCCCAGACCCTCGGCCTGGGCCGCGAGCAGGATGCTCCATGCGAATGGGTAGATCGACGCTCCGCCGGCGAAGGAATAGCGCTCAAGGTCGCGATCGACCGCGGCCAGTGCCGTCAGATCGGCGAAGACGACCAGCAGCACCGGAACCTGGTCGAAGTCAGCGGCGAACCCCTGAGCAGCCGCGGCGAGGACAGCGTCCGGGGCTGCCGCCACCGCCGCCGCCTCGGCGGCGCGGTCGTTGCCCGGTGCCCACGGCCGCAGGCCGGCAGCGCCCATCGCCAAGTAGTCGCGCCAGCCCGGCAGGTACAGGTCACGAAGCCTCGTCCTAGTCTCCGGATCCTTGACCAGCACAACGTGCCAGGCCTGGGCGTTGGCACCGCTGGGGGCGAACCGCGCGGTATCGAGAACACGCACCACGACATCGTCGGGGACCTGCTCGTCGGTGAATTCACGCACTGTGCCGGTGGTTCGCAAGGTGTCGATCAGGTCCATCGGGCCTCCATGAAGACCATTGTCGTCGGGGGTTCCCGGTGCGGGCAATGCGACGGTTGGGCGGTGCAGGAACAGTGCCGCCCTGGCAACTGGCACACTGGTCAGTCGTGGGACCGGTTGTCGCCAGTCTCGCATCGACCATCTGCACCCGAGACGAAAGATGCGTGCCGCCATGGAGCTGCTCAGTTTCCTGCCCCTGATCATCATCATGGGGGCATTCATGTTCTTTGCCTCGCGTCGCCAGCGCAAGGCTGTGAAGGCCACCATTGACCTGCAGGAATCATTGCGGGTGGGGGACCGGGTGCATACGACTTCCGGCCTGCAGGCGACCATTGCCGGGCTCGGTGAGGACACCGTGGACCTCGAGATTGCGCCGGGCGTGGTGACCACGTGGATGAAGTTGGCGGTCCGCGACCGGATCGTGCCGGCCGCACCGGAGATCGGCGGGGAGAACGCCACTGAACAGGCCTTCGAACTCAGCGAGACCGACGGGGACCGCCTGTCCCGAGACTGATCACCCGTCGCGCCACGTACCCTTTGCGGGGACGCGGACGACCGCCTGGCGGTTTCACGCCGTACAACGCGGCATACACCTAGGAGAATCAACAACGTGGCATCGTCTTCGGCGCCGGTGCATCCGTACCGCTACCTCGCGCTGTTCCTGTCAGCTCTGGTGGGCGTGTACCTGCTGGTGTTCCTGACCGGCAACAAGGAAGCCAAGCCCAAACTCGGTATCGACCTCCAAGGCGGCACCCGGGTGACGCTGACCGCCCGCACTCCGGACGGCTCCAAGCCGACGCGCGATGCACTCGATCAGGCTCTGCAGATCATCAGTGCCCGCGTCAACGGCCTTGGCGTGTCGGGATCGGAAGTGGTTATCGACGGTGACAACCTGGTCATCACCGTTCCCGGCAACGACGGCAACGAGGCGCGCAATCTCGGCCAAACTGCCCGGTTATTCATCAGGCCGGTGATCGGCCAGCCGATCCCCGTCGAGGCGGTCACCAAGCAGCCTCCCGGCGCCCCCGGCGCGCCGGGGGCGGGCGGACCGCCAACCGGTGCACCCGGAGCACCGTCGGCGCCACCGGGTGCCGCTCCAGTTCCGCCGTCATCGGCACCCGCGCCTGCGCCGTCAGCGGCACCGGCAAGTCCGGCACCGCAGCCACGTCCGTACCCGCTCGAGCCCACGCCCGCGCCCACACCGTCCGCGCCCACCCCGGCGCCGGCATCGTCGCCCGCGCCCACCCCGGCGCCCACGTCCACGCCCGGGGCGCCCGCGCCGCTGCCCGGGCCTCCGGATCCGCGGCAGGACCTGGCCGCACGGATCAAGTTCGAGAAGGAACTGCGGCAGAGCACCAACCAGAACCTGTTGCTGATCTCGGTGCAGTACATGGCCAGCCGCTGCGACCAGGAAGACATCCTGGCCGGCAACGACGACCCGAACCTGCCCCTGGTCACCTGCTCGCAAGACCACAAGTACATCTACCTGCTGGACAAGTCGATCATCAGCGGTGACCAGATCAAGGACGCCACGTCCGGCTTTGACCAGCAGAGCGGGGCCTATGTCGTCGATCTGGAGTTCAAAGACGACGCCAGTACCACCTGGGGTGATTTCACCGCAGCCAATATCGGTACCCAGACCGCCTTCACGCTCGACTCCGCAGTGGTCAGCGCCCCGCAGATCCGGGAAGCCATCCCCGGCGGGCGCACCCAGATCAGCGGCGGCGATCCGCCGTTCACCGTTGACAGCTCCCGGCAGTTGGCGAACGTCCTCAAGTATGGCTCGCTGCCGCTCTCCTTCGAATCGTCGGAAGCTGAAACCGTCTCGGCCACACTGGGATTGACATCTCTGCGTGCTGGGTTGATCGCCGGTGCGATCGGGCTTGCGATGGTGTTGTTGTACTCGCTGCTCTACTACCGGGTGCTGGGTCTGCTCACCGCACTATCTCTGGTGGCCTCCGGAGCCATGGTGTTCGCCATCCTGGTGCTGCTCGGTAGATACATCAACTACACCCTCGACCTGGCCGGCATCGCAGGCTTGATCATCGGCATCGGCACCACAGCCGACTCGTTCGTGGTGTTCTTCGAACGCATTAAGGACGAGATCCGCGAGGGCCGATCGTTCCGGTCGGCGGTGCCTCGGGGTTGGGTGCGCGCCCGTAAGACGATCCTGTCGGGTAACGCCGTCAGTTTCCTGGCCGCGGCGGTGCTCTACTTCCTGGCCGTCGGTCAGGTGAAGGGATTCGCGTTCACCCTGGGTCTGACCACCATCCTCGACGTGGTGGTGGTGTTCCTGGTGACGTGGCCGCTGGTGTACCTGGCCTCGAAGTCAACCACTATGGCCAAGCCCGTGTTCAACGGTCTGGGCGCCGTCCAGCAGATCGCCCGGGAACGCCGGGCGTCCGGGGAATCCGAAACTGTCGCTGCGACGGGACGGGGGTAGTCCGATGACCGAGAACACCGACGACGTCGACGTCTCAGAGACGACTGACCTGAAGGCAGGCGAATTCGAGGCCATCGAACTCGAACCGATCTCCATGGCTGCGGACGCCGGTACTGCGGTGCCCCGGCACAGTTTCTTCACCCGGCTCTACACCGGGACCGGGGCCTTCGAGGTGGTTGGCCGCCGCAAGCTGTGGTTCGGGATCAGCCTGCTGATTGTCGGCATCGCGATCGCCAGCATTGTGTTGCGGGGCTTCACCTTTGGCATCGACTTCCAGGGCGGCACCAAGATGTCGTTCCCCCGTGGTGATGCCAGCGTCACCCAGGTCGAGGAGACTTTCGCTCAAACCATCGGTAAGAGTGCTGAGGCGGTGGTGGTGGTCGGCAACGGATCGACCTCCACCGTTCAGATCCGGTCGGAGACGCTGACCAACGATCAGACCGCCAAGCTGCGCGAGGCCCTGTTCGCCAGGTTCCAGCCCAAGGGCCAGGACGGCAAGCCCAGCAAGCAAGCCATCAGCGATTCGGCGGTGTCGGAGACCTGGGGCGGTCAGATCACCAAGAAGGCGCTCATCGCGCTGGCGGTGTTCCTGGTGCTGGTCACCATCTACATCACCCTGCGCTACGAGAAATACATGGCGCTGGCGGCCCTGGCCGCGCTGGGCTTCGACCTGATCACCACCGCCGGGGTGTATTCACTGGTGGGCTTCGAAGTCACACCTGCGACGGTGATTGGCCTGCTGACCATTCTCGGCTTCTCGCTCTACGACACGGTCATCGTGTTCGACAAGGTCGAGGAGAACATCAAGGGCTTTCAACACACCACTAGGCGGACCTTCGCCGAGCAGGCCAACCTCGCCATCAATCAGACGTTCATGCGTTCAATCAATACCAGCCTGATCTCGATCATGCCGGTGGCGTCCCTGATCGTCGTCGCAGTCTGGATTCTCGGCGTCGGCACACTCAAGGACCTGGCGTTGGTTCAGTTGGTGGGCATCATGGTCGGCACCTACTCGTCAATCTTCTTCGCGACCCCACTGCTGGTGACCATGCGGGAACGCACTGAGTTGGTGCGCACCCATACTCGGCGGGTGCTCAGTCGCCGCAACCGGTCTGCCGAGCCGAGTGAGGTGGCCACCGACGTCGCAGAAGAGTCGGTGGAAGCGACTGTCGGGGCTCCGGCAGACAAGCCCGCACCGGGAGTGCGTCCGGTCCGGTCGCGGCCGCACGCCGGCAAGCACGAACGATAGGTCGCTGTGGCTCCCCGGCCTCGCCGCGCGACCGCTGCCTGCGTGGTAGCTGCTTTGACCGTGCTGGCTCCGATCGTTCTCACCTCCTGTTCCGAGGGTGTGGCCGAAGAGGTCAACTACGCCGTCGACGGTGTCCTGAGCACGTACAACACCAATACCGTCAACGGGGCGGCTTCCGCCGGTCCGCAGGCGTTCGCGCGGGTGCTCACCGGGTTCAGCCTCCATGGACCTGACGGGCAGGTCTTGGCCGACAACGACTTCGGTTCGGTTTCGGTGGTGGGCAGTGAGCCACTGGTGCTCGACTACCAGATCGCCGACAACGCGGCCTACTCCGATGGCAAACCCGTCACCTGTGACGACATGATGCTGACCTGGGCGGCCCAGTCCGGACGGTATCCGGGCTTCGATGCCGCCAGTCAGGCCGGCTATCTCGACATCGCCGGAATCGAGTGTCAACCGGGTGCGAAGGTGGCACGGGTCAATTTCTTCCCGGCCCGCGGAATCGTCGATTACGCGCAGCTGTTCACGGCTACGGCGCTGATGCCGTCACATGTCATCGGTGACGCACTGGGACTCGACGTGACCGCCGCCCTGCAGAGTGGTGACCCGGCCGCGGTCGCCCAGATCGCGGACGCGTGGAACACCATCTGGAACCTCAGGCCCGATATCGACATCAAGCAGTTTCCGTCGGCAGGTCCGTACAAGATCGACTCGGTGCTCCCGGACGGGTCTGTGGTGCTGGTCGCCAATGACCGGTGGTGGGGTGCAAAACCAGTGACCAAGCGGGTCACGGTGTGGCCGCGCGGCGTCGACGTCCAGGACCGGATCAACAACGGCAGCTTCCACGTCGTTGATGTATCGATCGGATCCTCGGGAACCCTCACGACACCGGATGGCTACCAGCGCACCGAAATTCCGTCCGGAGGTATCGAGCAACTCATCTTCGCCGCCGGGGGCCCGCTGTCTACACCGCCGGCCCGTCGGGCCGTTGCGCTGTGCACGCCGCGGGATGTGATCGCAGCCAATGCCGGGATACCGATCGCCAATGCGCGCCTCGACACTGTCAATGACGACTCCTACAGCGCAACCGAAGCTGCCGCTGAGGCCGGGCAGTTCAGTACGGCGAATCCTGACGCGGCCCGGGCAGCTATCGCGGGCCAGCCGCTCACCGTGCGTATCGGCTACCAAGCGCCCAATCCCCGGCTGGCCGCGACCATCGAGGCCATCACCAAGTCATGCGCCGCCGCAGGTATCACGGTGGAGGACGTGACCTCAGACGTCACCGGTCCACAAACATTGCGGGACGGCCAGATTGATGCGTTGTTGGCCAGTACCGGCGGTGCTAGCGGTAGCGGATCCACCGGGTCATCCGTGTTGGACTCCTACGTACTTCACACCGGCAACGGCAACAACCTGTCGGGTTATTCCAACCCCCAGATTGACGGCATCATCTCGGCCTTGGCGGTCACCACCGACCCAGGGGAACAGGCTCGACTGCTCGGCGACGCCGGGCCCTTGCTCTGGGGAGATATGCCGACCCTGCCCCTGTATCGACAGCAGCGCATCGTGATGGCCGCGAAGAACATGTTCGCCGTCGTTGCCAACCCCACCAGGTGGGGGGCCGGCTGGAATATGGACCGATGGGCGCTCAAGCCGTGAGCGCCGGGGGCGGCGCTGAGTCCGGCGCGGGCGCAAAGGCCGTTTCCGACCTGATCGCAGCTCTGACCCGGGAGGTGCCCGACTTTCCGCAGCCGGGCGTCCTGTTCCGGGATCTGACTCCGTTGTTGGCCGATGCCCGCGGCTTCGCCGTGGTCATCGATGCGCTCGCGCAGATCGTCGCTGGGGCTGAGCTGGTCGCCGGGATCGACGCGCGCGGCTTCCTGCTCGGAGGCGCTGTCGCCCACCGGCTGGGGCTGGGAGTACTGGCAATCCGCAAGGGCGGCAAGCTCCCCCCGCCCGTGCACAGTCGGACCTACACGCTGGAATACGACACGGCCACCCTGGAGATCCCCGCGGAGCGCATCGAGCTGGCCGGGCGCCGGGTCGCCATCATCGATGACGTCCTTGCCACCGGCGGCACGCTCGCGGCCGCCCATGACCTGCTGTCCCACGTCGGGGCGAACGTCACGGTGGCCGCGGTCGTCGTGGAGTTGTCGGTCCTCGGCGGACGAGACCGGGTCGACCCGCTCCCGGTGCACAGCCTGCAGCTGGCCTGAGGCGATATCCTCACTACACGATCCTCAACACGGGGAACCGGAGGTGATGATGGCGGAGGAATCAGGTCCACCGCTGCCGGTGGCTGAGCTGCCGGAACTGCGCGCTGAGCCCCAGAAGTCCACGATCAGTGCGTCCCGACGCGTGCGGGCCCGGATCGCGCGGCGCATGACCGCGCAACGCAGCGCCATCAACCCCGTTCTTGAACCATTGGTCGCCGTGCATCGGGAGATCTACCCGAAAGCCGACCTGGCGATGCTGCAGCGCGCCTACGAAGTGGCCGAGGCCAAGCACGCCACCCAATTGCGCCGCTCCGGAGATCCCTACATCACCCATCCGCTGGCGGTGGCGAGCATCCTCGCCGAACTGGGCATGGACACCACGACACTGGTGGCCGCGCTGCTGCACGACACCGTCGAGGACACCGGCTACACACTGGATGCGTTGACTGCCGACTTCGGTGACGAGGTGGGACATCTGGTCGACGGGGTCACCAAACTGGACAAGGTGGTTCTGGGCACCGCTGCCGAGGGTGAAACGATCCGCAAGATGGTCATCGCGATGGCCCGTGATCCCCGAGTGCTGGTGATCAAAGTCGCCGACCGGCTGCACAATATGCGGACGATTCGTTTCCTACCGCCCGAGAAGCAGGCCCGCAAGGCCCGGGAGACGCTGGAAGTAATTGCGCCCCTTGCTCATCGGCTTGGTATGGCTACGGTCAAGTGGGAACTTGAAGATTTATCGTTCGCAGTCCTGCATCCCAAGCGATATGAGGAGATCGTGCGGTTGGTGGCGGACCGAGCACCGTCGCGCGACATCTATCTGGCCAAGGTGCGGGCGGAAATCGGTACGGCGTTGAGCGCAATGAAAGTCGGCGCCACGGTCGAGGGACGCCCGAAGCACTACTGGTCGATCTATCAGAAGATGATCGTCAAGGGACGCGACTTCGATGATATCCACGACCTGGTCGGCATCCGAATACTCTGCGATGAGATCCGCGACTGTTACGCCGCGGTGGGCGTGGTGCATTCGCTATGGCAGCCCATGCCCGGTCGATTCAAGGACTACATCGCCCAGCCCCGGTTCGGGGTGTACCAGTCCCTGCACACCACGGTGGTGGGACCGGAGGGTAAGCCACTTGAGGTCCAGCTCCGCACCCGCGATATGCACCGCACCGCGGAATACGGCATCGCCTCGCACTGGCGCTACAAGGAGGCCAAGGGCCGCAACGGTGTTCCTCATCCGCACGCCGCGGCGGAGATTGACGACATGGCCTGGATGCGTCAGCTTCTGGACTGGCAGCGTGAGGCCGCCGACCCCGGTGAGTTCCTCGAATCGCTGCGGTACGACCTGGCCGTGCAGGAAATCTTCGTTTTCACCCCCAAGGGTGACGTCATCACGCTGCCTGCCGGGTCGACCCCGGTGGACTTCGCCTACGCGGTGCACACCGAGGTGGGTCACCGATGTATCGGTGCGCGGGTCAACGGTCGGTTAGTCGCCCTGGAACGCAAGCTCGAAAACGGCGAACTGGTCGAGGTTTTCACCTCGAAGGCCCCCACCGCCGGCCCGTCGCGGGACTGGCAGGGATTCGTGGTGTCCCCGCGGGCCAAGGCCAAGATTCGGCAGTGGTTCGCCAAGGAGCGCCGCGAGGAGGCACTCGAGGCCGGTAAGGACTCGATCACCCGGGAGGTCCGCCGCGGCGGGCTGCCGCTACAGCGACTGGTCAACGGCGACGCGATGACCGCACTGGCGCAGGAATTGCGTTACGTGGATGTCTCCGCGTTGTACACCGCGGTCGGAGAGGGCAACGTATCGGCGCGCCATGTCGTGCAGCGACTGCTCGCTCAACTTGGCGGCGCGGACGGCGCCGAGGATGAACTCGCGGAGCGCTCGACCCCGGCCACCATGCTCGTGCGGCAGCGCAGTACCGAGGACTCCGGCGTCGCAGTCCCGGGTGCGCCCGGAACGCTGACAAAGCTGGCCAAATGTTGCACTCCCGTTCCCGGTGACAACATCATGGGGTTCGTCACCCGCGGGGGCGGTGTGAGCGTGCACCGGACAGACTGCACAAACGCCGACGACCTTCGACTGCAGTCCGAACGCATCATCGAGGTGCTGTGGGCACCATCGGCAACGTCGGTGTTCCTGGTCGCCATCCAGGTGGAGGCTCTTGATCGACACCGGCTGCTCTCCGACGTCACACGGGTGCTCGCTGATGAACGGGTGAACATTCTGTCAGCATCAGTCACGACCTCAGACGACCGAGTTGCCATCAGCCGCTTCACCTTTGAGATGGGCGACCCCAAACATCTCGGGCATGTGCTGAACACGGTGCGTAATGTCGAGGGTGTCTACGACGTCTACCGGGTGACCAGCGCCGACTAATGATGGCGCGGTATGTGGCGCAGCGGCGTGATATCGCGGGATGCCCGCCCCGCCGGGGTCTGACGACTCTCGGATAACCCGAGCCGCCCAGGCAAACAGTAGTGTCCCTGCTACCAGTGCCACGATCGTTGCGATCGTCACCACGTACCCGATCACCAGGCCCGCGATGGCCAATCCGCGGCCGTCCTCGCCGGAGCGCCTGATCTGGGATAGCGACAGATGGCCGAACACGATGCCCAATGGAGCGAATAGGAACGCGCACACCAGTGAAGCGATCGCCAGGGCATTCGTCCGTGGCGGGACGTACGGGTGCCCCGGGTACGAATATGACTGGGATGGATATGACTGGGATGGATATGTGGGAGACGGATACGCCGGGTAGGGCGGAACCGACGGCTGGGCCGCCCAGGGGGGCGGCGGGGGGTCATACTGCGGGGGGTCATACGGCGGGGGAACGCTCATCTCAGACCGCTAGTCCAGCAGAACAGACTTGATCTTGACTTCGGTGGCCGGCTTTCCGTCGTCCTTGCCGCCTGCGACACCGTTCTGCGCGATCTTGTCCAGCGTGGCCAAGCCGGTCGCGTCGATGGTGCCGAAGACGGTGTAGCCAGGTGGCAGTTGCGAATCCTTGTACACCAGGAAGAACTGACTGCCGTTGGTGTCCGGCCCAGCGTTGGCCATTGCCAACGTTCCGCGGGGGTAGAGCACCGGCTTCTGCAGGGCCGGATCATTCTTGGGGTACTGGTTGGTCGGGTACTCATTGGCGAACTTGTAGCCCGGGCCGCCAGAGCCGGATCCGGTCGGATCACCACACTGCAGGACACCAAGCGACCCGGCGGTAGTCAGGCGGTGGCAGATCGTGTCGTTGAAGTACCCCTTCTGGGCCAGGCTCGCGAAGCTGTTGACCGTGCAGGGCGCCTCGGCGTTGTTGAGGATCAGCCCGACGTTGCCCTGATCGGTGGACATGCTGATGCTGATCGTGGCCGGGTCGGTGGGCACCTTGCCGGATTTGGGGGCGTCGACACCCCTGCTGGCTTTCTGTGCGGCTGGGTACTGGCAGTTCGCTCCCAGATCGGCGGCAGCCTTGAACACGGGCAGTTGACCTTCGCCGCCGCGCGGCGGCGGGACCGTCGGCGCCGCCGAAGTCGAGGTAGCACTGCTGGTGGTCGAACCCTTGTCGTTGATCACAAAGGTGAAGATCGCCGCAGCCGCGGCGGCAATGGCGACAAGCGCTCCCACCACGGTGAAGATTCGCCGCTGCTTGTCTTTCTGGGCGCGGCTTTCCAGCTGCTGCTCGAGCTTGCGTTTGGCTGTCTCGCGTCGTTCTTCATTGCTGGGCACCGCGGTGTTCCTCCAAAGTATTACGTCGTGACTCGCCGGGCGGATCACCGTCGGCGAAGCCAATTCAGTCGCCAATCGAGTGTGCCAGCCGAACATGTGAGCGGGGGCTGCGACCCTCCCGAGTTATCGGATGGGACACTGGTGATCGTGTTACTCACCGGGTTCCCGGCCGGCATGTTGGCCTGTAACTGCTACGTGCTCGCCCAGTGTGCGGGGTCGGACGCGATCATCGTCGACCCCGGTCAGCGGGCCTTGGGCACCCTGCGGCGGATCCTGGACGAGAACCGCCTGACGCCGGCCGGTGTGCTGCTCACCCATGGACATATCGACCACATCTGGTCGGCTCAGAAAGTGGCCGACACGTACGGGTGCCCGGCCTTCATCCACCCCGCGGACCGATTCATGTTGGCGGACCCGATCAAGGGCTTCGGTCCGCGGATCGGCCAACTCGCCTTCGGCGTGATGTTCCGAGAACCCAGGCAGGTCATCGAACTCGATCGCGATGGTGACAAACTGGACCTCGGTGGCATCGTCGTCGCGGTGGACCACACCCCGGGGCACACCCGTGGATCGGTGGTATTCCGGGTTTCCGGTGCCGACGTTTCCGGCGACAATCTTTCCGGCGCCGACGTTTCCGGCGCCGACGTTTCGGATGTCAACGGGGAGTCGGGATACGCTGAGCTGGCTTTCACTGGAGACACGTTGTTCAAGCAGTCGGTCGGCCGCACCGACCTGCCCGGTGGAAGCGGTCGCGACCTGCTGGATTCGATCGTCACCAAATTGCTGGTGCTCGACGACGACACCAGGGTTCTTCCCGGCCACGGCGAACCCAGCACGATCGGCTTCGAACGCCGAGCCAACCCTTTTCTGCAGGGCCTGCCGCTATGAGCGATTTCCAGGCGCCCAAGGGTGTGCCGGATTACCTGCCGCCGGATTCCACCGCGTTCGTCGCGGTGCGCGAGGGACTGCTGGCAGCTGCCCGACTGGCCGGGTACGGCGATATCGAGTTGCCGATTTTCGAGGACACCGCGTTATTCGCTCGCGGGGTGGGGGAGTCCACGGATGTGGTGTCCAAGGAGATGTACACCTTCACCGACCGCGGCGACCGATCTGTAACGCTGCGTCCGGAGGGAACCGCGCCAGTGATGCGTGCGGTGATCGAGCACGGTCTCGATCGTGGCGCGCTACCGGTCAAGCTCTGTTACGCCGGACCGTTTTTCCGGTACGAGCGTCCCCAGGCTGGGCGCTATCGCCAGCTTCAGCAGGTCGGTGTCGAAGCCATCGGCGTGGATGACCCGGCACTGGACGCCGAAGTCATCTCGATCGCCGATGCCGGTTTCCGCGCACTGGGGCTGGACGGTTTCCGGTTGGAGATCACCTCCCTGGGCGATGACACCTGCCGCGCTCAGTACCGGGAGTTATTGCAGGAGTTTTTGTTTGGCCTGGATCTCGATGAGGCAACCCAGGCGCGTGCAAGACTCAACCCGCTGCGGGTACTCGACGATAAGCGCCCGCAGGTACGGGAGCTGACCGCGGCTGCGCCGGTGATGCTCGATCATCTCTCGGATGGCGCCAAGCAGCACTTCGATACGGTGCTGGCCCACCTGGATGCATTGGGTGTGCCGTATGAGATCAACCCACGACTTGTGCGCGGCTTGGACTACTACACCAAGACAACCTTCGAGTTCGTCCACGACGGACTGGGCGCGCAGTCCGGTATCGGCGGTGGTGGTCGCTACGACGGACTCATGGCTCAACTCGGCGGCCAGGATCTCTCCGGTATTGGTTTCGGCCTCGGGGTCGACCGCACCCTGCTGGCGCTGCGCGCCGAAGGAAAGACCGTGGGTGACGTCAGCCGCTGTGAGGTGTTCGGCGTGCCGCTGGGAGAGCAGGCCAAGATCGAGATCGCCCGGGTGGCCGCACAACTGCGGGCAGCCGGCATCCGCGTCGACCTCGCCTACGGCGACCGCGGAATCAAGCCCGCATTGCGGGCGGCCGACCGCTCGGGCGCGCGGATCGCCCTGGTCGCCGGGGACCGCGATATCGAAGCAGGCACCGTCGGCGTCAAGGACCTGTCGAATGGTGAGCAGATCGATGTGACCCTCAGTTCGGTGGTTGCCGAGGTCGTTTCCCGGCTGTCCTGAATGGGTTTGCTGGCGCGACGCGAAGGCTCACTGAATTCTTAACCTTGCCGGGGAACCGCTCGTCGACGTTGAGGCGTTGACCGTTCATGAATACGTTGATTGAGGAATACCTGCGCGCCAGGGGCGTGCGGTATTTCCGCGGCCATCACGACGATGAGTACTTCTTTCTCGTTGATTTCCTGGCGGATTTCTGTCTGGATTCAGGTCACGGTCGGCTTCACGTGCACCTTGAAGTGAGTGGTTTGTTGCGCGACAACGTGGTGCTGAGCATCACCCCGGATCGTTTCTATCCGGCGGACAAGCGTGACGTGTTCACGAGTCTGTCGACCCGATGGACGGCCGGCAGTGGCGGGGCCGAGGCAGTGGTGCACGACTCCTCTGATCCGACCCTGGTCGGCATTACCGTCTCAGACCGGTTCCGCCCGACCGGCAGCGCCGGCCTGGCCTACTTCGTCGACCAGTCGATCGCCTCGTCAATCGAGCTGTTCGAGCAGGTCACCGCCCAGGTGCTGCCGGCGGGTCCGGGCCACGAGGACCTGCGGGATGCCGGCTGATACCGGGGAAGTAACACCGCAACGACAGCCGCCGATATGCCGAATATGCGACACCTGACAGCTTGTGTGACGGTGCTGGTGCTGGGCGCCGCCGTCACGCCCGCGTCGTCTGCCGGGGCCGACCCGGCGGGCCCGCAGCAGGTCACCTACACCGTGACCACCACCAGCGATCTGATCGCCAACATCTATTACGTGACCGCTGACCCGCCCAGCCAGGCGCTGGCCACTGACCCGCAGTACATGCCCTTGGCCCGCACTACTGTGGGACCGGGTGCGCCGTGGGTTTTCCAAACCACGATGAACAACCCGATCCAGTGGGCTTTTGTCAGCGCCAGCGGCGGGCTGCGGGTGAATCCCGAGTTCCGCTGCGAGATCGCGGTCGACGGCCAGGTCATGGTCTCCCAGCAGGGCGGCAGCGGCGTGCAGTGCTCCCTGCACCCCTAAAGCGGCGCTCGCTGAACGCGGATTCAGTTGAGGTTGGCTGCGTTGAAGGTGTCGCATTTGTTGGGATCACCGGTCTGGTAGCCCACGGTGAACCACTTTTGACGTTGTTCGGACGAGCCGTGTGTCCACTTCTCGGGGTTGACCCGACCGGTGGCCTCTTTCTGGATCCGGTCGTCACCGACCGATGACGCCGCGGACAGCGCGTCGGCGATGTCCTTGTCGCTCAATGGCTCCAAGAACGTCACATCGGTTCCCTTCTGTTTGGTGATTGCCGCATAGTGCGCCCACACTCCGGCGTAGCAATCGGCTTGAAGCTCTGAGCGCACCCCACCGCCGGTCGCTCCTTGCGCGCCCTGCTGGGCGCGACCGAGGTCACCGAGCAGGTTCTGGACATGATGGCCATACTCATGGGCCACCACGTATTCCTGGGCCAGCGGCCCGCCACTGGACCCGAACTGAGTCTGGAGCACCTTGAAGAAGTCGGTGTCGAAGTAGGCGGTCTTATCGGGCGGGCAGTAGAACGGGCCGACATCACTGCTCGCCGGACCGCAACCGGTTTGTACCTGGTCCTTGAACAACCGCAGCTTGGGGGGCTTGTAGCCGCGCAACAGTTGCTGCCACACCCCGTCGACAGAGTTGCCGGTGGCCACCACCCGGCATTCGACGAAGTTGTTGGCGTCAGCGCCGGTCCGGCACTTGGCCAGGTCGAAGCCGGGTTGCGATTGGGCGGCGGGGCCCATCGGTTGCTGGTTGAGCACCGGGCCGGGGTCGACTCCGAGGAACAGCGCCAGCAGCACGATCACCAGGCCGCCGACGCCACCACCGATCGCGATGCCGCGACCACCACCACCACCACCACCACCGGTACTGGTGGTGTTGCTCGTGTCGATCCGCATACCTTCGTTGAAGGTCATCTGCGCTCCTTGATGCTGCCGCTGCCCACCGATGAACAGCCCCGTCAAGCTTGCCACAACTGCCTTTGCCGGTGTTGGCCGTCAACCCATTCGGCGCAGTCCATAGACTCGCCCTGTCGGTTCCCCGTTTCCTAGGAGTGTCAGTGCTGCGCAGTCATGCCGCCGGATCGTTGCGGGCCTCCGATGCCGGCCGACAGGTCACCCTGGCAGGCTGGGTTGCACGCCGCCGCGATCACGGCGGGGTGATCTTCATCGACCTGCGCGATTCCGCCGGCGGGCTGGAGTGCAGCGACCCGGGAGGTGGACCCAGCGTCGCCCAGGTGGTGTTCAGGGATGCCGACGTGCTGGACCAGGCGCACCGTCTACGCGCGGAGTTCTGCGTCGTCGTCTCCGGTGTTGTCGAGATCCGGCCTGAGGGCAACGCCAACTCCGATATCGCCACCGGTGAAATCGAGGTGAATGCGACGTCGTTGACGGTGCTGGGGGAGTGCGCGCCGCTGCCCTTCCAGCTCGATGAGGTGGCCGGCGAGGAAGCGCGGCTGAAATACCGCTATCTGGACATGCGCCGAGAAGGTGGGCCGGGTGACGCAATCCGGCTGAGGTCCCGCGTCAACGCCGCCGCACGGTCAGTACTGGCCGCCCATGACTTTGTCGAGATCGAGACACCCACGCTGACCCGCTCCACGCCGGAAGGGGCGCGTGACTTCCTGGTGCCGGCCCGACTGCAACCCGGTTCGTTCTACGCGCTGCCACAGAGTCCACAGCTGTTCAAACAGCTGCTCATGGTGGGCGGGATGGAACGGTACTACCAGATTGCCCGCTGCTATCGCGATGAGGATTTCCGCGCCGACCGTCAGCCGGAGTTCACCCAACTCGATATGGAGATGAGCTTCGTCGACACCGACGACGTCATGGGCGTCGCCGAAGAGATCCTGACCGCACTGTGGGCGCTGATCGGTTACGACCTCCCGCGGCCGATCCCGCGGATGACGTATGCCGATGCGATGCGCCGGTTCGGATCGGATAAGCCGGATCTGCGTTTCGGCCTCGAACTCGTCGAATGCACCGAGTATTTCGTCGACACGCCGTTCCGCGTTTTCCAGGCGCCGTACGTAGGCGCGGTGGTGATGCCGGGCGGTGCGTCACAGCCGCGACGGACTTTGGACGGCTGGCAGGACTGGGCCAAGCAGCGCGGGCACCGGGGACTGGCCTACGTGCTGATCGAGGAGGATGGCACGTTGGGTGGGCCGGTGGCCAAGAACCTCTCCGATACCGAACGTGCCGGGCTTGCGGCGCACGTCGGCGCCAAACCCGGTGACTGCGTGTTCTTTTCGGCCGGTCCCGCCAGGCCGTCGCGGGCCCTGCTGGGTGCGGCGCGTGGTGAGATCGCCCGGCGACTGGACTTAATCGACGCCGCCGCATGGGCATTCGTGTGGATCGTGGACCCGCCGCTGTTCGAGCCGGCGGACGACGCGACCGCGGCCGGCGATGTCGCCGTCGGATCCGGGGTGTGGACGGCCGTGCACCACGCGTTCACCGCGCCCAAGCCCGAACACGCCGGCATCATCGACACCGATCCGGGTGCAGTACTCGCCGACGCCTACGACATCGTCTGCAATGGTCACGAGATCGGCGGCGGTTCCATCCGCATTCATCGTCGAGATACCCAGGAGCGGGTGTTCTCGGTGATGGGTATCAACTCGGGCGAAGCTGCCGAGAAGTTCGGATTCCTGCTCGACGCCTTCACCTTCGGTGCCCCGCCGCACGGTGGTATCGCCTTCGGCTGGGATCGCATCACCGCGTTGTTGTTCGGCGCGGACTCGATCCGCGACGTGATCGCCTTCCCCAAGTCCGGCGGTGGTGTGGATCCGCTTACCGATGCCCCCGCGCCGATCACCGCGCAGCAGCGCAAGGAGTCCGGGATGGATCACCAGCCCGAGAAATAGGGCGGCCGTCTCCTATCATTGGTTCTGTGGACAACACGCTCGATTACCTGGATCAAGCTTCTTTCCTCGCCTTCCGGGCCGATGGCCACCCACCACTGATTCAGCTCACTTGGATCTATCGAGCCGAAGTCGATCTCGATGCGCTGCGACGATTCCAGCGCAATCTAGGCAAGGGGCTACTGGGACGCCGCGTCGAACGCTCTCCGCTACCGTTTGGCAGGCACCGATGGGTTGCATGGTCTGGTCCGGCTGAGATCGACGTTGCCGACGATGCCCGATCGCTGAGCGAGGTCACTGCATGGACCGATGAGCAGGCGGCTGTGCCGATCGACCCCGAATGCGGTCCGCCGTGGCGACTATCGGTCCAACCACTGGTTGAGGGCGGCGCAGCGGTGACCTTACTGGTTGCCCACACAGTGATCGACGGTGGAGGGTTGCTCAGCGCTGTTGCCGATGCGGTTGGGGGTGTAACCAAAGACCTTGGTTATCCCGAGGCGCACTCGCGAACGAAAACCGAAGCTGCGCTTCAGGATTCGTACCAGGTGTTGCGCGATTTGCCTATGGTAGCCGGCTCGCTTCTTAAGTTACCGTTAGCCGCAAAGAATGCGGGGCGCTTTCTCAGGGCATCGAGTACCCCACGAAAAATCCGGCGGGGCCGGGGAAACGGAGCCGGTCGCTCCCTTGCTCTACGTGGCTCTCATACTGATCTCGGGCGAAAAGTGACGATTCCCTCGGTGACGGTCTTGGTCGATGATCGGCAATGGAATCAAAAAGCCGAAAGCCTGGGCGGCACAAGTAACTCGCTTTTTATTGGCTTCGCAGCCAGGCTCTGCGGCCGACTTGGCTATGTTGGATCCGACGGTCTAGCGATCATGTCGATTCCGGTCAACATGCGTACACCGGGGGACACTCGGGGAAATGCACTTACCGGCGTGCCATTGAGCGTCGATCCCTCAGCGGTAACCACCGATCTTAGAGGTGTCCGCGATGGGCTCAAGACCGTGCTGTCAACGCTTGATGAATCCGGAAATCACCTTCAGGGACCTCTTCCACTGACGCCGTTCGTTCCCAGATTCGTGGCACACAGAGCAGAACTGAGCGTGCTGAGAAGCCATACCGTGAACTGTTCGAATCTCGGAGATGTTGACCCGGCGGTGAATCGTCCGGATGGCACCGATTCGGATCGGCTTAGCGTCCGCGTGGTGCGTTGGGCTGATCGTGTAACCCAAGGCTTCCTCCGCCGCACTGACGGCCACGTTACTTCTGTGGTCTCCGGGCGACTCGGTGGCAGGCTCTTCATCACCCTCGGTTATGCCAATGCAGAGGGTTCGAACACCGTGAACCAACTCATCGAAACGGCACGTGGCGCCCTCGATGACTTCGGACTGACCGGCACCGTCGAGTGATGATGCCATGACGCGTGTCACACGTGTTTCGCATCGCACAACTGTTAGCACTACTATGTAGCGATGACGTTCGGGGCCTCCCCGCCGCCGAATTTGAACTCAGCACAGTGCGCCGCGGGGCGCGGAAGGGGGCCGGGCGTGGCAGTGGATAGCCCGGCAGATGCCGCGACCGACCGCCCCGCTCAGCGCGCCGCCCCGGCGGTACCTGGTGCAACGCCGACGTCAAAGCGATTCCGTCGGCGTAGCGCCGCTCCCAAAAAACCTCGTCGCAGCCCCGGTTATTGGTTGGTGAAGGGGTTGCGCCGTATGTGGATGCCGCTGGTCATCCTGCTCGTGGTGGTGGTGGCGGCATTCGCCGTTGATCGGCTGCACGGGATCTTCGGGAAATCTGAACTGACTCGTCCCGGTAGCGGGCTTGCCAACGACCCCGTGCCGTTCAACCCCAAGACCGTCGTCTACGAGATCTTCGGCCCCCCGGGGACGGTGGCCACCGTCAACTATCTCGACCTAGAGGCCCAACCGCAGATCGCCCGCGACGTGACGTTGCCGTGGACCCTCGAGTTGAGCACCACCGCGCCGGCCGCAGCCGCCAATATCGTTGCCCAGGGCGATAGCGACACCATCGGCTGCCGGATCACCGTCGACGACGTGATCAAGGATGAGAAGACCTCGACCGGCGTCAACGCCCAAACCTTTTGCATCGTCAAATCCGGATGATCACGCTGTCGAGAAAGCTGCAGCAAGAACCCGGTGAGCGCCCCGCCCGGCCGCACATCGCACACTGGATTCGCTGGTTGTCGGTTCCGATCATCCTGGGTTGGTTGGCTCTGACGTTCATCACCAACACCGCTGTGCCCCAGGTCGAGGTGGTGGGCCAGGAGCAGTCGGTTCCGATGGCCGCACCCGACGCCCCGTCGACGATCGCGATGAACAAGATCGGCAAGACGTTCCAGGAGTTCGATTCGAACACCTCGGTGATGATCGTGCTCGAATCCGATCAGCCACTCGGCGAACCCGCTCACCAGTACTACAACCAGGTCATCAAGAAACTCGAGGCCGACACCAAGCATGTCGAGCACGTCCAGGACTTCTGGAGTGATCCGCTCACCGCCGCCGGATCGCAGAGCGCTGATAGCAAAGCGGCCTACGTTCAGGTGTATCTCGCCGGCAACATGGGCGAAGGTCTGTCCAACGAATCCGTGGAAGCCGCCAAGAAGATCGTTGAGAGCGTGCCCACCCCGCCGGGCGTCAAAACCTATGTCACCGGGCCGTCGGCACTGATCGCGGACACCCATATCGCCGGTGATCGCAGCTTGAAATTGATCACCGGGCTGACGTTCGGCGTGATCACCCTCATGCTGCTGTTCGTCTATCGGTCCATCGTCACGGTGCTGCTGGCGCTGTTCATGGTCTTTCTCGAATTGGCCGCTGCCCGTGGCACGGTCGCATTCCTAGGTCACTTCCACCTGATCGGGTTGTCGACCTTCGCGGTGAATCTGCTGACCATGGTCGCCATCGCCGCGGGTACCGACTACGCGATCTTCCTGTTCGGCCGCTATCAGGAAGCCAGGAGTAAAGGTAAGGACTCCGAGGCCGCCTACTACGAGATGTATCACGGCACCGCGCACGTCATTCTGGGGTCTGGGCTGACCATAGCCGGAGCGATGTTCTGCCTGTACTTCACCCGAAGCCCGATGTTTCAGTCGATGGGCGTACCGCTGGCGATCGGCCTGGTGGTCGTGGTGGCCGCGGCGGTCACGCTGGGCCCGGCCGTCGTCACGGTCGCAACTCATTTCGGTCGGCTGGAACCCAAACGCGCGCTGCGGGAACGTTTCTGGCGACGCATCGGAGCGGCCGTCGTACGCTGGCCCGGCCCCATCCTGGTCGGCACAGTTGCGCTATCGCTGGTTGGTCTGCTGGCACTACCCGGTTACCGGACCGACTACAACGACCGCCACTACCTGCCCTCGGACATTCCGGCCGCCGAGGGATTCGCAGCCGCCGAACGGCACTTCCCATCGGCCCGGCTCAGCCCGGAGATGCTGATGATCGAGAGCGATCACGACATGCGCAACTCGGCGGACTTCCTGGTGATCGACCGTGTCGCCAAATCCATGTTCCACCAGCCGGGCATCGGGCGCGTGACGACCATCACCCGCCCGTTGGGTACCCCGGTGGAGCACAGCTCGATCCCGTTCATGCTCGGGATGCAGGGCACCACCCAGGCCTTGAATATGTCTTTCATGCAGGACCGGATGAAAGACATGCTCAAGCAGGGTGACGACATGCAGGCCACCATCGACAACATGTCGCAGATGTATGTGCTGATGGGCCAACTCAACGCCGTCACCCACGACATGGTCGGCAAGATGCAAATGACGCAGAACGACATCCAGGACCTGCGCGACCACATCGCAGATTTCGACGATTTCTTCCGACCGGTCCGTAACTACTTCTACTGGGAGCCGCACTGTTTCGACATCCCAGTCTGCTGGTCCATAAGGTCGGTGTTCGACACCATTGATGGCGTTGACGCGATGACCGATGATATCCAGGCCCTGATGCCAAGCCTGTATCAACTTGACGCGCTCACTGGACAGTTGCGCACGCTCATGCCGCCAATGATCGCCACCATGCAGTCGATGAAGACCATGCAGTTGACCATGCAGAGCTCGCAAGCCGGAATGTACGACCAGATCCAGGCCATGCAAGACAATCAGGGCGCGATGGGTAAGGCCTTCGATACAGCCAGAAACGACGACTCGTTCTATCTACCGCCCGAGGTCTTCGACAATCCCGACTTCAAACGTGGGATGAAGATGTTCCTGTCTCCAGACGGAAAAGCGGTGCGATTCATCATTTCTCATGAGGGTGATCCGATGTCGCCGGAAGGCCTCACACACATCGACACCATCAGGAATGCGGCATTCGAGGCCATCAAGGGCACACCACTGGAGGGCTCGAAGATCTATCTGGCCGGCACCGCGGCCGCGTACAAGGATATGCAGGAGAGCGCCAACTACGACCTGATGATTGCCGGCCTGTCGGCGCTCTGCCTGATTTTCATCATCATGTTGATCATCACCCGCAGTGTCGTGGCTGCCGCGGTGATCGTGGGAACCGTGGTGATCTCGCTGGGTACGTCGTTCGGCCTGTCGGTCCTCATCTGGCAGGACCTCCTCGGACATCCGCTGCACTGGATGGTCCTGGTGATGTCGGTGATCATCCTGCTGGCCGTGGGTTCGGACTACAACCTGCTGCTAGTCGCCCGGTTCAAGGAGGAAATCCACGCCGGGCTCAACACTGGGATCATCCGGGCAATGGGCGGTAGCGGCTCTGTGGTCACCTCGGCCGGTTTGGTCTTCGCGGTGACCATGGCATCGATGGCTTTCAGTGAGTTGAAGATCCTCGCCCAGGTCGGTACCACGATCGGATTGGGTCTGTTATTCGACACACTGGTGATCCGATCCTTCATGACCCCCTCCATCGCGGCGCTGATGGGTCGTTGGTTCTGGTGGCCGACAGCCGTCCGCCAGCGACCCGTCCCGCAGCCGTGGCCGTCACCGGAGGCGATCCCTACTCCGGAGGGCACGCCCGAAGCGGTGCTGCGCTGACCGCGGTCACCGGACCTGACCTCAGCGAAACCTGCTTCAGGGCTGTGCTTCCAGGCGAATCGCAGCCGTGACGTCTATCTCGCGGACAAAAAAGCACCCGGCCCCGCATAGATGCGCGTGACCGGGTGCCGTTGAGAGATTGTGCTCGGGCCGCTACTTGCGGCCCTTCATGACCGCGCCAACGATCGCCGTCAAGATGGCGCCGACGACGCCGCCGCCGCCGACCGATCCGGCGATCTGGGCGATGTCCCCGGACGAGCCGAGCACGCTACCGAGCAGGCCTCCACCGAGTGCACCGCCGAGGGCACCGGCAACACTGTTTCCTGCGGTGCCGAGGCTGTTTTTGGCCGCACCGGCGGCGTTGCCGCCGATCAGTCCGCCGACGACGCCCAGCAACCAATCCAAGTTACCCATCTGATTTCTCTCTTCTTCCCGGCAGCTACTTCTATCGGCAGCTGCATTCCAGCGGCGCCCTTCTCAGGTGGTGCCGGATGGCGTTGTGGTCGTCAGTCGCGAATGGAGTCGCTTTTGTCGGCGACGCTGGCCTGGTTGTCGCCGACGGCGTTGTTCTCGTAGGTCACCCGAACCGTTGTCTCGGTTGCAGTAGCCGACTGCTCGTACTTGATCACCGTCGAGAGATCGCGGTCGGTCGATTCGGTGCGGACGGTCGCTTTGGGTGGCTCCGACAGTAATGGCCGGGGAGCCGGCGGCTGCGGCACTGCGGCCAGCGGAGCCGCCTTAGCCGGAGCCACCTTCGCCGGAGCAGGCGGGGTCGGCGGCTTGGGCGCCGGGGCCTTGACGACCGGGACGGGCCGGACCGGGTCGGGCGACGGGGTCTGCGTAACCACCGGTGCGGGCCGGGCGGCAACCGTCACCGGATCTTCCGGGCGGCGACGCGTGAGCAGACGCATCAGACCGGCGATGAGGGCGGCTGCTGCCACGCCGACCGGAATCCACCACCACCTACTGGTCTTAGTAGCGGCCGGTTCGGCGGACACGGACTTACCGGGTGTGCTCACGGCGATGGTCCCTTCTGACGTCGACGTAGTGGCGTCGAACCCGGGAATCTTGGTGGCCAGAGCGGCCGGGATGGTGAGCAGCCCACCTGCTTGCGACCACTGGATCTCGGTACCTGGCGGACCGACGAACTTACCCGTCTGCACGCCGTCGACGATTGATGTGTCTGCACTGGGATAGCCGAACGGTCCGGTGATCGCACCGGACTTGCGCCAGGCCTCCAAAACCCGGCCCTTGATCACCGAGGCACCCCACTGGGGGTTCCAGTAGATTGCCGCACCGCCGGGCAAGGCGAAGTCATTGAAGCGCCCGATGCCATCGCCGGTGTCGCTCTCGTCATTCTTCGGGAATCCGAGTTCACTGCTGGGGCCGCCGAGTGCCTGATAGCGATCCAGGATCGCGCCATACATCACATGGGCGCCGGTGTCCTTCGAGTAGAAAATTGCGCCGCCGACGTACTCGCGTTCAGCCCCACCCGGTACGTCGACGACTTCGCCGATCGGCGCACCGAGCAGGGAGCCTTCCCCGCCGAACGTGGTGTAGCGGTCGTTGATGGTGCTGACCGCATCGCTGGATGGTGCGGCAGTCACGGCCGGCGCGCTCATCAGCAGAGAACTGCCCACGATGAACATCCCGCCTACGGCGAGCAAAGCTCGCAGCGGCCCGATTGGCGTCACAACAGACTCCTCATTTGACTGGTTGGATTGGCTTGACAGGAAACCGATTTCGGACTTGAAACACCGGGGATGACGCCGGGGCGGGAGGTTTCTACCGCCCCGGCGTCATGCCGTTTGGAGGCAGCGTCAGGGACGACGGGGCCTGGTGTCATCGGACTTCGGATCCACGATGTACGCCTCGCGGGCCCGGAAGACCGTTGACTTGTCGCCGACGATGTCGTCATCTGGATGCTCTCCAGTCGTGCGCTCCACCCACTCGACCTGGCGCACGTCGCGATCGACGAACTTGGCCTCGACCTCAGTGGCCTTACCCAGTGAACGCCGGCTGACGGTGACCTCGTCCTCGCCGTGCTCGACGACCCGCTCGACCCTCTTCTCGACGTACTTGTGGACGATGACGGGCTTCTCGACGACGATCTCGACGATCTTCTCGACCGGCTTCTCGACGATCCGCTCGACCTCTTTGTAGACCGGCCGCTCGACGATCCGCTCGACCACGGTCTCGATTGGCCGCTCGACAATCCGCTCGTTGACGTACTCGACTTCGCGCTCGACGAGCTTCTCCACCAGAACCGGGTTGGTGACGGTCTTCTCCAGCACCTTTTCCACCGGCCGATCGACGACCTTTTCGACGATCCGCGGCCGTTCGACCACTTTCTCGACGATGCGGTCGACGGGCTTGTCGATGACTTTTTCGACGATGTTGACTTTCTCGACCATCTTCTCGACGATGCGGTCGACGGGCTTGTCGATGACTTTTTCGACGACGTTGACCTTCTCGACGACCTTTTCGACCACCCGGTCGACGGCGCGCTCAAGCACCTTCTCGACGATGTTGGGCTTTTCGACGATCTTTTCGACCACCCGGTCGACGGGCTTGTCGATGACTTTTTCGACGATGTTGGGCTTTTCGACGATCTTTTCGACCACCCGGTCGACGGGCTTGTCGATGACTTTTTCGACGACGTTGATCTTTTCGACGATCTTCTCGACGATGCGGTCGACGGGCTTCTCGACTACCTTCTGGACGATCTGCTCGACGGCGACCTCGACGACCTTCTCCACCACCTTGATAACCGGCTTCTCGACCGTGATCTCGACGACCCGTTCAACCGGCTTCTCGACGGTCTTGTAGACGATCTTCTCGACCGGTACCTCGATCACCTTCTCGACGATCTTCTCGACCGGCTTTTCGACGACCTTGGTGATGATCCGGTCGACCGGCTTCTCCACCACACGCTCGACGATCCGCTCGACCGGGATCTCGACGACCTTATCGACGATGGTGATCACCGGCTTCTCGACCAGTCGCTGTAGGGTGACCGCCTTGTCGACGACGTTGTCCTGAATGTCGACGATGAGCCTCTCGACCAGGCGCTGGACCTCGACGGGGCGCTCGGTGACCTTGTCAACGATCGACACGACGAGCTTCTCTACCAGCCGCTGGACCTCAACCGGCTTATCGGTGATCTTGTCGACGATGTTGACCACGGGTCGCTCTACGAGTCGCTGGATCTGGACCGGCTTGTCGGTGATCGTGTCGTGGACGGTGACGACCGGGCGCTCGATGGTGCGGCTGACCTTCAGCGCTTTGTCGACCACTTCGTCGACAACGGTGACGACCGGACGCTCAACGAGGCGGCTGACACTGACCGGCTTGTCGACCACCCGATCCTCGATCGTGACCACGGGTCGCTCCAGTTGGCGGGCCACCTTGACCGGCTTGTCGACCAGTTCATCGACGACGGTCACCACAGGACGCTCGACCAGGCGCGAAACCTGCGCCGGCTTGTCGACGACCTTGTCGACGGTGTCAACCACCAGTCGCTCAATTACCCGTTCCAGGGTGATCGGCTTGTCGATGACCTTCTCGACCGGCCGTTCCACGAGCCGTTGCACGGTGTAGGGCTTGTCAACGAAGTTCTCGACGACGTTGAGCGGTTGGTTGGGGAATTTGTCAGCCACAGGGTTCTGCCTTTCGCACGTCTGGTTCAGGCCGCGTGGCGGTGCCCGCGGCACCCTTGCGCGGCCAAACGCCCCGTTCGTTGCTGAAACCGCATCTCAGTGTAGAGATTTGGTGTCAAACATCGATCCGTTGCAAGCCAGATAGTCTTTGGTTTTCCGGTTAGGTGCTTCAAGTTAGTCACATGAGTATTTGCCGTGCAAGCTTTTCGCGGAACTTCTTCCAGAAGATGGTCACCGTTAACCCGGTGGCCAGGTACCCACCGCCGGCGGTGTTCGGGTCCGCGCGGAGCGGGTAGTGCCGCCGACGAGCTAGCACTTGGTATGGCTGCGGCCGCAGCGCAGGCAAGGCGGGCGCTGACCGCGTCGCACAGCTAATCCGGGAGCAGCCGCCGCATGAATCGGTGCGTGCCCTCCAGCACGGTGGCTCGGTCCGGATCATTACGCCGCTTGATATCCTCGGCGTTCCCTCCGGCCACATGCACGGGTCCATTTCCCAAGTGTGCCAAGCCTTCTCGTGCGACATCCGCAGGTTCAGCAACACGCAAACCCGGCACATCGAAGTTCAATCCCAACCGCTGCATGGCAGGCGTACGGGTGACCCCGAGGACCAGTTCCAGGACATCGACGTTGTGCTCGCGCAGTTCCAGCCAGAGACCCTCGGCGAAGATCCGCCCGTAGGCCTTCACCCCGCCGTAAACCGTGTGTCGGACCGAGCCCAGATACCCGGCCATCGAACCGACGAGCATGATGCCCCCGCGACGCCGGGAGCGCATGGTCCGGCCGTAGTGCGCGACCAGCGCCATCATGGTGGTGATGTTCAGGTCGATGACGGACTGGAAGTCGGTGAGTTCGGCGTCCAGGAACTCCGCGCTGCAGGTGTTGGCGCCGGCGTTGTAGATCAGCAGGCCGACTTCGATGTCGTTGGTGAGCGCGGTGACCTTCTCGACTGCGGTCCGGTCGACGAGATCGACCGCCAGCGTCCGCACGTCCACGCCATGACCACGGCATTGTCGAGCGGTCGACTCGAGAGCCTCCGGTTTGCGGGCCAGCAGAACCAGGTTGATCCCGGATTCGGCCAGCTGGAGCGCGAACTCGGCGCCGACCCCTTCAGAGCCACCGGCGATCACCGCCCACGGCCCGTACTTGGCGTATGACACGCGCCGATCATGGGCCCCGACGGTTTTGATCTGGGCAGCGGGGTCCCGCTGGCCGGTACCGCGCCGCGTGGGAAGCCGTGGTAAGCCTGAACAGTGTCCGACAGCCTGTTCGACCTGCCCGGGAACGATTTCGTGGCGGACTCGTCGGTATCGGGCTCGGCCCCACTGGCGGTCCGGATGCGCCCGGCCGCCCTTGAGGAGGTCGTAGGCCAGGCTCATCTGCTGGGGCCGGGATCACCATTGCGGCGACTCGTCGAAGGCACCGGTGCCGCATCGGTGATCCTCTACGGACCGCCGGGCACCGGTAAAACCACACTGGCCTCGCTCATTTCGCAGGCCACCGGCCGGCGTTTCGAAGCGCTATCGGCGCTGACCGCGGGGGTCAAAGAGGTGCGGGCGGTCGTCGAAAGCGCCCGCCAGGCACTGCTGCGGGGTCAACAGACAGTGCTGTTCATCGATGAGGTGCACCGATTCTCCAAGACCCAGCAGGATGCTCTGCTGGCTGCCGTCGAGAACCGGGTGGTGCTGCTGGTGGCGGCCACCACGGAGAACCCGTCCTTTTCGGTGGTCGCGCCACTGCTGTCGCGTTCGCTGATCCTGCAACTGCACCCGTTGACCCCGGACGATATCCGCGCGGTGGTGCGCCGCGCGGTGGCCGACCCGCGCGGGTTGGACGCGGCGTTGGAGATCGAGGACGACGCGGTGGAACTGCTGGTCAAACTCTCCGCGGGGGATGCTCGCCGAGCCCTGACCGCCCTGGAAGTCGCTGCTGAGACCGCTGCGGCCGCCGGCGGGACCGTGGCGGTGCAGACCGTCGAGCAGTCACTTGATCAGGCGGCAGTGCGCTACGACCGCGACGGCGACCAGCACTACGACGTGATCAGCGCCTTCATCAAGTCGATCCGCGGGTCCGACGTCGATGCGGCCCTGCACTACCTGGCCCGCATGCTGGTGGCCGGTGAAGACGCCCGATTCGTGGCGCGCAGGCTGGTGATTCTGGCCAGCGAGGACATCGGTATGGCCGATCCGACCGCCTTGCCCATTGCCGTCGCCGCAGCGCAGACCGTCGCTCTGATCGGAATGCCGGAAGCCCAGTTGACCCTGGCTCACGCCACCGTTCACCTGGCCACTTCGCCGAAGTCCAATGCGGTCACCACGGCACTCGGTGCGGCGATGGGTGACATCCGGGCCGGAAAGGTCGGGTTGGTGCCTGCCCACCTTCGCGACGGCCATTACTCGGGCGCCGCCCAACTCGGTAATGCCCAGGGCTACCGATATCCGCACGATGACCCGGATGGTGTTGTGGCACAGCAGTATCCGCCGGATGAGATATCGGATATCGACTACTACCGGCCGACCACCCACGGTGCCGAACGTGAGATCGCCAGTCGTCTCGACAAGCTCCGTGCCATCGTCCGGCGCAAGCGCTGAGTCTGCGGGGGGAGCGTCCTCCCTCGGACGCAGTTGTCGTACCCCGCGTGCATAATCGAAAGTATGTTCGATAAAACCTCTCCCGAGGCCCTTTCAGCCGCGGACGACGCGGTGGTCGTCGAGGCCGTCGAAGGCTGGGCCCGTGCTGAAGCGGCCGCGGCGGCACGGCGGCTCGCGGCCATCGGTGAGCTGGTGCAGCGCCGCTGCCAGGCTGACCCCGATGACCCGGATCTGGTCGATCCGCGTTCGCGGTGGGTCTGTGACCCCTGGGACGCCACAGCTGCCGAGGTGGGGGCGGCGCTGGGGATCAGTGCGCGTCGGGCCTCTTCGCAGATGTATCTGGCGCAATCGCTGCGGGAGCGCCTGCCCAAGGTGAACGACCTGTTCCTGATGGGACGAATCGGGGCCCGGTTGGTGTCCACGATTTCCTGGCGGACGCACTGCGTGGTTGGCACGGCGGCGATGGAAGCGATCGATGCCGACATCGCCCACGCCGCCGAACAGTGGGGTGCGTTATCGGACCGTAAGGTCGAGACGCTCATCGATATCGTGCTGGATGCCCATGACCCGCAGGCCCGCGAATGGTTCCGCCAGGTCGCCCGCACGATGGATGTGCAGTTCGGCAAGCCCGAGGACGAGAGCGGAACCCGATCGGTGTGGGGCCGGCTGTTCGCCACCCACGCCGAGTTGATCGAACGGCGCTTGACCGCGATTGCGCGCGCGGTATGTGATTCCGATCCCCGCACCATTGGGCAGCGGCGCGCCGAGGCGATGGGGGCGGTGTTCGCCGGCGCGGACCGTATCGCCTGTCGGTGCGCAGAGCCGGGTTGCCCCAATCCGACGAGCGCGGCGCTGAAGGGGTCAGTGATCATCCATGTCGTGGCCGATCGGAACGCGGTGGACCAGGCCCAGGCCCGGCCGGCGGGCACCTCTCGGCCGCGGACGGCCGCTTTGATGAGCAGCGGCGGCGTCATCCCGAATCCGCTTCTTGGACAGTTGATCCGCGACGGCGCGCACGTCGTGCCGTTGAACCCGCCGTGCGAGGAGGCGGAACCTCGGTACCGACCGTCGGTGAAGCTTCAACGCTTCGTTCGCTGCCGGGATCTCACCTGCAGATTCCCCGGCTGTGACGCCCCGGCTGAGGTCTGCGACATTGACCACGCCATCGCCTATCCGCTCGGGGCAACCCATCCGTCCAACCTGCGCTGCCTATGCCGAAAGCATCATTTGCTGCGGACCTTCTGGACTGATGAGGACGGATGGCAGGACAGGCAGCTGCCCGACGGCACCATTGTTTGGACCGCTCCTACCGGTCGTACCTACACAACCCATCCGGGCGCCCGGCTGTACTTCCCGGACTGGGATGTGACCACCGCCGCGCTGCCTCCGGCGGATGCCGGCGCTTCTGTCCCGGCCAGGCGGTCGCTGCTGATGCCCCGCCGGCACCGGACTCGTGCAGCCGATCTCGCTCAACGCATCAAGAACCGTCGCGCCCAGAACGACTCGAGCTGAGCCCGCGCCGGTGATCGGCGGTAGTCCATTACCGGGTACCTGGCAGAGCGTCGTGCTGCTCGATCTCAACTGGGACAATGCGCGGCGGTCGGTGCGGTTGAGCTTCTCACCTGGTTAGCGGCGACCGGTAGGGTGGTGCGGTCGACTAACCGGCCCAGCTGGACCAACAACAAGGACCCAACCCGTGCAGACACATGAGATCAGGAAGCGGTTCCTGGATCACTTCGTCAACGCCGGTCACACCGAGGTGCCCAGTGCGTCGGTGATCCTCGATGATCCCAACCTGCTGTTCGTCAATGCCGGCATGGTGCAGTTTGTGCCCTTTTTCCTGGGCCAGCGCACGCCTCCCTACGACACCGCCGTCAGCATCCAGAAGTGCATCCGGACACCGGACATCGACGAGGTGGGCATCACCACCCGGCACAACACCTTCTTCCAGATGGCGGGCAACTTCTCCTTCGGGGACTACTTCAAGCGCAGAGCGATCCAACTGGCCTGGTCCCTGCTGACCAATCCGGTCTCCGAGGGCGGCTATGGTTTTGACCCCGAGCGGCTTTGGGCCACCGTGTTTTACGACGACGACGAAGCCATCCAGCTGTGGCACGAGCTGACCGGGCTGCCCTTCGAGCGCATTCAGCGCCGCGGTATGGCCGACAACTACTGGTCCATGGGTATCCCCGGACCATGCGGACCGTGCTCGGAGATCTACTACGACCGCGGCCCGGACTACGGGATCGAGGGCGGCCCCGAGGCCAACGAGGACCGCTACATCGAGATCTGGAACCTCGTCTTCATGCAGAACGAGCGCGGCGAAGGCACATCCAAGGCCGAATTCGAGATCCTTGGCCCGCTACCGCGCCAGAACATCGACACCGGCATGGGAGTCGAGCGCATCGCCTGCCTGCTGCAGAACGTGGACAACGTCTACGAGATCGATCTGATGCGCCCGATGATCGACAAGGTGGCCGAGCGCGCGCCCCGCGGCTACGGGGCCGGTAATGCGGTCGACGATGTGCGTTACCGGGTGATCGCCGACCACAGCCGCACCGCGGCAATCATCATCGCCGATGGCGTGACCCCCGCCAATGAGGGCCGCGGCTATGTGTTGCGTCGGCTGTTGCGCCGGATCGTCCGCTCGGCCAAGCTGCTGGGCATCGACACCCCGATCGTCGGCGACCTGATGGCGTGCGTGCGCGACGCGATGGGTCCGTCCTATCCGGAACTGGTCGCTGACTTCGACCGGATCAACCGGATCGCGGTTGCCGAGGAGACGGCCTTCAACCGAACCCTGGTCTCAGGTTCGCGGCTCTTCGAGGATGCGACAGCCGCCACCAAATCGGCGGGCAAGACCATGCTCGGCGGATCGGAGGCCTTCGCCCTGCACGACACCTACGGCTTCCCGATCGAGCTCACCTTGGAGATGGCCGCCGAGGCCGGGCTCACCGTGGACGAGTTGGGATTTCGTGAGCTGATGGCCGAGCAGCGCCGCCGCGCCAAGGCTGATGCCGCCGCCCGTAAGCACGCGCACGCAGACCTGTCGGCGTTCCGCGAACTGGTCGATGCGGGTCCGACTGAGTTCACCGGCTTCGATGAGCTGACTTCGCAGGGGCGGATCATCGGTATCTTCGTCGACGGCAAGCGGGTTCCGGTGGTGGCGCATCATCCGCGGACCCACTCTGAATCGGCGTCACCGGAGCGGGTCGAGATCGTGCTCGATCGCACCCCGCTCTACGCCGAGTCCGGCGGGCAGATCGCCGATATCGGCTGGATCACCGGTACCGGCGGCGGTGCGGCGGCCAAAGCTGCGGTCACCGATGTGCAGAAGATCGGCAAGACCCTGTGGGTGCACCGCGTCAATGTCGAGTCGGGGGAGTTCGTCGAGGGTGACACCATTGTCGCCGAGGTGGATCCGAAGTGGCGTCACGGCGCTACCCAGGGCCACTCCGGCACCCATCTGGTGCATGCAGCACTGCGAGAGATCCTCGGGCCCAACGCTGTTCAGGCGGGCTCACTCAACCGCCCCGGCTATCTTCGATTCGATTTCAACTGGCAGGGACCGCTCACCGAGGAGCAGCGCGGCCAGATCGAAGTGGTCACTAACGAGGCCGTTGAGGCTGACTTCCCGGTGAACACCTTCGTTACCGGAATTGAAAAGGCCAAGGCGATGGGGGCGATGGCCCTGTTCGGTGAGCAGTATCCCGACGAGGTTCGGGTGGTCGAGATCGGCGGGCCGTTCTCCCTGGAACTGTGCGGCGGCACTCATGTGCGCAATTCGGCTCAGATCGGACCGGTCACCATTCTCGGGGAATCCTCGGTCGGTTCCGGCGTGCGTCGCGTCGAGGCCTACTCGGGTCTGGATTCGTTCCGCCATCTGGCCAAGGAACGCGCACTGATGGCCGGTCTGGCATCGAGCCTGAAAGTGCCCTCCGAGGAGGTTCCCGGCCGGGTGGCCATGCTGGTCGAGCGACTGAAGGTCGCCGAGAAGGAACTCGAACGGATGCGGCTGTCGGCGGCGCGTTCCGGTGCGGCGGACGTGGTTGCGGCCGCCGAGCAGGTGGGCAAGGTCCGCCTGGTAGCCCAGCGGATGCCGGCCGGGATGACTGCCGGAGATCTGCGCTCGCTGGTCGGCGATATCCGCGGCCGGCTCGGCTCCGAGCCGGGCGTGGTGGTTCTGATCGCGGAGGGCACGGAGAACAAAGACGGCGGCGCCGTGGTGCCGTTCGTGGTTGCGGCCAACCCGGCTGCCCAGGACGCCGGTGTACGGGCCAGTGATCTGGTGAAGGGTGTGGCGACCGCAGTGGGCGGCCGCGGTGGCGGTAAGGCCGACTTGGCTCAGGGTTCGGGCACCGACCCGGATGGCATCGATGCCGCACTCGCCGCGGTCCGTGCCGAGCTGGCGCGGGACTGAGGTCAGACGATGTCTGACCAGAGCCGCCTGCCCGATAGACCGGGCGATGACGACCCGGGACGGGGCCGTCGACTCGGTATCGACGTGGGCACGGTCCGTATCGGAGTGGCGGTCAGCGATCCGGATGCGGTTCTGGCTACGCCGGTGGAGACGGTGCGTCGCGACCGAGGGGCCGGGCACCTGCGCCGGATCACCGCATTGGTCCGGGAACTGGAGATCGTCGAGGTCGTCGTTGGATTACCCCGCACCCTGGCCAACCGGGCCGGATCGTCCGCGGACGATGCTGTCGATGTGGCCGACACCATCGCCGGGCTGATCAGCCCGGTCCCGGTGCGAATGGCCGATGAAAGACTGACTACCGTCAGCGCGTCACGATCTCTGCGGGAGGCGGGGGTGCGTGTTAAGAAACAGCGGGGGATGATCGACCAGGCTGCGGCCGTGGCGATTTTGCAGGGCTGGCTTGACCAACGCCGCAACGCGGCTGCGACCTCGTAACTGAACCCCGTAAGAGAGTGACGATGCCGGAAGACTCAGAATCAGATCGCGCGGAGCCCACGGCCGTCGGAGCGGCGAGCCGTAACCGTGCGCAGCAGCGGGCGGGCCGCCGCAGGCTTGTCGCGCTGGTCGGTGTGCTGATTGCCGTCGTACTCGGCGCAGTTCTGCTCGGTCCCAAGATCTTTGGCGGTGACAGGACTCAGGGCGACTTCACCGGTGACGGTGCCGAAGACATCGTCATCCAGGTTCACCCCGGCGACTCGGGATCGGTGATCGCCCAGAACCTGGTGGATAGGGGCGTCATCGCGAATGCGGGGGTCTTCGTCGGTGTCGCTGCGGGAAACCCTGACATGGCTGCGATCCAGCCGGGCTTCTATCGGCTGCGCACCGAGATCCCGGCGGCGACGGCCGTGGCGAAGTTGACCGATCCCACAATGCGGGTTGGCAAGCTCGTGATTCCGGAGGGACGCCAACTCGACGATATTGAAGCGGTCAGCACCGGCGCGGTGACCGACGGCATCTTCACGCTGATCTCGGACGCCAGTTGCGTCGAACTCAACGGCAAGCGCAGTTGCGTCGCGGCCAAGGACCTCAAGACCGCCGCCGGCGAGGGTCCGCTGTCGTCGTTGAATGTTCCGGACTGGGCCACCAAGGGTGCGGGGGTGATGGGTAACAGCCATCGGCGCCTCGAGGGCTTGATCGCCCCCGGCACCTGGAACATCGATCCCTCTGCATCGGCCAAGCAGATCCTGGCCACTCTCGTTGCTGAGAGCGGTGATCACTACGTGAAAGGCGGCCTGCTCGAGACCGCCAAGGCTAACAACATGTCTCCCTACGAGGTGCTCATCGTCGCGTCGCTGGTGCAGCGTGAAGCCAAACCCGCCGACTTCGCCAAGGTGGCCCGTGTCATCTACAACCGACTCACCAGTGACTACGACCGGCTGGAGTTCGATTCGACGGTGAATTATCCGCTTGTCAAGCAAGAGGTCGCGACAACTGACACCGATCGGAAGACCGAGACCCCATGGAACACCTACGCCAAGGCCGGTCTGCCCGCGACGCCGATCTGCTCACCCGGTGACGAGGCGTTGGCTGCGGCCGAGCGCCCTGAGCCGGGAAACTGGCTGTATTTCGTGACGGTGAACCAAGATGGCACCACTCTGTTCACCAGTGACTACAAGGAGCACTTGAATAACATTGAGCAGGCGAAGAGCAGTGGCATCCTCAACTCCGGGCGATGAACGCGCGTAAAGCTGCCATCCTGGGTTCGCCTGTGGCGCACTCGCGGTCTCCGCAGCTGCACCTGGCCGCCTATCGGGCACTCGGTCTGAATGACTGGACCTATGACCGCATCGAGTGCACGGCTGACGAATTACCAACGCTGGTGGGCGGATTCGGCCCGGAGTGGGTCGGCGTTTCGGTGACCATGCCCGGGAAATTCGCCGCTCTCCGGTTCGCCGACGAGCGAACCCACCGCGCCGAACTGGTCGGTTCGGCTAACACCCTGGTGCGTACTGATCACGGCTGGCGTGCCGACAACACCGATATCGACGGTGTGGCAGGTGCGCTCGGACACCTGCACGACCCTCGCGATCCGGCACCTCTTCGTGGAGATAGGGGGATCGTGCTCGGTGCCGGCGGCACCGCGCCGGCGGCCGTCGTCGCTCTTGCGGGTCTCGGGCTGCGTGAGATCACCGTGGTGGCGCGAGACCGTGAGAAAGCGGCCAGGCTGGTTGAACTGGGAAGCACACTCGGTGTGGTCATCGGATCTCGGGACTTCTCCGACCTTGAACTGCCCGGGTTGGCTGCCGCCGCCAACGTTCTGGTGAGCACCATCCCCGCCGGGGCGGCCGCCGCGCACGCGGCGACATTTGCTTGTGTGCCGGTGCTGTTGGACGCCATCTACGACCCCTGGCCCACCCCGCTGGCGGGTGCGGTCAGCGCTGCCGGCGGCACGGTGATCAGCGGTCTCGAGATGTTGCTGCATCAGGCCTTCAGTCAGGTCGAACAATTCACAGGCTGCCCTGCGCCGCGACCGCAGATGGCGGCGGCACTGAGCTAGCGTCCTCGACCGTGACTGGTCTCGGGATGTTGGGCTGTGCAATGGTGATCGCCTGGGCGGCGGCGCTGAGCGCGGTCGATATCCGGCGGCGCCGCCTCCCCAATGCGCTTACCCTGACCGGCGCGCTGGGGATCCTGGCTGCCGCGGTCGTTGCCGGACTCGGGTTGCCCGCACTGCTGGGCGGGCTGGCATTGGCCGGCCTCTACCTGGTGGTGCACCTTGTCGACCCCGCCGGACTTGGTGCCGGTGACGTCAAACTGGCCCTCGCCCTGGGCGCGCTGACAGGCGCATACGGGTTTCCGGTGTGGCTCGTCGGCGCGCTCGGTGCACCCCTGCTGACCGCGATCGTGGGTGTGATCGCGGCTTTGCGGTACCGAATCACCCGGGTCCCGCACGGCCCGTCGATGTGTGTGGCGAGTCTGGCCGCCACCGGCCTGGCACTGTTTTAGGACCCCGGTTTCGGTCTGCCATATTGGGTACCGCGTCGCCGACGTGGGAAGATGATCGCGTGTTGCGATGGACCACTGCTGGTGAATCCCACGGCCGCGCCCTGGTGGCGATGGTCGAGGGCATGGTCGCGGGTGTGCAGGTCACCTCTGCCGATATCGCCGGCCAGCTGGCCCGGCGGCGGCTCGGTTATGGCCGGGGTGCACGGATGAAGTTCGAACAGGACGAGGTCACCGTGCTGGCCGGGATCAGGCATGGCAGCACGCTCGGTGGGCCGATCGCCATCGAGATCGGCAACTCCGAGTGGCCCAAGTGGGAGACGGTGATGGCCGCCGACCCCGTTCCCGCGGATGCGTTGGACTCCGACAGCGCGCGTAACGCCCCGCTGACCCGGCCGCGACCCGGTCACGCCGACTACGCCGGAATGCTCAAGTACGGATTCGACGACGCACGCCCGGTACTCGAACGAGCCAGCGCCCGGGAGACCGCCGCTCGCGTCGCAGCCGGAACAATCGCCCGCGCATTCCTGCGTCAGGCTCTCGGCGTCGAAGTGTTGTCGCACGTGGTGTCAATCGGGTCTTCGGTGCCCTACGACGGTCCACCACCGACCTTCGCCGACCTGCCGCGTATCGATGAGAGTCCAGTTCGGGCCTTCGACACCGCGGCCGAGAAATCCATGATCGCCGAGATCGAAGCCGCCAAGCGCGACGGTGACACGCTCGGGGGTGTGGTGGAGGTCGTGGTGCACGGTCTGCCGATCGGGCTCGGCTCGTTCACCAGCGGAGAGAACAAGCTCGACAGCCAGCTCGCTGCCGCG
>Ga0164294_10000422_pt1 | contig 40380 bp, 33 predicted proteins | sample GEODES005metaG_FD_111479 | JGI IMG/M metagenome (GOLD analysis project Ga0164294, IMG submission 111479) | Oligotrophic lake water microbial communities from Sparkling Lake, Wisconsin, USA - GEODES005 metaG | ecosystem: Environmental > Aquatic > Freshwater > Lake | place: USA: Sparkling Lake... | reverse complement strand
TTGTTCTTCCCCCATAAGTTGTTCTTCCCCCATAAGTTGTTCTTCCCCCATAAGTTGTTCTTCCCCCATAAGTTGTTCTTCCTCAACTATTTCTTGTAGTGGTGATTCTTGAGTTCCATTAAAATTTATTTTAAAATCGGATTTATTCTTTGCATCGGATAAATATTCAATTATATTTTTATTTCCATCTGATTCGGATTCAGTATAATAATTAGAAACACTTGTTACAACTTGCGAATTAATTTTATTTATTTTTTTAGCCGATACAATTAGATCATTATTATAAGTCTTAATTTCATTTCCTAATAAATTAACCCTTGATTTTATTGTTTTTAAATTTAAATCAATATTTGATTCAACTTTAGTTATTGTAGTTTTAACATCTAAAACTATCTTTGCAAGATAAAGTATTAATATAATCAATCCTAAAAAAATGAATAATAATTTCAAATCCATTATATGTATTATATTATTTATTATTATAAAATAAATTCAGATAAAACACATTTAGAGAAAACGGTCATTAGTCAATTATCAAGCTTCACTATGAATAGAATAATATTATATCGAAATGAAATATTTAGATTAAATGTAGATCCATCAGAATCCGATGAATTCATTTATGAACGGATTAAATTTATAATTAAAAATAGAAAAAACAATGAATATGATGAAAAATTAATTTTACTATCAAAATTATATTGTAATAATAAATTTTTTAATATCCAATATCCTGCAGAATTATTTAATAATTAACTTTAACGTCCAGAATTTATTTTTTCATTTATATATTTGGTATTAATTTGATCACCTGGTGTTATTCTTGTTGAACTTTCCCATTCTTTGAGATCAGCTGCTCCAGAATTTGATAAAACAATTACAGGACATACTGGACATTCTTTTTCAGCTACACAAATTGGAGGATGTGGTGGCACTGGATACCATCTGTCAGGAGGAAGAAATGTATATGAAAAATCTTTTTCCATTGTATCTAAATTTTGTCCAAGTGGAATAGAATTATAATCGGTATACGACATTTCACTTGTCATTAAACCATCTTCCATTCTATTACCAGTTGATGAATATTTTCTTACTGGTTTATAAGTATAACCATTAAAGTTATTTTCGTTTGTTACCATTTTTATATCTTGATTATTTAATAAATTTTGTGTTGATGGAGCAGATGGTTGCGATGATGGAACTTGGCAACTTGTACATTCAGAAACATCTGGTAATTGATTGTTTGGTAATTGATCATTTGGTAATTGATTGTTTGATAATGGATTATTAAGTGAATTATTCATATTGGATACATAATTTGTGGCCTGATTTACTAAATTATTAGCTGAATTAGCAACATTAGTTTGTACATTTGTATTAAGTGTATTTCCTGTTTGATTAAGTGCTGCCATTAAATTTGATACATTTTGAGCAAGTTGTGGTTGATTAGATAAATTTAATTTACTTAATAAATCATTTAATTTTTTAGTAGTATCATTTAAATTAATTTGTTGATTTGTCGAAGGATTTACGGGCATTGCGGGATTTGCAGGCATTACGGGCATTGCGGGCATTGCGGGCATTGTAGGTATAGATGGCATCGAGGGCATTGCGGGATTTGCAGGCATTGTGGGCATTGTAGACATTGTAGGTATAGATGGCATAGATGGCATATTACCCATGTGTTCATTTTTATTACATACATATATATCATACATTATATATACAGCAGTAATAATTAATGTAATAATAAAATTGTCACGATTACATAAAGGTGTTTTTGGAATAATTCTTAATAATAGATAAATAACACAAAATACCAAAGTATATTTAATAAAAGTTGTAATTTTACTTGTAAGATTATTATTTAAATCAAACATCTATAATATTAAAATTTATATTATTTTTTTGAATGTTTTATTTTTTTGAACATATATTAATGGTAAATAATACAATAAGCATAACAATCATTATTATAAATAATGATATAACAGTTATGTAATGTGGATAATATTTTTTATTGATATCAGTTAGAACTGGTTCTATAATATTTTTCATAATTTTTTCTCTATTTTTTTTATTTTTAACATGAGTAGCTGCAATATCTATCATTTTATCTGTTAATCCACCAACTATATTATCAACATTCATTTATTTTTATTATAATATACAAAATAAAAAAACATATAAAGATTAACGTAAACTATGAAATATTAACAATGAATTTAAATTTTCAAATTAAGAATAATAAATTTATTTATGTACAAGATGGATCTGGAAAGATCATGATAAATTTTAATGCAATATCAATACCATTTGGTTTAGAAAAATACAATAATAAAGATATTGTTAATATTGAATTCTTAGTTGATTCAGATAATTTATATTATAATTATGTATCACTATTAGAATCAATTGAAAAAAAAGTAACTGACTCTAATATTGATATGTTAAAAAATAAAAAATTTATTCCATCAATTAAAAAAGGGAAAATTGGGTATTTATTAAGAACTCATCTAAATCCTAAACCAAATATTTTCATCAAAACTAAAATAAATACTGTATATAATGTTATATCAAGTAGTCTAAAAAATACTACATCAAATATTCAAGTCTATTTAAAGGGGATTTGGGTTACAGAGGATACATATGGATTATATTGGGATTTAAAAGAATGTGAAATAATTAAAATTCACTAGTTGGTGAATAAGATGGTGTTGATTCTGTTGATATACTAATAGAAGAATCTAGATGTTTTTTCTTATGTTTTTTTTCCTTATTTTTTTTACTTTTAGATCTACTCATTTTTTTTTCTTTTTTCTCCTTTTTATCTTTTTTATCTGTTTTTTCTTCAGATTTATCACTTAAATATTGATCAATTTCTTTTGTTATTTTATTAATATCAATTGTTTTAAGATAATCTTTTGTGACAAGTTTTTCCATTTCAACTGCTCTATCAAAATTACTTAATTCTGGATGTTTAGTTGTTATTTGTCTCCAAATAGCTGCTTTATAATATCTTGCTTTTTTATTATCATCTGGATTATTTAAATCTAATTTTAATATTTCAGCAATTTTTTTAACAGCTCTTTCATGAATTTCAGTTGATTGTCTAGCAATACTTCTAGCCATCTCAGATAATTCACTTTTAACTTCTATATTTTCATCAGTTTTATCTTCAGATTTATCTTTATCTTTATCTTTATCTTTATCTGATTCAGATGAATCGTCTATATCAGTTTTATTTAAAAATAATTTATCTTCAAGTGTTTTATCTTCAAGTGTTTTATCTTCAAGTGTTTTATCTGGTTCAGTTTTGGTTTCATTATTGTCTGATTCTTTATTGTTTTTACTATTTAATTTTAATAATTCTAATCCTATTTTTTCAGTTGCTTCTGTGAATTCTTCTTCTGTTTTAATTGGTTCTCCATAAACACCTTCAGAATATGTTATTAAATTTCTGTTCCCCTTAATCTTAGATTGTCTCTCAATCTTAGATTTCCCCTTAATCTTAGATTGTCCCTCAATCTTAGATTTCCCCTTAATCTTAGATTGTCTCTCAATCTTAGATTTATTTTTATCGATTTTTTTTGATTTTCTTCTACCTCCTCCTTGTTGTTTTATATCTAAATGATTCACATCTTCTTTTTGAATAAAATCTTCTTCGATTTTTGTATTTAATAAATTTTTAATTATTCTTTCAGTATTTATATTCTCATCATTATTTACTTCATTATTATTTTCTTCATCATTATTATTTAATAAAATAGGTGGGTCTTCTTTTAATGGTTGGGATGATAATTCTTTTATTGGCCATTCATTTTCCACTGATAATTTATTATTGATTGGTAATTCACCACCTCTTAATTTTCTCATAATAGTTGCAGCAATATCATCAGTATGTACATCTGATAATGATTCAGTTTTAATTTTATCATCAGTATTTCCAGAATTAATATTTGATTTTACTCTTGATTGAGATTGATAATGTAGTAAATCATGAATATTATCTAATTTAATTGGTGTTTCTGAATGTGAAGTAGGTTCAAATACAAAAGTTTCTGTATCAGGATTTGGATTATGTTTTAAAATTTCTATATTTGAAACTGTAAAAAAATCATCAGATATTTCTCTACTGCGCTTTCTTCTATCACTACGTGCAGAATTTTCTGATGCATAATGTTCGTCTGTATCTATATATTCACCATCATTATTCTTTATTTTTTTATTAGCTCCTCTATTAACTAATAAAGTTGCAAGTGCTGTATCATTCATCATTACTGCATAATGTAGAGGTGTATTTCCTAAAACATCTTTTTTATTAATAGCATCACGTACACTGCATATTTTAGTATTTTTTAAAATTTGCATTAAATAATCATTAATTATTTCATAATTACTATATAAAACAAAATAATGTAAAAAATTTCTATCATGTTTATCTTTCATATCTAGTTTAGTAATTTTATTTTTTAAATTTTCAAGTAAAAAACATACTATATCTGGCTTTTTTTGACCAAAGGCTTTTAATACTATATTATAAATATCATCAGATGTATAATTGAAACATCCACCTGTTAATATATCAAGGTCATTACTATTAATATTAAGATCATTACTATTACTATTACTATTAATATCAAAACTTAATTCGCTTTCAATCATTATATATAAATTATACTATAATTTTATTTTTTAATAAAAATATTATTTTTTTATCTCTAGCAATAATATAATTAATGCCTGAAAAAATGTCATCTAATATGATTGTCGGATTAATATTATTAGCTGTTTTAATTTTAACCGGAATGACCTATATGAATTGTAAAAAAAATGTATCTGAAAGATTAACTAATGTATCAAATTCTAATGATAGTGATAATGTATCTATGGGTTCTTCAAACTCTAGTGCATCTACCGCTTCAAGTGCAACATCTGGTTCTACAGCATCAAGTGCCACAAGTGCCACAAGCGCTTCTGCTTCTACAGCATCAAGCGCACCAAGCGTACAAACCTCATCTGGTCCAGTTCTCTCTGCATCAAATAATACAGCTATTGCCCCATATAGTCAAGTAGCTTCGGGTGTCCCTGCATTAAACGCAGCTGTAACTCAAAATGGTGTAACAATTAAACGCGGACAAAATGCCAATACAACTGCAACATATAAGAATATGTCATATGTAGAAAATGATCGTGGTGGTGCCGGTGACATTGATAGATATTTCATGGATGGTAATCCAGAAGATACTGCTAATCCCAACAATTTCGGTGCATTAGACCACGTATCAAATAAATACGCAGCATATGTAACTGCTAAAACTGATGAAGGATTATTACCAGTAGAGGATGTAGAACAATCAGGATGGTTTGAAGATCCTACTCCGGTAAGAATTAAAAATTCCCAAATCATTAATATCTACAGACAAGTTGGTGTAAATACTCAAGGTACATCTCGCAAAAATGCTTCTTTAGATATTCGCGGCGCACCTGCCAATCCTAAGACTGTCGTATCACCATTCTTAAACTCTTCTATTGACCCCGATGTCAATATTAAAGGTTTATGTCTCTAGAATAATTGTCATCCTCCAACCGTTTACGGATAAAAAATAAAAATTGATAATTAATTATTTAATGTTATAATTAATTATTCTACCAATATAGATAAAATGGATGTTAATCACGATTCAAATCAAGATTTAGATATAACAAATTTGCTCAATCTATTTATAATTTATTATAAACGCAAATTAAATATCAATAATGGTTTATCAATGTTTGATGGAATTTTACGATCGCAGATTAATCTACAAACAAATCAGATGTTGGAAGAATTTTACGAACATTTACAAGAATATAAAGTTGCTAAATATCAAGTTTCTATTAAATACAATGAAGATATTCTTAATTCAACTAAAGAATTAGATTTTTTCATTCTAAAAATTAATAATGAAAATATTTTGATGTCAGATTCACTTATATCGTTAATGATTGATATAAATAATGATTACAATGATAATGACTGGGAAATTATTGACTAATTTATTGACTAATTTATTTTATTGTAATTTGTACTTAAAAAATTTTTATCATATATACATATTATATAAATATAATGATGGAACAAAAACTAGAAAATCTTATAAAATCAAAACCTAAAAGTAAATATCAAAAACAAGAAATTGATTCAAGTGATATATCATCATTAGATGAAGATGATATTGATAATATGACAAATCAAGATATTGAAAAAATGGCAACTAATAATTTTGTTGAGAATGACCTAATTGAAAGAATTACAAAATATATAAAAATCGATAATAAAATCAAAGAAAAACAAAAAGAAGTTAGAGAATATGTCCAAACAATGAAAAAACAAAAAGAAGATATGGAAAAATTTATTATTAAATATTTAGAAGATGTTGATCAAGAATTTGTAAAGATAGATGGTGAAGGTAAATTAATAAAAGCAACAACTACAACTAAAGGTGCTATTAATGCAGAAAATATTAAAACATCAATAGTTGGAGGATTTAAAAAAGAAAATATTAATTTAGATGATAAACAATTTATTAATTTATTAGAAACTGTTTTAACAATGATTGATGAAAACAGACCTAAAAAAACAAAAACATATATTAAAAGAACTAAAGAACGTGTACCTAAAGCATCAACAAAATCAAGTAAAAAATCAGAAATAGTAGATAATCAAAAAGATAATAAAAATACAAAAGCTACTAAGAGAAACGAAATAGATTCAGATGATGAATTACCAAAATATTAACGGTATCTATTTAATTGTTTTTATAAAAAAAAATAATGGAATTGCATTTGGTTTGATATTTTAATACCTAATAAATAATTAAAGGATATAAAGCTATAATATGTATAAATATTATTATAAATGTCTTTTATTTATTCATATCAGGAATATTGTACCAATAAATTGTTAAAATATGAATTAAAATTAAATGAATTAGATGAAAAATATCGTGAATATTGTAATGAAATAGATGAAGCACAAGATGGGTATAATAAATTTGTAATGTATGATGAGTTAATTACACAACCTAAATATAGAAAATTAATGAAAAAAATTAATTCATATCAAATTGAATTAAATTTAATTCAAAATATTATTAAATCAATTAATATGGAACCCATGCACGCACATATGGAGTTAATGGTACAGTAAATGTTGGTGTATAAAAAGTTCTAATTTTATATAAAAATGGTCTGTATGCATAATATATGATTGGTTGAGATAATCTTCTGTATTTACTGAAATCATATAATAATCCATCTTCATCATCAGATGAATCAGAAGATGATGAAGAATCACTTGATGAAAGATCTGATGATGAACTTGATGAGGATGAAACTTCATAATTTTTTTTATTTGGTGCTTTAACTCCTCCAACTTGTTTTTCAGCTGTAGTTTTTATACTTGATTCTTCTTTTTGTATTTGTTCAATTAATTCTGTTTGTTCTTTTTTACTCATTTCAGTTTTTTCTTCTTTTACACTAAAGTTTACATTTTTTGCACCACCTTGTAAGCGTTCACTTATCTTGAAACTATGTAATTTTTTATTTACATCAAGAAAGGTTATTCTCATACTAGGAATATTATTTGTTAAATGTTTGGAAAAATCATTCCAGAAATTAACAGCAGCATCTAATGGGTTTACTACATCATAAGTAGTATTAAATTGACCAACTAATAAAGGATTAACAAGTTTTAATTTCATTTATAATATTTATATTAGATTTAAAATTCATTAAATTTAAAATTTCATTAAATTAAAAAAATTGATTTGATTAATCTTTAGTCAAAAATATATAAAGTAATATATATTATTTTTAATATTAAATGAAAGAAGTTAAAGGAAAAATTAAAGACGATGATCTTTTTAAATTAACAATCAGTCATACAAACATTATTAACTTTAGAAATCTATTTGAAGTATTAGGTCAAGTATTACACGAACTCCGAATGACTTTTATTAAACCTGATAAACCTATTTGTAATGATTCTGATGATTCTGATGCTGAATCTGAATCAGGTGATTCTAACAGTGGATCAAGCGATGAATCAGATAGTGACGATTCAGGTAGCGATGATGAAAAAACAAATAAGGTGAATACAAAAAAACAAGATAAAAAGGGTTCAAATAAAAATGATAATGATAGTCAAATGAATCTTAAGAAAAAGGAAAATACAGGTGGTATCAGAATTTTAGAAATTAATGATCATTCAACAATTATTCTTCATGTAAAATTAGTTGATTTTATTAAATTTGATTGTAAATATCCTACATATACAATTGGTCTCGATCCACAAGCCTTGTATAATTTTATTAAGAATATTGATAAAGATGGTAAAATGTCTATTTCTGTTAATGAAACAAATAAAGGTACAATGAATATTGATTTACATAATAAAGTTAAACAAAAATTATGTTCATATATGTTCAAATTAATGGATTTAGATGTTAAAACATATAATATTCCTCCACCCGAATTTGATATCATTATAGATGAAATGAAAACTGATGAATTTCATAATATGTGTAAAGAAATGTCTGATGGTCGATATATCCGTGTAACTTGTACTGAGAAAAAAATCGAATTCAGATGTAAATCTAGTTCTGGTGAGAAAAAGAGAGAATATGAAAATGGTGGTTCAGTTACTATATCATTTACCAATCAAAATGACAAAAATTCTGGTCCTAAAATCATTAGTGAGTATTTTGATCTTCATAATATTATTATGTTTAATAAATGTAGAACTCTTTGTTCCACAATTCAGATCTTTCTAAAGAATAAATATCCAATGTTTATTCGTTATAAGATTGCAACAATGGGTGCAATGCAAGTTGGATTTACTCCAGTTCAAGAAGATAAAATAAATAAAAATATGAATTATGATGATAAGAATGATCAATTCTATAATAAACCACAACTCAAGATGAAAGAACTTTAAAATTATTTTTGATAATTAAATAAAAAATTAATTTATTTTTTATTTTTTTCTAAACTGATTAAAACATAAAAAAACTTAATAAAATTTTATTTAATTTAATTTAATTCATATTCTGGTTTAATTTGTTTATATTGAATAGAAATCTTGCCATCATTGTTTAAGATGAATTTTGATTGACGTTGTAGTTCTTGATTAAACTTATTAATTAGTGGAACAGGAAGTTCTTTTGTGAAATCTTTATTTTCAGAATATGTTTTTGTCCAGATTTTAATTAAAGATGATTTTTTCTTAACCGCATAAGAAATTCCATTGATATTTTTCATATCTTGCGTAAATGTTTCATTCATAATTAACAGACAGATTAAAACAAATGCTTCTGTTGAAATATCAGTTTTCATTCCCCTTTGAATCGAATCAAATTTTAATGAACAAATACCTCCAAATTTATTATTTACATCTTCCCAAATAGGTGCAATCTCTTCTCGCATAATAAAGATCTGATTATTGTATGTATTGAATAGTTGAAAGTTATTGAAAAATCTCCAAAAAGATCCAATTGAATTAATCACATAGATTTTTTGATAACCAGTAATTGTCCAATCAGTACAATTAAGTCGATGTACCCATACTGTCCAATGTGAATTAAGTTTTTGATCATTACCAATATCACCATAGTCTTGAGTTTCATCGTAGATTATCTTATTTTCCAATAATTTTTCATCTCTAAAAATTGCACTATCGAAATTTGTTTCTGAACTTTCATAATTTTTTTTATTATCAGATTTATTGTCAGATTTAATGTCAGATTTAATGTCAGATTTATTGTCAGATTTGCTTTCAGTTGACCATTCTTCACTCATTTTATTTGTTTTAACTTTAGAACCTTTTTTTTTATCAACTAGTTTATGTAGTCCATTTAATGAATCTGCAACTAGAATGCTATCATTATCATTATTAATAGCATTAGTTTTTTGATTATTATCAATATTATTTGGTTCATCATGATCGTCTGATTCATCAGCTAATAACATGAATTTATTCTTTGACATTTTAATATACAAAAATAAATAAAATTATCTTTAATTCATTTATAAATCAATTTTTTTTAATAAAATGCAGAAACAAATGACGCAATAGCTATATTATCAGACACAGATAACAAAATATTTTGTTCAAATTTTTTTAAATTATTTATTATTCCAACAAATTTATCAAATTTAATTGTATTATTTAAAAATTTACTTTTTAATTTTATGACAATTTCATTTAGAATATCTATTAAATTATATTGATTTTCTTGTATAATTTTATCTATTTTTATATAAGCAATATTAAATGCATTATTTAAAACTAAATCCAAGATTTCATTAATTTTATCATCTGAAGGATAACCTATAAATTTTATAATATTATCATATGTTATTTTATTAAAACCAATATATAGAGATTGAAGATTATTTAATATCTTACGCATATCACCACCACAAATTTTAATCAATAAATCAATACCTGCTTTATCAACAAATATTTTTTGTTCTTTACAAAGTTTTGTAACATAATTTTTAATACTATCAGGATCAATTAATGAAAATCTAAAATTAACACATCTAGATTGAATAGCAGGATCAATATTTTTTAGTTTGTTACAAATCAAACAAAATCTTGCAGTAGAAGTAAAATCTTCAATAATACGTCTCAACATACCTTGGGCTGATATTGTCATTGCATCAGCTTCATCAAGTATTACTAATTTAAATGGCAATACATTTGGTAAGAAAATAGAAGACATAACAAAATCTTTTACTTTATTACGAATTATTTCAATACCTCTTTCTTCAGATGCATTTATATGTTTGGTCATCAACATATAATTTTCTCCATATAATTCTTTAGCTAAAGCCATAATTACAGAAGTTTTACCAACACCAGATGGACCACAAATTAATAAATGTGGAATATATTTTTTTTTAACATAATCTTTAAATGTTTTAATAATATGTTCATTTGACATAATTGCGTCAAGTTTTTCAGGTCTATATTTTTCAACCCATGGCAAAAATGATTTATCATTTTTTATATTTTTATTATCTTCATTATATTGTTTAAAATCTTCATAAATCAAATTTCCGATTTCCATTGTATGTTTATTAATTATACCCATAATCTTAATATGTGTTATAATATTATTTAAAATTTATTATATAAAATATTATATGAGTCAATTTTTTTCATGTTTTAATAATTGTAGATTAATATGTAGATATCAAGAAGATGTAATTACTCATGGATATAGAAGATTTAAGAATAAATTTAAAAAAATACAATTTATTAAAAATCTATCTGAAAATAATATTTTTGTAAAATCAACACCAATAACAAAATATTTTATATTTAAACTATTCAAAAGACAATTATGTTTAATTGATGAAAAGAAAAACTATTTTTGTGAGATAAATAATAAATTTGGCATATCTAAAACAATTTTTAATGATATTAAAATTATGGATATAATTAAACAAGAAAAAAATTTTAATATAAATAATAAATTTGATGGGTTATTTGGTGACAATCTAATAACTGATATAAAATTAATATCTACTAGAACTAATAAAGAAAAAGGTATTATTAATTTTTTATTAAATGTTGATAGAAATATTAATATAACTTTATTAGATATATTCAATATATATGATATAAAATATTCTAAATATGATCAAATAGAATTATATATTACTTCATTTTCAACATTCACTGATATAATTTTTAAAAAACCTCTTAAAGAATTATTTTCTATTAATATACATAATATTTTACCATCGATTGAATCAAATAATAATAATTTAAGTAATGAAATACTTGTATGATTTTATTTATTTTTTATTTTTATATTTTAAAAAGAGCATTGGGTAAAAAAATGATTTTTAAACATTTTTTGAACAACTACTTAAATTTATATTATATATATATAATATCAAATGGAAACACCTATTTTTGCATATGATAAAAATATAAGACCAATTGACCATATAGATTTTGACATTTTAGGTAATGAAGAAATTAAAGGTCGGTCAGCTTTGGGTAGAAATACACATGGTATAGAATTTGCAGATTTAATGGAAAATGGTGAACCAAAACTAAATGGATTAGCTGATCCACGTCTAGGAACAGTTGATAATAGTACAATATGTGCTACGTGTGAATTTAATAATAATTATTGTCCTGGTCATACTGGACATATGGATTTAGTTGAAGCATTCTTTCATATTGGTTTTATTGATCATCATGTTAAAAAAATCTTAGAATGTATTTGTTTAAATTGTTCAAGAATTTTAATTCATCGTAATGAAGCAAAAATCGAAGACATATTAAAAACCAAAGTTGGTAAAGCAAGATTAGTTGAAGTTGCTAATATTAGTAAAAATATTACTTATTGTCAATATTGTGGTACACATGTATCAAAAATTAAAGTTGATATTAAAAAATCAACAACTACAATTAATGTTACATCAGAAATCGATTTACAAAATATCAAGGATGAATCAGTATTAAGTGATAATAAAGGTAAGACTAAACTTATACAACAATTAACACCAGATATAGTTTATGAAAAACTTAAGAATATTTCAGATGATGATTGTAGAATTATTGGATTGAAACCAGAGCGTACAAGACCGGAATATATGATTCATAAAACATTATTAATTCCACCAATGTCTATAAGACCTGCGGCACGTGTTGATTTTAATAGTGGTGGATCAGCTGAAGATGGGTTAACACATCGTCTAGTTGATATTACTAAATTCAATTATAAATTACAAAAACAAAAAGAAACTGGTAATTATACTTTTTCAAAATATAGTAAAGATCAATCTACACTATTACAATATCACATTGCAGCATATTTTGATAAAGATCTTATCTCAACACCAAAGGGTGACAATGATAAATATCGTTCAATTGCCCCAGGTATTAAAGCAAAGGAAGGTAGAATTCGTGGTAATCTTATGGGTAAACGTGTAAACTTTACTGGGCGCACTGTTATTACTTCTGATCCAGTTATTAATAATAATCAAATTCGTGTACCATTAAAAATGGCAAAGAATCTTACATTTCCAGAGGTTGTAACATCAACTAATAAGGAGAAATTACAAGAATTGGTTAGACGTGGTAGAGATGAATATCCTGGTGCAAACTTTGTATTTCCAGTATCAAATATGGTTGAAGGTCAAACTGTATGGCCAATTGATCTACGTTTTAGTAAAGAACAAGTTGAATTACATGAAGGTGATATTGTTGAACGACATATGATTACAGGTGATCCTGTAATTGTTAATCGTCAACCATCGCTACACAAACAATCTATGATGTGTCATGAAGCAGTAATTGTAAATGATGAAAGTATTATGAGTTTAGGATTATCAGTCGCAGTCACAAAGCCCTACAATGCGGATTTTGATGGTGATGAGATGAATATTTTTCTTCCACAATCATTACAAACACAAATTGAATTAGAAGAAATTGCTAATGTAAAAAGACAAATTATCTCTCCATCAACATCAAGAACAAGTATTGGTCTTGTTCAAGATGGATTACTTGGTGCTTATAATTTGACATCTCCAACTGTTAGAATTGATTGGAGAAATGCTGCAAACATTATTTCCTATACAAGTTTTGAGAATATGAAGAAACTACATAAAAATAGAGATTATACTGGTCAAGAGTTATTCTCACTTATTATTCCACCAGGTATTAACTTATCAACAAGTACAGTTAAAGTAAAAGATTCAGTGCTACAGGAGGGATCGAGATTAAGTAAAGATGTGTTGGGTGAAAAAAAAGATTATGCTTTACATCAATTTGTATGGGATGAATATGGTGCCGATGAGACACGAAAATTTATTGATAATGCACAAAAACTTATTAATAACTTTAACTTATATCAAGGTTTTACAGTTGGTTATGGCGATGCTAAAATTGATCAATCTGTAAAGGATGATATTGATAAATTATTCATGACACGACAAAAGAAGATTGAACATGTTATTACACAATATGAAAATAATCCTGAAATGATGGATCGTGATGTCTTTGAATTTAAATTATTACAAGAATCAGGTGTTTTAACTGATGTTAAAAACTTAATTATGGCCAATCTTAAACCAGATAATAATTTCAATATCATGGTTTCCTCAGGATCTAAAGGTAATGATATTAATATTGGTCAAGTTATGGGTTCACTTGGTTTACAAGCTATTGAAGGTAAACTTGCTCCTAAAAAATATAATAGTAGAACACTAGCATACTTTCATCAAAATGATGATCGATATGCATCTAGAGGTGTTGTTCGTGAATCATATATGGATGGATTAACTTTTCCATCATTCACTTATTTGCTTATGGCTGGACGTGAAGGTATTATTGATCAAGCAATTAAAACTGCCGATACTGGTTATGCACAACGTCGATTAATTAAATCTATGGAGGATCATATGATTAAGTATGATTGTACCGTTAGAACAGCAAATGAAGGTTTGATTCAACTTGTATATGGCGATTCTGGTTCAGATACAACTAAACAATATGATTATAATATTGATTCGGCTAAAATGTCTGATGCTGAACTTAAAACAAAATTTTATATTGATGATAGCTCATTTTCAAAAAATGATGAAGTATTTAATATAATTAAAAAGATGCGGGATCAATTTAGAGAATCAATGATTAAAGCTAAAAATGAATTTAGAGCATTATCTACTAAAATTAAATTTCCAGTAAATTTTAATCGTATCATTGACAAAGTAGCTAACGATAAAACATTACAAACTGGAAATATTGTGAAACCTGATTATGTATATGAAATATTAGAGAAAATATTGCAAAATAAATATACACGTTTATTACCAATGACTAAGGAAGAACAAAATAATGATAAATCTATTAAAAATCATGATGAGGCAATTTTTAAATCTAATCTAAAATATGCTCTATATAATGCATTAGCACCAAAACGTTGTATTGATCGTAAATTAACTCAAACACAATTTGATAAAATTATTGCGGATATTGTTGCAACTTATAACAGAAGTATTGTACAACCTGGTGAAATGGTTGGTGTATTAAGTGCACATTCACTTGGTGAGACAATTACTCAAATGAATCTTAATACTTTCCACTCAGCAGGTATTAAAACTATGAGTTCAACAATTTTTGGTATTCCTCGTATCAAAGAAATTTTAGGTGTATCTAAGAATATTCGTACTCCTAGATTAACTATCTTTTTAGAAGATAAATATAAGAAGAACAAAGATATGGCAAAGAGAATTAAATCTAATTTGAAATATACAATATTAGGTGATATCCGTGGTCGTATTAATGTATACTATGATCCTAATCCTGAAGTTGGGACAGGATTAATGAAAGAAGATAATATTAAAAATGCTTATTATACACAAAAAACAATATCAAATAAAGTTGCATGTCAAAGTGAATTTAAATCATTGCCATGGTTAATTAGAATTGAAATCTTAAAAGAAAAAATGTTAGAAAAAGAAATTTCACTACTTGATATTAAGAGTAAATTCTGTAATTGGTGGGAAAAACGTTATATTGATTCTAAACTTTTAAAGAAAGAAGAAAAACGTGTTATTAATAAAATTACGAATCTATCAGTTCTATCAAATACAGATAATGATAAACAACCGGTTATTCATATTAGATTTAATGTGAAAGATGCTGACAAAGTACGTGATCCATTTAATCGTGATATGTTAAATGAATTTATTGATGTGATTATTGATAACTTTAAAATTAAAGGTATTGAATCAATTACTGGTATACATGATGTTGTATCTGAGAAGTTGATGCAAATTGACCCCGAGACGAAAGAAATTAAAAACGAAGAAGAATTTGTAATCTATACTCAGGGTACTAATTTAATTGACATTAGATATATTACTGGAATTAATTTAGCCAAAACAATTTCTAATGATATTGTTGATGTGTATAAAAATTTTGGTATTGAAATTGCAAGATCACGATTACTACGTGAATTATTTGATGCATATGAATTACAGGGTAATGCTGTATCATATACGAATCTGTCTATTCTAATTGATACTATGTGCATCAATGGTTCATTAATGTCTATTGATCGTCATGGTATGGGTAAATCAGATACCGATGTACTTGGTCGTGCATCCTTCGAACGAGCAGTTGAACAAATCTTAACTGCTAGTGTATTTGGCGAGACAGATCATATGAAAGGCGTATCATCTCGTATTATGGGTGGTCTAGTAATTAAAGGTGGAACAGGATTTTGTGATATAATTCTTGACACCAATCAGATAGAAAAATCAGAATATAACGATTCAGCAAATATTTATAGGGCTCATACTGATATTAGAGTTGATGATATTGCTAATGATATTATTTCACATGATGTTGAAAATATGTTTATTCCAATGTAATTCATTAGAATTATAATTCATTTGAAATATAAAAATTGAAATTTATTTTTTTTATTTATATATTTATTTAATTTATTATATTCTTTTTCAATGGAATGGTCTGGACTTATTAGAATAAATAAAATTATTAAACTTGATAAAAATTATGCAATATATATAGATTTAATAAATTCAAGTGAGTCTTTTATAAAATTATCAGATTTTTATAGTAAACAAAATAATGAAGCTATTATGATTGTAAAATTATATCCCTTAATGTTTTGTAATTGTTATGATAAATTTAAAATAAAAACAACAAAAAAATTTAATGAAATTGATTTTTCAAATTCAAATGTTTATATTAAATTACAAATAACTGATGATAAATTAATTAATGTAAAGACTTTAACTAAAACAGAAAAAACGTTAATTAAAACAGAAACAATTAATAAAAAAAAAAATTATATAACTAATGGTAAAAAAAAATTTTCATCAGAATTAATTGATATTTGTAAAAAAATTAACAATTAAAAAAGATGAAGGATTGTTAAATTCTAATCTATTTATTTATTAAACGATTTATTTGTGTTAGAAAAAAATCCCGTTTAACACACCTTTATATTTTTCCAAACCGGTTAAAGGATATTTTTAGACCAGTTTAAGAATAAAAAAATTGATTTTTTAACTATTTAAAATTAAACTTATCTTAAATAAAAACATTATAAATTATGCCTAAATCTACTAATCAACATGAACAAACCTCTGTGTCTGATAGCGATGCCGGTGAATCCGGTATGTCTTATGTAACACATAATACATTTAAACTTAAAAACTTTATTCTTTCTCCAGTAATTGAAAAATATTGTAGCAAAGCACAATATATGTCTTTTCCTAAATATAAATATTCTAAAGATTCTAAAGATGGAGAAACACTAATTATTGCAACAGATAGAATTAAACTTACTAAGGGTGGTATTCCTAAACTTGATGGTGAATACCGTAAAACAGATAAAGATCGCATGTTCTTTTGGCTTGGATGTGATAGTGAACAACCGGAATTAGTATCTCTATTTAAAATGCTACGTTCTATTGATGAAGAATTTCAAGAATCACTTTCAAATAACAAAGAAACAAAAGCACTTTATATTCTCAAAGATAAACAAAAGGAACCACTTGATAAACTTGAATATGTTCCGATTGTACGTGAAAGTGTACAACCTGAAGATAAGAAAGATGATAAAGAGTATGAACCATTTGATCGTATTAAAATAAAATTTTCAACAAAATATGATGATGGAGCTGAAGAAGGAGATCTTCCAGAAATTAATACTCAGCTTTTTCTTCTTGACAATGAAGAACCCGAACCATATACAACTGTATCCGATTTTACTAAATCATTGAAATGGAATTGTGAAGCACGTTTTGTATTTGCTATTAATAAATTCTGGGCAATGAAATCAGTTAAAAATAAAAAACGTGAATGTGGATTTTCAATTAAATGCATTCAAGTTATTATTACACAAGTATCGACTAGTGGAGGAGGAATTTCTCAAGCAGAGAAATTTAAGAAACGTCTGTTTGCACCAACTGGAGCTGGCGTAAAGAAGACACAAGAAAAAACTGTTGAAGTTAATAAATCAAATGATTCTGATGAAGATGAAGAAGAAACTAAATCTACAAAGAATTCAACAAGTAACTCACAAAAGAAATCTTCAAAGAAATCTGATACTGAAGAATCTTCGGAAGAGGAGGATTCATCATCAGATGAAAAACCAAGTAAACTTCAAACGAAATCTAGTAAGAAGGATGAAACTTCTGAAGAAGAATCAGATGAAGATTCATCTGAAGATGAGAAAGTAACTAAAAAGAAAGTTGCTAAAAAATAGATAATTATTTGTGTGTGAATTAACTTTAATTAATTTATTTTCTTTATTTATTAATCAATTTAATGTCTAAACCAAAATTATTCCATTTAAATGATTTTGACTTTAATCAATTAAAATTAAATCCAGTTCTCTATAAAAATGACAACTTAATTTTAAATTTTTATATAAATGACGGGGATACAAAAATTACTCCATTATTTTTTATCGATAAATTAGATGTTATTAAATTCACAAATAAAATCATTCTGCTAAATTTATCAAATAATAATGATATTGTAAAATTCTTTACTAATCTTGAGCATACAATATTAAATTTAATTAAAGAATCTGAAATTATAAAAAAGTATAAATTAAAAAATTATTCATTCATTTCTCTTGTGAATAATTATACATCAAAAAATGATGAGAATTTTGATATATTAAAATTAAATGTTAGTCTAAATGAAGAATTTGGAACATCATTATTTTATCGTTATGGTAATCCTGTAGTTGATATTGCTGTTATGAATACAACGATTAGTGTAAAGACAATATTTGAATTAATATCAATTATTTTTGATACAAAACAACAAGAAATTATTGTTAATAATTGTTGTAGACAAATTAAAGTTAAACAAAAACATGAAATTATTAATAGATTAAAAGATTTATCATATTCATTTATAGATTCAGATGATAATAATCCAACTAATGAAAATGTTAAAAAAATAAATAATGAAAATAAAAATTCAGAAACAGACCCACAATTAACAGATTTTAAAATAAATGATAGGAATGTAAGTGAAAATGAATCTGTAAATAATGAATCTGAAAATAATGAATCTGTTAATGATAAATCTGAAAAACATGAATCTGAAAATAATGAATCTGAAAATAATGAATCTGAAAATAATGAATCTGAAAATAATAATGAAAATGATTATGATTATGATGATGAAAATGAATTTGATCTGTCAAATATTATAAATATAAATAGATTGGAAAATAACTTATCAGATACATCTAACGATGAATAAAATGAAAAATTTTATTTTCATTATTATAAAATTATAATATATATTTAATCTTATATTTATGGCAAAACAAGAACCATGTGATTCAAGCTTATGGGATTATATTTCTAGTGATGTATTTTTTAATTATTTTATACAAACACACGATCCACAATCTTATTTTTTAGCAACTCAAGCTGATAATTTTAGATTGGATTTTTTAAGATATAAAATTGATCCAGCTGGTCTATTCATTGATTTAATGGTTAAACAGATAAGTCCAGAAATACATATTGGACAGCTGACACATATATCTATTCATACAACAACCAGTGGACATCAAGGCTTTAATAGATTACATTTGAAAGCAGAATTTACGGATATAAATGGTAATAATCAAGATGTTGAAAATTGTATAATAATTGATTTAGATAACGATGATATAGTTTTTAGTTATAAAACATCAATACATAAATATTTAAAGAATTTTACTGAATATGAAAATTTAAAAGTTGGAGATAAAATTCATGTGCAAAGATTATTCAATAAAATATTAGAATATCTTCAGACATATATAAATTTAGGAAAAACAGTTTCAGATGCAAAAGGAAAAAAATTATTCTTACCAAGTCCACAAAAACATAGAAGAATGTCAACAACAATATCATCAAGAATAGAAAAGTCAATTAAGACAATAGCAAATACACCAGTACTATTAAGTGAACCACCTCCACCAAGTTCACTTCTAAGTAGACTTGGTCCATCAAGTGTCCCCACCACCGTACCGACACTTCCACTGTCACCAAGTTCACTTCTAAGTAGACTTGGTACATCAAGTACCCCCACCGTACCGGCACTTCCACTACCACCACCAAGTTCACTTCTTCATAGACTTGGTAAATCACCGGCACCTTCAATGGCACCTTCAATGGCACCTTCAATGGCACCTTCAATGGCACCTTCAATGGCACCTTCAATGGCACCTTCAATGGCACCTTCAATGGCACCTTCAATGGCACCTTCAACTGCACTTCAAAGTAGACTCGGACTCGGTGCTAAACGTGGTTTGGCAAAAGGAGAAGAAGGAGAAGAAGAAGAAGATGAAGAAGATGAAGAAGGAAAAAAGAATAAAAAAAAAAGTCGAGAAATGACTGGTCAAGGAATGAGTGGTGGTTATTTAAAAAAATATTTAAAATATAAACAAAAATATTTAGATTTAAAAAAAGAATTAAATAAACTTACAATAAATTAATAATAAAATTAAATAAAAATTAATCAAAATTAATAATAAATTTACTCTTGGATGATGAAGCCGAATCAATAGATAACTTTTCATCATCTTTTTTTTGTTTAGTTTTAGTTGTAATAATTTCTACTTTCTTCTTTTTTTTACTTTTTTTAATCTTTTCATCTTTGTTATACTTAATCATTGCATTATTAATTTCATCATAATTTTTCTCAACACAATCTAGAATACCATTTTGAATTGCCCATTTAAAAAAATTTAATTGACCAAGAGTTGTTAATACTTTTTTATTTGAATCATTCACATCATAATTATAGTAAAATTTTCTATCTCTTCTAAATGGATCAAAATTTTTCTTTTTATAAGTCTTTAATTGTGCCTTATACATAATGTTTACACTATAATAATCATCATCTCTAATTTTGATATTAACTGTTTTCTTCCCAGATTTTGTCACAACCCATTCTAATACTCTCAGTGAAATTACCGATTCTAGATTTATAATATCAACCATCTTATTGATTGTTTCAATTGGACATTTCTTAAAAAAAGAATGAATTATTTTAAAGTAACATAATTGTTTAGGAGTTTTAAAGAAAGTTAGTGGATTAAAATTTTCACAAATTTCATTATATATTTTTTCAGATTTTGATAAATTTGATGACGAATCACTTGAATTTAATTCAGATGAATCACAAGAATCAGTATCATTGCTATTTGATAAATCATCACTCGACATATCTCTTTATAAATATGATTATATATCATAAATGTTTTTAAGTATATTATTTATTAAATAAACAACAAATAAAAATTATTCATCATCATTATCATCATCATCATCATCATCACTATATGCTTCAATTATTTTTTTCTGTTGTGGTTTCTTTTGTGGTTTCTTAAGTTCTTTAAGTTTAGCTTTTTCTTCACCAACTTTATTTAAATTTTTCATTTCTTCATCATTCACATTAATATTATCATCAGATACTTCTAATAATTTATCAATTAAATTTTTATTATCTTTATGTTTTTCATCTGCTTCTTTATTTTTCTTATAAATTTCCTCTTCGACAGAATCTTTGATAATCATTCTAACAACAGTAACTTTTTTTGTTTGACCTGTACGATAAGCACGGCCAATAGCTTGCCATTCAACATTACGACGATATTCATATGATCCCATTGTACCATCTTCTGATTCTTTATAAACTGGATCTAATAGAATTACAGTTGATGCTGCTGTAAGATTTGTACCTGCAGCAGCAGATTCACTACTTAACATAATTGCTTTAATATCCGGATTAGATGTAAAACTGCGAATAGCTTTATCTCGTGTCCATACATTACCTCTACAGAATACATTACGAATATTATAAGTATCAAGAGTATCACCAACATTTTTTAACATATCATCCCATTGAGAAAAGATAATACATTTTTCATTAAGATTTTTTATATAGAGAATTAGATTTGCAAGTTTAGTCCCAACTTTTGCAATTAAATCTTGTTTATCTTTCATTTCTTTGGAAGTTGTTGGTTTTTCTTTTTCAAAAGAAATCATTGTTAAATCAGTTTGTTTAACTGGTTTAGTACATAATGGACACTTGGGATTTTTGACAATATATTCTTTGATACATTGAAAACAAAACAGATGTCCACATTTAAGAACACCTACATCATCTCCAGTAATCTCACCAAGACAGATTGTGCAATTATCAGCATCATCATCAGAATCATCATCGGTATCATCATCAGAATTATCATTTGTTTTTTTATTTTTTAATTTCTTAATTTTTTCAATCATATTAGTGAAGAAGTTTGCAGTAATCTTTTTACCATCATGAATCTTCTTTGTTTCTTCAAGTTTATCTTTTAATTTAATTAAATTATCTTCAAGATTATTTAATGTAATTGATGGATTCTTATTTAATTCTAATCCAACTAATTTAATAATTAATTCTTGATTTGCAGAATTTACAGTAATTTGCTCTTTCTCTTTTTTATTCTGATTTAAATTAACATTATCTTCATCATCAGATTCATCATCATCATCATCACCACCATTACCACCATTATTGATATTTGTATCATCAAGCAATTCTTTATTTTCGAATTTAGGATCATAAATTTTATCTGGTAATTCAAGTTTAACTTCCCAACCTTTTATTCTAAGATATTTACGCTGTCTCTTATAATTTACAACTACAATTTTCCGTTCAAGTTTTTTAATGCGATATTTAATAAATTCAATCTTATTCGCTACCAATTCAACATCACGTTGATAATGTTTAACTAATGTTTTTTCAATATCCTCTGGTGTTTTACATTCAGATAATTCACCTTTAATTTCTTCAGCAATTCTTGGATCATCACATAGTTGTCTTACTAGAGTTGAATATCTATTGATATTTGGATTAGCGAGATATGCATTATAGATTGCACGTTCAGTTGGAGACATTTTTAGAAATAAAGTTTTTTCATCGTATGGTTCTAATCGATATTCGTTTCTTACTGATTGTTTTGTATTACGTCTATAGAAAGATGTATTAAAATATTTGTTAATAATTTTATTTTCAAATAATTTTTCAATTGAGCTATCATTATTTGTAATAAATTTTACCATTGAATCCAAACAAATTGTATCTTTATTATTAAATGGAGTTCCTGTTATAGCCCAACGATATGTACCACGAAATAATGGTAGAATTTTATGAATCGTAGGATAATTCAAGATTACTTCATGAAATTCGTCAAATGCGATTCGATGGAAAAACATTAAATTTAGGATTGGTTTTTTTTCTGAAAGCTTTTTAGGATTTGTCTTAAATTCATCATATAATTTATCCATTTGTTCAACAATTGTTTCTAAATTAAAATCATTTGATTTAATAAAAGTCATTGCGGTTTTAGTTTTACCATTAAGTTTTAACCAATTTGCATAATATGCTTCATTTTTTAGAAAATTAAATGATACAATAATAAAATCCGCATCTAATAAATCATAATATGAATATTTATCATGATGTGTTTTTGTAAACATTGGAATTACATTTAATTTAAAATTATCTTTGACTGTTTTATCAAATTCACGAATCCATTGATTACATAAATGATTAGGACCAAGAATAATTGTAGCACGACTTTTCAAACGTTTTTCTTTATCATTAAAATAGGAACAATTCTTAGCAGGATTTAATAGAGATGTCATAATCGTTTCGAATGTTTTTCCTAAACCAACTTCTTCGGCTAGCAAACCACCATAAAAATGAATAAATTTACGATCATCTGCTCTAAAGATATCTTTTTTAATTACATCACACACAATATTACCAAAATAAATTTCATCATTAAAACTATAATAAATTGTTTTATTATTTAATTCACGATCTAACATCCATTTCACCGTTTTTCTTTGATATTCAAAAGGTATTAATTTTGTAAAACATGGTGTATCAATAATTGGATCAGTAGAATCAGTATTTGTAATTATAGTATTTTTAAAAAATAATTCAAGTTCTCCATTCTTTTTTGTATCTTTGTTTGATAATTGTGATACACATTTAGAATATTTTTCATATTGCATGTGTGACGAACAAGCTTTTAAAAGAAATTCTTTATTAGGAATATTCTTATATGTTGCTTCTAATTTTTTATTATCAACACCAATAATTAAAAATCTATCCATTAAATAGTTTATTGGTGTTTTAACACCAATCCCATTTAACACTCCTTCATATTTTTTGTATTTTTCTAAACCGGTTAAAGGATAATCATTTTTATTTTCAGTAATTTGAAAATGAAAAATCTTATACAAATCAAAATTAAATTTTTCTTTTATTTTATCTTTATCTTGCATATATGAATTAAACTCATCAATCGCTTCTTGATTTGATAATACGTCAGCATCTAATGAAAAAATCTTTTCTAGCGTATATTGAGATACAGCAGGATTATTATATGCGCTTGATTTTGATGCATACTTGTTGTAGAAAATATATGTAAAACCGTCAGAATTCATTTAAAATTATATTGTTTTTATTATTAAATCTTAAAATAGTTTATAATTAAAAAATCAATTTTTTGAATCTAAATTTAATAATATCACCACCACCAACAACATCACTTTGTACACGGGCTTCATCTATTTTTATAATTTTTGTATTTTCAGTTTGAATAAATGTATATAATTTATTTAATTTATTTTCTTTATAATATTCAATTAACTTTATATCATATGGTAATGTTTCATTTTCAGCTTTTAATTGACCTATATTATAAGCAATTTGCATTAATTTCATTGGTGATAATTCAAAATTTGATGTAACTAAAATCCTATAATGTTGTATAAAAAAATGATCTTTTTCATTTTCATTATCTAATTCTATTCCATTAATATTTAATTTAACTTTATCCTGTCCAGGATCAGAATCATCAATTTTATATTTCTTTTCATGAATTAAATTTTCTATATACTCTTTTAATTTTGTGTTAACCTTAATTTTATCATGAATTACACCATTGATTTCAAATTTTTGAGTATTAAAATTCTCTTTAATCATTTTCCATGCATTTAAACCGATATTATCTTTGGGATTAATTAACAGTTTTATTTTTCGAATAGTATATCCATATTTAATTATTGTATCAAATAATTCTTCCATAATAATAATAATAATAATGAAAAAAAAAATGAAATAATAAATGAATATTGTTATAAAATAAATTAATTCAACATATATAATGTCTACTTATTTTGATTTTAATGTTTATTCACATACTATTTCATTTGATGGAGAAAATTTATTGGTATCAGTATTATCAGGTGATATTTTAATGAGCTTTAAATATAATAACATACTTCAAATAGCCTGGGTACCAACTCCATTCAAAGACAAATTAGAAGATATAGATATAAAAAATTTTGGATTTTGTTATCTTTCAGTTGAAAAAAGTAAAATTGCATTAATCTACAAATACAAACATATATACATTTGTGAATATAATTTTACCAATTATATTTCTAAACCTATTAATTGGTTAGAAATTTTTGATCCTCATTGTAAAGATGGTGAAGAATTTGAATATAAATTAATTAAATTTATGGATGAATCTAATCTATTTATATGTAGAGAATCCAATCAAGAACTTAAATATTATATAATTAATGTATCAGATAACGATAATATTGCATGGCATGATGTCAGTTATATTGTAAAAACTAATGAATTTAATTATGTCAATAATAAACTATTATTTACAAGAACCGGAGCTACAAAAGACAATTGTAAAGTATTTATATATAATAAAAATACTAATAATATTAATGTAAAAACAGTAACGATTGGAGAAATTGATGATTTTTGTGGATCAAGATATCAACAAAAATTAATTATTTCAAAAAATAATAAAGTTTATACAATTTCATATGATAAATTATTTTCTGATGAATATACAAATGCTGAATCTGATTGGAAAGAATATAATATAAATTTTGAAGACTCAAAAGAATTTATTACATGTGTAGGTATATGTAAATCATTTATGATTGCATGTACATATAAAAATATTTATATTAAATCAATCAATACTCAAGTAGTTGATAATACTGAATGGGTAAAAATAAATATCATTGAATATACAGATACAGAATTCAATATCACAAAAAATGATGAATTCTTCGACAAGACAAAATTATTTTGGTGTAATTTGTATAATGTAAATGATGATGTTGTATTGTCAACATTAGATGGACAAACTTTTTATTTGGTAATAAATTATAAAGATAAAAAAATAATTCCAACTAGATTTCCAAAATTAATGTTAAATAATACAACGATTAAAAAAAGTTTGAGTGAAATTAAATTTAGAGATATGTATAAGGTCGAATATATTGTTAACCAAGTATCCCAGTCATCCTCATAGTTTTATAAATAAATTTATTTGTTTTATCTTTTTTTATTATATCAATAAGTGGATTAATATATTGTTTTATTGTTTTATCTTTAATAATTATTTCAATAAATCTTGATAGCAAATCTATTGACTTTATATCATTGCATCTCATTTTAATTCTGCTAATAAAAACAGTTGTATATTTAATATTGTACATAAATAATGTTTTTATTATATAATATGACAGAACTGATGTACGTTGATTAAATATAATATGTGATTTAGTTGATTTAAATATTGATAAATAATTATTTCCCTCATAGAAATTAATTATTTTTGCTGTCTGAAATAACAAAAAATAAAATTCATAATGGTATACTAATTTTAATGGAACTCTATATACATTTGAGAAATATACCATTGATATTATATGCGCCATTGTTTCATTATATGATTCATTTACTTTATCATCACCAACTATATCAAAATTCTTTTGAATTACATCTGCAATAAGATCATAATGTGGATTTGATGAATGAAAATCACAATGATAGTAATGAAGAATTTCATGTATCATTACTTTTTCAAATTCTTCAAATCTCCAAATGTTAATATATTCACCTGGTAATGTAGATCCAGAATTAACATTGATCGGACCCAATATTTCATAATTACTAAATAAAGTTTTTTTTTGTTTAGATAGTACCAATCTTATTACTATTCTTTTACTATTAAGATTAAATTCATCCGAAATTTTTTTCATAATTGTCAAAATTGTAAGTATTTTTAATATTTGTTTATCAATCGATTTTAAAAAGGTTGAATCAACAAATAATTCAACATCATAATCATCTGAATTAATTTTATAATTATACATATCTGTTATTTCTGCATAATGTGTAACATCTAGACTTACAAAAGGATTTCCATATAAAATTTCGTGTAAAGTTTTACGTTCAGTTTTTTGGTTAAATAATTCATCATATGAACTAAGTAATTCTTTATTTGATTCAATGTCTTTTCTAATTATATCAAAATTTATTGATGTTGAATATTGTAAATAATATTGCAAAAAATTTTTAAAACTTAAATCATTATTTGAAAAAAAATGTGGATTAGGTATTTTTGGATTTGTTGATTCTGATATATACTTTTTTAAAAATATATATAATAAAGGATATGTTGAATCATTTGAAATTTTAGGTAAATAATTAGGCTTATCAATTTTATATTCGATTTTTTCTCCTAATACTTTACTTATTATTTTATTTATTTTTAATATAAAAGGATCTGAAATATTAATAGATCCTGTAAAATTAAATTTAAATTTTTTATTTAGTTCATTAATAAAATTATAAATTTTTAAAGAATATTGATTAATAGTTTTATTCATAAATTTTTTATATATAATTTGTTGAGATTAAAAAATGTGTTATATAAGTTTTTTTATTTTAATATATTTTAATATATGAATCCTAATTTCAGAAGACCTGGGCCACAATTAAGACCAACTATAAATCATTCAAATGCAATCAATCCAAATGTAATGAATCGTTCAAATGCAATCAATCCAAATGCAATCAATCCAAATGTAATGAATCCAAATGCAATCAATCCAAATGCAATGAATCGTTCAAATGCAATCAATCCAAATGCAATGAATCGTTCGAATGGAAATACAACCAATAATAGATTAATATCACAATTTAATTCATACGCAAATAATTCTACCAGAACAAATTTACATGCACATAATAATATGATTTCACAAAATCCAAATTTTTCAGCTAGAGATCCACAATTATTAAATAGAATACATATGGCAAAATTAGAACAAATTAAAAGAGCAAAAAATATAGAAGATTTAGGTATGGATAAAAAACAATTGTCAGAATATGTTATTGATCCTTTCAAGATTCAAAAAACAGATAAAAAAGAAATTGAAGCACAATTAAATGAAATAAATCCTGAATATATAATCGATCATAAATCTAAAGATGGTTCAAATGAATATTTGAGACAGATGTGGAAAACACGTACTAATCAACCTTATAAGAGTGTTTTAAAAAAAGAATTATTTGATAAAACTTATAAAAAATATTATAAAGATAGTATCTTTGATCGAAATATTAGTGAGAGAAATCAATTGTTAGTCCATAAAGTAATTAAAAAAATTGATGCAGATAAAGATGAATTGAATTCAGATGTAAAAAATCTATCGTCAAATCTTGAATCTCATAATAAAGAATTAAAAACAATTTATTCAACTTCAGAAAAGAATAAATTTAAAAAAGAGTTTGAATATGTACAAAAATATAGAAATCGTCTTGAATTTAATCCAAAAGATACAGAAGAATTAAAAGACTATTATAAGAAAGAACAAAAGAAAATACAAAAAGAAAATAAAATGATTGAAGAATTAATTGATACATTAGTTGAACACAATGAAATATCAAAAGAAGAAGTAGAAGAATTAAATAAAGAATTATCTAAGAATAAGCAAGCTGAAATTGAAGATTTACATTCACAATTAAAACGTGAATTAGGTGACGATTATGATAAAATTATGAATTCTATTGATGTAAATGAAGATAAAAATGATACAGAATCTGTTGTAAATAAAGTTACTAAAAAAATTTCAATACCTGCACGAAAAAAAATTACAGTTAAAGCATCATCAAATAATCCAATTGAAGAAAAAAAAACAGATGATAATGAGACAAATAATGATACAAATAATGATTTGTTAGAATATTATAAAAATAGAAAGAAATAAATTAAATGATATCTTTAACAATTATTTTCTAAATTTACTCAAGTTTATTTTGGAATTCAATTATAAAGATATAAAAATATAAGTCACATTATGGAAATTTACGAAGATGATATTATTACTAATTTTATTCAAAAATCAAATGATACTCAATTCTTTGATCAAGAAGAAATTATTGTTGGTATAGATCTAGGAACAACCACATCATGTGTATGTTATTGGAAAGATGGAAATGTTATAGTTATACCTGATGAAAAAGGTAATAAAACAATTCCATCTTATGTTGGATATACAAATATTAATCGTTATGTGGGAGCCGAGGCAAAGAATCAATCTTTAATTAATTCTAATGTATATTATGAAGTTAAACGTTTAATAGGGAGAAAATACAATGATCCAGATGTACAAAAAGAAAAACAATTATTATCTTATGAAATAGAAGCAGATGAGAATACAAATAATATAAGATTAAAATCAACTCTAGATAATGAAAAAACATTTACACCAGAAGAAATTTCAGCATCAATTTTAACAAAATTAAAATTACAAGCATCAGAATTTCTAAAAAAAAAAATAACTAAAGCAGTAATTACAATTCCAGCAAGATTCAATGATGCTCAACGTCAGGCAACAATGGATGCAGCGAAAATAGCTGGTTTAGAATGTGTAAGAACAATACACGAGCCTACTGCCGCTGCAATGGCATATGGCTTAGCAAATAGAAAATTAAAAAATAATGAAACAATAAATATAATTGTTTATGATTTAGGTGGTGGAACATTAGATGTAAGTATTGTTGAAATCTCAGTTAATGAACGTGGTGATAATATATTTACTGTTTTGGGATCTGCCGGTAATACACATTTAGGTGGATCTGATTTTGATGCTAAATTACTATCATTTTCTTTACGAAAATTTAAAAAAATAAATGGAATTGAAGAATTAAATGATATTGAAGCAGTATCCCTGCAAAAATTAAAACAAGCTTGTGAAAATGCTAAAAAAATTTTATCAACAAAAAATAAAACATATATTGCAATAAAAGAATTTTACCTAGGAATAGATTTATTCTTTCCAATTACACGTGCAGAATTAGAAACAATCTGTGCAGACTTGGTATTGATGTGTTTAAAACCTGTTGAAGATGCACTAGAGTCATGTGATTTAGCTGTAGATGATATTGATGAATTGATTTTAGTTGGAGGAATGACTCGTATGCCAATGTTAATGGATAAGTTAAAATTAAGATTTAGATTAACTCCAAATAATTCATTAAATCCAGATGAAGCAATTGCTACTGGTGCTGCAATACAAGGTTATATGTTATCATCAAAAGATAATGTATTTTCTGAATCAGTAACTCTATTGGATATTACACCGTTGTCTTTGGGTGTAGAAACTGTTGGCGGAGTAATGGATATTTTAATTCCGAGAAATACTGTTATACCATATTCGATTACTAAAACATATACAACTGATTCTGATTATGAAAAATCAGTACTAATAAAAATATATGAGGGTGAACGTATGATGACTGAAGATAATATCTTTGTTGGTGAATTTGAATTAAATAATATTCCTGAGGCACCAAGAGGAATACCTGAAATTGAGGTATCATTTAATGTAGATATAAATGGTATTGTAACAGTAACGGCTGAAGAAGCTGAAACACATGAAAAATCATCTATAATTGTTAATACAAACAAGGGTGGATTAACCAAAGAACAAGTAGAAACATTAATATCAGAATCCATAGAACTTGAAGCACGAGATGAAATTGAACGTGTACTAAAATTAAAATTATATCAAATTGATGATATATGTAGTAATATCAAAATCAATATCAAAAATAAAAATTTTAAATTAAGTGATCATGATATTAGTATAATTCAAAATGATATTAAGAAAATAGAGGATGATATGAAAAATAAAAAATTAAATAATATTTCATTAGATGAAATAACTGATATTTTAGATTCACTTAAGAAAAAATATGGTGTGCTAATTGTTAGAGGTACATTAGATGATGAAACTAATAGTGTAACTGCAAGTAAGTCTGAGGCAAATGCTACAAATATTTATGGAGATGACGATGATAATATTGATAAAGAAAAAGTAATTGAGATAAAGGAATTAGAGGATTTGGGTTTAAAGGGTTTAACTGATCCAGAAATTGCCGAATTAAAAGAACTTAAAAAATTGTTAAATGATTTATGTTATTCTATTTTTGACATCATAGAAAATCCAACATTTAGTATTGAAAAAGAACACAAAAAAGAATTAAGAGATTTTATTGATGATACTTTACTTTGGATATGTTCTCATGATAAGCCAACCAAAGTTGATTATAAATTAAAAATAGATGAAATAAATGATGCTTGTGATAAAATTCTAAATTTTTACAATGAAAGTAGCAAAACTATATTCAAAGATGAAACAAATGAAATTGAAACAAAGATTGATGAATTAGAAAATTTATGTTTAACTCTACGTGTATTAATTGATTCAGGTACAATTCCAATTAAAACAAATATATTATCAGAATTAGATAAAAAAATAAATTTAATTTTAAATGATATATATACTGATAAATTTACAGAAAAATCGGATGATGAAATTAATGAAATAATTCATAATCTAAATGTAATGTCAAATGAACTATTTAATAAAATGCAAGGTATTAATATAAATAAAGAAAACTCTACAAATGAAAATTCAAATTCGAATGAATATGGTGGTACGTCTATTCAAGATTTATTAAAACAACGACAAGAAGTAGAAATAAATAGCTTACTTGTAGATAATGATATACCTACCGATATTAATATTGATGAAGCTATAAATGAAATTAATCAAATGAATTAACTTAAATTTTCAATTTGACACAAATATTAAAAAATTGATTTTTAATTTGTGTTTCAATTATTTTTAATCTTTCCAATTCTTCTTTCAATTCATATAGTCTACTTTTTAAATCATCTTCATTTATCATAATTTCTTTATTAATTGATTTTAAATTTTCTAATTTTCTTATATTTCTATTTTTTAATTCTTCTAATTTATTAACATAATCCATTTTATATAATAATCAATTAATATTTAATTTGTAAAATAAATGCAAAAAATGAAAAAATTAAAAATTAAAAACTATTACTCTTGATGATTTCTAAATGAAAAAGTGTTGTCTGAATCATTATCATAAATAATAGATGATAATCTGATACTTCTTCGTTGTGATTTCATTGTTGATGTATCACTTATTCCACCCATCGATGAATTAATAGCTGATGTTATTGACGATAATGTTTTTTTATCAGAAGATTTAAATTCAGAATTTATATCATTATATCCACCATTTTGAAAATTTAGTAACATTTCATCTTGAGATTTAAGCTCGGGCTGATCTTTAATATCTATTTTAGGTTCATTAATATCTAATTTAGGTTCATTTATATTTTTAATAATTTGATCTATTTTTTTATTTTGAATTTCAATAGAAGATTCAAGTGAAGATATTTTTTCATCATATTTTTTTCTTATAGATTGTAATTCATCTAGTTCTGAATTAAATTTTAAAATTTTTTGTATTTTTGAATCAAGTTCATCTTTTAACATTGATGATAATCTATACACAGCACCTGCTGTATATTTTAATATCGATGTTTGTAAAGCTGGTGTTATTTTTGTTTCATTTACAGTATTTGAGTAGACTGTGAATAACTTTATAATCTGTGTTAATAATTCATATATAAGTTTATTGTTATTATGCATTATGATTTCTTTAGATTTATCATCTACTTTTTCTAATTCTGATTTTGTATTTTCAATAGATTTTTGTATGTCTTTATAAATCTTAACTAAAATATCAATATTTCCAGTAATTGGTGAAGATAAATGTGATACCAATATATAATTGCCACTTATATCTATTTTTAATAGATATTCTTCAATTATTCGTTGAGCACTTGATAATTCAACTGATAATAAATATCCCTCAATATCTTGATTCAGATATTTTAATATTTGATCTACTGTAAAATAGCCAATAATTGTTCCATTAGATTTTAATATAAATTTTCCTTCAGATTCATTATGTTCAATTAAAATAGAATTATTAACTGTTTGATTTATTATATTTACTACAGTTCCATTATCATTTGTTTTATTTACTTCTTTTTCAGTTTTAACTACTTTATCTTCTTTTATATCTTTTGCGGAAACAGATTTTAAAGGAGCTTTGGTACTCAACATAAAAAATAATATAAATATAATCAATATTTTATATTTATATTATAAACAAATTAAATTTACAAAATTTATTATCCGTTAAATGGAAATTCAACTGGATTTGGATTTAGAAGTTTTAACTTTTTGTTTGGTTTCAGTGTTAACTTCTTTAGCTACAACTTCCTCTTCTCTTACTTCTTTAGCTTTTGTTTCTTTCTTAGCTTTTACAACTTCTTCTTTAGTAGTTGCGCCTTCTGTTACTTCTTCTTTGGTAGATTCTTTCTTACCTTTAGAATTTTTTTTGGTAGCTTTTTTGGCAGATTTCTTTGCTGGTTTGCGTTGTACACGTACTGGTTGAGGAACTTCTTCGCCATCATCACCATCCATAACAACATTTACAAGATCACCGCATTCAGAAAGAGATACTTTCTTCACTTCATTGTCCTTGGTATATACAATTTTGCTTTCTTGTCCATCTTTCTTGTGAATAGTAACAGTTACTGGTTCATCAAGTTCAACTTGGGCACCTACATATGAATATTTCTTTTTCTTGGAACCACGAGTGCATTCTTGAATAAGAAATACTACTTTCTCGCCTACTTGAAGTTCATTCTTTTTGACAATTCCAGTAAGAGCCTTGCGTGCAGCTTGTTTTGGTTTCTTGCCAGAATAACGACCAGCATTTACGATTTCTCCTTGAGTATTTCTATATACACAACGGAAGAAACGGTGTCCAACTTTACCTTGTTCATCTTGAGCTTGCTCTTCAACTGGTTCTTCTTCTGCTTTCTTGCTACCACCTTTCTTGGAAGATTTAGTTTCGGCAACTGGTGTTTCTTCTTTTTGAGAAGATTTCTTGCTACCACCTTTCTTGCTAGATTTGGTTTCGGCAACTGGTTCGACTGTTGCTGGTGTTGCCGGTATGGCTTCTTGTGCAGCTTTCTTGCTACCACCTTTTTTGGTGGATTTGGTTTCGGCAGCTGGTGTTACCTCTTGAGTTGTTTGAACTGGTTGCACTGTTTCTTGTGTTTCAGATTTGGTTTCCTTTTTGCTTCCACCTTTTTTAGTGGTTTTGGTTTCTTTTACTTCAACAGGTGCAACTGTTTGGGTTTCAGTTTTGGTTTCAGATTTGCTTGCTTTTTGAGTGCTTGTTTTTGCCATTTTAATAATGATATATCTATATAATTATTTTTTTAAAAAGTAACACACCTAAAATGTATTTAAAGTAAATATTTTTTTTATTTCTTTTTTTATTCTTTAACGAAAATTTCTGCTTTAAATATTGAATATAAAAAGAAGGTTTTTAATATTATGTTTCTATACAATATATATAAATAAATGAATAATGAAGAAAATCTAATTTACTCTGATATAATCTTCTTTTATTTAAAACAAGATTATGAAGCAAGATCGAATATTCTATATTATCTTAGCTTACATACAGAGAAATTGTATGAAAATTTTGTGATCTCGACCGAAGACAAAAAGAAAATTATGATTATGATTAATGATACAATTAATAATTTGAATAAATATTATAATTCATTTATCAGTCAAATGAATAATAACAAGATAATAATTGATCAAGATTCGGTTATTGATTTAAATGCAAAATTACCACAATTTAAAAAAACAAATTTAGATTCAGTTTTAAAAATATTCAATATTCTACGTGCAAATGATACTGTTAATGAATTTGGTTTTGGTGTTAAATTAGCCACATATAAAAACATCGACAATGAATTAAAAAAAATAACTGAACTTGTTGGTATGAGATCTATTAATGATATTGTATTTCTATATAGATATAAATCATCTGATCCATATATTGATTTAATTGGCAAGATTTTTATTCCAATTACAGTTAAAATAAATGAAGCAAAAAATGTTCCTATTAAACATATTAGTGTTAACCCAACAATTGATATAGATGATAAATATGAACTACTTTTAGATAATATTTATAAGATTAAATTATTTTACCCAGATAGTAAAAAATATATATCAATACTAGCAACTGCTGATCCTGAACCATTAAATATATTAGCTAGAACAAGTCAAGTTTGTTCAAATATAATAACAACAAATAAAAATGAGATAAATGAATATATTGAAAAAAATTCTACAATTAATAGAGCATTTTTAAATTCATATATTAAAAATATTGATACTATCACATATTTAATTTACGATTTAAATTCTTTTAAGGAAAGAATTAATGATGATTATTTATTATTTGTTAAATATTCTGAAATGAATTTTAAGAATATCATGGCAGAATTTATACAGTCATCAATAAGAAAAAAATTTATGATAATCAAGCTTTTACTATTAGGGTCAAACTCATCTATTAATATAGCAGCATTACTATTTGGTATAACTAAAGATCATAAAGAATCAATTGATTCTAATTCAAAACCAACTTTAATATCAGATATTATTTATAAGAATTTAAAATTTTCAAGTCAAATCAAGCTTAAAAAATCAAATTCAATTATTGATTCTGAATTAGAAAAATTAAAATTAGTAAATCAAGAAGACATTGATTTGAAAAAACAAATAGTTCTAAATAAAAATATGCCCCAAAATGTAAAAAAAATAGCTTTAGCACGTTTAGAAGATTTAAAACAAGGTAATACCGAGTATTATAAAAATCAAACATTTATTAAAAAATTAATTGATTTTCCATGGATAAGTGAAAATGATGTTGATAAATTTTCTTTAATTAAATCTGATCCAATTCAATGTAAGAAATTTATTCAAAAAGCCAAATCAGATATGGATTCTATTGTATATGGTCATGAAAATTGTAAAGAAACAATTATGGAATTAATTGGTAAATGGATTTCAAATTCAAATTCATCTGGAAAATCTATTGGTATGCTGGGTCCACCTGGTGTTGGTAAAACATTATTTGCTAAAGCAATGGGAAAAATTCTTGATATACCATACACAAGTGTAAATATTGGTGGAGTAGATGATGGTTCTGTTTTAACAGGACATTCGTTTACTTATTCAGCTGCTCAAAATGGTATTATTATTGATAATATGATTAAAGCTGGATCATCTCGTTGTGTAATGTTTTTTGATGAAATTGATAAAGCAGGATTAAAACATGGAGTAAATGAGATAATGAATATTTTAATCCATCTAACTGATCCAAACTCTAATGATAAATTTAGTGATAAATTTTTTCAAGAAATTAATTTTCCACTAAACAAAGTATTATTCATTTTCTCATATAATGATGTATCAAAAATTGATAAGATATTATTAGATAGATTAGAACAAATTGAAGTGTCAGCCTATTCATTAGCTGATAAGATAAAAATTTTTAATTCACATTTGCTTAAAGAATTATGTAAAGATATATCTTTTGATGAAAACTTAATTACATTTTCTAATGATGTTTTAACATACATCATTGATTCATACACATATGAGGCCGGTGTAAGAGGATTAAAACGAAAGATAGAAAAAATATTAAATAAAATAAATTTAGAAAAATTGTATCAATCAGGATTATTTGAGAATCAATTATATTCAGAAGATAATCCATTAGTTATTACTAAAGAAATGGTTGATAAATATCTTGATAAGCCTCAATCAATTCCACGTGTAATTCATGAATCACATGAAATTGGAATAATTAATGGTTTATATGCAACAACTTCTGGTCCTGGTGGTGTATTACCAATTATTGTTTATAAGAATCATTCAAATACAGATGGCTTTAAGATTAAAATTACTGGTCAACAAAAATCAGTTATGAAAGAATCAATACATTTTTCATTGACACTTGCAATGAATTTATTAAAAGATGTATTTATTAATACATTTAAACAAAAATATATATGCGGTTTACATATACATACACCAGATGGATCAACACCAAAGGATGGACCATCAGCTGGTGCAGCATTTACAACAGTATTTATATCAACGATTTTACAATTAAAGATTAAAAATAATATTGCAATGACTGGTGAAATTGATTTGAATGGAAACATTACAGCAATTGGTGGTCTTGAATCAAAACTTATCGGTGCTAAAAAGGCTGGGGTTAATTTAGTGTTTGTTCCTAAAGAAAATGAAAAAGATTATAAAAAAATATTAACAAAAAATGCAGAATTATTTGATGATAAATTTAAAATTATATTGGTAAAACATATATCATCTGTACTTGAATATTCATTAATTGATCCAAAAATTACTGATAAAATGTCTAATAAAAATATTACAATGGAAAAAACATTTATCCCATCGGATTATTTAAATTAAAAATTTAGTGGAATTTCTATATTGTGTATCATTAAAATCCATATATCTATAATCACTATCATCTGAATTGTCTTTCAATAAAAATATTATTATTATTATAACAAGAAATAATATTATATATTTTCCTATATCCATTACTATAATCATTGAATATTTTTTTATAAAAATTGAATTATTTTTTTATAAAAATTGAAATATTTTTTTATAAAAATTGAATTATTTTTTTATAAAAATTGAATTATTTTTTTATAAAAATTGAATTATTTTTTTATAAAAATTGAAATATAAAAATTTTACCTTAAATTATTTAAAGAAAAAATTTTATTCCAAAATAATATATAATGTCTCAACAAAATAACATAAATTTAGATAATTTAGATACATTAGAAAGTTTTGATAATTTGGATATTCTGGATTGTAGTTCTTATTTCCAGAATATCTATGATAAATTAATTACAAATGATGATACCAATTTAATAACCGATTGTTGTCCTACCTGTAAATCATCTGATTTTATAGAAGATATGGCATCAGGTTTTATTGTTTGTAATTGTGGTCAAGTTATATCAAATCTTTACGATTATAGATCTGAGACTAGAAATTATGATGATGATCAGAAACAACAAACTGTTAGATGTTCAAAAATAACAAATGTTTTATTACCACAATCATCATTAGGTACAAGATTACCGGATAATGTAAAAGGATCACTGAAAAAACTTCAAATTTGGAACTCAATGCCATATAGAGAAAGAAGTTTATATAATGATTTTAAAAAAATTAATTCATGTTGTGATAAATTGGATCTTAAAAAAAATATTCAAGAGACAGCAAATATTTATTATGCAATTGCTAAAAGTTGTAAATATGAAGATGATGATAATAAAGAAAAATATGTTATTATGAGAGGAAAAAATAATCGTGGAGTTCAGGGTGGTTCAATTTGTCTATCTTGTAAAAAAAATAATATTCCATTTAATGCCAAAGAAATTTGTGATTTCTTTAATTTAAATATTAAAGAATTAAATAATGGAATTAAAACATTAATAACTTTATTAAAAAATAAGAAATTTGAAATTGATGTAGAAAATCTTAAATCTGATTCATATATTCGTAAGTACTGTATGGAATTAAATGTTAAAGAGGACTATATGAATGAAGCCATTCAGATTTCTAACAATATTAATAAATTAAATCTTGCTTCAGAACATAATCAATTCTCGATTGCAGCATGTTCTATGTTAATTATGGCTGAAAATAATAATATTACAAGTATGACTAAGAAAAAACTTAGAATTATGTTTGGTGTTTCTGAAGTAACAATTGCTAAAACTTATAAAAAAGTTGAAAAAATTAAACATATATTGAAAGACGAAACAAAAATTGCTGAAATTATTTGTAAAATGAAAAAAAAAGAAGAAGTTGTTGAAGCAGTAGATCCACTTATCTTGGAACGAATGAAAAAATTTAATATTCCATTTAATTCCTCATTAAATACTCCATTTAATTCCTCATTAAATACTCCCTCCAATCAAAATCAAATAAAATGTATTGTCAAGAAAGATCGTCTACCGAGTATTAATGAAGAGAATGAAGATGGTGTAAATAATGATATAATTAAAATTGCAAAAAAATTAAACGTAACTATTCCAAAAAAAAGTAAAAGTATTTAATTTATTTATTGTAAAAATTTGAATTAATTTCTATTTAATTATTTATTTATATATTTAATTATTAATAATATATGAATTTTAATAAACGTTTATATTCTAAATCAAAAGAATGGGATGAAATTGAAAATTTTAATTTAGATAAAATATATGTCCATTATACATGGGAGCCAATGTTTAAACAATTATATGAGAATAAAGAGAGAAAAGAAAAAATTGAAACCAGAATTAAAGATGATTTAACAAAATTGGATGATAAAACAAAGTTATATCCTAAACATGATTATATTTTTAGAGCATTTCAATTGACAAATTTTAATAAATTACGTGTTGTAATTATAGGTCAAGATCCATATTTTAATTCAGAGGAATATAAAGAATGGAGAGTTCCACAAGCTTATGGATTATCTTTTAGTGTACCAAAAGATTTTACAATCCCTTCCTCATTAAAAAATATATATGCTAATTTAAAACGTTTTAATCATATTTCAAAAATACCAGATCATGGTTGTTTAGATTTATGGGCATATCAAGGTGTGTTGATGTTAAATACATCTCTAACTGTAATGGATGGAGATCAAAATAAAAATTGTCATTCATCTATTTGGAAATCTTTTACCGATGATATTATTAAATATATTTCAGATAATTGTAAAGGAATTATATTTGTATTGTGGGGAGCCGAAGCATTTAAAAAAGTTTCATTAATAAATCTTGATTCGCATGAGATTGTAGTATCATCACATCCATCTGGATTAAGTTGTAATAAAAAAATGGGTACACATGATTCATTTGCTGAACATGATCATTTTGGTAAGATAAATCGATATCTTAAAAAATATAATCGGAATGGAATTATATGGGATTTAGAATTCTGATTCTAGAGTTTTTAGATATGTTAAATTTTTGCCATACATAAAAAGTTTAGAATTCTGATTCTAGAGTTTTTAGATATGTTAAATTTTTGCCATACATAAAAAGTTTAGAA
>Ga0164294_10000421_pt1 | contig 40415 bp, 36 predicted proteins | sample GEODES005metaG_FD_111479 | JGI IMG/M metagenome (GOLD analysis project Ga0164294, IMG submission 111479) | Oligotrophic lake water microbial communities from Sparkling Lake, Wisconsin, USA - GEODES005 metaG | ecosystem: Environmental > Aquatic > Freshwater > Lake | place: USA: Sparkling Lake... | reverse complement strand
CGGGCGAGCGCGGCGAGGATCGGCGGCAGCGCCTCCACCGCGATCACTTCGCTGGCGGTCACGCGCACCGTGCCGGCGATCTCGTCGGGCGCAGCGGAGGCGGTGCGCACAAAGGCGTCCGAAGCGTGCGCCATCGCCCGGGCATGCTCGTGCAGCGCCAGCCCGCGCTCGGTGGCGGTGAGGCCGCCGGGCGAGCGGGTGAACAGCGGCGTGCCCAGCGCCGCCTCAAGTGCCAATATCCGCGTGCGAACCGTCGGCTGGGCAAGGTTCAGCCGCCGCGCCGCGCCCGACAGGCTGCCCGTCTCCAGCACCGCCAGGAAGGCGCGCTGCTGCTCCCAGTCGATGGGGTTCATCAAAATCTTGTAGGCGACCTGTAAGGGTTAGGCAATTTTCTTTGAGCCCTCATCGTCGCATCCTCGCAAACATCGGCAAGGATGGAGATCACAATGAACAGGATGGCATTGGTGCTCGGCGCGACGGGCGGGGTAGGCGGCGAGACGGCGCGGGCATTGCGCGCCCGGGGCTGGCAGGTGCGCGGGCTGGTCCGCCGGATCCGCCCCGGCCTCGACCCGAATATCACCTGGTTCGAAGGGGATGCGATGGTCCGCAGCGACGTGCTCGCCGCGGCCGAGGGCGTCGCGGTGGTGGTCCATGCGGTCAATCCGCCGGGCTATCGCGACTGGAACAAGCGCGTGCTGCCGATGCTGGAGAACAGCATCGAGGCCGCCTGGGCCAATGACGCGCGCCTCGCGCTGCCCGGCACGATCTACAATTACGACCCCGCCGAAACCCCGGTCGCCCGCCCCGATTCGCCCCAGCAGCCCGGCACCCGCAAGGGCGGCATCCGCAAGGCGATGGAGGCCCGGCTGGCCGAGGCGGGGGTGCGCACGCTGATCCTGCGCGCCGGCGACTATTATGGCCCCCGGCCCGGCAACAGCTGGCTCTCCCAGGGCATGATCACCCCCGGCAAGCCGGTCACCCGGGTCACCAACCCGGGCCGCAAGGGCGCCGGCCATGCCTGGGCCTATCTCCCAGATGTCGGCGAAACCTTCGCCCGGCTGCTCGACCGGGAGGCCGAGCTTCCCCGCTTTGCCCGCTTTCACTTCGCCGGCCATTGGGACCCCGATGGCAGCCGGTTCCCGGCGGCCATCGCCGAAGCCGGCGGGCGCAAGGCCAGGCAGGTCCGCCTGCCCTGGGCGCTGCTCCCGCTCGTCGCGCTCTTCAACCCGACGATCCGCGAGCTGCTCGAGATGCGGCCCTTCTGGAACCACCCGGTGCGCCTCGACAATCGCGAGCTGGTCGCCTTTCTGGGAGAGGAGCCGCGCACGCCGCTGGCCGAATCGCTGCGCGCGAGTCTCAAGGCGCTGGGGTCACTGGAATAATCGCGCGAGATGGACTATGTGCGCGGCCATGCAGACAGTCTCGGCCGCCCCCATGCCCATCCCCGGGCACATTGATCCCGTGCCCGTGCCCCGCCCTGCGGTGGTGCGCGACGATGGTCGTGTCGACCTGATCGGTCTCACCCGCGATCAGATGCGCGCGGTGCTCGCCGAGGCCGGGCTTGAGCCCAAGCAGGCCAAGCTGCGCGCCAAGCAGATCTGGCACTGGATCTACAATCGCGGCGCCACCGAATTCTCGGCGATGACCGACATCGCCAAGGCGCAGCACCCCTGGCTCACCGAGCGCTTCGTGATCGGCCGCCCCGAAGTGGTCGAGGCCCAGGTCTCGACCGACGGCACGCGCAAATGGCTGCTCCGCTCGGCGGACGGCCAGGATTACGAGATGGTCTTCATCCCCGATGCGGACCGCGGCACTTTGTGCGTCTCCTCGCAGGTCGGCTGCACGCTCAACTGCCGCTTCTGCCACACCGGCACGATGCGGCTGGTGCGCAACCTCACCGCCGGCGAGATCGTCAGCCAGGTGATGCTCGCCCGCGATTCGCTCGGCGAATGGCCGTCGCAGCCCGAGGGCCGCATGCTCACCAACATCGTGATGATGGGCATGGGCGAGCCGCTCTACAATTTCGACAATGTCCGCGACGGTCTGGCGATCGTGATGGACGGCGACGGCCTCGCGCTGTCGAAGCGCCGCATCACCTTGTCGACCTCGGGCGTGGTGCCGATGATGGCCCGCGCCGGCGAGGAGATCGGCGTGAACCTGGCGGTGTCGCTCCACGCGGTCACCAAGGAAGTGCGCGACGAGATCGTGCCCCTCAACAAGAAGTACGGCATCGAGGAGCTGCTCCAGGCCTGCGCCGATTATCCCGGCGCCAACAACGCCCGCCGCATCACCTTCGAGTATGTCATGCTCAAGGACAAGAACGACAGCGACGCCGAGGCTCGCGAGCTGGTTCGCCTGCTCAAGAAGTATGACCTGCCCGCCAAGGTGAACCTGATCCCGTTCAATCCCTGGCCCGGCGCGCCCTACGACACCTCGACGCCCGAGCGCGTCCGCTCCTTCTCGAACATCATCTTCGAGGCGGGCATCTCGGCGCCGGTGCGCACGCCGCGTGGCCGCGACATCGACGCGGCCTGCGGCCAGCTCAAGACCGCAGCCGAGAAGAAGAGCCGGGCCCAGATGGACCGCGAAGCCGAAGAGAAGATGGCGGCGCTCGGGTGAGCCTGTCCCTGGAAGCGGCGCTGGCGGAACTGCGCGGCCTCCAGGCCAGGCTCAACGAAGCGGCTGCCGAAATCCAGGACCTCGAAGAGGACGAAGCGCCCGAGTGGCTTGCCGGGCGCCTGCTTGAGCCGGACTATTGCTCGCGCCTGTCGGCGGCCGATCTCGGCGGCGGGCTGGCGGTCGACTATCGCGGTTCGGAATATGACGGCTGGGGCGAATTCCTCGACCTGCTTGGACAGCCGGGCATTGCGGCGCACATTGTCCAGCTGCGCATCTCCGGGCCCGACGAAGGCGCCAATGGCCTCAAGGAATGGGACTTCGCGCCGCTGATCGAAGCGGCCCCCGATTTCTCCCGGTTGCGCGCCTTCCAGGTCGCGATCTCCGATCCGGGCGACCACAACCAGGCCTGCATCACCGATGACCAGCTCCCCGCGCTGATCGCCCGCATGCCGGCGCTGCGCACGCTCGAATTGCCCCAGGCCCCCGAGCCCGGCTTCTTCGCGCTCGACCTGCCCCAGCTCAAGCGCATCCGCACCGGCGGCGACTGGCGCACGCGCGGCTTTATCGGTCATCTCGCCGAAGCGACCCGGCTGCCCGCGCTGGGCTTTATCGACTTCACCGATTCGAGTGCGCCATTCCAGTCGCTCAAGCCCGCCGAGGCCCCCGAATGGGATTCGACGCCCTTCGCCGACTATGAGCGGCTGTTCCGCTCGCCGGTGCTGGAGCGCGCCTGGGGTATTCGCCTGCGCAACGCGAAGCTCACCGAGGCGGAATATCGCGCGCTTGCCGCGATCCGGCCGAAATGCCAGTTCAGCGTCGTGCTCGAGCCGACGCACGTCTATGTCTCGCACTGGGGGACGACCAACTTCCCCTATCGCCACCTGCTTCCCTTCGGCTGAGCGGCAATGACGGTAGCGATCGAACGCGTCGATACGCTCGATCGCGTGCTTCTCTCCCGCTGCGATTTCAGCTTCGGCAGGCCCGCGCGCGCCTATCCGTTCGATCCTGGGTTCGAGACGCCCAGGGCAGCGCGGATGATCGCGGTGGCGCGCGTCGATGGGCTGGTTGCAGGCTATGGCGTTTGCCAGCGCAGCGGCGAGGCCGGGGAAATCCGCCGCCTCGAGATCGATGGCCCCCATCGCGGCCGGGGTCTGGGGCGCCGGTTGCTCGACGAAGCCCGGGGGTGGGCCGCCGAGCTTGGCCTCGCCGCGCTCCGCCTCGAAACGCTGGCGGACAATCCCGACGCCGCCCGGTTCTTCGCCCATCAGGGCTTCACTCCGGCGGGTCAGCAGGGTGACGCCCTCCATTGGTACCTGCCGCTCCCGCGCTAGAAACCACTCGACAAGCAAGGGCAGGGGGGCAAGGGAGCGCGCGTGGTCGATCTTTCCGCTCTCGTCTTTCCCGCGCTGGCCGGCGTGCTCGGTGGGGCGATGAACGCGCTGGCGGGCGGCGGCACCTTCGCGACCCTGCCCGCGCTGATCGCGCTCGGCCTGCCGTCGAACCTCGCCAACGCCACTTCCAACGTCGCGCTGCTACCCGGCGCCGGAGCGAGCGCCTGGGAGTATCGCGACGAGCTGGCGCCGGTCGGCGGCATGCCGGTGCGCGTGCTCGCCGCGATCACCTTCGCCGGCGGACTGGTCGGCAGCACGCTGCTCGTGCTCACGCCCACCCGCGCCTTCGACCTGATCATCCCGTGGCTGCTGCTCTTCGCCTTTGTCGTGATGGCATTCGGCAAGCGCGCCTCGGACTGGCTGCACGCGCGGGTGACGATCGGGCGGCGCACGCTGATCACCGCGCAGAGCCTGCTCGGCATCTATGGCGGCTATTTCGGTGGCGGCGTCGGGCTGATCACCACTGCCGTCTACGGCCTGCTCGCCGCGGCCGATCCGCGCTCGCTCTTCTCAATCCGCACGCTGATGCTGGCGGTGGCGAATTTTGCCGCGGCCTTCGTGTTCATCGGCATGGGCATGGTGCGCTGGACTGCCTGCCTGCCGATGCTCGCCGGCGGCATTTTGGGCGGCTGGCTCGGCGCGCGGATCGGCAAGAAGCTCTCGCACCGGCTGGTGCGGGTCTGGACGCTGCTGGTCACCGCGGGGACGACGATCGTGTTCTTCGTGCGCGCCTACGGATGATCGGCTAAGCAGGGGCCATGCAGGTCTATCGCCACCGGCTGATCACGCGCATCTGGCACTGGATCAACGCGATCGCGGTGTTCGTGATGGTCCCCAGCGGCCTGATGATCTTCAACGCGCATCCCCGGCTCTATTGGGGGCAATATGGCGCGAATTTCGACCATGCCTGGCTCGTGCTGCCGCGCTGGCCCGGCTGGCTGACGCTGCCGTCCACCTATGACCTGGCCGGCGCACGGCGCTGGCATTTGTTCTTCGCGCTGGTGCTCGCCTTCTCGCTGCTGGTCTATATGGCCTGGAGCCTCGCCAACCGGCATTTCCAGCGCGACCTGCGCATCCGCCGCGCCGAGCTGACCGCCGCCCATATCGGCGCGGACCTAAAGGCGCACTGGAACATGCGCTTCCACGATCCGGCGAACCCGCACGCCTACAACCTCTTCCAGAAGGCGAGCTATGCGGGCGTGGTCTTCGGGCTGCTGCCGCTGCTGATCTTCACCGGCCTCGCGCTGTCGCCGGGCATGTGGCCCTGGCTGGTCGACATTTTCGGCGGGCGCCAATCGGCACGCTCGCTCCATTTCATCGCGATGGCGCTGCTCAGCCTGTTCCTCCTCGCTCACCTGACCCTGGTGATCCTCGCCGGCCCGCTGGGCGAGGTGCGTTCGATGATCACCGGCTGGTGGAAGGTTCCGGAGGACGACGCATGATCACCCGGCGCGGCCTGATCGTCACTGGCGGCGCGAGCCTGCTCGCCGGCTGCGATTCCTGGACCGGCAGCAAGCTGCTGCTCGGTGCCGAGGATGCGCACCGCTTCCTCCAGCGCTCGATAACCGGCCGTGCGGCGCTCGCGCACGAGTTCCGCCCCGATCAGCGCAGCCCGCGCTTCCGCACCAACGGCACCGCCAATCCCAACACGCCTGAATATAACGCGCTCGCCTCGAATAACTTCGCCGACTGGCGGCTCCAGGTCGGCGGGCTGGTCCAGCGGCCGCTGTCGCTCAGCCTCGCCCAGCTCCGCTCGCTGCCCCAGCGCGCCCAGATCACCCGGCACGATTGCGTCGAGGGATGGAGCGCGATCGGCAAATGGCAGGGGCCGCAGCTGGAGTATGTGCTGCGGCTTGCCGGGCTTCGCGACGGCGCGCGCTACATCGTCTTCCACTGCGCCGACGTCTTCGGGCAGCGCAAGATTCCCTATTATGAGTCGATCGACCTGATCGACGCCTTCCACCCGCAGACGATCCTGGCCTGGTCGATGAACGACAAGCCGCTCGGCGTCGGGCACGGCGCGCCACTGCGCCTGCGGGTCGAGCGCCAGCTCGGCTACAAGCACGCCAAATATCTCATGCGGATCGAAGCGGTCGCCAGCCTCGACGGGATCGGCCGGGGCAAGGGCGGCTTCTGGGAGGATATCGCCGGCTATGAATGGTATGCCGGGATTTAATTATGTCCGCCCTTCGCACCTGCGGAAATATTGCGGAAATTACGAACGTCCCTAACATGGGGCTTCCGGGGGGCTGTTATCGGGTGGTGACGGCTTAATGGCGTTGATTGATCGTTTTTTCGCACGCGCAGTGAAGCGCGGACAACTCACTGTCATCCATGCGGATGGCACGCAGCTGGTTTTCGGTGCGCCGGACGCGGATCTGAAGCCGGTGACGATCCGCTTCGGCGCGGGCGCCGCGCGCCGCATCCTGCGCGATCCCTCGCTCGGTGCTGCCGAGGCGTTCATGGACGGCGATGTCGACATCGTCGAAGGCGACATCCTCGACATGCTCACCCTGTTCGCGGCCAACAATCGCTGGGAGGACAACACCTCGGTGCTGTCGCCGAGCGCGCTCAAGACGGTGATGGACAAGCTGATGTTCCGCATCGGCCGCATCAACATGGAGCGCCGTTCGAAGCGCAACGTCGCCCATCATTACGATCTGTCGGGCAAGCTCTACGATCTCTTCCTCGATACCGATCGCCAATATAGCTGCGCCTATTTCAGCGCGCCGGGCGTCAGCCTCGAACAGGCCCAGCTCGACAAGAAGGCGCATATCGTCGCCAAGCTGGCGATCGAGCCGGGCATGAAGGTGCTCGACATCGGCTGCGGCTGGGGCGGCATGGCGCTCTACATCCACGAGAAGACAGGCGCCGAAGTACTCGGTGTCACCCTCTCGGAGGAGCAGCTCAAGGTCGCCCGCCAGCGCGCCGCCGATGCCGGCGTCGCCGACAAGGTGAAGTTCGAGCTGATCGACTATCGCAACGTCACCGGCCAGTTCGACCGGATCGTCTCGGTCGGCATGTTCGAGCATGTCGGCACGCCGCACTACCGCGCCTTTTTCCGCAAGGTCCGCGAGCTGCTGACGCCGCAGGGCGTGATGCTGCTCCACACGATCGGCCGCGCCGGTGCGCCGGGCGTCACCGACGCGTTCACGCTCAAATACATCTTCCCCGGCGGCTATATCCCGGCGCTGTCGGAGATCGCCAGGGGCTATGAGGGGCTGCGCTACTTCCTCACCGATGTCGAGGTGCTCCGCCTCCATTATGCCGAGACGCTGCAGCACTGGTACGAGCGCACCGTCGCCGCGCGCGACGCGATCACCGGGCTCTATGACGAGCGCTTCTACCGGATGTGGTGCTTCTACCTCGCGGGCTGCGTGGTGAGCTTCCGCCATGGCGGGCTGGTCAATTACCAGCTGCAATTCTCGCGTTCGCGCGACGCGCTGCCGCTCACCCGCGATTACATGTTCGAGGAAGAGCGCGCCCTGCGCGAACCGCACAAGGTGACGTTACGCCAGGCCGGTCAGGCGGGGTAGACGCGGTCCATCCGCTCGATGGCGGCGCGGACGAGGCCCTCGAGCACGTCCGTGTCCACATCGGCGAGCTTCTTGATATAGAGGCAGGACTTGCCGGTCTTGTGCTTGCCGAGCCGGGCAAGGGCCTCTGCCTCGCCCGCCTCGCCGCTCAGCACATAGAGCACCTGCTCGGCCTTGCGCGGCGAGAAGCCGATCCGGCACATCTCGCCCGAGTGGCCGCTGTCATAGGTGTAGCGATAGCTGCCGAACCCGATGATCGTCGGCCCCCACATCCTGGGCGGCAGGCCGGTCAGTTTCTCCATCAGCGCGCACAGCGTTTCGGCATCGGCGCGGCGCACCGGATCGGGCACCGCGGCGATGAAATCGGCCACCTGCACTTCGGTCGCCTTGGTCTTGAGCTCGGCCATCCCAGCCTCCCCGAGTCGATGCATGGAAGCATGCCTCAAGGGCAAAGGTTGCGGAAGCGGCCCCGCACCCCTAATGCGCACGCCGTTTCCCCGCATATCCTTTGGAGTCGCCCATGTCGGACAAGATCAACCGCGTCGTGCTCGCCTATTCGGGCGGCCTGGACACGAGCGTGATCCTGAAATGGCTCCAGCAGGAATATCAGTGCGAGGTCGTGACCTTCACCGCGGACCTCGGCCAGGGCGAGGAGCTCGAGCCGGCGCGCAAGAAGGCCGAGATGGCCGGCGTGAAGCCCGAGCACATCTTCATCGACGATCTGCGCGAGGAGTTCGTCAAGGACTTCGTCTTCCCGATGATGCGCGCCAACGCGCTCTATGAGGGCCTGTATCTCCTCGGCACCTCGATCGCGCGCCCGCTGATCGCCAAGCGCCAGATCGAGATCGCCAAGATGGTCGGCGCCGACGCGGTCAGCCACGGCGCCACCGGCAAGGGCAACGACCAGGTCCGCTTCGAGCTCGGCTATTATGCGCTCAACCCGGACATCAAGGTGATCGCGCCGTGGCGCGAGTGGGACCTGACCAGCCGCACGCGCCTGATCGAGTTCGCCGAGCAGCACCAGATCCCGGTCGCCAAGGACAAGCGCGGCGAATCGCCCTTCTCGACCGACGCGAATCTTCTCCACACCTCGTCCGAGGGCAAGGTGCTCGAGGATCCGTGGGAGGAAGTGCCCGATTACGTCTATTCGCGCACGGTGAACCCGGAAGACGCGCCGAACGAGCCCGAGACGATCACGATCGACTTCGAGCGCGGCGACGGCGTGGCGCTGAACGGCGTGGCGATGAGCCCGGCGACGCTGCTCACCGCGCTCAACGAGCTTGGCCGCAAGCACGGCATCGGCCGCCTCGACCTGGTCGAGAACCGTTTCGTCGGCATGAAGTCGCGCGGCATGTACGAGACCCCGGGCGGCACCATCTATCACCTCGCCCACCGCGGCATCGAGCAGATCACCCTCGATCGCGGCGCCGCCCACCTCAAGGACGAGCTGGCGCCCAAATATGCCGAGCTGATCTATAACGGCTTCTGGTTCGCGCCCGAGCGCGAGATGCTCCAGGCCGCGATCGACTACAGCCAGGAAAAGGTCACCGGCACGGTGCGCCTCAAGCTCTACAAGGGCAGCGTCAACGTCACCGGCCGCAAGTCGCCCTACAGCCTGTACAGCGAGAAGGTCGTGACCTTCGAGGACGATCAGGGCGCCTATGACCAGCGCGACGCCGCGGGCTTCATCAAGCTCAACGCGCTCCGCCTCCGCCTGCTCGGCCGCCGCGAGGGCTGATCGGTTTCCGGCGGGCGCCCCTGGGGTGCCCGCCGTAACTATGTCCGCTTCGGACATGGTTCGCGTCCGCTTCGGCGGCATCCTGTTATCGTTTCGTTCTCCACCAGATGAGGTGAAGCGGGATGAGGATGCAGCGAAGGGCGGCGATTTTCCTGGCGTGCAGTATGGCACTGGCCGGCACGGGTTGCAGCGCCCAGACCAGCGACGAACAGCGGTTCGTCGCGAAGATGATCCAGCAGATCAAACAGCGCCTGCCCGGCGTCGAGGTGACGCAGCGCGACGATCCGCTTTCGGTGTCGCTCAAGGGCGGCGGCCGGGTCCAGAGCACGATCAACTTCCACCGCGTCTACGGCTTTTGCCGCCACGCCTCGGCTGCCGATTGCAAGGCGACCCGCGAGGAGTTCCTCGACAAGGTCCTTCGGATCTCGGTCCCTCCGGCATCGACCGCCGCTTCGCTGCGTATCGCGGTGCGCGATGCGCAATATGTCAGCCATGTGCCGGCGATCATCGCGGAGCCGATCGGCGACGATCTGTTCGCCGTGCTAGTGTCCAATGCGCCGGATACGGTCTCGACCGTGCCGCCGGATGCGCTGGCCAAGCTTGGCCTGGACCGGGTACAAGCCTGGGCACGGGCCTTGCGGCAGACGAGAGCGTCTCTCCCCGCGCTGCCCGACCCGAAGGCGCTGGCCAGCGGCGTGGTGATCTATGAAGACCAGCCCTATCTCGCGAGCCTGCTGACCGATACCAAAGGCTGGGCGGCGGTTGCTGAGGCCGCCGGGCCTGAGCTTCTGCTCACCGTCGTCGCGGACGACTATGTGTTTGTCGGGCGCATGCCCGATGGCGTGCGGCTTGAGCGGTTCAGGGAATCGGTACGCCAGGATTGCGCGGGGCGGCAACGCTGCCTGTCGCCCAACGCCTACCGATTTCGCGACGGCCGCTGGGTGGTATCCCGCTAGCGGGGTCTAACGCGGGATTAACCAAGATCTCCTAACCCGGGGCGATGGAAACGAGCCTGCCCCGGGATGCATGGCGCGACGGGATGGTCGCGCTGCTGCTCGCCATGGGGTTGAGCATCGTCTGGACGCTGCGCGGCTGGCACGATCTAACCGCGCTGCGCCTGCCCGATACCGACGACATGGTGCGCCTCCAGCAGATCCGCGACTGGCTGGGCGGCCAGGGCTTTGCCGATCTCGCCCAGCATCGCCTTGGCCCCGCGCCGGGGCTCGAGATGCATTGGTCGCGGTTGCCTGACCTGGTGCCAGCAGCGCTGATCCTTGCGCTCACCCCGCTATTCGGCAGCCACGGCGCGGAACTGGTGGCAGTGATCCTGTGGCCGGCGCTCCTCTTCTTCGCCGCGCTGGCGCTGACCGGCAGCATCGCCCGCCGCCTCGGCGCACCGGCGATCACCGCAATCCTGCTCGCTGGCCTCGCCTATCCGGCGACCAGCCTGTTCCTTCCCGGCCGCATCGACCACCACGCGCTGCAGATGGTGCTGCTCCTGTTGTTGCTCCGTGCGCTGCTCGGCACCGGCACGCTGCGAAGCGGTATCGTCGCGGCGCTCGCGATGGCCGTGTCGCTCGATATCGGTCTCGAGACCCTGCCGCTGCTCGCCATTGCCGGCGCGGCGCTCGTGCTGCTCTGGGTGACGGACGCACCGGGCAGCCGCGACCGGCTGCTCGGCTTCGGTATCGCGCTGCCGCTGGCGCTGGCCGGCGCCGGCGTGCTGCTGCGAACGAGCGGGTGGGGGGTAGCCGCCTGCGATGGCTTCACCGCGATCCTGTGGCAGGCCGCGCAAACCGCCTCGCTAGCGCCGCTAGGCCTTGCCCTGTTCGCCGTGACCGGCCCACGCAGCCAGCGTGCCCGGGCAATTGCAAGCGGCGTCGCCGGTGTCGCAGCGCTGGCTTCGGTTCTGCTGCTCGCCCCGCAATGCCTCCACCCCTATGGCCAGGTCGACCCGCTGCTCGCCCGGATCTGGCTCGCGCAGGTAGGCGAGGCCCAGCCATTGCTCGGCACGTCGCCGGCGAACGCCATCGCCTATGCCGGGCTCGCGCTGGTCGGGCTCGTCGCCACCTTCGTCATCGCCTGGAAGCGGCGCGAAGCGGGCTGGTGGATCGTCGCCGCGCTGATGCTGACCGCGCTCGCCATCACCTGCCTCCAGCTGCGTGGCGCCTATGCCGCCGCCCTGCTCGCCGCGCCCGGTCTGGCGGTGACGATCGGCGCGGCCCGCACCCGCGGCACGATGGTCCTGGCCGGCGCCTGGCTCGTCTCGACCGGCATCCTCTACCCGATTGCCGGCACCGCGCTGTTTCCGCCGCGGGCCGAGCCCGGCGCGAACTGCACCGCGCCCGACAGCCTCGCCCGCCTCGCGGCCCTGCCGTCCGGCCATCTGCTCGCGCCGCTCGACATCGGCGCCTATGCGCTCGCCGCCACGCCGCACCGCGTGCTGGCGGCACCCTATCACCGCAACAATCGGGGGAACCGTGCCATGGTTGACTTCTTCCTGGGAATGCCCGCGCAATCGGAGGCGATCGCGCGCGCCTGGGGCATCGATTATGTCGCCTTTTGCGAGGACGATCTCGATCGCTTCGCCAAGGCCGCAAGCACCCCGCACAGCCTGGCCGAGACCCTGCGCGCCGGCGCGATCCCCGACTGGCTGGTGCCGGTGAACACCGGCGGCGACACCCCCCGCGTCTACCGGCTCGCATCGCGCCACTGATGGAGCAGCCGGCGGTCCGCTGGTGGGAAACCCGCTGGTTCGCGCGCGCCGCGATCCTGCTGTCCTGCGTGCCGCTGCTCTGGCCGGCGCTGCCGCCGCTTACCGACCTGCCCGGCCATGTCGCCCGCTTCCGGGTGATGCTCGGCACCGATGCGGACGTGCTCGGGCAATGGTATCATTTCGAGTGGCGGCTGGTCGGCAATCTCGGCGTCGACCTGCTCGTCGCGGGCCTCGCGCCGCTGATCGGGCTCGAGCCGGCGGTGAAGGCGATCCTGATCGCGACCGTCGCGCTCTCGGTGGCCGGCACGCTGTGGATCTCCCGCGAGGTCCATGGCCGGGTCACCCCGCTCGCGCTGTTCTCGCTGCCGCTCACCTATAATTTCGCCTTCCATTTCGGCTTCATCAACTTCGCGCTGGCGATGGCGCTCGCGCTCAACGGCTTCGCGCTGTGGCTGCGGCTCGGCCGGCTGGAGCGGAAGCGCCTGCGCGCGCTGCTGTTCGTGCCGCTGGGCTGCATCGTCTGGATCGCCCATGTCATGGGCTGGGGGTTGCTGGGGCTGATGGTCTTCGGCGCCGAGCTCGGCCTGCGCCGCCAGCACGGCGAGCGCTGGATCGCGGCAATCTTCCGCGCCGCGATCGCCAGCCTGCCGCTCGCGCTGCCGCTGCTTCCACTGCTGCTCTGGCGCCCGGACGGCGGAGGCGGGGAGAGCGAGCTGTTCTTCAGCCTGCGCAAGCTCACCTGGCTGGCGATCTTCCTGCGCGACCGCTGGTGGCTGCTCGATTTCGGTTCGGCCTTGCTGCTCTGGGGGCTGATCTACCGAAGCGCGCGCAACCGCCGCTTCGGCCATTCGGCGCCGCTGGTCGCGGTCTGCGTGCTCTTTGCCGTCGCCTTCCTGCTGATCCCGTTCAAGCTCTTCGGCTCGGCCTATGCCGATATGCGCGTCGCGCCCTTCCTGCTGCTGTTCGGACTGCTGGCGATCGGATTCCAGGGCATCGGTCCGCGCGAGCAGCGCTGGCTGGCGATCGCCGGGCTTATCTTCTTCCTGGGCCGGACGGCGGGCACCACGATCAGCTTCTGGCAGTATGACCGCGACTATCGCCGCGAACTCGCCGCGCTCGACCATATCCCGCGCGGTGCGCGCGTCGTCGCGTTCGTCGGCGAGACCTGCGCCGATCCCTGGGCGATCAGCCGGATGAACCATTTGCCCGCCTATGCCACGATCCGCCGCGCCGCCTTCGCCAACGACCAGTGGGAGCTTGCCGGCTCGGCGCTGCTGCGCGTCGATGCCCCGGCGATGGGCCGCTTCGCACTCGATCCGTCGCAAAAGGTCGTTCCCGGGCCGTGCGGGACCAAGCCCGACCTCTTCGCCCTCGACGACTCGCTGCGCAGCGTCCCGCGCGAGGCGTTCGACTATGTCTGGCTGATTGCTCCCTCGCCCTTCGATCCCCGGTTGCTCGCCGGAACGACACCTGTCTGGCGAAATGGCACGAGCGGGCTCTACAAGATTGACAGGAACGGCTTGTCGGGAAGCGTGCCCCCGCACTAGAAGGCGCGGATGAACAGGGGCGACGCGTTGCAATGGTGGCAGACACGATGGTTCGTGGCGCTCTGCACCTTCATAGCCATCATTCCGCTGCTATGGCCGTCGATCCCGCCGCTGGTGGACCTGCCCGGCCATATGGGGCGCTACCGGGTCCAGCTGGTCTATGATCAGTATGACTGGTTGAAGGAATGGTATGATTTCCGCTGGGCGCTGATGGGCAATCTCGGCGTCGATCTGCTGGTGATCCCGCTCCACTACATCTTCGGCCTCGAGCTGGCGGTGAAGATCATCGTCATCTCGATCCCGGCGATGACCGTGGCCGGCATGTTGTGGATCGCGCGCGAAGTGCATGGCCGCATCCCGGCGACCGCGCTGATCGCGCTGCCGCTCGCCTACGCTTTCCCCTTCCATTTCGGCTTCGTCAATTTTGCGCTGTCGATGGCGTTCGCGCTGCTGGCGTTCGGCTGGTGGCTGCGGCTCGCCCGGCTCGGCAAGACCACCTTCCGCTCGATGGTGTTCGTCCCGATCTCGGTGCTGATCTGGGTCTGCCATACCTATGGCTGGGGCCTGCTCGGCATCCTCGCCTTCTCGGCCGAGCTGATCCGCCAGCACGATCTGCGCCGCAACCCGCATGTGCCCTGGAAGCAGGACATCTGGGGCGGCTGGGTGATGCCCTGGTTCCATGCCGGGCTGCAGTGCGCCGTGCTCGCGCTGCCCGCGCTTATGATGGTGATGTGGCGCTCGGGCGACCATGTCTCCGGCCAGACCTTCGACATGTTCAACTGGCGCGCGAAGATGCTGTGGATCACCCAGGTCTTCCGCGATCGCTGGCAGCTGTTCGACCTCGCCTCGGTCGGCGTGCTGTTGCTGCTGGTGTTCAAGGCCGTGCGCGATCCGAACATCCAATATTCGCGCAACCTCGCGCTGTCGGGCATCTTCCTGACGCTGGTCTATATCTTCCTGCCGCGCGTCGTGTTCGGCTCGGCCTATGCCGATATGCGCCTGGTGCCGTTCCTGCTGGCGATCGGCATCCTCGCGATCCGGCCCAAGCCCGGCCTGTCGATCCGCGGCGCCTCGACCATGGCGGCGCTCGGCATGGCGTTCTTCCTCGTCCGCATGGCCGCGACCACCTGGAGCTTCCTGCTCTACAGCGGCACCTATGATCGCGAGCTCAAGGCGCTCGATCACCTGCCCCAGGGTGCGCGCCTGGTCACCTTCGTCGGCGAGACCTGCCGCTACGAGTGGAAGCAGACCCGCCTTCAGCACGTCCCCGCGCTCGCGCTCGAGCGCAAGCTTGCCTACACCAACGACCAGTGGTCGATGGCCGGCGGCCAGCTGATGACGGTGCGCTATTCGGCGGCGATGCGCTTCGCCCATGATCCGTCGCAGATGGTCACCGATGTGCAGTGCCCGCGCGAATATTGGCGCCCGATCGCCTGGGCGCTGGCCCGCTTCCCGCGCGATGCGTTCGACTATGTCTGGATGATCGAGCCGCCGGCGTATAATCCGCGCTTCGAGCAGGGCCTGATCCCGCTGTGGCGCGACGGTGCCAGCGCGCTGTTCAAGATCGATCACAGCGTGCCCGCGCCGGTGATCGAGCCGGGCGAGCTGCCGATCCCGCGCTGGGAACGCGACATCATCCTGCGCGAAGGCCATGGCGGTGGCAGCAGTCTGCCCGATCCCGAAGCGAGCCCGGTTCCCGAGCCGCTCGAATCCCCGGTGCCGACGCCCGAGCCCACGCCTTCGCCGAGCCCCACCCACAAGGTGAAGCACAAGAAGGCGCGGCACTAACCGCCGCGGCGGAAGGGCGTCAGCGCGCCGAGATATTCCTGCTCCTGCGCAACCGCCTCGCGCTCGCGCTCGAGATATTCGGCGACGGCGCGGCGGAAGCCCGGATCGGGGAGATAATGCGCCGACCAGGTGGTGACCGGGGCATAGCCGCGCGCCAGCTTGTGCTCGCCCTGCGCCCCGGCTTCGACGCGGCTGAGCCCGCGTTCGATCGCGGCATCGATCGCCTGATAGTAGCAGAGCTCGAAATGGAGGAACGGCACGTCCTCGATCGCGCCCCAATAGCGGCCATACAGCGCATCGGCGCCGATCAGGTTGAGCGCGCCGGCAATCGGCGTGTCGCCGCGATAGGCTAGGATCAGCAGCACCTGCTCCGCCATTTCCTGGCTCAGCAGCGAGAAGAATTCGCGGGTTAGGTAGGGCCGGCCCCATTTGCGGCTGCCGGTGTCCTGGTAGAAGGCCCAGAAGGCATCCCAATGCGCCTCGGTGATCTCGGTGCCGCTCAAATGGCGGATGGTGATCCCGTCCGCGACCGCGCCGCTGCGCTCCTTGCGGATCGCCTTGCGCTTGCGACTGGCAAGCGCGCCCAGGAAGTCGTCGAACGCGGCATAGCCTTCATTCGCCCAGTGGAACTGCGTGCCGGCACGCACCAGCCAGCCCGCCTGCTCGAACAGCGGCAGCTGGTCCTGGTCGAGGAAGGTGACGTGCGCCGAGGATAGCCGGTTCTGGTCGGTCACCGCCTCGATCCCGGCGATCAGGCCGGGGGCCATCGCCCCGTCGCGCAGCAGCAGCCGCGGGCCGGGCACCGGCGTGAAGGGCACGGCGACCTGCAGCTTGGGATAATATTGGCCGCCGGCCTGCTCCCAGGCATCGGCCCAGGCATGGTCGAAGACATATTCGCCCTGGCTGTGGCTCTTGGCATAGGCGGGCGCGATCGCGGCGGGGCGGCCGTCGGCGCCGTCGATCACGATCGGCAGCGATTGCCAGCCGGCGCGCGGGCTTACCGAGCCCGAGCGCTCGAGGATCGAGAGGAAAGCGTGGCTGACGAACGGATTGCGCCCGTCGGTGCAGGCGTCCCAGTCGCCCGGCAGGATCGAGCTGACACCTTCGGCGATGCGGGCGGTCACGGGAGAGGCGGGCACGGTCCCCAGATAAGGACGCTCCCCCGCAAAGGGCAATGGGCCGCGCTTGCAATGTAGGATTTCGCCTGCTTGGCTTCCCGGGCCAGGCAACGGCCCGGCCGCTCTTTGAATGTTGGAAAGATAGGATCGTTCGCACGCAAGGATGTTGCGAGATGCGCCGCGTTTCCGCGAACTGTGTCAAGCAAGGCGCGGTGAAAACGCCCCGTTGGTGTGACTTTAGTGACCTTTGGCGAGTCGGCGGCACGGCCGATGTAGGATTCTAGTCCTGCTGGCCGCGCATGATCCGGACCTCGCGCTGCGGCAGCGCCAGCGCGATGCCATGCTCCTTGAACAGCAGCCACAGCCGGTTGAGCACGTCGCTCTTCACATTGCCGACGCCGCTTTCGGGGTCGCTGATCCAGGTGAGGATCTCATGCTCGACCCCGCTCTCGCCGAATGCGGCCAGGCGCACATTGGTCGGCGGGTCGTTGAGTGCGCGCGGGCTTTCCTTGGCGGCGCGCAGCATCAGCTCTTGGGCAAGCTTGAGGTCGCAATCATAGGCGACGGTCACCTGGATGCGGACGCGGACGTTGCGGTCGGTGTACGACCAGTTCTCCACTTCCTGCGTCATCAGGATCTCGTTCGGGATCAGATGCTCCTTGCCGTCGCGGGTGACGACGCTGACCGCGCGCACGCCGATCTTGTTCACCCAGCCGAAGCTGTCGCCGACCACGATCACGTCGCCCGGCTTGATCGAGCGGTCCATCAGCAGGATGATCCCGGCGATCAGATTGCCGATCGTCTTCTGCAGGCCGAAGCCGATGGCGAGGCCGAACGCGCCCGAGAAGACCGCGAAGGCAGTGAGGTCGATGCCGAGCAGGTCGATGCCGACGAAGAAGGCGACGACCACCGCGGCGATCGCGGCGAGCTTCTGGAACAGCAGCTTCTGGGTCGGGTCGAAGCCGCGGGCGCCGGCGATCCACTGGGTGAGGATGCGGTTGAACAGGCGCACGCCGGCGAAAAGCAGCAGCACCGTGATGCTGATGCTGAGCAAGGAGAGCAACGTGATCCGGCGCTGGCCGATATCGATGCCGACCCGCTCCAGCGTCTCGCGGGTCGCATCGAACCCGCCGATCGCATGGCTGAGGATTGCGGCAAAGGCGATGACCGCGGCGGTCCAGGCGACCGAGCGCGGCAGGTTGAGCCCGCGCAGCACCGCTATGGCGAACATGGCCGCGGCGGCGCCGGTGGCGAAGCCCAGGCCCAGTGCTGCCAGCGGATGCCAGGCCCAGCCGGCCAGGATGATGCCGAGCAACAGCGTGGCGACGCCGTGGCGCAGCACCTCGCAGATCCGGCCGCTGAACAAGGGGCCATGCTCGGCGTCGCGCGACCAGAATTCGGCGATGCGCGGCCCGATCCGGCGTCCGGCCAGCCAGCCAAGAGCGAGTGCGGCGACGGCGAGGCCGGTGGCAATGCCGGCTTCGCTCAGTTCGGGCGGCGAGGGCAGGTTGTGCCCCGCCAGCCAGTCGCCGAACCGCTGCATCATCCGCGTGCCTCGGTGAAAGCGGCGAGTCCGCGCTCGAGATCGGCGATCAGGTCCTCCGGATCCTCAAGCCCGATCTGCAGGCGGACCGCCGGCCCTTCCGCCTTCCACTCGGTCGCGGTGCGGAAGCGCTGCGGGTCGATCGGCAGCGCGAGGCTTTCATAGCCGCCCCAGCTATAGCCGATGCCGAAATGCTCCAGGCTGTCGATCAGCGCGGCGCGTTCCTTCTCGCCGCCGCCGTTCAGGACGAAGGAGAACAGGCCCGATGCGCCCTTGAAGTCGCGGACGAAAAATTCGTGGCCGGGGCATTCTGGCAGCGCCGGGTGCAGCACTCGCGCCACTTCGGGCCTCGTCTTGAGCCACTCGGCGATCTGCAGCGCGGCGCGGCCATGCTGCTCCAGCCGGATCGCCATGGTGCGCAGGCCGCGCGCGCCGAGCCAGGCATCGTCGGGGCTGGCGGTCTGGCCGAGCTGGTAGGTCGTGTCGCGCAGCGCGGCATATTTGCCCTCGGCGGCAGTGACGGAACCCAGCATCACATCGGAATGGCCGACGACGTACTTGGTTGCAGCGAGGATCGTATAGTCCACGCCGAGCTGGATCGCCGGGAACAGCAAAGGCGTCGCCCAGGTGTTGTCGAGCACCGTGGCGATGCCGCGCGCCTTGGCCACCGCGACGATCGCCGGCACGTCCTGCACCTCGAAGGTCAGGCTGCCCGGGCTCTCGAGGAAGATGACCCTGGTGTTCTCGCGGCACAGCGCCGCGATGCCTTCGCCGATCAGCGGGTCGTAATAGGTCGTCTCGATGCCCATCCGCTTGAGCAGCCCGTTGGCGAAGTTGCGGGTGGGGTCATAGGTGCTGTCCGGCACCAGCAGGTGATCACCGGGCGAGAGCAAGGCGAACAGGGTCGAGACGATCGCCGCGACGCCCGAGGGGTAGAGCAGGGTGGCTTCGGCGCCCGGCTCGAGCTCGGTCAGCGCGTCGGCGAGCGACCACTGGGTCGGCGTGCCGCGGCGGCCATAGAACAGCCGGTGATGCGTGTCGCGGGCACCGCTGGCGCGCAGGTGCGCGACATCGTCGTAGAGGATCGTCGAGGCGCGCCATACCGGCGGGTTGACGATGCCCTGGGTCCATTCCTTGCGCCGGCCTGCGCTGACGACCCTGGTCTTGTCCTGCTTGTCGCTGCTCATGCCGGGCCCAATGCCTTGGCAGTCTCGGGACGGCTACCCCATTCGGTCCAGCTGCCGTCATAAAGCGCGGCTTCGTTGTCGAGCAGGTGCGCGCCGAACGCGAGGATCGCCGCGGTGATGCCCGAGCCGCAGGTGGTGACGAGCGGCTGCGCCAGGTCGATGCCATGCTCCTCGAATACTGTGCGGATATGCGCCGGCGCCTTCCAGGTGCCGTCCGGGTTGAAGAATTTGGGATAGGGAATGTTCTTCGATCCGGGGATGTGGCCGGCGGCGACTTCGGCGCGCGGATCGGCTTCCTCGCCAGTGAACCGGGCGGCGGAGCGGGCATCGGCGATCTGGCCGGTCTCGGCCTTCATCTCGTCGAGCGTGCGGACCTTCGCCCTGGGCGCGCGCGCCTCGAAGCTGCCGGGTTCGGCCGTGTGCGCGCCGCTGGTGCAGAGCCGCCCTTCGGCCTTCCACTTGGTCATGCCGCCGTCGAGCAGCGCGACATCGACTCCGGCCAGTCGCAGCACCCACCAGGCCCGACAGGAGGTGTGATGCGGGCCATTGTCGTAGAGCACGATCGGCGTCTCGGTGTTCGCCCCCAGCGCGCGCAGCCGCTCGGCGATCCGGGCGACGGTCGGCACGGTCGAGGGCAGTGGGCTCGAATCGTCGATCAGCGTGTCGAGATCGAGGAAGCGCGCGCCGGCGATATGCTCGGCTTCGAACTCTGCCCGCGGGTTGCGCGGCGGCGATCCCGGTATCGTCGAGGTATAGGTTGCATCGAGACCAGCACATCCTCTGCGCCGGCCAGCCATTCGGTCGTTACGAGCCCGTCCATGGATAAGCGTCCTAGAAGGATGCAAACTCCCGCGCAAACGCCTACATGGCCGGGATGGACGCCAAGCATCTCGGAAAAACCTCGACCCTTCCCGCCACGCCGGAGGAAGCCGAGCTCGATTATGTGCCCAATCCGCGCAAGGGCACGCGCTACCTCATCCGCTTCGCGGCACCCGAGTTTACCTCGCTCTGCCCGATCACCGGCCAGCCCGATTTCGCGCATCTGGTCATCGACTATGTGCCGCGTGACACGATCGTCGAATCCAAGTCGCTCAAGCTGTTCCTCGGCAGCTTCCGCAACCACGGCGCCTTCCACGAGGATTGCACCGTCGGCATCGGCCAGCGGCTGTTCGACGAGATGCAGCCGGAATGGCTCAGGATCGGCGGCTATTGGTACCCGCGCGGTGGTATACCCATCGATGTGTTCTGGCAGTCGGGCGCGGCGCCGGAAGGGGTGTGGGTCCCTGACCAGGGCGTCTCCGGCTATCGCGGGCGCGGCTGAACGCCAGATTTACAACGGCTCGGCGGAGTCGTATCATGTTGCATCGCACCATGATGAAACCTTATTGAAAACAGTGAGTTTGGAGAGGCGAGCGGAGTCACCTACGCAATAGAGTATTGCGGCAGCGAAAGGAAAGATCGGCGCCATGAAAGCCCCGAACGTCCATCATTTAGCGCTGATCGGTAACTTCTTGCCGCGCAAGTGCGGCATCGCCACCTACACCACGGATACCTACACCGCGCTCAAGCAGCGCTACCCGGATCTTCGCGTCGACGTCTATGCGATGGATGATCATGTCGGTCGCTACGACTATCCGGAAGCGGTGACCGGCTCGATCCCGCAGCACGAGCGCTCCGCCTATCTCGATACGGCGCGTGCGATCGAAGCTTCGGGCGCGCAGGCGCTGTGGGTACAGCATGAATATGGCATCTATGGCGGCGCGGCCGGCGAGCATCTGATCGCCCTGCTCGATCGCCTGACCATCCCGGTGATCGCGACGCTGCATACCGTGCTGGAGAACCCTAATCCCGACGAGCGCCGGGTGATGGAGGCGCTGCTGCGCCGTTCGGCCAAGATCATCGTCATGGCCGAGAAGGGCCGCGAGATCCTCAAGCGCGTCCACGCCGCCGACGACCGCAAGATCGCGATGATTCCCCACGGCGTGCCCGATCGTCCCTTCGCCGATCCCGAGGATTTCAAGCCGCGCTTCGGCTGGCAGGGCCGCGAGGTCATCCTCACCTTCGGCCTGCTCGCGCCGAGCAAGGGCATCGAGACGATGATCGAGGCGATGCCGGCGATCGCCGAGGCCCGCCCCGACGCGCTCTATGTGATCCTGGGCGCCACGCACCCGAACCTCGTCGCGCATGAAGGCGAAGCCTATCGCGACCGGTTGAAGGCGCTCGCCGCCGATCTCGGCGTGGCTGGCCATGTCGCGTTCGTCGACGGTTTCGTCGAGCAGGACGAGCTGCTCGATTATCTCCAGGCGGCGGACGTCTATGCGACGCCCTATCCCAACCCCGCCCAGATCACCTCGGGCACGCTGTCCTATGCCGTGGCGGTGGGCAAGCCGGTGGTGTCGACGCCCTATATCCACGCGACCGAGATCCTCGCCGACGATCACGGCGTGCTGGTCGATTTCGGCGATGTCGCGGCCTTTGCCCGCGAGATCGCGCGCCTGCTGGCCGACAAGGACGCGCGGATGGAACTGGCCTGCCGCGCCTATGAACGCGGCCGCACCATGTTGTGGCCGCGCCTGGCCGAGACCGCGATGGCAGCGCTTACCGGCATCGTCGCCGCCAAGCCGCGCCGCTTCGCCCGGCCCGCAAAGGAGTTGAGCCCCTTGAAGCCCGATATCGCCGCCGTCGAGCGGATGAGCGATGCCACCGGCATGCTCCAGCATTCGATCTATTCGGTGCCCGATCGCCGCCACGGCTATTGCATCGACGACAATGCCCGCGCGCTGATCCTGATGTCGAAGATCGACGAGATCGACGAGACGCTGCGCGACAAATGGACCAGCGTCTATGCCGCCTTCGTCCAATATGCCTGGAACCAGGACCTGCGCCGCTTCCGCAACTTCATGAACTTCGACCGGACCTGGTGCGAGGATGTCGGCTCCGAGGACTCGAACGGCCGCGCGCTCTGGTCGCTGGGCGTGACGGCGCGCGATGCCCGGGCGCAGAAGCATCGCGACTGGGCATCGGCGCTGTTCGATGCCACCGCTGCTATCGCGCTCGATCTCGGCAGTCCGCGGGCACGCGCCTTTGCGATGCTCGGCGCCGCCGCGATGCTCGATGCGCATCCCGGCCATCCGCTCAGCCGCGAGATCCTGACGCGTTTCGGCGAGGAGCTGATCACGCTGCTTGAGGGCAATCGTCGCCCCGAATGGAGCTGGTTCGAGATCGTGCTGGCCTATGACAATGCCCGCCTGCCCGAAGCGCTGCTCCGCGCCGGCGTCGCGCTCGGCCGCAGCGAGTTCACCAGCGTCGGGCTGGAGACGCTCGAGTGGATCACCCAGCAGCAGACTTCGCCCGAGGGCCGGTTCCGCGCCGTCGGCACCGAGAGCTTCGGCCGTGCCTATGCTCCGCCGATGCAGTTCGACCAGCAGCCGCTCGAGGCCCAGGCGACGGTCGAGGCGTGCCTCGCCGCCTATGAAGCGACCGGCGAGCAGCGCTGGGTAGAAGAGGCGACGCGGGCCTATCGCTGGTATCTCGGTGCCAATGATCTGGAGCTGCCACTCGCCAGCGCCCAGGACGGCGGCTGCTTCGACGGGCTGATGCCGCACGGCCTGAACCGCAATCAGGGCGCCGAGTCGATTCTTGCACTCCAGCTCGCGAATTGCGCGATTTCGGCTCTTTCAAACGCAACCGGAAACGTGGCAACACCGTTACGAGCAGCCGTCGCGTAACGATTTTCGCGACGGCGCGCGGACAATGGCTGGGAGCCGGATGCTCGATACGTTCAATCATGCACTGCGCCTGCGGGCAGACCCCTCTCGCGTGGTGGTACGCCCGTTCCACATAGCCTGGACCTCCAACGGATCGGGACCCAGCCGCAGCGAGCGGCTGGTGACCGAGGTGCTGGCGATGTCGCCCGGCGAGGCACGGGCGCAGCTCGATATCGTGCTCAAGGATTTCGAGGCGCGCCACTGGCAGACCCGGCGCGTGTTCATGACGCGCTATGACGAGATCGAGGGCATGCTCGGGCTCGACGGTAGCCAGATCGGCGACGAAAAGCGCCAGCTGATCGGCGCCTATTTCTGCCACGAGTACAGCTATGCCGCCGCCGCGCTGATGAACCCCAGCGCGGTCCCGCATTACGACCAGAGCGGCATGCCGCCGGGCAGCCTGCGCATCCTGATGAGCCTGCGCGCCGTCGGCGAGGGGCACATCTCCTCGGTCGCCTTCCGCGAAGGCATCATCACCGACCGCAACGAGCTGACGCTGGCGCCCGAGCCGCCCTTCGCCACCGCCGCGGACGCCCGCGAGGAGGATGAGGAGAAAATCCCCGAGGGACCGGTCACCGTCTACCGCCACCGGGACTCGACGCTGTCCGGCACGGTCATCTTCCCGATCACCAAGGCCCAGTCCAACGGCCTCGAGGATCTGCGCATCACCCATTTCCGCCACGAGGACGGGCAGGAAGAATGGATCGGCACCTACACCGCCTATAACGGCTCGGTGATCCAGTCCGAGCTGCTGCGCACCCGCGACTGGCGGACCTTCGACCTGGTGCCGATGTCGGGCAGCGCGAGCCGCAACAAGGGCATGGCGCTGTTCCCGCGCACCGTGAACGGCCGCTACATGATGCTCGGCCGGCAGGACGGCGAGAACATCTTCCTCCACGCCTCCGACGACATCACCGCCTGGGAAGGCGGCGAGCTGCTGATCAAGCCGAAATTCCCCTGGGAGCTGGTCCAGATGGGCAATTGCGGCCCGCCGATCGAGCTCGATGAGGGCTGGCTGATCCTCACCCACGGCGTCGGCGCGATGCGCAAATATTCGATCGGCGCGGCGCTGCTCGACAAGAACGACCCATCGAAGGTGCTCGCCCGCTCGGCCGAGCCGCTGCTCGCCGCGGCGGACCAGGACCGCGAAGGCTATGTGCCCAACGTCGTCTACACCTGCGGCGCCATCAAGCATGGCGACAAGCTGTTCATCCCCTACGGCGTGGCCGACAGCTCGGTCGCCTTCGCTTTCGTGCCGATCAGCACGCTGCTTGCCCAAATGAGCTGAGGCGGGGTTTCCCCCGCCTCATTCACCCTTATCGATACGTGGCGACATCGTCGGCCGGGCTCTCCGGTCCGGCGCCCGCCGGCGTCTGCCCGACCAGCTTGCGGGTCATCGCATAGGACACTGCGATCAGCCCGAAGAACAGCAGGGGCGCGAGCCATAGTGCGATATGCTCGAAGCTCTCGCCCATCACCGCGAGCGGCGCGTCGTTGGGCGGGATCGGCGAGTTGCGGTTGGCCCAGGCGAGGATGCCGGCGAACGCGACGCCGAACAGGCTCTCGCCGACGATCAGGCCGGTTGCCGCCAGAACGCCCATCCGCTCGGCGAACTCGGGATTGGCCTGGCGCCTGGCCCAGCGGTCGTAGAAATGGCCGATCACTGCGCCGACCGGGATCAGCAGGGTGAGGCCCATCGGCAGGTAGATGCCCATGCCGACGGCCAAAGGCGGAAGCCGCATCTTGCCGGTCTTGCCGAGCAGCTCGTCGATCGCGATCACGCCGGCGCCGATCAGCGCGCCGAGCCCGATCAGGTTCCAGTCGATGTCGCCGCCGAGCACGCCCTTGGCGATCGACGAGATCAGCGCCGCCTGCGGCGCGGCCAGCGCGTTCGGGCCGGCGCCGGGCATGCCGACAAAGCCGAGCGTGTTCTTGAGCAGGTCGAGCACCACCGGGATCGCCAGGCTGCCGAACACCACGCCGAGGATCAGCGCGAATTGCTGCTTCCACGGCGTCGCGCCTACCAGCTGGCCGGTCTTGAGGTCCTGGAGATTGTCGTTCGAGATCGTCGCGATCGAGAAGATGATCGCGGTGGTGAACAGCGCATAGGCGATCAGCGCGTTGGTGCGGGTCGGATCGGCCTCGTGCCCGAACACCAGCACGAGCAGCAGCGAAGCGCCGAGCACCGCGAGGATGCCGACGCCCGAGACCGGTGAGTTGGACGCGCCGATCAGGCCGGCCATGTAGCCGCAGATCGCCGCGATCAGCACGCCGACGATCAGGATATAGCCGATCGAGCCGCCGATCACCGCGAGCGGATAGTCATGCACCGGGCCGCCGGCGGAGAAGCTCCACAGCAGCCAGGCGATCGGGACCAGCGTGGCGAGGGTGAGCAGCGCGACCAGGCCGATGGGCATGTCGCGCTCGGTGATGTCGAGCGCCTCGCCGCTCTGGCGCGCGCGCGATGCGGCGAGTGCCGAACGCAGGCCGGTGACGATCGGGCCGATGATCTTGAGCAGCGACCATATCGCCGCGACGCCGATCGTGCCGGCGCCGATGAAGCGCACCTGGCCGCGGAAGGTGGAGCCGACCAGCGCGTCGATCCCGCCGCTGATGTCTCCGCCCGAGGCGAAATACGGCACCAGCACGGTCCAGGAGATCAGCATGCCGAAGAACATCGCCGCGCCGACCGAGATGCCGACGAGATGGCCCACGCCGATCAGCAGCATCGACCAGCTGGTCGACCAGCCGGTGGCAGTGCCGCCGACCGCGAAATTCTTGCCGGCCTCATCCGTCACGAACTTCATCTTGGCGAGCAAGGCGAACACGCCGGAGAAGAGCGTGCCGACGATCAGCGTGCGCAGGCCTGCGGCATTCTCCTTGTCGCCCGTACCCGAGCCCGATCCGACCTTGAGCACTTCGGCGGCGGCGACGCCTTCCGGATAGGGGAGGTCGGTGCCGGTGACGAGCGCACGGCGCAGCGGCACCGAGAACATCACGCCGAGCACGCCGCCGGTGATGCACACCGCGACCGTCGTCCAATAGGGGAAGCCCGACCACCAGCCGACCATGATCAGGCCCGGCAGCACGAACACGATCGCGGCGAGCGTGCCCGCGGCCGACGCGATCGTCTGGACGATGTTGTTCTCGAGGATCGTGCCGCTCTTGAACGCCTTGAGGATCGCCATCGAGACGACTGCGGCCGGGATCGAGGTGGCGAAGGTCAGGCCGACCTTGAGGCCGGCATAGACGTTCGCCGCAGTGAACAGGATGGTGATCAGCGCGCCGAGCAGGATGCCGCGGAGCGTGAGCTCGGCCATCGGGCCGGGGGATTTGGTGGCCATCGGGTCAGATCTCCGCGCGGAAAGTCACAAAAGTCGCGACACCTACGCGCGCGGGGGTGCCCCCGCGCGGTGCGCCGGCGGCGGTGGCGAGCTTGGTAAGGAATGCATTGGTCATCGGTGGAGCGTGGCATCTGCGGGCCGTGTAGGACAGCATTTTTTGCGCGGGCAGTTGATTTCAATAACCGGTTGGTTATTGATTCTGCCATGGAGCCGATGCCATCCGCCGCCGATGCGCTGTTCCGCGCGCTGGGCGATTCGACCCGCCGATCGCTCTTCGAGCGGCTGGCGCGGTCCGAGCTGACCGTGCGGGCGCTGACCGACGGCGCGGGGATCTCGCAGCCGGCAGTGTCCAAGCATCTTGCCGTGCTGAAGGGCGCCGGGCTGGTGCTCGACCGGCCGCAGGGCCGCGAGACGCATTACCGCGCCAATCCGCGCGGGCTGGCGCCGCTGCTCGACTGGATGCGGCTCCACGAAACGCTCTGGGCCGACAGTTTCGACCGGCTGGAAGACCTGCTCAAGAGGATGGACCAATGACCGAGACGCGCACGCTGGTGATGGAACGCGACTTCCCGCACGCGCCGGAGAAGCTGTGGCGCGCGATCACCCAGCCGCATCTGATCGCCGAATGGCTGCTGCCCAACGACTTCGCGGCCGAGCAGGGGCATCGCTTCACGCTGCAAAGCCCCGGCGCACCGGGCTGGAGCGGGCGGATCGACTGCGAAGTGCGCGAGATCGAGCCGGGCCGGCAGCTCTCCTATAGCTGGGACACCGGCGGCGGCGACGAGGCGATGCCGCGCTTCGAATCGGTGGTGACGTTGACGCTCGAACCGGTGGCGGGCGGCACGCGGCTGCGGATGGAGCAGACCGGCTTCACCAACGACAATAATTACAACGGCGCGCGCTTTGGCTGGGGCAAGTTCCTCGAGCGGCTGGACGGGGTTGTCGCGGGGGTGTGAGGTTCTTCCCCTCCCTTGAAGGAAGGGGAGTAGAGAAGCTACGCTCCGCCGCATGGACACGGGAACCGAGACGGCGCAGCGCGCCGCGCGACTGGCGCTGGTGGGCGCGCTGCTTCTGGTCGGCCTCTGGGTGGCGCATGGCTTCGTGCCGGCGCTGCTCTGGGCGGTGGTGCTGACCATCGCGGTCGATCCGCTGCACCTGAAGCTGCGTGCCTGGATGCAGGGCACGCACCGCATCGTGATCCCGCTGATCATCACCCTGATCGCGGCGCTGGTGGTGCTGGTGCCGCTCGGCTTCGGCGTGACCCAGGCGCTACGCGAGGCGCACGACATCTCCAGCTGGATCGGCCAGGCCCAGGCGCAGGGCGTGCCGGTGCCCGACTGGGTGGCGAAGCTGCCCTTCGGCGCCGATGCGGTGCGCAGCTGGTGGCAGACGCATCTTGCCCGGCCCGAGGACGCCGCCGAGCAGCTGCGCATGGTGAGCGGCGGGGAATGGCTCACCCATTCGCGCGCGATCGGCGCCAATGTCGCGCACCGCGCCGTGGTGTTCGGCTTCACGCTGCTGACCCTGTTCTTTGTGCTGCGCGACCGCGATGCGCTGCTCGAGCAGGGACGCGGCGCCGTGCTCAAGCTGTTCGGGCCAACCGGCGAGCGCGTCGGCACCCAGGCGATCCGATCGGTGCGCGGGACGATCGACGGGCTGGTGCTGGTCGGGCTCGCGGTCGGCGCGCTGATGGCGATCGTCTATCTGATCGCCGGCGTGCCGCACCCGCTGCTGCTCGGCGCGGTGACGGCGATCGCGGCGATGATCCCGTTCGGCGCCCCGGTAGTGTTCGCGCTCGCCGCAGTGCTGCTGCTGCTCCAGGGCTCGGTCGTCGGCGCGGTGGTGGTGGTGGCGATCGGTGCGACGATCATCTTCGTCGCCGACCATTTCATCCGCCCCGCAATGATCGGCGGCGCGACTCAGCTGCCGTTCCTCTGGGTGCTGATCGGCATCCTCGGCGGCGTCGAGACGCTGGGGCTGCTCGGGCTGTTCATCGGGCCGGCGGTGATGGCGGTGCTGGTGATGCTGTGGCGGGAGTTTCTGGCGCCGACGGTGGAGCCTGCGCAATAGCCCTCTCCCTTTGGGAGAGGGTTGGGTGAGGGCAGCCTGTCCAATGGCGTGATTGTCAGAGGCGCGCTCACCCTCATCCTTCCCACCCGCTTTGCGGGCGGGCCCCTTCCTTCTCCCAATGGGAGAAGGAGAGTTGATCACCGTCCCTTGAACAGTCCGCCCAGCACGCCGCGGACCAGCCCGCCGAGGATGCTCGCGCCGGCGCCGCTCTTTTTGCCGAACACCGCCTTGGAGACTTCGTTCGCCACCGCGCGGCCCGCGGCCGAGGAGGCCGAGCGGGTGGCCGAGGTGATCGCGCGATTCCACGGGTTGTTCGCCGCTTCGCGCTCGGCCGCCTTCTGCGCCTGGGCATCGAGCCTGGCCTGGCGATCGGCGTCGCGCTGCGCGGCGAGGCGCTGGCGCTCGGCTTCCTTGGCGAGGCGGGCATCTTCCTTGGCCTGGGCGGCGGCGGCCTTCTCGGCCTCGTCCTGCGCCTTGGCCTCGGCGGCGGCGGCGGAGGCTTCGGCCGACTTGGCGGCGAGCAGCTCTTCGGCGGATTCGCGGTCGACCAGCGTGTCGTACTTGCTGCCGATCGCGTCGGTCTGGATCAGGATCTTGCGCTCGTCGGGCGTGACCGGGCCGACGCGCGTCGCCGGCGGGCGGATCAGGGTGCGCTGCACCGGGCTGGGCGAGCCATCGTCCTGGAGCAGCGAGACCAAAGCCTCGCCGACCTTGAGCTCGGTGATCACGGTGGCGACATCGACCTCGGGATTGGCGCGGAAGGTGGTCGCCGCCGCCTTCACCGCGGCCTGGTCCTTCGGCGTGAAGGCGCGCAGCGCGTGCTGCACCCGGTTGCCGAGCTGGCCGGCGATCGTGTCCGGCACGTCGATCGGGTTCTGCGTGATGAAATAGACGCCGACGCCCTTCGAGCGGATCAGGCGGACGACCTGCTCGATCTTCTCGAGCAGCGCCTTGGGCGCATCGTCGAACAGCAGATGGGCCTCGTCGAAAAAGAAGGCGAGCTTGGGCTTGTCCGGATCGCCCACTTCCGGAAGCGATTCGAACAGCGCCGAGAGCAGCCAGAGCAGGAAGGTGGCATAGAGCTTGGGGCTCGCCATCAGCTTGTCGGCGGCGAGGATGTTGACGACGCCGCGGCCCTTGTCGTCGAAGCCGAGGAAGTCCTCCATCGACAACGCCGGCTCACCGAAGAAATTGGCGCCGCCCTGCGAGCGGAGCTGGAGCAGCGAGCGCTGGATCGCGCCGACCGACTGCTTCGAGACATTGCCATAGGTGGCGGTCAGCTCGTCGGCACGCTCGGCGCAGTGGGCGAGCATCGACTGGAGGTCGTCGAGGTCGAGCAGCAGCAGCCCGTCCTTGTCGGCGACGGTGAAGGCGATGGTCAGCACGCCTTCCTGGACTTCATTGAGGTCCATCAGCCGCGAAAGCAGCAGCGGGCCCATCTCGGAAATGGTGGTGCGGATCGGGTGGCCCTGCTCGCCATACAGGTCCCAGAACTGCACCGGACTGTCGGCATAGGCCCAGTCGGCCAGGCCGACGTCGGCGGCGCGGGCCTTGAAGATCTCGTGGGTCTTGGCGGTGGGCGAGCCGGCCATGGCGAGGCCGCTGAGGTCGCCCTTCACGTCCGCGACGAAGCAGGGGACGCCGGCGTTGGACAGGCCTTCGATGATCCCCTGGATCGTCACGGTCTTGCCGGTGCCGGTCGCGCCGGCGATCAGCCCGTGGCGGTTGGCGCGCTTCAGTACCAGCGATTGGGGATTGGTGCCGCCGGTGCCTGCGCCAACGAAAATGCCCGTCTCTCCCGCCATGTCCGAACTCCACTGATTGGAGGACCGGAATAGAGGAGAAACGGGCATTCGTCAGCCCGATTGGGGCGTTGTTTAGTTGATGCCGACCGAGACGAAACGGCCGAGCGCGCGGCGCTGGACCCAGAGCAGCACGCTGGTCTTGCCGGCGGCCTTGGCCGCGGCGACCTGCTTGGCGACATCCGCCGCGCTGGCGACCGGCTGGCGGTTGACCGTGGTGATCACATCGCCACGGGTCAGGCCCTTGCCTGCCGCGTCGCTGGCCGGGTTGGCCTGGACGACGACCACGCCGGTGGTGCCGGCGCTGACACCGACGCTCTGCGCGATCTGCGGGGTGAGCGGGGTGACCTGCACGCCGAGCGAGGCAGCGGCCATCGTGTCGGCATCGGCGCCCGGTGCCGGCGAGTTCTCGTCGTTCGGATCGAACTGGGCGAGTTGCTCCTCGGGCGGACGGGTGCCGACGGTGAGGCTCAGCGACATGCGCTTGCCGTCGCGGTAGAGCTCGAGCGGGATGCGGGTGCCTGGCTTCACATTGGCGACGAGGTAGGACAGCGTCTGATCGGGGGTGACGTCCTTGCCGTCGACCTTGACGATCACGTCGCCCTGCTTGAGCCCGGCCTTCTCCGCCGGCTGGCCCGGCTCGACGCGGGCGACGACCGTGCCCTGGCCCTTGGGCACGCCCAGGCCGTCGGCGATGTCGTCGGTCAGGTCCTGCATGCCGATGCCGAGATAGCCGCGGGCGATCTTCTGGCCCTTCATCAGCGTGTCGATGACCGGCTTGGCCTCTTCCGCCGGGATCGCGAAGCCGATGCCGACATTGCCGCCGGTCGGCGACAGGATCTGCGAGTTGATGCCGATCACGTTGCCGTTCAGGTCGAACATCGGGCCGCCCGAATTGCCGCGATTGATCGAGGCGTCGGTCTGGATGAAGCGGTCATAGGCGCCGCCCTGGCCGGTGACGCGGTGCACGGCCGAGACGATGCCGGCGGTGACCGAGCCGCCCAGGCCGAACGGGTTGCCGATCGCGACGACCCAGTCGCCGACGCGGGTGCCGGTCGAATCGCCGAACTTCACGAAGGGCAGGTTGGCGCCTTCGATCTTGAGCACGGCGAGGTCCGACTGGGCGTCGTTGCCGATCAGCTTGGCCTTGAAGGTGCGCTTGTCGGGCAGGGTGACGGTGATCGTCTCGACGGTGGCGCCCTTCGCGCCGGCCGAGATGACGTGGTTGTTGGTCACGACATAGCCGTCAGCCGAGATGATGAAGCCCGAGCCGAGCGATTCGGCCTGGCGCGTCACCGGCTGGCTGCCGCCGCCGAACGCCTCGAACGGCGTGCCCGCGAACGGATTGGCGTTCATCGTCACGCGTTGGGTGGTCGAGATGTTGACCACTGCCGGCTGCAGCTTGGCGACCATGTCGGCGAAGCTCATCGGCGCGCCGGCCTTGGGCGCGGAGGCCTGGATCGCGCCCGGCTCGTTCTGCGCGGTCTGGGCGCCGGCGGGCTGGTGGATCGTCAGCGTCGCGGCGGCGCCGCTCAGCAGGATGGCGGTAGTGAGGGCGTAGGCATAACGCACGTGAGTCGGTCCTCTCAGACGAAGAAAAAGCGTTCGGCGGCGATCCTTGCGCCGAAATGCTGAACGGCAATTGAATATGAACGGATCGAAAGGCTCATCGCTTGCCCATGAATTCCTTCAGATAGGAATTCTGCGGCGACAGGATGATCGACGTCTCGCCCTTGGCCGCATCGGTCGTGAGGAAGGTATTCCGATACGAACGCATTGCGCGCCAGAAGTCGTAGAAGTCCGCATCCTTGTTGAACGCATCAGCATAGATCTTGGCTGCCTGGGCATCGGCATTTGCGCGAATGATCTGCGCTTCCTTCATGCCCTGGGCCTCGATCGTCTTGGCTTCCTGGTAGCGCGCGGTGCGCATCCGCTCGAGCGCGCTGTCGAGCGGCGAGCCTGACGGGAGCTCGGTCTGCTTGATCCGCACGTCGACGATCGAAACGCCATATTGCGAAGCGAGCTGCTGGAGCGAGGTCTGGATATTGTCCATTACCTCGGCCCGCTCGGGGCTGAGCAGGATCGCCGAGGGGCGCTTGCCGAGCTCGTTGCGGAGCGCCGAGCGGAACAGCGGCTGAAGTTGCTCGCGCACCCGGTCCTCCGTGCCGATGGAGACGACCATCTTGAGCGGATCGGTGACGCGGAAGCGCGCATAGGCGTCGATCTGCAGGCGGAGCTGATCGGTCGACAGCACCGGCTCGTTGGGCAGATCGACCGAGAGCACGCGTTTGTCGACCCAGACGATGCGGTCGACGAACGGGATGCGGAAGATCGGGCCCGCCTGGGTGCGGCCGAACTGCTCGCCCGAGCGCCAGGCGTTCACCGTGCGCTGCGGCTGCTCGAGCCGCAGAATCACCGCCTGCTTGGTTTCGGGGACGATCGCCACCGTGCTCATCACCACGATGAGCGCGATGATGATCGAGACGGCGATGCCGATGGGGCTGCGCAGCCAGGTCATTTCTGGTCTCCCGACTGGGTCTTGCCGGCGTCGGGGCGGACCCCGGGCAGCGGCAGATAGGGGGTGACGCCGGGCGCCTCGACGATCGTCTTGTTGGTCTTGGAGAGCACCTGTTCCATGGTCTCGTAATAGAGACGGCGGCGGGTGACTTCGGGCGCGGTCTTGTACTGCTCGTAGATCTTGTCGAACTCGGCAGCTTCACCCTGGGCGATCGCGATCACCTGCTGGGCATAGCCATTGGCGTTGTTGCGCGCCGACTGGGCGCCCTGCTGCGCGGCCTGCACCGCCTTGAAGGCGTCGTCGGCCTGCTCCGGCGCGGTGGCCTTGGTGAGGGCGACGCTCTGGATGCGGATGCCCGAGTGATATTCGTCGAGAATCTTCTGCATCGCGGCCTGAACTTCCGCCGAAATGCGGCCCTGGCCCTCACCGATCGCCTCGTTGAGCGTGGTGGTGGCGATCACGGCGCGCATCGCGCTCTCGGCAGTGTCCTTCACCGTCTCCTTCGGATCCTTGATCTGGAAGGAATAATCGGCGGCATCGGTGATGTACCAGTTCACCGAATAGGCGAGATCGACGATGTTCTGATCGCCGGTGAGCATCAGGTTGACGCCGTTCTCGGGGAATTTCTCGGTGCGGACCGAGCCGACATCGACGGTCTCGACGGCCTGAAGCGGGAAGGGCAGCGTGAGCTTCACGCCGGGCTCGAGCACGCCCGAATAGCGGCCGAGCGTGGTGACCACGCCGCGCTCGCGCGGGCCGATGGTGTGGAAGCTGGTGAAGATCACCCAGACGAGCAGCAGGCCGGCCACGACCAGCGACCAGAGCTTGGCCCCGCCGGGAGGCACGAGGCTGCTACCGCCGCCACCACCGCCGCCGATGCGGCGCAGGATGTCCTCGAACGGGCCATTGCCGCCGCCACCGCCGCCGGGGCGGGGGCGCCGTCCCTCGGGCGGGAAGGACCAGGGATTGCGGGGACCGCCGCCGGAGCCGCCGCCCGATCCGCCTTTGCCATCGCCGGAGCCGCCGCCGTTGCCACTGCTGCCGCCGCCCGCGCCCCAGGGGCTCTTCGGAGCCTCGTTCTGCCAGATACCGGCCTTGTTCAGCCAGTTTATGAGGTTTGCCATGCGACCTTTATAAGCAGGCCTACGCGGATTTACAGTGGCGCGCGGCGATTGTGCGCCTATCTGCCACGCGATGACCGACAATGAAGCCCTTGGCGCCGCCCTTGCCCCCATCGCCGCCGGCCGTGCCACCGGCCGTATCGAAGGCGCGCGCGCCAGCATCGTCCTCGACGTGACCGGGCTCGCCGAGGCGACCCGCGAAGAGCTGGAAGCCGATATCCGCCGCGTCGCCAGCGCGCTCCCCGGGGTGGAGGAAGTGCGGGTTCTCATGACCAGCGAGCGCCGTACGAGGCGCCTGATCGCGGTGGCGAGCGGCAAGGGCGGCGTGGGCAAGTCCACCGTCGCGGCGAACCTCGCGATCGCGCTCCAGCGCCGCGGCCGCAAGGTCGGGCTGGTCGATGCCGACATCTACGGCCCGTCGCAGCCGCGCCTGCTCGGCGTCGAAGGGGTGAAGCCGCAGGCGCGTGATAAAGTGTTGCTGCCGGTCAAAACCCGGTTCGACGTGCCGATGCTGTCGATGGGCGGGCTGGTTGCGGAAGGCCAGGCGATCGCCTGGCGCGGCCCGATGGCGGGCGGTGCCCTCGGCCAGCTGGTCGATGCCGATTGGGGCGAGACCGAGCTGCTCGTGCTCGATCTGCCGCCGGGCACCGGCGACGTGCAGCTCACCATGATCCAGAAGCACAAGCCGGCGGGCGCGGTGATCGTCTCGACGCCGCAGGACCTGGCGCTGATCGACGCGACCCGCGCGATCGACCTGTTCAACAAGGCGGGCATCCCCGTGATCGGCCTGATCGAGAACATGTCGGGCTATGCCTGCCCGCATTGCGGCGAAGTCTCCGATCCGTTCGGCGCGGGCGGCGCCGAGGCGGCGGCGGCGAAGCTCGGCATTCCCTTCCTCGGCCGCGTGCCGCTCGAAATGGCGATTCGCGCCGCTTCCGATGCCGGCGAGCCGCCGGCGGCGGGGAACGGTCCGCAGGCCGAGTTGTTTGCCGGACTGGCAGGGCAGGTGGACGACTGGCTGAAAGGATAGACGATGCCGCTGACGCGCGACGAGGACATCAAGGCACTGCTTGAAGGCGTGCGCACCATCGCACTGGTCGGCGCGTCGGACCGGCCCGACCGGCCGAGCTACGGCGTGATGGCCTTCCTCCAGCGGCATGGCTACCGGGTGATCCCGGTCAACCCGCAGATCACCGGCGAGCATATCCATGGCGAGTTCGTCTTCCGCGAGCTCTCGCAGATCGGCGAACCGATCGACCTGGTCGATATCTTCCGTCGGCCGATGGCCGCCGGCGAGGCCGTGGACGAAGCGATCGCCGCGGGCGCCAAGGCAGTGTGGATGCAGCTCGGCGTGATCAACGAGGAAGCCGCTGCGCGCGCCGAGGCGGCGGGGCTCAAGGTCGTGATGGACCGCTGCCCGGCGATCGAGATTCCGCGGCTGGGCGTGGCGGCGGTGGCTTAAACCTTCCGGTAGTCCGGAATGCTCCCGCTCTCGCGCCAATAGCGCTCGAGCCCGATCTCCCCGACCAGCTTCGCGAAGCGTGGATCGGTGCGCATCGCCGCGGTGGAGGGCAGGAACAGCAGCCGGGTGCGGCGCTGATATTGCCGGGTGTAGATGCGCTGGTTGGTCTCGAAGCGATTGTCGCCGGTCTGGAAGCCGCGTCCGAAATAATAGGCGTCGGCGATGCGGAAGGCCGTGTCGACATCGCCCAGCGCCGCGGCGAACTGGATGCTGTTCTCGGCATAGCCGGCGCCGCGATGCGCCCAGTCGAGCGCGGTGGCGACCGCCGCCTTCACCTGCGCCGGCGCGCGCGACTGCATCGCCAGTGCGATCTGCTCGATCATCGCGAAATTGGCGTCGCTGAAGCCGATCGGGCGCTGCTCGACGCTGCGCGACATCGCCACCGCCTCATTGGCGCGGCCGGTGTACATCAGCAGGTAGAAGCGCGTGAACCACACCGCGAACTGGAGCGGGAACAGCGCGATCGCCTCGCTCGATGCCTTGTCCGCCTCGTCGAGCCGGCCGGCGGCCCACAGCACCACCACCCGGGTATAGGCCAGGCCGGGATCGGGCTGCACGTCCTTGCCGAGCCGGTCGTACAGCGAAGCCGCCTCGCGGCAGCGCCCGACGCTGCCGAACACGCCGGAGAGCCAGGCCCAGGCGGTGTCGTTGCGCGGATCGGAGCGCAGCACGTCGCGGGCGAGCAGTTCGTCGCGGCGCCAGTTGCCCATGTGCCGCCGGTCGATCATCGCCATGGCGAAGCGGGCATAGGGATTGCCGGGATCGAGCTTGAAGGCGCGATTGGCGGCGTCCTGCGCGCGGGTCCGCATCGGCGCCTCGGCCTCGCGCGCCATCGATCCCGATGCGCCGGCATAGCTCATCGCGAGCAGGCCCCAGCCATCGGCATAGTCGGGGCGCATCTGCGTCACCTTGCGCAGCAGCCCCATTGCCTGGTTGCCGCCGTCCATATTGCCCTGGCGGCTGGCCATCCGCGCCTGTTCGAGCAGCGGGGCGATGTCGGCGGGCGGCTTGCTCGGCGCCGAAAAATGGCGCCAGGCGAACAGGCCGCCGCTTGCCGCCAGCGCCAGCCCGGCGCCGGCGAACATCGCGCGGCGATCGAGCTTGAGGCGGTGCAGCTCGGCGCGGGTAGTCTCCAGCGCCTCGTCGCGCGGGATGCCCTGCGTCGCGGCATCCTGCTCGCCTTCGCGCAGCAGCCGGTAGCCGACCTTGGTGATCGTCTCGATGCGGAAGCTGCCCCGGCCGATCCCCTCGGCGGCGCGGCGCAGGCGCGAGACGACGCGGTTGATCGCGTCCTCGCCCACCACCCGGCCTTCCCAGCAGCTGCGGGTCAGGTCGTCACGGCTGACGATCGCACCGTCGGTCCGGGCGAGCGCGACCAGCACCTGCATCACCCGCGGCTCGAGCACTTCCTCCACGCCGTCCTCGCGGACGAGCTGGCGCAGCGCCGGGCGCACTTCGAGCGTGCCCAGCCGGAATGGCGCCTGATGCGCAAGGTCGATGCGTCCCTCCACTCGGATTCCATCCTGCCTGGCGATGCGAAAATCCAGCCTATCGGGGAATCATCGGCATTTCATCAGGTCTTCATCGGCTCCTCATCCTCTCCATCACCCGGCGCCCGGGCGATCAGGGGGCATCCCGGCACGGTGCCGGAGCTTCCCGGAAAGGAGCCACAACATGACCAAGTTCATCGCCGCTTTCGCCGCCGTCACCCTGATCGCCACGCCGGCCCTGGCCGGGGAGCGCAGCGTCACCGTCAGCCATGCCGGGCTCGACCTGAACAGCGAGGCAGGCCGCGCCGAGCTCAACCACCGGCTCGCCGTCGCGACCGAACAGGTGTGCGGATCCTATGCCGGCGCGACCGCCAGCGAAGTGCGCGACATCGGGCTGTGCCGCAACGAGGCCGGCCGCCAGATCGCCGCGCAGCTTGGCAAGCGCTGGGGCAGCACCGCGGTCGCCCGCCGCTGATCTCCCTCACGGCCGGGCGCGACGCGCATTGCGTGCCCGGCCGCTTTTTCTAGCGCAGGTAAGTCAGCGCCTCGATCAGCCGCGTCACGTCGCGTCCGTCCTGATAGAGGCCCAGCCCGATCCGCAGCACGTCACCGCGGACATCGGTGATCACGTCCTCCGCCTCCAGCTCGGCCTTCCAGCGCTGGGCGTTGGGCGACTTGAGCGCGAGGAAGCGTGCGGGGCTGCCCGGGTTGAGCAGCTCGGCCTCGATCGGCAGTTCGGCGAGCAGCTGCGCGCGCAGGCCATCGACATGCGCCGCGATCGCCGCGGTAGTTAGCGCCTCCTGGCGGAGCATGTCGCGCACCGCGACGAAGCGGTAGATGCCCGAAGGATCGAAGGTCGCGCCGAGGAAACGGCGCGCATCGGGCGCATAGCCGATGCTGCCCGGCGGCAGCGCGAGGTCCTCGAACTCGGCATACCAGCCGGTGATCTCCGGCCGTGCGCCGAAGCCGGCCGGGGCGTGGAGGAAGGCGCAGCCTTCGCCGGCCATCGCATATTTGTAGCCGCCGGCGAGGTAGAAGACCTTGTCCGCCACCGCCGACAGATCGACTTCCATCGCCATGAAGGCGTGATAGCCGTCGATCACTACCCAGGGGCCATCAGGCCGAGCGAGCGCGGCGAGTTCCTCGATACCGTCGAAGACATGGCCGGTGCCGAACTGGACCTGGCTGACGAAGATCAGGTCATGCTCGCCCGCCTTCGCCCGCGCCACGATCTCCTCAAGCGGCACGCGCTCGACGGTAGCGCTGCCCGCTTCCTCCCAGCGCTCCGACTGGCGGCGGAAGCTGTGGAACTCGCCGGTGCTGGCGAGGATGCGCAGGGGGGCGGTACGCGCCGAGGCGAGGCGGATCAGCAGCTCGTGCGTGTTCGGCGCGAACACCACCGTGTTGGGGTCGGGCAGCTTGAGCTCGGCGGCGACATGGCCCTGCGCGGCGGGCCAGATCTCGCCCATCACCCGCTCCCATTTGCGGTCGGCGAGGCGGACCCCGTCCTCCCACGCGGCGAGTTGGCCGAGATACGAAGCATCGGGCCAGAGATGGTGGCTGTGCGCCGCGAAGTGCAGCCGCTCGGGCGCGGCGGCCAGCGCGCGCTGGAACAGATGCTTGTAGCTGGTCACAGCTGGGTACGCAGCGACCAGAGTTCGGGGAAGGCGCGCTTGGAGAGCGTCGATTCGAGATAGGGCACGCCCGGCGTGCCGCCGGTGCCGGGCTTCATCCCGATCACCCGGCTGACGGTGATGACATGCTTGTGCCGCCAGGTGGCGAGCGCATCGTCGATATCGACCAGCTTCTCGGCGAGCTGGTACAGCTCCCACCAGCGCGCGGTGTCGCGATAGACTTCGGCCCAGGCATCCTCGACCGCCTTGCTCGGCACGTACGGCTTGCTCCAGTCGCGCTCCAGCGCTTCGGCCGGCACATCGAAGCCGGCGCGGGCGAGCGCGGCATTGGCTTCGTCCCACAGGCTGGGCAGGGTGGCGACTTCGGTGGTCAGCGGCCCCGGCACACCGCCGCCGCGCAGGCCGAGCATCGTCTCGACGGCGCGAAACTGGTCCGACTGGAAGCCCGAGCTGGAGCCGAGCACTTCGCGGAAGCGGGTATAGTCGCTCGGCGTCATCGTCGCGAGCACGTCCCAGCTCAGCGTCATCACCGCCTGGATGCGGCTGACCCGGGCGAGCGACTTGTACGCCTCCACCGGCTTGTCGGCGCGGACCAGCTCGAGCGCGGTCCGCAGCTCGGCGATCATCTGCTTGAGCCACAGTTCCTTGGTCTGGTGGATGATGATGAACAGCAGTTCGTCATGCCGGTCCGACAACGGATGCTGGGCAGCGAGCAGCTGGTCGAGCGCGAGATAGCGGCCATAGGTCATGCTTTCGGTCATGACTCTTCCCTACGCTATCCCGTCGCCCGGATGAAAGCCGTAACGCCGGATACTATTCGCGCACGCTTGTCACCCTCACCCTTCCGCGGCTTCGCCGCTCCCTCCCTCTCCCGATGGGAGAGGGAAGGGGCCCGCCGCCGTCAGGCGGTGGGAAGGGTGAGGGTGTCGTAGCTTCAGTCGCGCAGCAGCTCGTTGATGCCCGTCTTCGAGCGGGTCTGCGCGTCCACCGTCTTGACGATCACCGCGCAATAGAGGCCCGGCTTGCCCGCCTCGCCGGGGATCGTGCCGGGCACGACCACCGAATAGGGCGGGACATGGCCGCGATGCACTTCGCCGGTGGCGCGGTCGATGATCTTGGTCGAGGCGCCGAGATAGACGCCCATCGACAGCACCGCGCCTTCGCCGACGCGCACGCCCTCGGCGACTTCGGCGCGCGCGCCGATGAACGCGCCGTCACCGATGATCACCGGATCGGCCTGGAGCGGCTCGAGCACGCCGCCGATGCCGACGCCGCCCGACAGGTGGACGTTCTTGCCGATCTGCGCGCAGCTGCCGACGGTCGCCCAGCCATCGACCATCGAGCCCTCGCCGACATAGGCGCCGATATTGACGAAGCTCGGCATCAGCACCGCGCCCCTGGCGATGTGCGCGCCGTGGCGGACGATCGAGCCGGGCACGGCGCGGAAGCCGGCCTGGCGGAACGCGTCCTCACCCCAGTTCGCGAACTTCGACGGCACCTTGTCGAACCAGTTGGCGCCGCCCGGACCCTGCATCACGACATTGTCGTTGAGGCGGAACGAGAGGAGGACGGCCTTTTTGAGCCACTGGTTGACCTGCCAGCCGCCCTCGATGGGCTCGGCGACGCGCGCCTCGCCGCGATCGAGCAGGTTGAGCGCCTCGGCCACGGCCTCGCGGACCGCGCCCTCGGTGCCGAAGCCCAGGTTGGCGCGGTCTTCCCAGGCGGCGTCGATCGTCGTCTGCAGGTCGGTCATTCGGAAGTCTCCAGGATGCTGTGGAGCCAGGCTCCGAGGTCGGTGACGGTATAGTCGATGAAGCTGCGGTCCATGTCGGGCGTCTGCTCCGAGCCGTTGTCGATCCAGACCGTGGTCATGCCGATCGCGTTGGCCGGCTTCAGGTTGCGCGCCATGTCCTCGACGAACAGGCTGTGGTTCGGGTCGAGGTCATAGGCTTCGCACAGCCCCT
>Ga0164294_10000420_pt1 | contig 40449 bp, 33 predicted proteins | sample GEODES005metaG_FD_111479 | JGI IMG/M metagenome (GOLD analysis project Ga0164294, IMG submission 111479) | Oligotrophic lake water microbial communities from Sparkling Lake, Wisconsin, USA - GEODES005 metaG | ecosystem: Environmental > Aquatic > Freshwater > Lake | place: USA: Sparkling Lake... | reverse complement strand
GCTCGCCCAGGTCGTCTTGGTCACGAACGGATTGGCGCTGACGAACTTGCCGTTGGTGCGGTCGAGCACGAAGAAATAGCCGTTACGATTGGCCTGCGCGCCGAGCTTCATCATCTTGCCGCCGACCTTGGCGTCGAAGGGGATGAATTCGTTGACGCCGTCGAAGTCCCAGCCGTCGTGCGGGGTGTATTGATAGTGCCACTTGATCTCGCCGCTATCGGGATCGATCGCGAGGGTGGACGAGGTGTAGAGGTTGTCGCCGGGGCGTAGGTGGCTGTTCCACGGCGCCGGGTTGCCCGTGCCGAAGTAGATCAGGTTGGTGTCCGGATCGTAGGTACCGCCCAGCCAGGGGGCGCCGCCGCCGGTCTTGTACTGATCGCCGGTCCAGGAGGCATTGGTCTTGCCGGTGACGGTCGAATCCTTGCCGTTCAGCTGGCCCATGTTGCCTTCGATGGTCGGACGCGACCAGACGAGCTCGCCGGTGTTGACGTCGCGCGCCTCCACCTTGCCGATGATGCCGAATTCGCCGCCGGAATTGCCGTAGATCACCTTGCCGTGGACGATCAGCGGCGCTGCCGTGTTCGAATAGCCGGCCTGATAATCCTGCAGCGTCTTGTTCCAGATCACCTTGCCGGTGTTGCGGTTGAGCGCGACCATGTGGGCGTCGAGCGTGGCGAAGATGATCTTGTCGCCGTAGATGGCGGCGCCGCGGTTGACGACGTCGCAGCAGGGCATGATGCCGTCGGGCAGGCGGGCGTCATATTCCCACTTTTCCTCGCCGGTCTTCGCGTCGAAGGCGAAGAGGCGGCTGTAGGAGCCGGTGACGTAGATCGTGCCGTCATAGACGATCGGCTGGCTCTCCTGGCCGCGCTGCTTCTCGCCGCCGAGCGAGGCGGAGAAGGCGGGCACCAGATGCGCGACGGTGTCGGCATTGACCTGCGTCAGAGGGCTGAAGCGCTGGCCGCGCGGCCCCATGCCGTAGGTCAGGATGGATTTCGTGTTGGTCGCCGAGTTGATCAGATCGGCGTCGGTCGGGCCGGCCGGAGCCTGTGCCATGACGGACGACGCGAGCATGCCTGCGATCGCCCCCAGCGCCGCAAGTGTCGGAATGCGCTTCATCGGTTCCTCTCCCTGTATCGTGCGCGCAGGTAGCGCCACGCTTTGAACGGCTCGATGCTAGGAGGACGGCTGGCCCTCACAATTGGACCTAAGTCTGAAGCCGTCTTCAGCTTTCGACGGTCGGCCGGTGAACGACTCCATAGCGCTCGAAAATCGCGGCGACCTTGCCGTTGGCGATCAGCTGGGCGATCGCCGATTCGAGCCTGTCGCCAAGGTCGCGGCTGTCGTCCTTTACGGCGACGCCGACGTTCCAGCCGGGCGACAGCATCATCGGCAGCGGCCCCTTGCGCTGCACCAGCCGCGCGCGCTCGGTCATCATGACATGCTCGACCTGGGCGCGGGTCGCGACGGCGGCGTCGGCCTTGCCGTCGGCGGTGGCGCGCAGCGCCGCCGGGCCGCTCGGGAAATGGTGGACGTCGGCGCGCAGCACGCCGCCGCTGACGCTCGACAGATAGAAATCGGGGATCGAATCGATCTCCGCGGCCAGCGCGCGACCCTTCAGGGCAGGCGGCAGCACTTCGCAGTCGGACTGGCGCTCGCGGTTGCACGCCATCGTGAAGCCTTCGCGATAATAAGCGCCGAGCAGCACCGCACGGTCGTTGGCGAGGGCCAGCTGGCGGTCGACGGGGATGTGCATCATCACGTCGGCGGGCGCCTGGCCGGTCAGCGATCCGCGCCACACCGCGTTGCGCAGGTCGGCCGCGACATCGTCGCCGGGAATCAGTTCGATGAAGCTGGCCTTCAGCGCCAGCGACGCCGCGAGCAGCTCGCCCAGTTCGACGTCGATGCCCTTCAGTTCATCGCCCTCGCGCCACGACCAGGGTTCGAAATCGCGATAGACCGCGATGGAGAGCGTGCCGCGCGCGATGACCTTGTCGAGGGGTGAAGCCATCGCGCGCGGCACTACGGACAAGAGCAACGCTCCGCCGATGGCCCTCAATGCGGTTCGCCGGTCGGGCACCGGCCGCATCAATCCTGGTGAACCTTGTCGAGCCATGAGCGGATCGCCCAGCCCGCCTTCTGGCCGAGGATCTCACCCTCGGGCGGCATGTAGACCTTGCCGTCGCGTGCCGAGCCGTGGTGGTAGCGGTTGATGAACCACTCGTCGCCGTCCTCGCCCTTGTCGAGGTAGCGCAGGTCGGGGGCGATGCCGCCCGAGATCGCCTCGAGCCCGTGGCAGCGCGCGCAATTCTGGCCATAGGCGCTCTCGCCGATCTTCTGCGCGGTCTCATAGACCTTCGGGTCGGCGCGATAGGGGTTCTTGGTCACCCAGGTATCGTTGTTGGGCGTGATGTCGGGGAGCGCGCTGGTGTCGACCGGCTGCGGGGTGACGTTGCCGTGCGCCATCAGCGAACCGGCGAGCAGCAAGGCAGAGGCCCCAAGCGCAAACGTACCGTAACGAGCCCTCATCACACTCTCCAAATATCCCGCGGTCGCCTGCCGCTCGCGATGGACAGTAGGAGGATGGGGATGCGCGCCCCATGAGACTTTCGGCCTAGACCCAAGAGCGACCGGAAGGCGTAAGAAGGTCTCATGAAGAGGATGCTTTTGACGCTGGCGGCCACGCTGCCGACCGTGCTTCCGGCCGAGACCATCTATGTCTCCAACGAGCGCGGCAATTCGATCACCGTCGTCGACGGGGCGACGCTGCAGCCGATCGCGACCTGGCCGATCGGCAAGAGACCGCGCGGCATCCTGCTCTCGCGCGACGGCAAGTCTCTCTACATCTGCGCCAGCGACGAGAATGCCGCGCAGGTGATCGATCGCGCCACAGGCAAGGTCATCGGCGAACTGCCCTCGGGCGAGGATCCCGAGCAATTCGCCTTGTCGCCCGGCGGCACCAGGCTCTACGCCGCGAACGAGCGCGACGGCGCCGTCACCGCCATCGACATCGTCGGCAAGTCCGTCGCCTTCCAGGTGCCGGTCGGCGTCGAGCCCGAAGGCATGGCCGCCTCGCCCGACGGCAAATATGTGCTTTCCACCAGCGAGACCGACAGCCAGGTCCACTGGATCGATCTGACGACCAAGCAGGATGCCGCGCAGACATTGGTCGGCCTGCGCCCGCGCCATGCCGAATTCACCGCGGACGGGCGCGAGGTCTGGGTCTCGGCCGAGATCGGCGGCACGGTCAGCGTGATCGACAACGCCACCAAGAAGGTCAGCGCGACCATCGCCTTCGCGCCGCCCGGCGTTCCGGCCGACCGCGTCATGCCCGTCGGCATCCGCTTCATGCCCGATGGCAAGACCGCGATCGTGGCCCTCGGCCGCGGCAATGCGATCGCCTTCGTCGACGTCGCGACGCGAAAGGTGACGGGCTATGTGCCGGTCGGCCAGCGCGTGTGGCATCTGGCGATCGAGCCCGACGGCAAGCGCGCCTTCACCGCCAACGGGCTCAGCAACGACATTTCGGTCGTCGACCTCACCGCGCGCAAGGTCGTCGCGACGATCCCCGTCGGCAAGGCCCCCTGGGGCGTGGTGATCGCGCCGTGAGCATTGCGAAGTCTTGAATTGTTCTCGATAAATCCTAAATGACGATGTGAGGCGTCGAGGCGCGCCGGCTGTTTTGACATCGTCGATCCCACCTCCACCGTCATCCCGACGAACGTCGGTATCCATTGTGTCGAGCTGTCCTGCGCCCTTTCACCCAAGTCGTAGTCGTGGATACCGACGTCCGTCGGGTTGACCGAAAATGGAAGGCATCGGAAAAAGCTTCCACAACCCTCAACTTCCTCAACTTAACGACACTCAATCCTCTGGAATCGCTCGTTTTCCTTGTAGGAAATGAACGCACGAGAATCGTGCCCTTAATCGCCGCTTCCTCCGACTTTCGGCCAAGGCCGAAGGTCCAATGATCCTTAGTTCAATTTCAGGAAGCCCCTTCTCGACCGCAGTTTCCTCCTGCGAACGGGCGCCAAGGCCCGGCGAATATAAGGGAGGACGTGATGAAGGCACGGAAGGCGCGGCTATTCGCCGCTGTCGCATCGATCTGCATGGTGGCGGGGGCATGCCCGGCCTGGGCCGATCCCACCGATGATCTTCTGATGAAGCTCAAGGAAAAGGGCATCCTGACCGACGCCGAAGTCCAGGAACTGAGCGCCCGCAAGGCGAGCGCCCCGGCACCGGCGGCGGCTCCGCAGGAAGCGGCGGCCAACGCGCTCGACGACAAGCATCTCGTCCGCATGATGGACAAGGGCGTCGGCATCCAGATCGGCGACGTGAACCTGGCCTTCTCGGGCTCGGTCAACGGCTTCTACGTCCACGACAGCGGCGACACGCCGACAGCGAACCACACTGTCGCGGGCGGCCTCGCCTCGATCGGGCCGAAGAGCTCGTCGGTGCGCAACGGCCTGCTGCCCGGCTTCCTCAAGGTCGACGTGACCTCGAAGCAGCTCGGCTGGGACGTCGGCGCGCACTTCGGCATGTACCCCGGCATCAACAGCGTTTCGGGCGTCGGCGGCGCCAACTCCGCGGGCACGCCGCAGGCTCTGGCGACGGCAGGCATCGATTTCCGCCAGACTTACCTGACCTTCGGCCGCGCCAACGTCGGCGAGTTCAAGATCGGCCGCGACATCGGCCTGTTCGGATCCGAGGCGATCCTGAACGACATCACGCTTCTGTCCGTCGGCCCGACGGGCGGCAATGCGGCGCCGTCGAACACCTCGCTCGGCCGCATCGGCCTCGGCTACATCTACACCGACTTCCAGCCGCAGATCACCTACACGACGCCGAAGTTCGGCGGCTTCCAGGGCTCGATCGGCGTGTTCCAGCCGCTGGTCACGATCGGCAACAGCGAGGTCAACAAGAACCCCGGCTTCCAGGCCAAGGTCACCTACGATTTCGCCTCGGGCGGCTTCACCGGCCACCTCTGGGCGAGCGGCATCACGCAGAAGCATGACGTCGTCGGCACGTTGCCGAGCTACACGGGCGGCGGCTTCGATGTCGGTGCCAAGCTGGGCTACGCGGGCTTCTCGGTCGTCGGCTATTATTATGACGGCAAGGGCCTCGGGACGACCGGCCTGTTCATCCTTTCGACCGACGGGCTCGGCCGGAAGCGTCACAGCAACGGCTGGTATGCGCAGGCCACCTACACGGCGGGCAAGTTCACGCTCGGCGGCAGCTACGGTCTCAGCCATCTGGAGCTGACCCCGGGCGAGGTGAATCCGACCCTGCTCGACAAGAACAGCGCCTGGGTGGCGCAGGGCCGCTATTCCCTGACGCCGTGGGTCACGCTGATCAGCGAATATGTTCACACCAAATCGACGGCCCATGGGCCGAACGAGGCGAACTCGAACATGCTCGCGACCGGCGCGATCCTGTTCTTCTAACGCGCTGTGGCCGGCTGCCCCCTCGCCCGAGGCAGCCGGCCGTTTTTCTGATTGTAAGGAGCCGTCCAGATGGCGGATGAGAGTGTCCCGGTTCCCGCCAACTGGGCAGGCCATGCGCTTTACGACGCGGCGCGATACCGGGCCGATCACGCCGCCTCGCTGGCCGATCCCGATGGTTTCTGGCGCGGGCAGGTCGATCGGCTGAACTGGCATCTCCCCCCGACCCGGATGGACGAGAGCAGCTTCGCCGAGGCCGATTTCGGCATCCGCTGGTTCGCCGACGGGCGGCTGAACGTCGCCGAGAATTGCATCGATCGCCATCTCTGGGAGCGCGCCGACCAGACCGCGATCATCTGGGAGCCGGACGATCCCGCCGAGGAGCCGCGTCGGCTGAGCTACGCCGATCTGTTCGCGGAGGTGAACCGCCTGGGCAATGCGCTGCGGGCGATGGGCGCGCACAAGGGCGCCCGTATCATCCTCTACATGCCGATGATCCCCGAAGCCGCGGTCGCGATGCTGGCCTGCGCGCGGATCGGCGCGATCCATTCGGTGGTGTTCGGCGGCTTCTCGCCCGAGGCGCTGGCGAGCCGCATCCAGGATTGCGACGCGAGCTTCGTCATCACCGCCGACGAAGGCCGCCGCGGCGGCAAGCGCGTGCCGCTCAAGGCCAATGTCGACGTGGCGCTGCGGGACTGTCCGGGCGTGAAGGCGGTGGTCGTCGTCCGCGCGACCGGCGGCGAGGTCGCGATGCAGCCGGGCCGCGACTGCTGGTATGACGAGACGCTGGCGCGCGTCTCTGCCGATTGCGCGGCCGAGGTGATGGACGCGGAAGACCCGCTGTTCATCCTCTACACCTCGGGCTCGACGGGGAAGCCGAAGGGCGTCGTCCATTCGTCGGGCGGCTATCTACTATGGGCCGCGATGACGCACGAGGCGTGCTTCGATTATCGCCCAGGCCAGGTCTTCTGGTGCGCCGCCGACGTCGGCTGGATCACCGGCCACACCTACATCGTCTACGGTGCGCTCGCGAACGGCGCGACGACTTTGATGTACGAAGGCGTGCCCAGCTGGCCGAGCCCGAGCCGGATGTGGGAGGTGGTCGATCGCCACAAGGTCGACATCCTCTTTACCGCGCCGACCGTGCTGCGCTCGCTGATGCGCGAGGGTGACGAGTTCGTCACGCGCACCGATCGCTCCTCGCTCAAGCTGCTGGGGTCGGTCGGCGAGCCGATCAATCCCGAGGCGTGGCGCTGGTTTCACGACATCGTCGGCGAGGGGCGCTGCCCGATCATCGACATGTGGTGGCAGACCGAAACCGGCGGCGGCATGATCGCGCCGCTGCCGGGCGCCACCGCCCTGAAGCCGGGCTCCGCGACCTTCCCGCTTTTCGGGGTCGAGCCGCGGCTGGTCGATGCCGAGGGCCGTGAACTCGAAGGCGCGACCGAGGGCAATCTCGTCATCGCCCGAAGCTGGCCGGGCCAGATGCGGACCGTGTGGAACGACCACGACCGCTTCTTCCAGACCTATTTCGCGACCTATCCGGGCACGTACTTCACCGGTGACGGCGCGCGGCGCGACGAGGACGGCTATTACTGGATCACCGGCCGCGTCGACGACGTCATCAACGTCTCCGGCCACCGCATGGGCACCGCCGAAGTCGAAAGCGCGCTGGTGCTGCACCATCAGGTGGCCGAGGCGGCGGTCGTCGGCTTCCCGCACGACATCAAGGGCCAGGGCATCTACGCCTACGTCACCCTCAACGTCGGCGAGGCGCCGAGCGACGCCTTGCGCAAGGATCTGGTGAAGTGGGTCCGCACCGAGATCGGCCCGATCGCCACGCCCGACGCCATCCAGTTCGCCCCCGGCCTGCCCAAGACCCGATCGGGCAAGATCATGCGCCGCATCCTGCGCAAGATCGCCGAGGGTGAAGTGGGCGCACTGGGCGACATATCGACGCTGGCCGATCCGGCAGTGGTCGATGATCTGATCGCCAATCGGGTCTGCTAACGGACCTTGTCGTCGATCCGGGGTAGCAACTCTGCCTCGAGCCTCGGGAAGAAGTGCGAGACGGAACGCTGCAGTTCGTAGCGCGCCGTCGTGATCCCTGCGAAGCGCTGGGGGATCGCCGTGTCGCCGGCCTCGACCATGTCGCTGCCGCTTTGCACGGCAGCACGGAGCATCCCGTCGAGCCAGGCCAGCCAGTCGCGGGTCTGGTCGATCGCGGCCGTCGGCGTGAGGTCGCGCGGGCCGTGGCCGGGGACGAGCGAGCGGTGCGGAACGGCCGCCAGCCTGTCGAGCGCGGCGCGCCATTTCGGCAGATCGGCGTGCGGCGTGCTCGGTGCGCGATCGTGGAAGACGAGGTCGCCGGCGATCAGCGTTCCGGTCCGCGTGTCGAGGATGGCGAGATCGGCGGCGCTGTGGCCGCTCAGCGTGAGCAACCGGAACGTGCGTCCGCCGATCGTCTCGCTGTCGCCGGGCAGGATCGTGCCAGGCATCCGCAGCTCGCTGCCGCGCATCCAATCGCCCAGCAGACGGTACATGCCGTCGCTGAAGCTGGTGCCTTCCTGCTCGATCGTCGCGGCGACGGCGGCGGTGGTCGCGAGCACCTTCGGATCGAAGGCGGCAGAGCCGAAGATGTGATCGGGGTGAAGGTGGGTGAGATAGACCCGGACGGCCGGCTTTCCGGTCAGCGTCTCGGCCATGAGCTTCAGCGCCTGGCCGTAGCGGAGCGAGGGGCCGCAATCGACCAGCACGGTCCCGGCGTCGGTCGCGGCGATGACGATATTGGCGATGGCCCCGCCGTTCGTCGCCGCGATCGGGCCATCGTCGCCGCGCACCAGCCAGAGCCCGTCGCCGATGGGTTGCGGCGTGATGCGATAGGTCAGCGGTGCCGCGAACAGCGGCAGCGCGGGCAAGGCGGCAAGGCCTGCGAGCAGGGTACGGCGGCTCGGCCTCATCGTGCGGCCCCCACGACGAGCGCGGCTCGGTAATCGAGGCCGTTGGTGTCCCGCGCCGCGATCGTCAGCCGTTCGCCCGCTTTGGCATCGACGAACAGCGAGAAGGCCGGGTCCTCGGAGACGGCGGCAGAGATTTCGAGGGTGGCGAGCGTCTCCTTCCGATCGTTCGCGACCGTCAGGGTTTCGAGGTGATAGGTCGGGATGTTGGCGACGAAGCCGGTGTCCATCGGATGGCGGAAGGCGAGGCGGAGACGGGCGCCTTCACCCTCGGCCACGCCGAGCCCGCGAATCTCGCCGAGATGCTCGGCCCAATCCCCACGCACCCGACTGACCGGGGCCGCCGAACAGCCGCCGCCCGCCGCGTCGATCCAGTTTCCCGAGACGATCCAGGTGCCGTCCGCAAGCTGCGCCGCGCCGCGCACCGGGGTCCGCTGATCGAGCTTGATCCGTGTCTCGACGAAGGCGCGGCCGGGCCGGGGCTGCATGTCGATGGCGAGCGGGATGGGGTTGAGGTCGGCGATCAGCGCCAGCCGCCGCACGTCGCCCAGCGCGCGGGCATCGACCGAGACGGGAAACATGTGCTGGTTCTCGGCGATGATCGGCATGGTGACCCGCAGGCGATCGTCGAAGCGGATGTCGCCTTCGCCGAGCAGGCTCGCCGACAGGTCCTGCCAATTGGGCGAGCCGAGGGGATCGCGCTGCGGCGTGCCCAGTGCCATCCTCTCTTCTCCTTTGGGCCAATATGGCTTTGGGGCGAGGTCGCTACCATCGGACCTTCGGAGGAGACGGACATGCTGATCGCGCTTGCCCTCGCGCTGGCCGGGGAGGTGCCCGAGCCGTTGTTCGATCCGCTGACCGGCTATCGCATCGCGCACTACCGCGCGCCCGTCGGCGAGGCTCCGCCGGGCGTGACGAAGATCGACGATGCGGAGGCGGCCGCGCTGGCCGACGGGCGCAAGGTGTTGCTGATCGACGTGACCCCGGCCGAGGACGGCCAGTGGGATGCGGACCGCCATAGCTGGCGATTGTCCCAACCCTATCGCACTATTTCCGGCGCGCACTGGTTCCCCGATGCCGGGCGCTGGCCGAATGCCCCCTCCGTCGAGCATTGGTTCGACGAAGGCCTCGACCGGCTGGCGCATGGGCGGCGCGGCAAGCTCATCCTCGTCTTCTGCCGCGCCGATTGCTGGATGAGCTGGAACGCCAGCTGGAAAGTGCTTCGCCGCGGCTACAAAAATGTGCGCTGGTATCCGAATGGCAGCGACGGATTTCGCGAGATGGGACGTTTAATGCGGACGGTGATGCCCGAGCGCTGATAGGGGCGGCATCATCCTTTGGGAGAATGTCCGGCTGTCGGTCGGGGCGCCTAGCTGGTCGGGATAAAGACGGGGAGAGGTATGAAGGGAGGGCGATCGATTCCGTGCGGCGTGCTGCTCGCCCTGGCGACGCCCGTCGCCGTCCGCGCGGCCGATCCGGCCCCGCCTTCGCTTCCGACGGCGGACAGCGCCAATCCCGGCTACGCGACCTTCGGCGACATCGTCGTCACCGCCCGCAAGCGAGAGGAAACGCTGCAGACGGTGCCGATCTCGATCAACACGTTCGGCGCGCGATCGATCGATCGGCTCGATATCCGCACGATCGAGGATCTGCGCTACGCATCGCCCTCGGTCTATGTCGCGCCATCCAACTTCCGGCAGGACACGATCAACGTCACGATCCGTGGCCAGCAGAATTTCCCCTCTACGGGGTTGCAGTTCGATACGTCGGCGGCCGTCTACGTCGATGGGGTCTATTATGCGCGGCCGGTGGGGCTGACGGGCAGCCTGTTCGACGTCGACAATGTCCAGGTGCTGAAAGGTCCGCAGGGGACTTTGGTCGGGCGCAACAGCACGGGCGGCGCGATCCTCTACGATACGAAGGCGCCGACGCCCGACTTCGGCGGATACCTCCGTGCTACCTTCGGAAGCTACGAGCGTCGCGATCTGCAGGGCGCGCTCAATCTGCCGCTGACCGAGACGCTCGCGCTGCGGGTCGCGGGTTCCTACGCGCGGCAGCGGGGCTATCTCGAAAACCTCTATCAGGATCCGGTGAGCGGCGCGCGCAACGACACGCCTTCGCTCGGCTATCGTCGTGCCGCCGGGGCGATATCGCTGAAGTGGCAGGCCGATCCGACCTTCAGCCTGTTGCTGCGCGCCAAGATCGAGGACGATAATTACACCGGAACGTCCTACCACACGCTCGGCACGTTCGTGGGCACGGTGAATGCGGCGGGCAATCGGCCGTCGATCTGCAACATTCCGGGTACCTGCACCGGCTTCACCGATCTGCTCGGCCACGCGATCACGCCTTACTACGTCAATTACCTGACCGGCACGGCCGTCAGCACGGCGCCGTCAGCCTATAATGCGCTGCTCAACTCGGTGGCGCGGGCGCAGGCGGCGAGCTTCTGGTCGACCGACCAGGCGATCTCGAACGTCGATACCGGGCGCTATTACACGCTGTCCGGCGTCGCGGAGAAAAGCCTTGGAAGCGTCGACGTGAAGCTGCTCGGCGCCTACCGCCAGTGGCACACGCAGGGCTCCTCGCAGAACCGCGGACTGCCGTACGTCACCAACGTCTTCCTCTATCAGACGCCGAACTATCGATCCTATCAGGGCGAGCTGACGCTGAACGGCAAGCTCGCCGCCGACCGGCTGAAATGGACCGCGGGGCTTTTCTACTTCCGCGAAACGAGCCCGAACGACGGCGATCAGCTCTACCTTTTCCTGCCGAGCGGCACGAGCCCGGCGGCGGCCTCGGGCCGGCAGATCACCTACACCGATCCGACGCGCAACGACGAAGCGAACACCAGCTACGCGGCCTATGCGCAGGCGACCTACGACCTGACCCGCACCACGCGGCTCACGGCCGGATTGCGCTACAGCATCGACAAGCGCTTCGCCCATCTGGAGACGCAGACGCTGCGCTTCCCCGCCACTGCCGCGACGACGGCGACGATCCCCAATGCGGTGTTTGATCCCGGCAGCTACACGCTGTTCGGTATCACCTACACCGGCATCAGCCGCGCCTGCGCACTGACCGATACGCACGGCGTGCTGCTGCCGCTGTCGGGCTGCGGCGCCGACGTCCACCGCACCTTCCGCAAGCCGACCTGGACGGTGGCGATCGACCACGATCTCTTCGCGCATACGCTGGTCTACGCGACCGCGCGCAGCGGCTATCGCTCGGGCGCGATCAACAGCGCGGCGATCAATCCGGCGGTGATCACCGCCGCACCCGAACGCGTGCAGGATTTCGAGGTCGGCGTAAAATCGGATTTCAGCGTCGCGCAGGTGCCGGTCCGCCTGAACATCGCGGCCTATTACAGCCGCTATCGCGATATCCAGATCCAGGCGACCCTGCCCAACGTCACGATCGCCAGCGGCCCCGCGGGTGCTGCCTGCACGCAGGACGTGTTCAACGCCGGCCAATGCACCGGCGTGACCAACGACAATGTGACGCTGAACGCCAAGCGCGCGCGCATCCGCGGCTTCGAATGGCAATTGGGGATGAAGCTCTTCCGCGGCTTCACGCTCGACGCTTCGGGCAGCACTCTCGACGCCGTCTACACCGATTACAGCTTCACGCCGCCTGCGGGCTATCTGCTGCCCACCGGCACGATCAACCTCTCCGGCACGCGCTTCCCGCTGCCGCGATGGCAGGCCAACGCCAATGCCATCTACGCGCTGCCGATCCACGATCTCGGCGGCGTGCATGTCGACCGGATCGAGCTCAGCTACCGCCTCTATTGGCAGAGCCGCTTCGAGGCCGACCTGCGCAGCTACAACATCGCGCAACAGACATCGCCCTACGCTTTGTCCAATATGCGCCTGAGCCTTTCCGGGATCGGCGGATCGAAGCTCGAACTCGCGGCCTTCGTGAACAATCTCTTCAACAAGAAGGCCTGCACGCCCGAGCCCCAGGGCGTCCTCAATTCCGCCCCCAACGCCACCTTCGGCGTCGCCGGCACCAGCGGCGTCCTGCAATGCGTGCCGCTTGCCCCACGGATGTACGGAGGCACGATCGGCTTCTCCTTCTAGGAGCGTCCAACAGCCTCCGGCTATCACCGTTATGGTGAGATAACGGATGCGGCCCAGCCTCGCGCCACTTTAGCACCGACGGGAGGCAGGTGCCGACAGTGCAGCAGTCGCTGCGGTGTATCGCCATCCGTGGAAGAGGGGTGCTTATGTCGCGGACCGTCGCACATCTGATAGGCCGGGAAGATGTTGCCGGGGACGGTGAGCCCTTCGAGATGGTTGGTCCTGCTAGCGGATGCGATAGCGATGCCCTGATCTTCGGTGGGCACCGGATCGATCGGACGGGTTTCTACTTGGCGCCGAGCACCCATCGCGTCGCCTCCACTGCGAGCCGGCTCTGGCGTGAGGACGTGTTCGATCCCGTCGCAGCCATTATGACGTTCGAGAGCGCGGCCGAAGCCGCCGCGCTCGCCAACGACAGCGATTTCGGTCTGGTCGCTTGTGTCTGGACCGGTAATTCGACCGTGCGGCGCGAACTCGACGCGCCGTTCGGTGGCTTCCATGCCTCGGGCATCGGGCGCGAGGGCGGCCGTCACTCCTGGGAGCATTTCACCGAGGCGAAGACCTTGATGCGCCGCTATGGCTGAACCCGACACGCCCTACAGCGCGGGCGAGATCTTCGTCCGCAGGCTGGCGGAGAATGGCGTCGACTATATCTTCGCAAACGCAGGCACCGATTTCGCGCCGATCATCGAGGGGCTGGCTCGGGCGGCCGGCGAAGGAATCTCCGTGCCCCAGGCGCTGCTCATCCCGCATGAGACCGCCGCAGTGGGGATGGCGCACGGCTTCTATCTCGCGACCGGACGGCCGCAGGCGGTGATGGTCCACACCAATGTCGGACTCGCGAACGCCGCGATGGGCGTGCTCAATGCGGCTTCGGATCAGGTGCCGATGCTGGTCTGCAGCGGCGTCACGGCGGTTCTCGATCAGGGGCGCACGGGCCACCGCACCTCGGGCGTCGCATGGGGCCAGAATATGCGCGATCAGGCCGGAATGCTGCGCGAGGCGGTCAAGTGGGATGCCGAACTCGCCTTTCCGGAGCAGGCGGCCGACCTCGTCGATCGCGGGCTCGCCATCGCGATGTCGCATCCGCGCGGACCGGTCTATCTCGGCCTGCCGCGCGAGACATTGTGCGGGGAGGCTCCGCTTCCGGCTCACCTCCCACGCAACGCGCCGACCCGCGTCGCGCCCGATCCCGCGGCACTGGCCGAGGCGGCGCGGTGGCTGGCGGACGCCGATCGGCCCCTGATCATCTGTTCGAAGGCGAGCGACGATCCGGAGGCGTTCGGGCGGCTGGCATCATTCGCCGAGCGCCACGCGATCCCCGTGATCGAGAATGCGCCCATCACGCTGGCGCTGTCGGGCCTCTCTCCGATGCACGCCGGTTTCGATGTCGGCGCCGATCTCGCGGAGGCGGATGTGGTGCTGGTTCTGGACACGATCGTGCCCTGGCTTCCGCATCGTCACGCCCTCGCCGGCGGCTCGAAGATCATCCAGAGCGGCCCCGATCCGTGGCACCAGCGCGTGCCGATCCGAAGCTTCGTGGCGGATCTTACGCTCGCCGGCGAGAGTGGCGACGTCGTCGCCGCGCTCGATGCGCTGATGCCCGCGCGGGACCGTCGGGAGAGGTTCGCGCACCTGTCCGCCCGCCACATGGCGCGGCGGGCGGCGGTGCTCGCTCCATCGTCGCGCCTGAACGCAGCGGCGATCAGCAAGGCAGTGGCGCGCGTGGCCGGTGAGACCGGCCGCGTCGTCAGCGAACTTGGCGCGCAGGTTTCGGACATGCGCTTCGCGCGCCACGGCCAATATTTCAAGGTGCCGCTGTCCGGGGGGCTCGGATGGGGCTTCCCTGCGGCCCTCGGCCTGCAATTGGCGGATCGCGATCGCCTCGTCATCGCGACGATGGGCGATGGCAGCTACATGTTCGCCAATCCGGTCGCCTGCCACCAGATCGCCGAGGCTTTGGCGTTGCCGGTGCTCACGATCGTGTTCAGCAATGCCCGATGGGAAGCGGTGCGGCGCACGACGCTCGAAATCTATCCCGAGGGTGAGGCCAGCCGGGCCAACGCGATGCCGCTGACATCGCTGGAGCCGTTGCCCGATTTCTGCCAGGTCGCCGCTGCCTCGCGCGCCTGGACGGCGCGTGTCGAGACGCTCGACGCATTGGAATCGACGCTGGCGGCCGCGGCGGACGTGGTGCGTGTCGAGCGGCGGCAGGCCTTCGTCGAAATCCGGATGTCAGACGGCGCGCAATAGCCTTACGAACATGCTCCTAGTAACCTTTAAGCGCCGTTAAATGCGTAACCCAATCTAGGAGGCCATCTCCTCCGGCGCCGTGACCCAGCCCAGCTCCGGCAGGGAAGCCGAGCGCCGGCCGCGCAGGTCGGTGCGGAAGGCGATGTAGCCGCGGCTCTCCATATAGCCGAGCAGGCGCTTCACGCGGCCGAGCGAGTGGGTGCCGTAAACCGTGGCGATCTCGGGATCGGCGGGGCAGGGCGCGCCGTCTCGGGCCGCCCGGGCGATCAGCATGAAAACGCCCAGCATGTCCTCCGGGATGCTTTCCGCGGCCTGCAGGGCCGGCGCCCATTCTTCGCCTTCGAGATGGCTGGGAAAAATGCCGGCGCGTCCGAAGGTCAGCGCTTTCGAGAAATGCTCGATGTCCATGGGCGGCTTCGCGACACCCTTGAACCGGCAGCGCATCTGGAAATCCTGGTAGAGCGAGGCGGCGGGGCGCATCGCGGCGTCGGCGTCGGCGACGATTTCCCTGAGCGCGGCTTCCGCCACTCCGGCTTCGTCGATCTGCCGTTGCTCGCTGGCCCCTGTGTCCTCTGCTTCCGGCTCGTCGGGGACTTCGTCGAAGCGCGCGAGAAGTTGTTCGACGGGCTCCTTCTTGCGCTCGGGGGGCGTCGGAGCGACGGGACGTTCGATCGCATCCAGCACCAAGGTACGCCGATCCTGATCGGTGAAGGTCGGCAACGGCGCGAGTTCCGGCGCCGCGCCCCGGCTGCCGGTCTCGACGGCGCTGATCCGGATCAGCTTGGGGCGGCGCGAGAGTGCAGGCCCCAACGCCAGGAACTGGCCCCGCTCGAGATCGCGGATCTGCTCGGCCTGGCGACGCTCCATGCCGAGCAGATCGGCGGCGCGGGCCATGTCGATATCGAGGAAGGTGCGCCCCATCAGGAAGTTGGAGGCCTCGGCGGCCACGTTCTTCGCGAGCTTCGCCAGCCGCTGCGTGGCGATGACGCCGGCGAGCCCGCGCTTGCGGCCCCGGCACATCAGGTTGGTCATCGCAGCGAGCGAGACCCGACGCGCCTCCTCGCCCACGTCACCGGCCGCCGCCGGCGCGAACAGCTGGGCCTCGTCGACGACGATCAGCGCCGGATACCATTGTTCGCGCGGTGCCTCGAACAGGCGGTTGAGGAAAGTGCCCGCGCACCGGAGCTGGGCATCGACCTCCAGCCCCTCGAGATTGAGGACGACCGAGATGCGATGCTCCCGGACCCGCGCGGCGATGCTCCCCGTCTCGGTCTCGGAATAGTCCGCCGCTTCGACGACAAGGTGGCCGTACCGCTCACCGAGCCCGGCGAAATCGCCCTCGGGATCGATGATCACCTGCTGGACCAGATTGGCGCTCTGTTCGAGCAGCCGGCGCAACAGATGCGACTTTCCCGACCCGGAATTGCCCTGAACCAGCAGGCGGCTGGCGAGCAATTCCTCCAGGTCTATGCATGCAGCGTCGCCGGCACTCGATCCGATATCGATGGGGGTTGTCATCAATGCCCCTGTGCCGGACCGAATCCGATGGGGGCAAGGGCCTTCGCGTGCTGCGCGCGGTGCTAGATCAACAAGGCGAAGCGCGCGCCGCCGAGTTCGCCCCGGTCGAACTCGATCGAGCCGCGATGCGCGGTGACGATGCGGCGGGCGAGGCTGAGGCCGACGCCCGTGCCGTTCGGCTTGGTGGTGAAGAAGGGCAGGAAGATGTCGCCGGCCTGATCCTCGGCGATGCCGGGGCCATTGTCCTCGACGATGATCCGGGTCTTGCCGCCCGCGGCGCGCTCGAAGGAGAGGCGGACCTGCGCGTCCGGGGCTTGGGCGGCGGCTTCGGCAGCGTTTTTCAGCAGGTTGATGACGACCTGGGCGAGCAGATCGGGATCGGCCTCGATGCGCAGGTCGTCGCGATCGAGCGTGGTTTCCAGCCGCGCCTGTTCGGCAGCGGGGGAGGCGTGGAAGAGCTTTTCCAGCTCGCGCGACCACGGGGCGGCATCGAAGGTGCGGATGTCGACTTCGGGCGGGCGGGCGAAGGCGCGGTAAGTTTCAACGAAGTGGAGGATGCCGCCTGTTCGGCGCGCAAGAGTCTCGACGGCCAGGCGCGCGTCGCGGATCGCGGGATCGCTGCCGTCGTCGGTCTCGGCGATCAGCGTGGCGGCGCTCTGGGCGAGGCTGACGACGGGGGTCAGCGAATTCATGATCTCATGGGTCAGCACACGGACGAGATTGGCCTGCGCGGCGAGCTCGACCTCGGACAATTCCTCGCTGATCGGCTGGATCGCGATCGAAACCACCCGCCGCCCGGCACGGTCGAGCACCGAGCGCGAGGCGACGGCGCGCTGCACGGCATCCTCGGCCCGTAGGACGATCAGCCGCCGCGTCGTGCTGCCGTCCTCGCCGAGCAGGCGGACGAGATCGGCGCCATAGCCGGCGAAATCGGCGATGCGGGTGCCCGGCAGGTGGCGGAAGAGCTTGCGCGCCGCCTTGTTGGAGAGCGTGACGCGCTCCTCCTCGTCGAGCAGCAGCAGGGCGGACGGCGCTTCCTCGACCAGCGCGGCCAGCATCCGGCTCTCGTCGCCGGCGGCCACGCGCTCCTCGCGCAACGCCCGAATCGCGCTTTCGAGGCTGTGCCCGAGCGTGTCGAAGCCGCTGCCGCTGGTCTTGGAGAAGGTCTGGGTGAAGTCGCGGTGGCGGACCGCCTCGACGAAGCGGGCGACCTCGCGGTTGGTGCGGTCGACATGGTGCCAGAGCGCGGCGCCGGCGGCGACCACCAGCAGCCCGGCGAGCAGCCGGGCGACGAGGAGATGGGCGGTCTCGATGCTCAGCGCGAATAGAGCCACGCCCGCGAACAGCGCCGCCAGCCGGACGATCAGCCCGAGCGCGAAGCTGCGCCTAAAGGCCATGCTTTTCCATCCGCCGGTAGAGCGATCCGCGCGTCAGCCCGAGTTCGGCTGCGGCGTTGGAGATGTTGTAGCCGTGCTTCTGCAGGGCGCGGACGATCATCTGCTTCTCGGCCTTTTCCAAATTCAGTTCCTGGGCAGCACTCTGCCCTACCGGGGGCGGTGCCGGCTCCTCGACGATCATCCGGCGCGGGGTGGCGGATCGCGAGAGTGGGAAATCCGACAGCGCATAGGCGTTGCCATCGGCGAGGATGACGGCGCGTTCGGCGGCCTGACGCAGCGCGCGGACGTTGCCGGGCCAGTCGTAGGCGATCAGTTCGGCCTGCACGTTGTGCGGGAGCGCCCGCGCCGGCTTGCCATATTTGCGCGCGTAGAGGCCGAGGAAATGCTCGAGCAGCAGCGGTACGTCTTCAGGCCGGTCGCGCAAGGGCGGCAGTTCGATCTCGACGGTGTTGAGGCGGAAGAGAAGGTCGGTGCGGAAGATCGTCGGGTCTTCGAGTTGCTCGCGCGACAGGTTGGTCGCCGAGACGACGCGGATGTCGATGGGGACCGGGCGATTGGCGCCGACCGGGGTGACCTGGCGCTGCTCGAGCGCGGTCAGCAACTTGGGCTGGAGATGGAGCGGCAGATTGCCGACCTCGTCGAGGAACAGCGTGCCGCCGTCCGCCGCCTGCATCCGCCCGACACGATCGGCGCGGGCATCGGTGAAGGACCCCTTGATGTGGCCAAACAGCTCGCTGTCGATCAGATGCTCGGCGATCGCGCCGAGATCGACCGACAGCATCAGCTTGTTGGCGCGGCGCGAGCGGCGGTGGATCTCGCGCGCTACCAGCTCCTTGCCGGTGCCGTTCTCGCCGGTGATGAGGACGTTGGCATCGGTCGGCGCGGCGCGGTCGATCAGTGAGAGGACGTGCGCCATCGCGCGGCTGGTGCCGAGCAGGGGCATTTCGCCGGCGGGCGTCGCAATCGCTTCGGCGCGCGCTTTCTCGACGCCGGTCTCCCGGCGCGAGGTGCGAAGCTGGGCGGCGGTGCGGACGGTGGCGAGCAGCCGTTCGTTGCTCCACGGCTTGGAGACGAAATCGGTCGCGCCCTGCTTCATCGCCTCGACAGCGATCTGGACGCCGCCGTGCGCGGTGATCAGGACGACGACGGCCTGCGGATCGGTCTCCAGGATGCGGCCGAGCCAGAGGAAGCCCTCGCGACCGTCGGTCGCGCCGCGCATGAAATTGGCGTCGAGCAGGATGACATCGGGCGATCGGGTGGCGACCAGCTCCAGCGCCTCCTTGGGCGAGGGCGTGGTGACGATTTCGGCGAACAGCTCGCGCAGCAGCAGCCGGGCGGCCAGCAGGATGTCGGCATCGTCATCGACGACCACGCAAAGATCGAACGCTGGTGTCGCTGGCACGCCTTTGGTCCCCTTGATCGGTTGCTACCCAGTGCCGCCCTGCCAATCAATAAGCGTGCCAGTTTGTCCGGATGTGGACGATGCGCTGTTCGGGACTGGACACTCCTGCAGGGTTCTCCGAACCTTTCTGCGAAAATAATATATACTTATCAATGATATGGGTCGTTTGGCACGGCCCATGCTCTTCCTTTTGCATCGGCATCCCGTCGATGAAGAAAGGAAGTCCCCCATGGTCCGCATCAACATCCTGGCGCTCGCGGGTGCCATCATCGCCTCCACCATCACCATCGCCGCGGTGACGCCCGCCGCAGCCGCCGACACGGCCACCGTCCGCGTCTCCTATGCCGATCTCGATCTCGCCTCGGCCGAAGGTCGCTCTGCGCTGGACGCTCGTATCGGTGCCGCCGCCAGCAAGGTCTGCGTAGCGACCAACGATCGCGATCTGAACGCGATCGGTGCCTGCCGCACGGCCAGCATCGCCGATGCCAAGAAGGTCGTCACCTACGCTTTCGCCTCGGGCGGTTCGCGCACCGTTGCGGTCCGCTGATCCGGCCCTGGCTGTCCGGACGTGGACACAGCAATGTCCATTTCCGGACAGTCCCGGCGTCGGCGCGTGCCTGTCGCCTCCTGTGCGGGTGCTGGCACGACAGATGCAAAGAGATTCGGCATGAGCGTCGTCTCGATGAAGCCCGAAGCGGATCCCGCGCCCGCGATCAGCGGTGGCGCGATGGATCGCGTGATCGAGCGCAAACGCCTGTCGGGCCGGACCAGGCTGATCCTTGCCGGCGTCGCTACCGTGCTGCTCCTCGTCACGGCCTGGTGGATCATTCCCCGCGGCACCAGCCAGACCGTCCCGAGTGACCGCCTCACCATTTCCGAAGTGCAGCGCGGCACGTTCGAGGATTTCCTGCCGCTCCGTGCCCGCGTCACGCCGCTGCTCACCGTTTATCTCGACGCGGTCGAGGGCGGGCGGGTCGACCGCGTGCTGGTCGAGGATGGCGCGACCGTCCAGAAGGGCCAACTGCTCGCGGTGCTGACCAACGCCGATCTCCAGCTCTCGACGCTCCGTTCCGAAACCGACGTCGCGCAGCAGCTCAACAACCTTCAGGTTACCGAACTCAACCTCGCGCGCACCCATCTTGAGAATGAGCGCAACGTCACCCAATCCGAAACCGATTTCTCGAAGGCGAAACGCCTTTACGAGATGCAGCAGCCGCTCTCGCAGCGCGGCTTCGTCGCGGGCAAGGTCTTCAACGACACGCGCGACGATTTCGCCTTCCAGCAGAAGCGGCTGCGTGAGGTGAAGGAGGCGCAGGCGAGCGACGAAAGGTTGCAGACCAGCCAGCTTGCCCAGCTCCGCGCCACCGCAGCCTCGCTGAAGGCCGCGCTCGCGATCGCTCGGGGCAACCTCGATCAGCTCAATCTGCGCGCGCCGGTCTCGGGCACGCTCAGCGCCTTTTCGATCCAGGTCGGTCAATCGGCCAGCCGGGGCGAACGGCTCGGCCAGATCGACAGCCCCGGCCGCAACAAGGTGATCGCCAGCGTCGACGAATTCTACCTCGGCCGCGTGCAGATCGGCCAGACTGCGGACATCGACTATGGCGGGCGCAGCTTCCGGCTGAAGGTCACCAAGATCTACCCGCAGGTGAAGAACGGCGAGTTCGAGGTCGACCTGCAATTCCTTGGGCCAGAGCCGCAGGGTATCCAGCGCGGCCAGACGCTGTCGGCGAAGCTCACGCTCGGCGATCCGGCGCCCGCCAAGCTCATCCCCAACGGCAGCTTCTACGGCGACACCGGCGGTGCCTGGGTGTTCGTGGTGGCGCCCGACGGCCGCAGCGCCGCCAAGCGCCAGGTTCGCCTCGGCCGCCGCAACGGCGATTTCATCGAAATCCTCGACGGGCTCGATGCCGGCGAGAAGGTCATCACCTCCCCCTATACCGGCCTGGTCGACAAGGATCGCCTCGCCATTTCGAAGAACTGAAAGGCTTGAACCCCATGATCACGCTGCGCGATCTGTCCCGTTCCTACCGCACCGACACCGTCGAGACGACCGCGCTCGACCGCGTCAGCCTCGATATCCTCGACGGCGAGTTCGTGGCGATCATGGGGCCTTCGGGCTGCGGCAAATCGACGCTGCTGAACATCTTGGGGTTGCTCGATAGCCCGACCTCCGGCTCCTATCGCTTCGGCGAGAAGGAGGTCGCCGGCCTTTCGGAAGCGGCGCTGGCCGACGTCCGCAAGCGCCACATCGGCTTCATCTTCCAGAGCTTCAACCTGGTCGACGAACTGACCGTGCGCGAGAATATCGAACTCGCCCTGCTTTATCACGGCATCCCCTCGGCCGAGCGTCGCAAGCGGGTCGAGGCGGTGATGGACAAGGTCGGCATCGCGCACCGCGCCGATCACCGGCCCAGCCAGCTTTCGGGCGGCCAGCAGCAGCGCGTCGCCGTCGCCCGCGCCGTCGTCGCCGAGCCCGACCTGATCCTGGCCGACGAGCCGACCGGCAACCTCGACACCGCGCATGGCGAGGAGGTGATGCGGATGCTCCAGACGCTGAACCGCGAGGGCACGACGGTGGTGATGGTCACCCACTCGCCCAGCCACGCCGACTACGCCAGCCGCGTGATCAACATGCTCGACGGGCAGGTGCTCACCGAACGCCGCCGCGCCGCCTGAAGGGGATAGGTCGATGCTCCGCAACTACCTCATCGTCGGCGTCCGCTCGCTGCTCAAGAACCGCGCTTACGCGGTGATCAACATCTTCGGCCTGGCGATCGGCATCGCCGCCTGCCTGCTGATCCTGCTCTACGTGCGCGATCAGGAGAGCTTCGATCGCTTCGTGCCCGATCATGAGCGCGTCTATCAGCTCCAGTCGCGCCTTACGGACACCGAAACCGGCCGCGACGATCCCACGCAGATGTCGCCTTTTCCTAGCGGAGCAGCGCTCGCCAAAGACTATGCGGCGGTCGAGACACAAGCCTGGTTTGGCAATTCGCAGCCGATCATCCTCGATCGCGGTCAGCCGATCCTCGATTCGATCAGCATCACCGCTCCCAATTTTTTCACGATCTTTCCGGTGACATTCGTGCATGGCGATGCTGCGACTGCACTCAAGGATCCGAACTCGGTCGCGATCAGCACGACATATGCGCATCGGTTTTTTGGCACCGAAGACGCGGTCGGCAAGACGATCACGACGATCGATCGCGGCGCAAAGCGAGATCTGCGAGTGAGTGCCATTTTCAAGCCGCTGCCCAAAAATACCCATCAAGCATTTGGTATCGTCCGCAGCTATTCGGACGCTGAGATCGACCCGCAGAATCGGAATTCGTGGGGTAACTACAATGGCTATACCTATGTGAAGCTTCGCAAGGGCGCTGACGTTGCAGCGATCAACGCGACACTCGATTCCTGGAAGGACCGCGAGGCGCCGAAAAACATGGTAGGCGGCGTGCTCGAAAGCGATGCGCACACTGCTCATTACACGCTGGTGCCGCTGGCAGATATCCATCTGGGCCAGGGCAAAGGGGGGCCGCACGGCAACGAAGGGGACCGCACGACCGTCTATACCTTCGCGGTGCTGGCGGTACTCATCCTCGTTATGGCGTGTGTCAATTTCACCAACCTGGCAACGGCGCGCGGATCTCAGCGCGCGCGCGAGGTTTCGCTCCGCAAGGTATTGGGAGCATCGCGCCGTCAGCTGGTTGTCCAGTTCCTGACCGAAAGCATCATCGTCGCATCACTAGCGACCCTGCTCGGTCTCGCCATTGTCGAGGTCGCGCTGCCCTTCCTGCGGTCTTACCTGGATGCCGAGCTCAACTATTCTTATTTCGGTCATGACGGCATCCTGCTGCCGGCAATCGGTTTGGTTCTGCTGGTCGGCATCGCCGGCGGCGCCTACCCCGCTTTCTTTTTGACGCGATTCCGTCCAGCGCAGGTGCTGAAGGCCAATCGTTCCGGCGCTGATCCTCATGGATCAGGCCGCCTTCGCAATGCGCTGGTGATCGGTCAGTTTGCCATTTCCATCGGTCTGATCATCTGCACGACGATCGTTTTCGCGCAGCTTCAGTATGCGCGCTCGGTCGATCCCGGTTTCAGCCGTGATGGCGTGTTGCAGATAGAAAATGCCTCGCGGACCGTTCTGCAGCCCATCATCGAGACGCTGACCTGCGAGATCGAGCGCGTGCCCGGTGTCGTCTCAACCGCGCGGACCTCGATCGGCATAAACACGTCGAACAGAACCAATCAGGACGTGTTGCTGCCCGGCCGAGCCAAGCCGCTGATCGTCGGAGCGTACAGCGTTGGCTTCGGCTATCCCGAAACGCTCAAGATGCGACTGATCGCGGGCCGAACTCTCGACCGTTCGCACGCTCTGGACGATGCGACCGTGCCGGAAAAACGCGACGATGCCGCGGAGCAGGCGCTCGTTCGTCGTGGGATGAATGTGGTGGTCAACGAGAGCGCAGCACGGCGGATGGGATTCACTGATCCGGCGAGTGCACTCGGCAAGCAGTTTCGTCTCAGCCTCGTCTCCTATGAGAACGGTACCGTGCCTGCGACGATCGTGGGTGTGGTCGGCGACACACGGTTACGCTCGACCCACGAACCGGCCGGCGACATGATTTTCTACCACGACGCCAACTATTCACCTTGGCTGGAGGTACGCATCCAATCGAACGATCCTGTCGGCGTGCGCAACAAGATCGAAGCTGTATGGAAACATATGACGTCGCAGCTGCCGTTCGATGCCGATTTTGCCGACGAGCGCGCCGCCCGCATGTACAAGACCGACGCCGCCGTCGGACAGATCTTCGCGGCCTTTGCGGTCCTGTCGGTGATCGTCGGCTGCCTCGGGCTCTATGGCCTGGCGTCCTTCACCGCGGAGCGCCGCACCAAGGAGATCGGCATCCGCAAGGTGCTGGGCGCCCGCACCCGCGACATCGTTCGCCTCCTCGTCTGGCAATTCTGCCAGCCGGTGATCATCGCCAACCTGATCGCCTGGCCGGTCGCCTGGTGGGTCATGCGCGGCTGGCTCGATCGCTTCGACCTGCGCATTGCGCTGATCCCGATCCCGTTCATGGCGGCCGGCGGACTGGCGCTGGTCATCGCGATCGGCACCATCGCCGGCCACGCGATGTCCGTAGCCCGGGCCAATCCCATCAAGGCGTTGCGTTACGAATGAGACCCATCGCCTGCCTATATGTCGAAGAGCTATCGATGTTCCCATTCGATATTGTTGCACCACATAGCAAATCGTGCGACCTGTGCCTCCAGAGAGATAAGAGGCGACGATGGAGAAGGACCCCCGCACGCTGACCGACCGCGCACCGATGTCCGCATTCCAGTGGGGCGTCGTCGCGATCATGGTCGGCCTCAACGCGCTCGACGGGTTCGATGTGCTGTCGATCAGTTTCGCCTCGCCCGGCATCTCAGCCGCCTGGCATGTCGATCGCGCGGCGCTGGGTTTCGTGCTTTCGATGGAATTGATCGGCATGTCGGCGGGGTCGTTCCTGCTCGGCGGGCTGGCCGATGTCGTCGGGCGGCGCAGCACCATCCTCGGCTGCCTGTGCGTGATGGCGCTGGGCATGTTCGGGGCATCGAGCGCGCACAGCATCGTCACGCTCTCGGCCTGGCGGATCCTGACCGGGATCGGCATCGGCGGCATGCTGGCGGCGACGAACGCCGCGGTTGCCGAAGCCTCCAATGCGCATCGGCGGCATCTCGCGGTGGTGCTGATGGCGGGCGGCTATCCCGTCGGCGCGATCGTCGGCGGATCGATCTCGGCGGTGCTGCTGAAGCAGTATGACTGGCCGGCGGTCTTCCAGTTCGGCGGGGTGGTGTCGCTGCTCTTCATTCCGCTCGTGCTGTGGCGTGCGCCGGAATCGATCGCCTTCCTGATCCAGCGCGGCGGCGATACCGCGCTCGCACGGGTCAATGCAGCGCTGGTGCGCATGGGGCATGCGACGATCGATGCCTTGCCGCCGCCGCCCGAAAAGGCGCCGGGCGTGCCGCTGGCCCGGCTGTTCGCGCCGGCATTGATCCGGCGCACGATCCTGCTGACCATCGCCTATCTCGCGCACATCATGACCTTCTATTTCATCCTGAAATGGATTCCGAAGATCGTGGTCGACATGGGGTTCGCGCCGTCGTCCGCGGCCGGCGTACTCGTCTGGGCCAATGTCGGCGGGGCGGCGGGATCGCTGCTGCTGGGCTTGCTGACCGCGCGGGTCTCCCTCACGCGGCTGGCGATCGGCGCGATGCTGGTCTCGGTGATCCTCGTCGTGCTGTTCGGCCGTGTCGGCGGGGGATTGTCCGATCTGGCGCTGATCGCCGGGCTCGCGGGCTTCTTCACCAACGCCGGCGTGGTCTCGCTCTATGCGCTGATGGCGCGCGAATTCCCGGTTGCGGTGCGGGCCAGCGCGACCGGTCTCGTCATCGGCGTGGGCCGCGGGGGATCAGCACTGGCGCCGGCGGTGGCGGGATTGCTGTTCGCGGCCGGCTACGGGCTGCCGACGGTTGCGATACTCATGGCGCTGGGTTCGCTGATCGCGGCGGGCGCGATCCTGCTGCTCGCGCGCGGAACGGCTGTTGAGCAAGCGCGCGCGACGCTTTAGCGAAGACGGCTCGGTTGATCGCATCGGATAGCATTTTGGCAACAGACGCTGACACGAACGGGGAGGGGCTCGGCCCGCTGGACAGCCTGCTTGGCTACCATCTGCGTCGGGCAGGATCGGTGTTTGGGGGTGCCTTCTCGCGCGCCGTCGCGGGGACGAGCCTGCGGCAGGTGCCGTTTGCGATCCTGTCGGTGGTTTCCGCCAATCCGGGCATCAAGCAGGGCGCCGCGGGGCGCACGCTCGGCATCCAGCGTGCCAATATGGTCGCGCTGATCAACGAGCTGGTCGATGCCGGCTATATCGACCGCCGTGCCGCGGAGGACGATCGGCGCGCCTTCTCGCTGACCGTGGCGGCCAAGGGGCAGGAGACGCTCGATCGCTTCACCAGGGAAATTCTGGAGCACGAGGCCGAACTGCTGGCCGATTTCTCGCTGCCCGAGCGCAAGACGCTGATGAAGCTGCTCCGCCGGATCGAAGCGCGCGAGCCGCCCGCGGCCGACTGACCCCTCGTCATTACTGCTTTTCCGGGCGTGCGTTGCAGACGCGCGAATAGTGGCTTGCGCTGTCCGAACCAACTAGATATGTCTCATAACAATAACCGGTAGGAGAGAGAGCTTGGCGACATCCTTTGAGTCCCGCACGTTCGAGCGCCTGAACCCCGTGACGGGTGCGGTCGCGACGACGGCGCCCGCGGCGAGCGTTTCGGATGCGAATGCGGCGGCGGATGCCGCGGCGGCGGCTTTCCCGGCCTGGTCGGCGATGGGCCCGAATGCCCGGCGCGCGGTGCTGATGGCGGCGGCCGATGCGCTGGCCGGCAAGGCCGATGCCTTCGTCGATGCGATGATGAGCGAGATCGGCGCGACCGAGGGCTGGGCACGTTTCAACCTGATGCTGGCGGTCGGCATGGTCCGCGAGGCCGCCGCGCTCACCACGCAGATCGGCGGCGAGGTCATCCCGTCCGACAAGCCCGGCTGCATCGCCATGGCGCTCCGCGAGCCGGTGGGCGTCATCCTCGGCATCGCGCCGTGGAATGCGCCGATCATCCTGGGCGTCCGCGCGATCGCTGTGCCGCTCGCCTGCGGCAATACGGTGGTGCTGAAGGCCTCCGAGCAATGCCCGCGCACGCACAGCCTGATCGTCGAGGCGTTCGCCGAGGCGGGTTTCCCGGCCGGCACGGTCAACATCGTCACCAACGCCCCCGCCGATGCCGGCGAGATCGTCGGTGCCCTGGTCGACCATCCCGAGGTGCGGCGGATCAACTTCACCGGATCGACCGGGGTCGGCAGGATCATCGCCAAGCGCGCGGCCGAGCATCTGAAGCCGGTACTGCTCGAACTCGGCGGCAAGGCGCCGCTGATCGTGCTGGAAGACGCCGATCTCGACGAGGCCGTGAAGGCTGCGGCGTTCGGTGCTTTCATGAATTCGGGCCAGATCTGCATGTCGACAGAGCGGATCATCGTCGTCGACGCGGTAGCCGATGCCTTTGCCGCTAAGTTCAAGGCCAAGGTCTCGTCGATGCCGGTCGGCGATCCGCGTGAGGGCAAGACGCCGCTCGGCGCGGTCGTCGATCAGAAGACGGTCGATCATGTGAAGGGCCTGATCGACGATGCCGTCGCCGGCGGCGCCGAACAACTCGTCGGTGGTGCCTCGAACGGTGTGCTGATGCCGGCGCATGTGATCGACAAGGTCACGCCGGCGATGAAGCTGTTCCGCGACGAGAGCTTCGGACCGGTCGTAGGCATCATCCGCGCCAAGGACGAGGCCGAGGCGATCGCACTGGCCAACGACACCGAATATGGCCTGTCCGCGGCCGTCTTTACCAAGGACACGGCCCGCGGCCTGCGCGTCGCCCGCCAGATCAAGTCGGGCATCTGCCACGTCAACGGCCCGACCGTGCACGACGAGGCGCAGATGCCGTTCGGCGGCACCAAGGCCTCCGGCTACGGCCGCTTCGGCGGCAAGGCCGGCATCGACAGCTTCACCGAGCTGCGCTGGATCACCATCGAGACCCAGCCCGGCCACTTCCCGATCTGATCCGGCCCACGAATTTGCCGCGCGAACGCGGCCACGACATCAACAGGAGTTTAGCTGTGACCGACCGTTCCGAAGCCGATACCGTCGCCTATGAGGTGGTCGATCGCGTCGCCTGGGTGAGCTTCAACCGCCCCGAGAAGCGCAATTGCATGAGCCCCAAGCTCAACCGGCGGATGATGGAGGTGCTCGACGAGCTGGAGCATGATCCGAACGTCGGCGTGCTGGTGCTGACCGGCGAGGGCACCGCCTGGACCGCCGGCATGGATCTGAAGGAATATTTCCGCGACACCGAGGCCGATGGCCTGCGTGGCACCCGCAAGGCCCAGCGCGAGAGCTATGGCTGGTGGGCGCGCCTGCGCTGGTATCAGAAGCCGACGATCGCGATGGTCAACGGCTGGTGCTTCGGCGGCGGCTACGGCCCGCTGTTCGCCTGCGACCTCGCCTTCGCGGCCGAGGATGCGCAGTTCGGCTTGTCCGAGATCAACTGGGGTATCCTGCCCGGCGGCGGCGCCGCCAAGGTCGCGGTCGAGCTGACCAGCTTCCGCCGCGCGATGTACCATTCGCTGATGGGCGAGAATATCGACGGCAAGACCGCGGTCGAATGGGGCTTCGTCAACGAAGCGCTGCCGCTCGACCAGCTGAAGGCGCGCGTCAGCGAGGTGGCAAACGTGCTCCTCAAGAAGAATCCGATCGCGCTGAAGGCCACTAAGGATGCGATCCGCCGCGTCCGTGAGATGACCTACGACAATGCGCAGGATTATCTGATCCGCGCGCAGGAAGCCGCCAACAGCTTCGACAACGAAGGCCGCAAGGAAGGCATCAAGCAGTTCATCGACGACAAGACCTACAAGCCCGGCCTCGGCGCCTACGACCTTTCCAAGCAGAAGGGCTGAACGCGGATCATGGCGGGCCCCCTGTCGCTGGATCGGCTGCTCAAGCCGCGCTCGGTCGTCATCGTCGGCGCGTCCGACAAGCCCGGTGCGCTCGGCGCGTCGGTATTGGGCAATCTCGATCGGCTGGGCTTCTCGGGCGAGATCCACCTGATCAACCCCAATCGCGACACGATCGGCGGCAGGCCCTGCCTGAAGTCGATCGACGATCTGCCCGTGGGCGTCGACGCAGCCGTCCTCGCCATCCCGCGCGCCGGGGTGCTCGATGCGGTGCGGGGTCTCGCGGCGCGGGGCGTGGGCGCGGTCGTGATCTTCTCGGCGGGGTTCGCCGAAGGGGGCGAGGAGGGCCTGGCCGAGCAGCGCGCAATCGCGCGGATCGCCGATGAAGCCGGGATGGTGATCGAGGGGCCGAATTGCCTGGGCCTGATCAACTTCGTCGACGGCGTGCCACTGACCTTCATCGAGACGGCGCCTGCGCCGCTCGGCGACAAGACGGGCATCGGCATCGTCTCGCAATCGGGCGCCATCGCGGCGGTCGTCGACACCGTCCTGCTCGCTCGCGACCTTGGCCTCTCCTATTCGATCTCGACCGGAAATGAGGCCGCGAGCGGCGTCGAGGACTATGTCGATTATCTGATCGACGATCCCGCGACCCGGGTGATCGGCATGGTCGTCGAACAGTTCCGCAAGCCGCAGCGCTTCCTCGACGCCGCGCGCCGCGCACGGGCGGCGGGCAAGCCGATCGTTTTGCTCCATCCCGGCACGTCGAGCGCGGCGCGCGAGTCCGCTGCGACCCATACCGGCGCGATGGCCGGCGATTATCAGGTGATGAAGGCGAAGGTCGAACGGGCAGGCGTGCTGCTGGTCGAGACGCTCGAAGAATTCGGCGATTGCCTGGAGATCATCACGCGGGCGAAGCCGGTCGGTGGCGGCGGCACGATCGTCGTCGGCGAATCCGGGGCCTACAAGGCGCTGACGCTCGATTTCGCCGAACGCGTCGGGCTGGTGCTGCCGGCCGTGAACGACGCCGATAGCCCGGCCCTGCGCGGCGCGCTGCCGTCGTTCGTGCCGGTCAGCAACCCGGCCGACATCACTGCGCAGGGGCTGGCCGAGCCCGCCATCTACGGGCGGATCGTCGCGGCCGCAGTCGAGGATTCGCGCTTCGACACCGTCATCATCGGCATCATCCAGACCGATCCGGTGACCTGCGGGATCAAATTCCCCGGCATCGTCGAGGCGCTGAAGACGCTTAAGCCCGCCAAGCCCGTGATCATCGCCGGCCTCGATGAGGGCGCGGACCTGCCCGCCGACTATGTCCGCGATCTGCGCGCGCTGGGCGTGCCCTATTTCCCGACGACCGAACGTGCCTATCGCGCCGTGGCCCGCCTCGCCGATCATGCGCGTCGCGGTGTCGAGGCGCACCAGCCGTCGCCGACGCCGCTTGCCGAGCGGCCCGCCGGCATGATCCCCGAACATCGCGCCAAGGCGCTTCTGGCTCCGCTCGGGATCCCCTTCCCGCAGGCCTGCCTCGCGACGACGCTCGACGAGGCGACGGCCGCGGCCGGGGCGCTCGGTTATCCGGTCGTGTTGAAGGCGCAGGCCGCCGATCTACCGCACAAGTCCGATGCCGGCGGCGTCGTGGTCGGTCTCGCCGATGCGGACGCGCTCGCGGCCGGCTGGGCGAAGCTGCAGCAGGCGATCGCCACCAACCGTCCCGACCTGACCCTCGCCGGCGTCCTCGTAGAGAAGATGGGCGCGCGCGGCACCGAATTGATCGTCGGCGCGCGCAACGATGCCGAATGGGGGCCGGTGATCCTCGTCGGCTTCGGCGGTGTCCAGGCCGAGATCCTCCACGACGCCCGGTTGCTCACCCCCGATCTGACGCGGGATGGCATCAAGGCCGAATTGCTCAAGCTCAAGATGGCGCCGCTGCTCACCGGCTTCCGTGGGAGCCCGCCGGCCGATCTCGATGCCGTCGTGGGCATCGTCGAGGCGCTCGGGCGGCTGCTCGTCGCCGAACCGACGATCCGTGAGGTCGATCTCAATCCGGTGGTCGTCTATCCGAACGGGGAGGGCGCGGTCGCGCTCGACGCCCTGATCCTGGCCGACTGAGCGTGCGTTCGGCAGACAGCGTGGCGTCGCTCGGCGCGATCGACATCCACGTCCACGCCGAACACAGTTGCCGCCAGCCGCTCGACCCGATCCAGGCCGAATTCGAGGAAGCGGCGAGCGCCTATTTCCGTGCCGGCGACAAGCGGCCCTCGATCCCCGAGACGATCGCTTATTATCGGGAGCGCAATATCGGCTTTGTGATGTTCACGGTCGATATGGAGGCGGGCACCGGCATCAAGCGCATCGCCAACGAGGAGATCGCCGAGGCGGCGGCCGAGAACAGCGACATCATGCTCGCCTTCGCCTCGATCGATCCGCACAAGGGCAAGTTGGGTGCGCTGGAAGCGCGGCGGCTGATCGAGGACCATGGCGTCCGCGGCTTCAAATTCCATCCCCCACTGCAGGATTTCGACCCCGGGGACCGCATGGCGTGGCCGCTCTACGAGGTGATCGATCACTATAAGCTGCCGGCGATCTTCCACACCGGCCATTCGGGACTTGGCACCGGCATGCCGGGCGGCGGCGGTATTCGGCTGAAATGGGGCCAGCCGATCCTGGTCGACGATGTCGCGGTCGATTTCCCGAACATGAAGATCGTCCTCGCCCATCCCAGCTGGCCGTGGACCGACGAGGCGTTGTCGATGGCGCTGCACAAGCCCAACGTCTTCATCGATCTGTCGGGCTGGTCGCCCAAATATTTCCCGCCGCAGATCGTGCGTTATGCGAACAGCCAGCTGGGCCACAAATTCCTGTTCGGATCGGACTTCCCGCTGATCACGCCCGATCGCTGGCTGAAGGATTTCGACGCCGCCGGCTTCAAGCCGGAGCTTCGCGAACCGATCGTCAAGGGCAATGCGGCGCGGCTGCTCGGCCTCGCCTGAGCGCCGCTAGTCGGCGAGTTCCTCGTCCGGGAGCAATTCGGTATCGATCTGCGCCTGTGCGCTCTTGGCGTAGCGTGGCCCTTTCAGCGCGTTGGGCGGAAGGAGCGTGTCGACCGCGTCGAGGACCGCCTGCGGGACGGAGAGCGACAGCGTTCCGACATCTTCCTCCAGATGGGCGATGCTGGTCGTCCCCGGCAGCGCGACGATATGCTCCCCGCGCGAAAGCAGCCAGGCGATGGCGAGTTGCGCGGGGGCAAGTCCTGCATCGGCCGCCAGTCGTTTGAAACGATCGACCAGTGCGAGGTTTTCGGACAGCAACGGCTCCATGAAGCGCGGCATCGTCCGGCGCAGATCTCCCTCGGGATAATCGTCCGAGCGGATCTTGCCGGCCAGCAGCCCGCGCGCCACCGGCGAAAACGCTACCAGGCTGACGCCGAGCTCGCGGCAGGCGTCCAGCACCGCCACTTCGACGTTGCGGACGACCGGCGAATATTCGCTCTGCATCGCCGCGATCGGATGGACGGCGGCCGCGCGGCGCAGTGTCTCTGCCGACATTTCGCTAAGGCCGATCGCGCCGATCTTGCCGGCCTCCTTCGCACGGACGAGCGCGCCAACCGAATCCTCGATCGGCACCTTCTTGTCGAGCCGGTGCATGTAATAGAGATCGATATGGTCGGTCTCCAGGCGCGTCAGCGCGTCGTCGACCATCGTCGCGATCGCGGCGGGCGATCCGTCGAGCACGCGCTCGCCATCGATCATGCCGAGCACGCATTTGCTGGCCAGTACGTAGTCGGCGCGGCGATGGCCTACGGCGTTGGCCACCAGCCGCTCGTTCTTGCCGGCGCCGTAGAGCGCTGCGGTGTCGAGCATCGTCACGCCCAGATCCAGCGCGCGATTGAGCAGCCGGATCGCGTCCTCTTCGGACGGGAAATCGCTGTAGGCATGGTTGAAGTTCATGCAGCCGAGGCTGACCGCGGAAACCTCGTAGGGGCCGATCTTGCGCGTGGGGAGACTCATGGGCGCAGCCTTTAGCTCAAAGCGGCAGGCCGACATAATTCTCCGCGATAGCCGTCTGCATCGCCTGCGACGAGGCGACATAATCGAGTTCGGCGATCTGCATGCGATGTTCGAACGGGCCGTCCTCGGGGAAGCGATGCATCAGCTTGGTCAGGAACCAGCTGAACCGCTCGGCCTTCCAGATCCGCGAAAGCGCGCGCGCCTCGTAGCCTACGAGAGCGCTTTCATTTCCGTCGCGGAAAAAGCCGATCAGGGCGTCCGAAAGATAGATGACGTCGGAGGAGGCGAGGTTCAGCCCCTTGGCCCCGGTCGGCGGCACGATGTGGGCAGCGTCACCAGCCAGGAACAGGCGGCCGTGGCGCATCGTCTCGAACACGTAGGAGCGTAAGGGAGCGATCGACATTTCGAGTGCCGGCCCGCGCGTCACGCCGCGCTCGGAGATCGGATCGAAGCGCAGCGCCAGCTCGTCCCACAGCCGCTCCTCGGGCCAGTCCTCGAGCCTCTCGGTCAGCGGCACCTGGATGTAATAGCGGCTGCGCGTCGCCGACCGCATCGAGGCGAGCGCGAAGCCGCGCGGGCCGTTCGAATAGATGAGCTCAGGGTGGCAGGGCGGCACGTCGGCGAGGATGCCGAGCCAGCCGAACGGATAGACCCGCTCGAACTCACGCACCGCACCCGAGGGTATCGCCTTGCGCGAGGGACCATGGAAGCCGTCGCATCCGGCGATGAACTGTGCGTCGATCCGCTGGACGGCCCCGTCTTTGGTGTAGGTCAGGTAGGGCGCATCGCCCTCCAGATCGTGCAGCGCGACGTCACCGGCCTCGTAGATGATCTCCAGCCCGCGCTCGGGGGCGGCTTCCATCAGGTCGCGGGTCAGTTCGGTCTGGCCATAGACGGTAACGTGGCGGCCGGTGAGCGCGGTGATGTCGATGCGGATCAGCCGCTCGCCATCGGCCAGGTTGAAGCCCGCCTCGATCAGCCCCTCCGCGTTCATCCGGGCGTCGATGCCGAGCTTGTGCATCAGGTCCGTCGTGCAGGTCTCCAGCACGCCGGCGCGGATGCGGCCGAGCACATAGTCCGCCGAGGCGCGCTCGACGATCACGCAATCGACGCCGGCGGCCCGCAGCAGGTGGCCGAGCAGCAGCCCGGCCGGCCCCGCGCCGACGATGGCGACCTGCCGCGTCATGCTCCGAGCTGCTTCTCGAGCGCGCCGAGGACGCGGTAGCAGGGCATGACCTGCGCGACGCTGCTATTGGGCTCGCGCCCCTCGCGGATCGCCGCGACGAACTCGCGGTCCTGCAGCTCGATGCCGTTGTTGGAGACGGTAACGCCGGTCAGGTCGACGGGTACTTCCTTGCCGGTCACCAGATCGTCGTAGCGCGCGATCCAGGTGCCGTTGTCGCAGATGTAGCGGAAGAAGGTGCCGAGCGGCCCGTCGTTGTTGAACGACAGCGACAGCGTGCAGATCGCCCCGCTCTCGGCCTTCAGCTGGATCGACATGTCCATCGCGATGCCGAGCTCGGGGTGGACCGGCCCTTCCAGCGCATGTGCCGCCACGATCGGCCCGGCCTGGTAGGCGAAGAGATCGACGGTGTGGGCGGCGTGGTGCCAGAGCAGGTGGTCGGTCCAGCTGCGCGGCTCGCCCTTGGCGTTGATGTTCTTCCGTCGGAAGAAATAGGTCTGCACGTCCATCTGCTGCACGGCGATCTCGCCGGCCGTGATCTTGTTGTGGACATATTGGTGGCTCGGGTTGAAGCGCCGGGTGTGGCCGACCATGCAGACGAGGCCGGTCTGCTTCTGCAGCGCCAGCACGCGCTCGCCATCGGCGAGGTTGTCGCACAGCGGGATTTCGACCTGCACATGCTTGCCCGCTTCCATGCACTGGATCGACTGGGCGGCGTGCATCTGGGTCGGCGTCGCGAGGATCACGGCATCGAGCCCGGGGAGCGCGAGCGCCTCGGCCAGATCGGTCGTCGCATGGCCGATGCCATATTTGGCGGCGACCGCCCGGGTCGGCTCGAGATTGCGGCCGACGACCGAGACGACCTCGACCCCGTCGATCAGCTTCAACGCATCGAGATGCTTTTCCCCGAAGGCGCCGGCGCCGGCGAGAGCGATTTTCATGTGCAAACTCCAATTTCGTCACCCCGGCGAAGGCCGGGGTCTTTATCGAGAGAGATCCCAGCCTTCGCTGGGATGACGGCTAAGGGGCGGGCTCCAGCACCAGATGCCCGATGGCGGTGTTGCTGCAGGGGACGTGGTAATGGCGGTGAAGCGCCCGCGTGGTCTTGCCGAGGCTCCCGCGCATGATCAGCCACATCACCATCTCGATGCCTTCGCTGCCCGTCTCGCGGAGATATTCGATGTGGGGGATGTGGCGCAGGCGATCGCTGTCGCCGATCATGCCGTCGAGGAAATCATTGTCCCATTCGGCGTTGATCAGCCCGGCGCGTGGCCCCTGGAGCTGGTGGCTCATGCCGCCGGTGCCCCAGACCTGGACGTTCAGATCCTCCGGGAAACTCGCCACCGCGCGTGCGATCGCCTCGCCCAGCGCCCAGCAGCGGTTGCCCGAGGGCGGCGGATAAGTGACGACGTTCACCGCCAGCGGGATCACCCGGCACGGCCATTCCTCGACATGGCCGAACATCATGCTGAGCGGCACGGTCAGGCCATGATCGACGTCCATCTCGTTGATGATCGTCATGTCGAATTCGTCGAGGATCAGGCTCTGGGCCATGTGCCAGGCGAGGTCGGCGTGGCCGATCACGTCGGGCACGTTGCGCGGTCCCCAGCCTTCGTCGGCAGGCTTGTAGCGCTCGCCACAGCCGATCGCGAAGGTCGGGATGATCTTCATGTCGAAGGCCGAGGCATGATCGTTGTAGATCAGGATCACGACATCGGGCTTCGCGGCCTTCTCCCACTCTCGGGTCCAGTCGTAGCCGCGGAAGATCGGGCCGAAATAATCGTCCCTGTCCTTACCCATGTCGTGCGCGACGCCGAGCAGGGGGACGTGGCTGGAGGCGACGCCGGCGGTGATGCGGGCCATTATCGGGGGTCCTTCTTGGAGCGGACGCCGTTGGGCGATCGGCCACCGGCGTTCATCATCGCCTGATACTCCTCGACCGAGAGGCCGCTCATCGTGCTGACCGCCTGGAGGAAGCTCAGCCCGTCGGTCGAGAAGACCTTCGACAGGAAATAGATGTTGCCGCCGAGATCGAGCAGGGCATTGTAATCACGCGCCAGCACCGCCGCCTTCTGCGCCTCGCTCAGCGGCCATTCTTCCAGATAGCCGATCTCGTCGGCCTTCCAGCGCGCGCGATTCTCGGGTTTCATCAGGCTCATCGCGAACTGGTTGAGATGATAGCCCGCCCGCGCCCGCGCGGCGGTGAAGACGCGCGTGCCGGGGATGTCCTCGAACTCCGCGAGATAGGCGTGGATATCGATCACGGGTTTCTTGGCGTCGCAGGTCATTCGGCCGCTTCCCGGAGCGGCGTCGGCGGCGTCGCGCCCATCAGCCGCGCGATGATGCGCCGCGCGCGGACCCCGCCCTGGTCGATATTGTAGGCGTTTAGCTTCATCTGCGGGTTGGCGAGGATCGCCTGCTGCTGCGCCTCGAGGATCACCTTGTCCTCGGAAAAGACGCCGCCCTGCGATCGCTTGAAGCGCGCGGTGAAGCCGGCATCGTCGATGTCGAAGCTGCGCGCCATGCCCCAGAAATAATGCATGCTCGTCTCGGTCTCGGGCGTCATGCAATCGACGACCATGCCGCGCACGCCCTGATCATGGTTCTCCAGCGTCGCGCCCGCGCCGACCGGGGCGACGCCGACGTCGATCATCACCGACGACGGCGCGATGAATTCGCAGATCTGCCAGCGATCGACCGGCCCATCCTGCTTGAGCGCACCGCGCCAGAAGGGCGGCGCATCGACACCGGGCATCCATCGCGTCACGTAAGCCCGGTCACCCTCGGTGCGCGCCTCGATCGGGGCTTCCATCAATTCCGGCTGCCCGATCGATCCGGCATGGACGTGCGTCTCGTGGGTCAGGTCCATGAGGTTGTCGATCATCAGGCGATAGTCGGCGGCGACATGGTAAGTGCCGCCGTCGAAGGTCCAGCCTTCGGCCGAGCAGGGCCACAGATCGGGGATCAGCGCCTCGTCGGCCAGCGCCTTCTCGCCGATCCAGATCCAGACGAAGCGATGCTTCTCCGCCACCACGAAGGTCTCGGCGCAGACGCCCTTGTTCACCCGATCGGTCTTGAGCGGCATCTCCTCGGCGACGCCGTCGGGGCCGAGCTTCAGGCCGTGATATTTGCAGCGGATGGAATCGCCTTCGCGCAGGCCCATCGACAAGGGCAGCATGCGGTGCGGGCAGGCATCGCGCATCGCGACGACGCTGCGGTCGAGCTTGCGATAGAGCATCGTGGGGACGCCGCAGATCGTGCGCGCAATGGGCGTGCGGTCGATCTCCGCATCCCAGCCCGCGACATACCAGGCGTTGGTGATCCAGGTGCTCATCGCCCCTGCGCCTTCAGGGTCGCGTCGAGCCGCGGGAAGACGCGGCGGGCATTGCCCTCGAAGATCGCGTGGCGCTCGGCGTCCGAAATCTCCAGCGCGTCGACGTAGCGCTTGGTGTCGTCGAAATAGAAGCCCGTCGTCGGATCGATGCCGCGCACCGCGCCCACCATCTCGCTGCCGAACAGGATATTCTTGGTCTCGATCACGTCGGCCAGCAGGTCGATCCCCGGCTGGTGATAGACGCAGGTGTCGAAGAAGATGTTGTTCATCAGATGCGTATCGAGGCTCGGCTTCTTCAGCATGTCGGCCAGGCCCCGGTAGCGCCCCCAATGGTAAGGCACCGCGCCGCCACCGTGCGGGATGATGAAGCGCAGGCTCGGGAAATCCTTGAACAGATCGCCTTCCAGCAGCTGCATGAAGGCGATCGTATCGGCGGCGATATAATAGCCGCCGGTCGCGTGCATCGCCGGATTGCAGCTGCCTGAGACGTGGATCATCGCCGGCACGTCGAGCTCGACCATCTTCTCGTAGAAGGGATACCAGTAACGGTCGGTCAGCGGCGGGTGGGTGAAGTGGCCGCCGCCCGGATCGGGATTGAGGTTGCAGCCGATGAAGCCGAGTTCGGTGACGCAACGCTCCAGCTCGGCGATCGAGTTGGTCATGTCCGCCTTCGGGCTTTGCGGCAGCATGCAGACGCCGACGAAGGTCTCGGGGAAGAGCCCGACGACGCGCGCGATCAGATCGTTGCAGCGGATCGCCCATTCCTTCGCGACGGCTTCGTCGCCGACATGCGGAGCCATCGCCGAGGCACGGGGGGAGAAGATCGTGAGATCGGCGCCGCGCTCCTTGATCAGGCGCAGCTGATTCGCCTCGATCGTCTCGCGGATGTCGTCGTCGCTGATGTCGGGATAGGGCGGGGCGGCGGTGTCGGCCTTGAAGGCAGCCTTCTGCTCCTCGCGCCAGGCGTCGTGCGCCTTGGGCAGCACGGTATAATGGCCGTGACAGTCGATGATCAAAGTCACGCAGCTTTCTCCTGTGCATCCCCGAGGATCGCCGCGATCTTCGCGTCCAGCGATCCGATTTCTCCCAGGCCCAGCCGGCCGATCGCGCGCTGGCGCTCCACGGTGCCGCGCGTCATCGCAGAGCCGGTGCCGAGCCCGTCGAGCGTCTTGACGACCTCCTCCATCTCCTCGGCGCGGCGCAGGCCGTGGACCATCATCCGATCGAGATTGTAATCGCCGCGCCGGGCCCAATCGGCGCCGGGCCAGCTCGCATCGAGCGAAGCGACCACCTCGTCGCGCACGCCGGCGCGGGTCGCGGCGAGCAGGCATTCGGCGGTCAGCGCCTCGATACCCTTCACCATCACCGATCGGATCATCTTGATCGACGAGGCTGCACCGACGCCGCCCGGCTGCAGCGTGATGCTGGAAAAGCCGACGCCGCCGAGCGCGACCAGCCCGGCCTCGGCATGCGGGCCGCTTACCAGCAGCGGCACGGTGCGCTTCTTCGGGTGGACCGGCGCCATCACCGCGACGTCGACGTAGCGCCCGCCCGCCGCCTCGATCGCCTGGGCCGCTTCGCGCTTGGTATCGGGAGCGACGGAATTCATGTCGCAGAAGAGCGTGCCGGGCGCGATGGCAGCGGCGGTCGCATGCGCGACGGCAAGCGCCTGATCGGCGGTTACCAGCGACAGGATGAGGTCGGTGGATCGCACGGCGTCGCCGAGGGACAGGAATGCTGTCGCGCCGATTCGGCGATAATCGTCCAGCTTCGCGTCGCGCATCGCGGCGGTATCGGTCTTGCGGTCATAGGCGCCGAACGATGCGTCCATGCCCTCGGCAAAGGCCTGTCCCGCCTCGCCGAATCCGATGAAATTCGCTTGTTGCCTCTCCATGGACAGCGCCATGCCCGCGCCCACGCGCGCGGACCAATACGAATGAGGGCAGGTTATTCGATTTCCTGAAGTGTCCTGTTCTGGGCGGCTTCGGTGAGCAATGTCAGGAAGCGCGTCTGCACGGCCGTCGGCCGCCAGCCTTCGCGGACGGTGATGCCGATCGTGCGTTCGCCATGCGCGGGCAGCGCACCCGCTTCGCAGAGGACGCCCGCATCGATTTCGGCCGCCACCTGGTCGCGCGACAGCAGGGTCAGCAGGTCCGTCTGGATCAGCACGCCCCGGATCACCATCACCGATCCGCATTCCAGCGGCGCGGGCGGCAGCGCGCGCGTTTCGAACAGCCGCAGCCAGTGTTGGCGCAGCGGCGTATCGGGATGGCCGATGATCCAGCCGTAGCGCGCATAATCGTCCAGCGTCGGCGGTCGCCCGGAAAGGATCGGATGCCCGGTGCGGCACACCACCACCAGCCGGTCGTCGAACAGGATGTCCTGATGGAGCCCGACGGGGGGTGGATCGCGCAGGGCGCCCACCATCAGGTCGATCGCGCCGTCGCGGAGCGGCTCGACGAGTTCGCGCCACGATCCTTCGCGCACGTCGATCGTGACGCGCGCGCTTTCCTGCACCAGCGCGGCGATCGCCTTGGGGATCAGCAAAGCGCGTGACAGCGGCATCGCGCCGACCGCGATCCGCGTGCCGATGCCGGGATCGGGCGAAAGCTCGCTGATCGCCGCCGCAATCTCAGCCGCCGCCAGGCGGACGCCGCGCGCCAGCTTGCGCCCCGCCGGGGTGACGGCGAGCCCGCGCCCGGCGCGCTCGTCCAGCGGCACACCGCACAGCTGCTCCAGATCGCGGATCGAACGGTGGAGCGCCGGCTGGGTGATCCCGGTCCGCGCCGACGCTCCGGAGAGGCTGCCGGCGTCGACCAGGCTCAGGAAGGCGTGGAGCTGGGTGCCGGTCATCAGCAGATCGGGCCGCGAAAAGCCGCGTCCGCTGCGGACGAGCCCGCGCGTCGCCCGGGCGAGATGGTCGAGCGCCGCCGTCGCCCGCTCCGCCATCAGCCGGCCCGCGGCGGTGGGCCGCACGCCATCGGGGCGGCGGTCGAACAGGGTGACGCCGAGCTGGCGCTCCAGCTTCGCCAGCCCCTGGGTCAGCGCCGGTTGCGAGAGGTTCACCGCCTGGGCTGCGGCGCTCATGCTGCCCTGCGCGACAATCGCGGCGAGCGCGCGCAAATGGCGGAGATTGAGGGCGAACGGGGCGAGCGACACGCGCGTCAATTAGCAAATACTTATGTCCGCCGTCCAATTGTGATTGGCTGGCGATGGCGCCCCGCGCGAAGGGGCAGGCCCGAGGAGAGTGACATGGCAGGTAAGGTCGTCCACAACATCCAGCGCGCCGAGGCGAGCGTGATCGACGGGCTGGCGCACGCCGGCGTCGCGACGG
>Ga0164294_10000419_pt1 | contig 40524 bp, 29 predicted proteins | sample GEODES005metaG_FD_111479 | JGI IMG/M metagenome (GOLD analysis project Ga0164294, IMG submission 111479) | Oligotrophic lake water microbial communities from Sparkling Lake, Wisconsin, USA - GEODES005 metaG | ecosystem: Environmental > Aquatic > Freshwater > Lake | place: USA: Sparkling Lake... | reverse complement strand
TCAGATCATAGGTGCCGACGTTACTCGTTGCAGTCGCCGGGGTGGAGAGACTGACGGCGGTGATAGTGTCGCCGTTGACCAAATTGTCGCCGGTCGCCGTGCCGGTGGCCGCCGTATTGTCACCGTAAAGTCGCGACAGCGCATCCGCCGTAATGGTTAAAGCCCGCGGCGTGACTACGAGATTGGCGCCACCATAGGTCAGCAGATAATTGGGGTTGGCGGTGCCTGTAAGCGTGCCTTGGGAGATCGCGTAGCTGCCGACGTCGCTCGTACCGGTCGCAGCCGTCACGAGAGCGCCGACCAGCGCAGCGCCAGCTCCCAGCGATGTGTTCGTATAAGTCAGCGCCGGATTGGCATCACCGTAAATTCGGGAGAGCGCGTCGGCGGTGATCGTCACCGGACGCTGAGTGACCGTCAGGCCGCCAACCCGGGTCGCGTAGCTGATCGTGTAGTTGGAAAGGCCCGTGCCAACGGCGGCCGAACCCGTCAGATCATAATTGCCGACGTTGCTCGTCGCGGTCGCAGGCGTTGAAAGGCCGACGCTGGCGACGGTGTCTCCGTTGACGAAATTGTTGCCGGTGGCAGTTCCCGAAGAGGCGGTGTTGTCGCCATAGAGCCGCGACAGGGCATCCGCCGTGATCGTCAGCGCCCGCGACGTGACCGCAAGGTTCGCGCCGACATAGGTCAGTGCATAGTTCGTGTTCGCCGCGTTCGTGAGCGTGCCTTGCGTAATGGCGTAGCTGCCGACGTTACTGATACCCGCCGCCGTGGTTGCCAGACCACCGACCAGCGCTGCCCCCGCGCCGAGCGAGGTGTTCGTATAGGTCAACGCCGGATTGGCATCGCCGTAGATCCGCGACAGCGCGTCGGCAGTGATCGTCACGGGGCGCTGAGCGACCGTCAGGCCGCCCACCCTGGTTGCGTAACTGATCGTGTAGTTGGCAAGCCCCGTACCGATGGCCGCGGAGCCGGTGAGATCGTAGCTGCCGACATTGCTGGTCGCGCTCGCAGGGGTCGAGAGACTGACGCCGGTGATGGTGTCACCGTTGACCAGATTGTTGCCGGTCGCCGTGCCGGTGGCCGCAATATTGTCGCCGTACAGCCGCGACAGCGCGTCCGCCGTGATCGTCAGCGCCCTAGGCGTGACCGACAGCACGCCGGTCGCGGCAGTGTTGATGGTGTAGCTGTTGAGCCCGCTCGGGCCAGCCAAGGTGATGGCATATCCGCCCGGAGTCACGATCGCCGTTGCGGCGCCACCGGCCGAGGCAAGCGTCGGGGTGCCGGTCCAGGCTGTCGCAGCGGTATCGGCGGCGTAGGCGCCCGCGACGGCCGGCCGGTAGCCGCTCACGAGGAAGTTGGTCCCCTCGACTGCACCGATCGTCAGCGTGTCACCGTAGGTTTTCAAGGCGTTGACCGGGGTGAAGACCAGCGTCCCCGCGTCTTCCGCGAAGACGTAGCGATTTCCCGTGGCGGAGATCGACGCGCCGGCCGTGACACCCCAGAGCGCAGAGTTGCCGCTATCGAGGCCGCCGAACGTGTCACCGGCGGAGGTGGCGGAGTAGATCGTCCAGCGGCTGGCGCTGATCGCATCGGCACCGCGCAAGTTGGCGAAGGTGCCGCGCGAGGCAAGGCTCACGTTCCCCGAGGCGGCGATCGTGGCGGCGGCGCCCAAGGTGATCGAGCCTGCCGAGGCGGACAGGCTTTGGATCGTGCCGACCGCGCCGTTGAAGGTGGTCGCGCCGGTGCTGCTCGTGGTGAGGGCGTGGGCGCCGCTGATGCCGACGAAGGTCAGCGCACTGCCGGTAAGCGTCGTATCGGTGCCGAGCGACACCGCGCCGCCATAGGTCTGCGCGCCGGATGTGGTGACCGACACGGCCTGGATGTTGGCGGTGCTGGCGCTTCCGGTCACGAGGGAACCGAGCGAGACGAGGTCGTAGAAGTTGGTCGTGCCGATGCCGCCGATCGTCAACGCCTTGCCCAGGCCCGTGAGCGTGCTGCCGAAGCCGATCGTGGTCCCCGCGTTCAGGGTCGTGTCGGCGGTGAGCGTCACCGCATTGCCGTAGCTCTGCAGGCCCGTGGTGGTGATCGATCCGCCGCCGATGCTCACCGCGCCTGTGCCGGTCGTCACCGAGGCCAGCGCCGCCGTGGCGCCGACGGCGCCGCCGAAGGTGGTCGCCCCCGCGGTCGTCAGGGCGAAGGCGCCGTCGAGCGTGCCGCCGAACCCGATCGCGCTGCCGCTCACCTGCGTGTCGGCGCCGAGCGTGACCGCGCTGCCGTAGGATTGCGCGCCGATGGAGGTGACGGTGCCGCCGTTGACGACGGTCCGCCCGCCGGCCCCGATCGTGAGCGCGCCAAGTGCATATCCACCGCCGACCGCTCCGCTGAACGTGGTGGTGCCGGTGGTGTTGACCGTCAGGGAGCTGCCCGGCGTAAGATTGCCATCGGCCAAGGTGCCGCCGGCGTCGACACTGGCGAAGCTGAAGTTGCTGCCACCGCTGCTGGTCAGCACGGTATTTCCGACCAGCAGGATCGGCCGATTGCCGTAATTCTGCGCGCCGCTGGTCGTGATCTGACCCGACAGGCCCACCGCGCCGCCGTTGTTGACGGTGATCGACGTGACCGAGGCTCCCGTACCGGAGATCGTAACGTCACCACCGGTATTGATCGTCAGGGCATCGCCGCCTGCAACGCTCACGACGATCGCGCCGTTGGCACTGCTGGACAGGGTGACCGGGCCAACGGTTTTGATCGCCATATTCTGATCGCCTGTGGTGGCGATGTCGGCGGACGCGGAGACCGTGCCATTACTCGCGATAGAGGCGAGCTTGGTCACGCTGCCGACCGCGCCGTAGAAATTGGTCGCTCCGATAAGCTGCAGACCTCTGGCGCCGTCGACCGTGCTGAAGAACGACTTGCTGTCCGTGTTGGAAGCGAGAGTCGTAAACGAGCCGAGCGTGACCGCGCCGTTGTAGGCCTGCGCACCGTAGGTGACGATGCTGGTGGTATCCAGTTCGGCCGCACCGGAGATGGTAAGCGAACCGAGTGTCGGATTCGAAGTCGTGTTGCCGACGACGCCCTTGAGGATCGTCTTGGTTCCCGCGGAAAGACTGAGATCGGGACGCTGGCCCGTGCGCCCGCCGAGCGTACCGTCGAACTCGATCGTCCCTGCCGTGCTTTGCAGCGAGGTCGTCGAAACGGTGACGGCGCCGCGATACAATTGGTTGCCGGTCGTCACGATCCGGGCGGCATTGATCGAGACCGCGCTAGAGCCGGTCGTGAGCGACGACAGCGCGTTCACCGTGCCGACGTTCCCGCCGATCGTACTGGCTGCCGAGAGCGTCAACGCGTGGGGCGCGACGCTGCTGGCACTATCCACCGTGCTCGTCAGGGTGATCGCCCCGCCGGCCAGGTTCGAGATCAGCGTCGTGTCAGCGCCGAGCGTAACCGCCCCGGTATAGGTCTGCCCGCCGGTACCGCTGGTGGTGACCCGTCCGCCATTGATGACCAAGGCTCCCGTGCCGGTGGTCAGGGAAGCGGCGGTCACGGTGCCTCCAAACGTCTGCGTGCCGGTCGTGGACAGCGTCAGAGCGCGGTTGCTGTTGACCAAGCCCTTGAAATTGATCGCGCCGCCGTTGCTCGCCGTCAGTGTCGCGTCGGCCGCGGCGTTCGTGACGGTGCCGTTGAAGACCTGTCCGGCGGCGCCGTTGGTCGTGATCGCGGCGCCGTTGATCGCCGTCGTGCCCGTGCCGGTCGCCAGCGAGGCGAGTGCGCTCGAGCCGCCGACTGCCCCACCGAAGGTCTGAGTACCCGTCGTGGTCAGGCTCAGCGCACGTGCGGTGCTGTCGCTGTTCAGCGTGCCGGTGAAGGTGATCGCGCCGCCGTTCGAAGCCGTCAGGCCGGTATCGGCTGCGAGTGTGACCGCGCCGTTATAGACCTGCCCGCTGGCGCCGCTGGTGGTGACCGATCCGCCATTGATCGAGACGGTGCCAGTTCCGGTCGTCAACGCCGACAGGGCGTGGCTGCCGCCGACCGCGCCCGTGAATGTCTGTGTGCCCGTGGTCGAGAGCGTCAGAGCGCGCGCGGTGGAGGTGCTGTCGAGCGTGCCTTTGAAAGTGATCGCGCCAGCGTTGGAGGCCGTCAGCGTCGTGTTGGCTCCAAGCGTGACGGCGCCGTTGTAGACCTGGCCTGCAGCACCGCTGGTCGTGATCGCGCCGCCGTTGATCGCCGTCGCGCCTGAACCGGTCTTCAATGACGCAAGCGCGGTCGTACCGCCGACGGCACCGCCGAAGATAGCGCCTCCCGAAGTGTTCAAGGTCAGCCCGAAGCCGCCGTCGATCGTCGAACCGAATGTGATGGCGGATGCGCTCGTCGTGGACAAGGCGCTTACCGTGGCATCGGCGGTCAGCGTGACCGCGTCGCCATAGGTCTGCGTTCCAAAGAGAGTGGCGATACCGCCCGATATAGCAGTCGTGCCGCCAGCGTCGGTGGTGAGCGAGCCGACCAACGCCGAGTGGATCGTGGTGAGGCCCGCTGTGTTCAGGGTCAGCCCGCCCTGGTTATGGACTTCGCCTATATTAATGGCGCCGTTGCCTGCCGAGAGCGTGGTGTCGGCGTAGAGCATGAGCAAGCCGTTATAGACCTGGCCGCTGGCGCCGCTCGTCGTGATGCTGCCGCCGTCGAGTTCCACCGCTCCGGTGCCGGTCGTCAGAGAGGCAAGACCGCTTGTGGCGCCGACCGCGCCCGTAAAGGTCTGCTGGCTCGTTGTGGAAAGGCTGAGTGCTCGCGCGATGCCGTCACTGTCGACCGCTTTCTTGAAGGTGATCACGCCACCGTTGGACGCGGTCAGCGCCGTATCGGCGCCGAGGGTCACCGCGCCGTTGTAGACTTGGCCGGCGGTACCGCTGGTGAAGATCGATCCGCCGTTGATCGCCACGCTGCCCGTTCCGGTCGTCAGCGAGGCCAGCGCGGTCGTGCCGCCCACCGCCGCGCCGAACCGGGTCGTCCCGGTGGTGCTGACAGTCAGGGCGAAACCGCCGTCGATCGTCGTGCCGAACAGGAAGTTGGAATTGCCGGTGCTGGTGAGCGTGGCATTGCCGCTCAGCGCGATCGCATCGCCATAGCTCTGTACGCCGCTGGTGGTGACGTTGCCGCCGATCGATGTGCCGCCACCCGCATCGGTCGTGAGCGAGGTCAGCGCAGTGGTGCCGCCCACCGCGCCACCGAAGCGCGTCGTTCCCGCAGTGTTGATCGTCAGCGTCCGCGCGCCGTTGATCGTGCTGCCGAAGCCGATCGCGTTCGCGCCGGTGCTGGTGAGCGTGGTGTTGGTGCCGAGCGATACCGCATCGTTGTACGTCTGTGCGCCAGTCGTGGTGATCGAAGCGGTGTTGATCGTGGTGGTACCAGCCGCATCCGTCGTCAGCGAGGTGAGCGCGGTGGTGCCGCCCACGACGCCGACGAACTGGGTGGTGTTGGCATTGACGGTGAGCGCATGGGCGCCGTCCATCGTCGACACTGCCACCGCGCTACCGGTCAGGAGGGTATCGGCGCCCAGCGTAGTCGCCGTGGTGCTGATGTCGAGCGTGCCGGTGACGCGGAACGAGCCGCCATTTATGCGTACGAGGCCGGCGCCGCCATTGAGATTGGCCGAGGCCAGTGCGGTCGTGCCACCTACCGCACCGCCGAACGTCTTGGTCCCTGTGGTGTTCGTGTTCAGGCCAAAGCCGCCGTCGATCGTGCCGGCAAAGCCCAGCGCCCCGCCGCCCGTGCTGGTCAGCGTGGTCGCAGCCCCGAGTGTCACGGCGTCGTTGTAGGTCTGCGCGCCGGTGGTGCGGATCGAACCGCCGTTGATCGCGGTCGTGCCGCCGGCATTGGTGGTGAACGAGGTGAGTGCCGAGGACCCGCCAACCGCACCCGAAAGCGTCGTCGTCCCGCTGTCGGCGAGCGTCAGCCCGAAGGCGCCGTTGATCGTGCGGGCAAAGGTGAGGCCCGCACCGGTCAGCGTGGTCGCAGCCCCGAGCGTCACGGCGTCGTTATAGGTCTGCGCGCCGGTCGTGGTGATCGAACCCGTATTGATCGTGGTGGTACCAAGCGCATCCGTCGTCAGTGATGTGAGCGCGGTGGTGCCGCCCACGACGCCGTAGAATCGGGTGTCGCTGGCATTGATGGTGAGCGCATGGGCGCCGTCCATCGTCGACACTGCCACCAAACTGCCGGTCAATAGGGTGTCGGCCCCCAGCGTCGTAGGCTGATTACTCATGTCGAGAGTATTATCGACGCGGATCGATCCGCCATTGATCCGCACGGCGCCAAGAATCCCGAGGGAAAGCGAGGACAAAGCGGTCGTACCGCCCACCGCACCGCCGAACGTTATGATCCCTGAGGTCGTCGTGGTCAGGCCGAAGCCACCGTCGATCGTACCGGTGAAGCCGAGCGCCCCACCGCCCGTGCTGAGGAGGGAGGTATTCGCCCCGAGAGTCACCGCGCCGCCATAGGCCTGCCCGCCGTTCGTGGTGATGCTGCCGCCGTTGATAGCCGTCGTGCCCGAGCCGGTGGTCAGCGAAGCCAGCACCGTCGTGGCTCCGACCGCGCCGCCGAAGGTCTGCGTACCGCTGGTCGAGAGCGCCATCGCGCGGGCGGTGGTGTCGCCGTCGATCGTGGAAGAGAAGGCGATCGCACCACCGCTCGTGAAACTGGTGTCGGCACCCAGCACCACCGCGCCGGTATACGTCTGCGCCCCGCTCGATCCGTAGCTACCCCCCTTGAGGATGATCGTGCCTGCGCTGAGCGAAAGTGCGCCCGAGCTGGTGATGCTGCCCAGCGTCGCCGTCGTGGCTGCACCGATCGATACGCTGCCGCTTGTGCCGAACAGCGTTCCTGCGGCCACCGATCCGGTGCCCGAGGTCAGCGAAAGGCTACCGCCGATGAGGTTGCTGGTCCCGCTGTTGCCGATGCTGAGATTGCCGGAACTGTAGAGCGAGACGGATCCGCTGCCGGCGGAGATCAAGCCGCTGACCGTAAGGGCGCTCCCGTCCGCCAGGGATAAGCCGCCGTTAAAGGCCGTGAAATTCCCCAGCGTGGCGATCGAATTGCCGGTCTGGTTGAGCGTTGCGCTGCCCGCGCTACCGCTCAGCGTGGTCGCGGTGATTTTGCCGCTAGGGGATTCGGAGAGCGCCCCACCGACATTCAAGGTCAGCGCCGAGGCGGACAGGTTGCTGGTGAGGACCAGGCCGCTATTGTTGGTTAGTGAGAAGCTGTTACCTCCACTCGAAAAAGAACCGAGCGTGGCGATGGCGTTGGTGGCCGACGTGAGAGCGGTGATCCCTCCCGATGAACCGGTTAACGTCGAAACGGTCAGCGCGCCTGCGGACTGAGTGATCGCTCCGCCCACGTTGAACGTTACGGTTATGGCCGTGACGTCGGCGCCCAGGCTCAGACCGCTACCACTGGAAAACACGGCTTTGCCGCCGCCAATTGCTTTGATCGCGCTGTTGACCGCAATCGCGCCGTCGGCATTGAGCGTGAGCTGCGAGGGCGCACTCCAGGTGATCGGTGCAGAAATGGTGATGTTGCCGGCCTGGCTGCCCGGCCCTTGCGTCGAAACGGTTACACTGGCGGTGTCTAGCGATGTCTGCAGCGCCGTCGCGTTGATGACGCTGTCGTTGCCCGTCGCGGTGTAGTTTGTCTGATTGCTGCTGGCGGCGCTCGAAATCGTGAGATTGTAGGGATCGAGCAGCAGCGTGCCGAAGGTTGTGCCGCGCAGATCGGCGGTGCCGGTGTAATCCAGCATCTTGCCCGAAACCTCGGCCGAACCGCCGTTGCCGCCGCCCGCGCCCTGCGCCGAGATCGCCCCGGCATAGCGGGTCGTGCCGTCCGACCAGAGCACCACGCTGCCGCCGTCTCCGGTGCCGGTTGCATCGGCCTTGGTCGTCGAGGCGGCATCGACCGATACATCGGTGGCGTGGGCGAGCGTGCCCTGCCCCTGCGCATCGCCACCGATCCTGACCCTGCCGCCGCCGGTGTCGCCCGAGGCATCGATCGTGGCGCCGGTGAGCGTGATCCCATCGCCAGTGAGGATCACCGTGCCGCCCTTCGTCTCGATGCCCTTCGCCTCGATCGAGCCGGTCAGATTGACCGTCGAGCGCGCGGCATCCACCGCCTGCGCCGCGCTCATCACCACCGCGCCGCCATTGGCGACGATGCGGCCGGACATGCTGATCCCGCTGTCCGCTGCGGGGAGCGCGACCTGGAGGAAGCCGTCGCCGGCAAAGTCCAGCGTCGCGCGCGTGCCGGCGCCGATCGCGACCTTGCCGAGCGGGGCGATGATCGCGCCGGCATTGTCGACCTTGCCGCCGATCAGCGCGGCATAGCCGCCCTTCACGATCGTGATATTGCCCTGGTTGACGATCGATCCGCCATGCCCGGTGACGGTGATCTCGCCCTTCATGAAGGCTTCGTTGGACAGATCGAGCGTCGAGGCGACGAAGCCCGCGGCGTTCACGCTGCCCGTCGGCGTGATGAGGATACCGTTGGGGTTGATCAGATAGACCTGGCCGTTCGCGGTAAGGTTGCCCGCAATCGTCGAGGTCGTGCCGCCCGTCACCCGGTTGAGCAGTGCGGAAGTGCTGCCGGGCTGCTGGATGTCGACCCGCCCGCCCGCGCCGATCGAGAAGTTCTGCCAATCGATGACGGCACGATCGCTCGTCTGGACGATCGTCATCGCGCCGGGCGCGCCGGGGTTGATCGTAGCACTGCCCGCCGCGATCTGGCCGCCGGTCGGCAGCTGTTGAGCAAGCGCCGCCGCCGGAACGAGGGCGGAGGTGGCGAGCATGGCGAGAGCGAGGCGACGCTGCATCAGCTGATCCTCAGAACTGGGTGATGAAGGTGACGGAAAGGCGGTCCGGATGGCCGCTCACGCCCTGAATATGCCCGCGGCCGTATTCGATGCTGGCGGCGATCCCCGGGGTGCCGCCGTGCAGGGCACCGTTGAGGCGCAAGCCGACGCCGTAAGCGCTCGCCGATGTGCTGCTCCGTTCGAAGAAGGTCGGCAGCACGTAATGGACCCGCCCGAGCGCGCCGAAGCCGTAGGGGCTGATCTCGCCCCAGGCCGTGCCGATCGCGTGGGAGAAAGGCGCACGCAGCTCGCCGCGCACGACATAGCCGCTGTCGCCCTGCAACGATCCCGATCCGAGCGTCGAGATACCGTCGGCAGTCGCGATGCCGATCTGCTCGCTGTTCGCCAGCACTTCGCCCATCGAGCTTTGCGCATGCGCCTTGAGGGCAATGGCGAGATGCCGGGCGAGCGGCCGATCGAGCGACAGATCGCCTTCGATCTTGTGGAAAGCGGCATCGCTGCCGAAGCGCGACAACGGCAGGATCGGCGTGGCATCGGCCGCCGAGCGCGCGCCGAGCGCGTTCATGCCTACCGAAAGGATCGCGCGCGCCGTGACGATGCCGCCGCCGGGCAAGGCATAGGAGAGGTTGGTGCTGCCGCGCGCGATCCGCAGCCGGTCGAGCGAAATCGGCAGGACGAGCGGATCGATGATCCGTACGCGCTCGTCCTGCACATCCAGGATCGCGTCGGCGGCGATCGTCAGCGCGCGGCTGCGGACCAGTGGATAATGCAGCCGGGTCGAGAGGCGCTGGAAACGGCTGCCGAAGCCCGGGAACAGCGCATCATGGCGTGGCGCGGCGCGGGCATCGGTGCCCTCGACGTTCAGGCTCAGCCCGTCATGCCCGATCGGCACGATGACGCCTGCGGCCAGTGCGCGGTTGCGCGGCGTCGGATCGAGGAAACTCGTGTGCTGGCCGAGATTCGGAAGGCCGCTGGCGCGAAGATAGACGGTCTCGCCCAGGCCCAGCACCGAGTTGAACGTGATGCCCGCGCCGAAGCCGTAGGTTCCAAGCGCCGAGGGCAACATGTTGTCGAAGGTCAGGAAGGCGGTGACCGGGCGGTGTGTCCCCTCGATGACGAGGATCGTGGCGCCGGGCAGCGTTCCCGCCGCCAGCGTCGAGCGCAGCGACAGGCCGGGCGTATCCGCGGCGAGCATCAGACCACGCTCGATCGTCGCGAGGTTGATGTCCGGCCTGCCGACCAGCCGCGCGAGGATCGCCGCGACGCGCCGGGAGACGCGCTTCGGCAGGTGGCTGGTATCGACGCGCTCGATATAACCGGCAACGGCGACCAGCCGCAGCGTCGCCCCCTCGGCCAGGCTCTGCGGAGGCACGGTCACGCGCACCAGCACCTGACCCGCGCGCGCATGGCGGGCCTCCAGATCGTGTGCCGCCGCGAAAATCTCGGCGACGGTGATCGAATGCCCGACCAGCCGGGCCTTGAGATCCGCTAGTGCGTCCGTATCCTCGGCCAGCCCCGCGACCGTCACGTCGCCGAGCTTCACCGTCACCCCTTCGGACCCCGGCGGAGCCTTCGCCCCCGCGCCCTGTGGGATCACCAGCGGAGCGGCCGTCGTAGGGGATGCCGGCGGCGCGAAGGTCGGCGGCGTGATCTGGCTCGCCGTCTGTGCCGACAGCGCCGACACAAATCCCGTGCAGGAAAGAAGGACTGCCGTACCCGCCTTGAGCGGTAGATCGATGACCGATGCCGCTTGGGAACCGCCCCCCGAGCGTCGGCACGCAGGCGCGTTCGGCCGACGAAACCGTTGTACGAGATGCACGCTGATAAACCCCCACGCCGGGTTTCCCGACGGGTCCTTTTGCCGCGTTAACCCGCTCTAAACCAACCGATGAAATCCCGACTTTTTGCCGACCATTGCCGATTTCGCGCCAATTTTACTGGCTATTTCGCGCTTGGGTGGGCTGCGATCGACGCGAACTCAGGTGCGCGCGAGGGGTCTCGTGAAGCGGCCGTCGTCCCCATAGCCCGCCATCTGCCGGTCCTGCAGCGCCGTGCGGCGCCTTGCGAGCAGGTCGATCAAGGCCAGGCTGCTCGACCAAATCGCCCCGAAACGAGGGTCGCGTCGTATCGCTACCGGAAACGGCGCATTGCCGTAGGGGAGCGTCGCGGGCCAGTAGAGCGACTTCGCCATCAGCGCGCGCCGGAGCAGTGCCAGAGCCTTGTCCCGATCACCTGCCCAGGCATATTCCATCGCGAAGATGTACAGCAGATCCACGCTGGCCCGGCCCCTGCCCTTGCCGGTATCCCGGTCCTGGCGATCGTAATCGGCCACGTCCCGGTCGATCCGCGCCAGGAAATCGGCACGTTCGCCACGCAAGGCGGCAGCGGCGGCGGCAAGATGCTTCAGTTGATCGTCGAGCGCGGGCGGTATCCGATTGCCGTTGAGCGCGCGCACCTTCACCGCAAGCGCATCGATCTCGTCCGCTTTGCCTTCGGTCAGGCGAACCAGATAGATTTCGGTGACCAGGAAGATGTTGCCGGGCGTCGCCGCCAGTTCAATCGCATAGCGCGCAAAGGCCTCCTCGCGGCGCCCGACCAGATAGAGGAGTCGCGGCAACGCCACGCGACGCCACGTCGTTTCTGGATCGAGAGCGAATACCGCCTGCGCATGCCGCAGGCCCTCGACGCTCCGCCCGAGCACGCCCAGCATATAGCCATAGGACCAATGCGCCTCGATAAAGCTGGGATTGGCGGCGAGCGCCTTGCGGAACAGCGTTTCGGCTTCGGCCCAGCGCCATTCGTAGCGACGATAATAGTCGCCGAGCGCGGTGAGCGCCGCCGGATCGTTGGGATCGATCGCAAGCGCCCGCGTCACGAAGGCGATCGACGCCGTGACACGCTGATCGGGCGTCAAATCCTGATCCGCCATCGCGCGCGTCCATCCATTGCGCATGAGCTGGGCGACAAGGAGCAGAGCGTCGACGCTGCGCGGATCGATGGCGAGCGCCTGACCGGCGAGGCGATAGGCGCGATCGGCCGCATCCAGCGCGATGCCGTTCTTGCCCTCCATTCGCGCGGTGCGGCTCGCATCCAGCAGATCCTGTCCCTCCAGCACGAGCCGGAACGCGCGACTGTCGGGCTCGGCGCGAACGGGCGCCGCAGCGGACGCGTCAAGACCAATCCGGCCGATCAACTCGCGGAGCAGCGCGCCGGAAACCTGATCCTGCAGCGCGAACAGGCTTCCCGATATTCCTTCGAAACGGTCGGTCCAGATCGTCGCGCCATTGGTCACGTCGACCAGCGTGGCGGCGATCCGCACCTGCGTGCCGGATTCGTTGACGCTTCCATCGATCACGTAACGCGCGCCGAGGCGCTTGCCTGCCTCCTGCCAGCCGAGTTGCCGGGCGGCGACCGAGCGGGACGACGGTTCGGCGATGAGGCGCAGGCCCGCGATCCGCGAGAGCTGGTCGCGGATCTGCCGCGATGTGGCCGATCCCAGGAAGGCCGTGTCGGCATTGGCATTGAGATTCTGGAAGTTGAGGACTGCGACCAGTGTCGGCCCAGCGGCCGCCAAGGCATGCCGCTGGCGGAAAAGAGCATAGCCCCCGGCCAGGGCCACGGCCCCCGCTGCCGTCGCCACGCCACCGATCATCGCACGGCGATCGAGGACGCGGGACCGCAAGCCCGACGCGACTACGGGATCGACCGCGGGCGAGGCTGCCGGATCGGCAGGCCGCGCGGTCAGCCGGAACCCGATCCGTGGCACGGTGACGATGGCGACATCGTCACCGGCAGCCTCCGACAGAAGACGGCGAAGCTTGGCGATCGTGCGGTCGAGCGCGTCGTCGCTCACGGCCCGCCCACCCCAGCAGCGCCTGTTGAGCGCCTCACGGCTGACCACGCCACCGTCCGCCTGCCGCAGCGCGACCAGAACCTGCATCACCCGGGGCTCCGCCTGAAGGCAGCGTCCGTCTGCCGTGATGACGGTCCGCAGCGGCGGATCCACTCGCAAGCCAGCCAGCGTGAATTGTGGCTCATCTGCAAGAGTTAGCAGAGCAGGCTCCCGGCTTTCCGTCGTCACGATCCGCACGCGACGCGCGATGCTTGCGCCATCAAGATTCGACCCTCACCCCAATGACGAATCGGCATTTTCCAGCCGAAAACACTCTCCTATCGCCATTAACGCTCGGTCGGCAAAAAGTTGGGCCGCCGTGGATTACTTCGGCGCAAGGGTTGTTCGATTCACTTACCCAGCCGCGTTGCCGTCAACATCTAGGACATGCGCGTGGCCGCTATGATTTTTATCCGATAGTGCGATTCAACCAAATCGAACTCGTCTCTACACGAATGCACGCCGATCTCTGAGGATCGCAGCCTAGCTCACGAGGGTCTGCCACTCGAAGGCGGATGAGCTCCGGTGACGGGTGAAGCTTGAAGGCGCTGACAGGAATCGGCTTGTAGCTGCGCATCTGGCGCGGCCGGCCGGCCGCGTTGATCTGCAACTCGATTTGATAGGCCCTACCTCACAGCCCCGAAAAGCGCGGTGGCCGTTTCTCGCGAAATGCGACGGCCGCTTCCAATCGATCCTCAGTCGTCAACAGCAGCGCAAAGAGATCGCGCTCCAAAGCCAGCCCTTCCGACAAGGTGAGGTTGGAACTGGCTAGAACGGCGCGTCTGACCATTCGCGTCGCTATCGGCGGCTTGCTCGCGATCTTATGCGCCAATGCATCTGCCGCATCGAACACGGCAACCGGATCATCGCAGATGCGCGTGACAATGTTTAGCCGATAGGCAGCCGCCGCATCGAGCCGATCATTGGTCAAAATCAGATCGAGCGCCGCGCCGATACCGATCAGTCGCGGAAGCCTCTGGGTGCCCCCGGCGCCTGGGATCAAGCCCAAACCGGTCTCCGGAAGCGAGAATATCGCATCCGCGGACGCTATGCGGATGTCGCACCCCAGTGCGAGTTCCAGACCGCCGCCCATACATACGCCGTGGATCGCCGCGATCGTGGGGGTGGAAATCCGCTCGAACGCATCGACCCAGGATTGCGTCCTGAGGCGGTGCTGCGCCTCGGTCGGCGTTTCGGCCGAGGCAAATTCCTTGATGTCGGCCCCCGCACAGAAGCCGCGCGCACCGTTGCCCCGAATGACGATGGCCCGGATTTCCGGATCGGCATCGAGCGTCTCCAGCGCCTCGGGCAGATCCTGTCGGATTGCGGCGTTGATCGCGTTGATCTGGTTCGGGCGGTTCAGGATGATCCGCCCGATCAAGCCGTCTCGCTCGATAATCACAGCAGGCAAGGCGACGTCTTTCATCATGATCTTTCGAGCGTGACGGTGAGCGGCCCGAAGCCGCTCACCGCCGACACATGTCTTAGCCGCCGAAGTGGTAGCTGAGGCTCACGCCGTAGGTGCGGGGATCGCCCTGGGTCTGCTGGATGAAGCCCAGGCCGGCCGTGTACACTTCGGAGAAGACGCGCTCGGCATACTTCTTCTGGAAAATGTTTTTGCCGAAGACCGCCAGTTCGAGATCGGGGTGCTTCAGCTGGAAGCTGATCCGGCCGTTGAACAGGCCATAGCCCTTCGCGTTGGCGAACTGGTTGTTGGTGTTATACAGCGCGACGACAGCCGCCGGCTGGCCCGGTGCCGCGGTCTGCGGGTAGAACCAGATCTTGCTGATGTAGCTGTAATCGGCGTGAAGCTGCAGGCTACCCGGCCCCATCGGCAGCGTCTGCGTCGCACCGATGTTGAACTGGCGCTTGGGCAGCTGCGGAAGCGGCTCAGCGCTGCGGTCGAAGGTGACGTTCACGCCGCTCACCGTCTGCGTGTCGGTGAAGGTGCCCTTGTCGTAGCCACCGCTCATCAGGCTCATGTTGCCGTTGATTTCCATGCCGCGCCAAGGAACCGCGGTGACCTCGAGCTCGACGCCGTGGATGTGCGCGTCGCCAGCGTTGACCAGGAACTGGGTCGGCGTCGACGTGCCCGGGATCACGATGCTCTTGTTACGCTGCACGCCGCTCTGCCAGGACTGGAACAGCGCGATGTTGGTGCGCAGGTGGTTGTCCAGCCACTTGGCCTTCGCGCCCAGCTCGACGTCCTTCACCTTTTCCGGATTGAACGCGGGTAGCGAACCCTGGCGGGTGTTAAAGCCGCCCGAGTTGGCCGCGCCGCTGGTCTTGGCATAAAGGAACAGCGTGTCGCTCGCCTGATAGTCGATGACCGCCGTCCACGAGGGATAGTTGAACTTGGCCGTCTGCGTCTGGTCGCAGATGGTGCCCGGATCGTTGGCCGGATTGCTGCAGGTCGCGGGATTGCCGTAGACGGTCTTGTTGTGAAGGACGACTTCGCGCTTGTCGAACGTCCAGCGCAGGCCGCCGGTGAGCCGCAACTTGTCGGTCAGCTTGTAATAGCCCTGCGCGAACACGCCGGCGCTGTCGTTGATCACGTCGGCGAGATTCTCGGTGATCAGGCGGGCGACGGGCAGGAAGCCGAAGGTCTGCGACCGGCTCGATTCATAGCCCTTTTCATGGCCGTAATAGCCGCCCAGGATGTAGCTCAGGCGTGGGGTCAGATCGCCGCTCAGCTGCAGTTCCTGGCTGATTTGATGCGAGCCATAACCAGAGCGCGTCGTCAGGATCTCGACGGGCGTACCGTCGGTATCGATCAGGCCCGTGGCGTTGCTGTAGCGATACCCCGTGATCGACTTCAGCTTCGAAAAGCCGAGGTCGACGTTGATGACCGCTCCGCCACCGTAGGCGATCACCTTGTTGTGCGGCGTCTGAGAATAGAGAGATTGCACGTCAGCGGGAAGCGCGTTGAACGCCGCAGAGCCCGTCGGGACCACATATCCGGTTCCGTTCGACGAGTACCAGGTGTCCTTGTTGACCACATATTGCGCCAGCAACGCATTGGCCGCAGCGCCGCCGGGAAGCGCCGCGAATACCGCAGGATTGTAGGCGACCAGAACGTCCTTCTGACCCTGGTCGGTGATCCGGTTATAGTCGCCGGAGACCGTGATATCGAAGCCCGTTCCGTTGTAGCGAACCTTGCCGCGCGCGAAGTAGCTGCGGTTGGTCGCGACATCGCGGTTCAGGGCATAGTTGTGCGCGAAGCCGTCCCGGTCGTGGTAGGCTCCGGTGAAACGCGCGGCCAGGCCTTCGGCGAGCGGCACGTTGAGCGTGCTGGAAATGCTACGGTAATTATAATTGCCTGCTTCGGCCTTGGCGGCAAATTCCAGACGATCCTTCGGCTGAGCGGTCAGGATGTTCAGCGCGCCGCCCGTGGTGTTGCGGCCAAAAAGCGTGCCCTGCGGACCACGAAGAACCTCGACACGATCGATGTCGTTGATGTCGGTCTGCCCCTGCGAAGGACGCGGGATGTAAACCCCGTCGACATAAATGCCGACCGCCGGGTCGTTCGAGGTGCCCGGATTTGACTGCTGCTGACCGCGAATGGCGACGAAGGTGAGGCCCGACACGGAGGGGCCGCCGTTCAGCACCGAGAGGCTGGGGGTGGTGCGCTGCAGATCGATCGCGTTCTGAACCTGCGCCACTTCGAGATTGCGGTCGGACAGGGCCGTCACCGCGACCGGGCTGGTCTGGAGATTTTCGGCGAAGCGGCGCGCGGTGACCACGATATCGGCGAGGCCAGTGCCCTCCGTCGTCGCTCCCGCCTGCGGGGCCGGCTCGGCCACCTGGGTGGCGGGCGCCGTGGACGGGGCCGACGAAGGTGGCGTGGCGCGCTGCGCCAGAAGTGCGGTGCAGGGCACCAGAGCGCTGGTCACCAGCAGAAGGCGAGCAACGCGGATATTCGTTTTCATGGCTTTCCCCTCATCCTCAAACTTTGTTTTGCGCCATCGAACGCGGCTTATCCGGCTATCTAACTTGAGAATTGCAGTTTGGCTATATTCTAATTTGCGTATTAGCAACCGATACGAGAATTTTCTCGACGCCTTAGTCGGCACCAGCTCGATCAGCGGCTTGGCCTTACTACCTGCGGCTGGCCGGCCCGACGATCATCGCCTCCAGCGTCTCCAGAAGCTCGTCCATCGTGCCGGGAGACGTCCAGAAGCGGCGATGCTCGATCCGGTGATCCAGCGCCGATTCCCGCGCGGCCATGATCGCCCGCAGGGAGATACTCATGAACACTAGGCGCTGACGGAGCAGCTCGGCCGGAATGAAATCGGCCAATCGCCGGATATGCGCGAGGCAGCGCTGGTAGCCGCTATTCCACTTGCCCGTCAGCACGTCCTCCAGAAGTGCGCGGTCCTGGAGACTGAGCCCGGCGATGAAGCGGATATAGCTATCCTCCTCACCCGGCGTTTCGCCGAGATTGGTGGCCGGGTGGACGAGAATTTCCAGCACGTCGCGCAGGTTTTGGGGCCCTCCCCCCTCTTCCAGCCGATCCAGCGCGGCGTTGCGGCGATCGTCGATGATCCTGGCACCATCGACGATCAACTCGCGCACCAAAGCTTCCTTGGTGCGGAAATAATAGTGGAGCGAGCCGCTGTTTTTCTGGCCCGTAGCCGCCACGATTTCCCGCGTCGTTACGCCATGGACGCCGCGCAAGGCGAACAGCCGGCGCGCTGCCAATTTGATCGTTTCTCGGGTCGCATCCCCGCGGAGGCTTGACTGCGTCGCCATATCGTCTCACTTTTAGGTCATGTGCTTTAGTCGATCAACCTAGATCCATGTCCGATCTCGATTTCACCAGCCGTAATGTGCTTGTCGTTGGCGGATCCAGCGGCATTGGCAACGGCATTGCCCATGCCTTTGCAGCGCGTGGCGCGGCTGTGACCGTCACCGGTACCCGCGCACGCGCTTCCGACTATGCAAACGAAGAGGGCTCTGAACTCGACGGTTTGCGCTACGTGCAACTCGATCTTTCCAGTCCTACGGCGCTCGAAGAGGTGCCATTCGACCTCGAAACGCTCGACATCCTGATCACCAGCCAGGGCGCGGTCCGCTACGGGCGTGCCGAATTCGAGATCGACGCTTTCCGAAGCGTCGTCGAGATCAACCTCAACAGCGTGATGGCCTGTGCGAGCCATTTCCGGCCCTTGCTCGCGACGAGTGGCGGCTCGATGATCGTGATCAGCTCGATCTCGGCCTTTAACGCGCGCCGCGGCAATCCTGCCTATGCATCGTCGAAGGCCGCGGCCGTCGCACTCGTCCGCACGCTCGGCGAGGCATGGGCACCCGAAGGCATCCGGGTGAACGGTATCGCCCCGGGGCTCGTACCATCCAAGTTGACGACGGTGACCACCGAGAACGAAGAGCGCCGCCGCAAGGTGCTGAAGCAAATTCCCCTCGGCCGCATGGGTACGCCGGACGAAATGGCGGGAGCCGCGCTGTTCCTCGCTTCCCCCCTCGCCTCCTACGTTGTCGGCCACACGATCGTGGTCGACGGCGGCAAAAGCCTTTCTTGAGGCGCAGACCTCACCGGAGTTGATGCATGTCTTGGGACTTCGAAACCGATCCGGAATTCCAGCCGGAGCTCGACTGGATCGAGACATTCACGCGCGAGGAGATCGAGCCGCTCGATCACATTCTCGGCAATCATTACGATCTCAAGGACCCGCGCTTCGTGAAGTTCGTCCGGCCGCTGCAGCAGCGTGTCCGTGACCGGGGCCTTTGGGCGTGCCATCTCGGGCCGGAGCTCGGAGGACAGGGCTATGGCCAGGTCAAGCTCGCGCTGATCAACGAGATCATCGGACGCACGCGCTTCGGCCCGATCGTCTTCGGCGCCCAGGCGCCCGACAGCGGCAATGCCGAGATTCTCGCCCGCTACGGCACGGCGGAGCAGAAGGAGCGCTATCTCAAGCCGCTACTGGAGAACGACATCGTCTCCTGCTTCTGCCTGACCGAACCGCACGGCGGCGCCGACCCGGTGATGATCGTCACCCGCGCCGAACGCGTCCCGGAAGGCTGGCGGATCAACGGCGAGAAATGGTTCGCGACCAATGCGCGCTATGCCGATTTCCTGATCCTGATGGCGGTGACGGAGCCGGATGCGGCCCCGCACAAGCGGGCATCGATGTTCCTGATCCCCATCGAAACACCGGGCCTGGAGATCGTCCGCAACGTGGGCTTCGGCAGTTCGGAGCCGACACACGCCTATCTTCGGCTCAAGGATGTCCTGCTGCCGGCCGATGCCATGCTCGGCGCGCCCGGCGAGGGCTTCCTCGTGGCGCAAACCCGGCTCGGCGGGGGCCGGATCCATCACGCGATGCGCACCATCGCAAAGGCGCGCGAGGCGTTCGATCGGATGTGCCAGCGCGTCCTTTCCCGCACCACGAAAGGCGAGCGGCTCGCCGACAAGCAGATGGTACAGGAAAAGATCGCGGACAGTTGGGTCGAGTTCGAACAATTCCGCCTGCTTGTCCTGCGCACCGCGTGGAAGATCGATAAATATCAGGATTACAAGAAGGTCCTGAAGGACATTGCCGCGATCAAGTTCGCGATGCCGAAGCTGCTGCATGACATCGCCGGGCGGGCGCTGCATCTGCACGGTTCGCTCGGCCTGTCGGACGAAATGCCGTTCATGCACTGGGTCACCGAATCCTACTTCCTCGCGCTGGCGGACGGGCCGACCGAGGTTCACAAGGTCACCGTGGCCAAGCAGGTGCTGCGCGATTATCAGGCGACCTCGGAGCTTTTCCCCGACTATCACCTCCCCCGCGTGCGCGCCGCCGCGCTGGAGCGCTACGGTGAGGATCTCGAGGCATTGGACGCGGCATTCTAATGCCCGTCGATCGGCCTTTCGGGCTCGAACTGATCGATTTCGATAGCCTGGCGCTCTGGATGGCCGGGAAGGGTCTGGGCGAAGGACCGATTTCGAACATCGTGCCGCTGACCGGCGGCTCGCAGAACATCATCGTCCGCTTCGAACGCGACGGCCGTCCCTATGTCGTACGACGCCCGCCCTCGCATCCCAGTGCAGACGGAAACGAAACGATGCGCCGTGAAGCGCGCGTGCTCGGCGCGCTCGCGGAAAGCGGGGTTCCCCATCCACGGCTCATCGCGGCCTGCGGCGACGAAGCGGTGATCGGGGCGGCCTTTTACCTGATGGAGCCGGTGGAAGGCTTCAACGCCGGGGTCGGCCTGCCACCGCTTCATGCAGGCGACCCGGCGCTACGGCATCGGATGGGACTGGCCATGGTCGAGGGCATCGCTCGACTTGGGGCTGTCGACTGGCAAGCGGCAGGACTCACCGGCTTCGGAAATCCGGAAGGCTTCCTCGACCGGCAGGTCGGACGCTGGACCAGGCAACTCGATTCTTACGCGAAACATGACGGATGGCCCGGGCCGGCCTCGCTGCCTGCGGTCGACGAGGTAGCGGCATGGCTGGATGCCAACCGCCCGGCGCGCTTCGTCCCCGGAATCCTGCACGGCGACTATCACATCAAGAACGTGATGTTCGCGAATGACGGGCCGGAGCTTGCGGCGATCATCGATTGGGAGCTGGCGACGATCGGCGATCCCCTGCTCGATCTCGGCTGGATGATCGCCACCTGGCGCGATCAGGGCGCACCGGCGTCGGAAGCACAGATCGTGGTCGAGCCGTGGGACGGCTTTCCGACCCCGGAGGAATTGGTGTCGCACTACGGTGCGGTCAGCGGCCGCGACGTCTCGCACGCCGCCTGGTATGCAGTGCTGGCCTGCTACAAGCTCGCCATCCTGCTCGAAGGGTCCTTCGCACGCGCCTGTGCGGGCAAGGCGCCCGTCGAAACCGGCGATCGGATGCACGCGAGCGCCATTCGACTACTGAACAAAGCGGCGAAAATAGCCGCGGGTTGATCCAGGAGAGAGATGATGGACGTTCGCGGAAAGCGCGTGATCATAACCGGCGGGGCGAGCGGCATTGCGGCGGCGGCGGTGCGGGCCTTCGTCGCCGCCGGTGCGAGCGTCGGCGTCATCGATGTCTCGGAGAGCGGAGCCGACTTCGTCGATCAGATCGCGAAGGATGGCCCTGGCACCGCAATCTTCTTTCGGGCCAGCGTGACCGATCGCGCGGCGATGGCGGCCGCGGTCGATGCGACCGTCGCGAAGTTCGAGGGGCTCGACGCGCTGGTCCACGCTGCCGGCGTGCAGCAATATAAGCCGGCCGAAGACCTCACCGACGAGGATTGGGAGCATGTTGTCGGCATCAACGCCCGCGGCACGATGATCGCGAACCAGAGCGTGTTCGCTCATATGAAAGCGGCGGGCCAGGGCAGCATCGTCAACTTCGCCTCGGCAGCCGGCCTGGTGGGCGTGCGGGGTTGTGCGCATTATTCCGCCTCGAAGGGCGCGGTGCTCGCCTGGACCCGCGTCATCGCGCAGGATTGGGGTCGCTACGGCATCCGGACCAACGCTGTCGCCCCGGCGATCTGGACGGACATGTATCAGCGAACCCGCGACCGCCTCCAGCCCGACGAGCTTGCCGCCCACGATGCCGGCATGGCCCAGATGATCCCGCTCGGCGGTCGCCTCGGCGATGCTACGCAAGACATGGCGCCCGTGTTGCTGTTCCTCGTCAGCGACGGTTCGCGCTTCATCAACGGCCAGACCATTCCGGTCGATGGCGGCCTCGTGATGTCGCGATGAACGCCTAGCGGTCTTCCGCGTCCGATCCGCGCAGCGCAGCCATTTTCTGCTTCTGCCGCTCATAGTGACCGCTGCGTGGCTCGATCATCAGCGCGTTCGCACGTGCCAAGGGCTGCTCGGGTGCCTTCCGCATATGCAGGCTGGCGGTCACCCGCCACCGCCGATCGCCATCCGGCCGTGCCTCGGTGGTCACGAACAGATCCTCGTCGACAGGCGTCGGGCGCAGATATTCGACCGCAAGTTCGGACGTCACGACGAACGTGCCCTGCGCCGCCAGCGTACGCCCCACCACGTCATCCAGCACGGCCGCGACCCAGCCGCCGTGGGCGATCCGTTGGCCACCCTGCCAGATCGGATCGCACCGAACCTCCGCACGCCCAGCGCCATCCCCCACCCGCAACACGCCCACGCCGAAGCGGCACGCGCCCGAAGATCGGCAACCTCCACAGAGCGGCGCTTCGCGGGAGGCGGCTTCAGGCAAGGGTCAGGCTCCGCATCGTGGCACATTCGCATTTTGAGGACAGAATGACATTCGGTAACGGCACTTGTGACATGAAGATGGAGCGGGAGAAAGCATCGTGAGAGCCGTCGTCGCAACGAAGTTCGGATCCGGCCGCCACTTCTCCCTTCAGGACACGCCCAAGCCACAGCCCGGCCCCGGCCAGGTGCTGGTCTCCATCAGAGCCGCGGCAGTGAACTTCGTCGATACCGTGGTCGCGGCGGGATCGTATCAGGTCCGCCCCACCCTGCCCTTCACGCCCGGCGGCGAGTTCTCGGGCGTGGTCGAAGCGGTGGGTGGGCCCGATACCGGTTTCGCGCCCGGCGACTGCGTCTGTGGGTCGGGCCTCTGCGGCGCCCTCGCCGACTATATCGCCGTTCCACCGTCCGCCCTGAACCTGCTTCCCGACGGCATGGAGTTCATCGAGGGCGCGACCTTCCGCGTCGCCAACGGCACCGCGATGACCGCTCTGGTGCAGGGTGCGGACCTGCATCCCGGAGAGACCGTTCTGGTGCTGGGGGCCGGCGGCGCGGTCGGTCTGGCCGCGATCACCATCGCCAAGGCATTGGGTGCGACGGTCATCGCTTCGGCATCGAGCGAAGCGAAGCAGGAATTGGCCCGCAACGCCGGCGCCGACGTCGCGATCTCCGCGCGGTTGGACGGCTGGCGCGATCGGCTCAAGGCAGCCCTCGACGGATCGAACCTCGACATCGTGATCGATCCAGTGGGTGGCGATGCGACCGAGCCGGCCTTCCGGTCGCTGGGTTGGGGCGGACGTCATCTGGTGATCGGTTTCGCCGGCGGCGGCATTCCTGCAATCCCGACCAACCTGGCATTGGTGAAAGGATCGCGCCTCGTCGGCGTGAATTTCGGCCAATTCACGCAGCGCGAGCCCGCGGCCATGCAAGCCAATATGCAGCGCCTGCGTCTGATGTGGTCAGCGGGCGAACTCAAGTCGCCGCCGATCGAGGTCTACCCCTTCGAGCGCTTCGCCGATGCCATGGAGGCCGCCGCGAGCCGAAACACTGTCGGACGGACCGTACTGCAACTCGCATACTGATATATTCCGGTGTCGGAATTATCTTTCCTCATCAGACTGTCGACGTTACCAGCGGCAAAAGCCCGGAGGAGATAGGACATGAAGGCCGCGATAATTTCCGAGAACGGTGCCGCGCCCGTCTTCGGCGAATTCGAGAGGCCCGTGCCGCGCGAAGGCTGCGTCAGCATCGCGGTGGAAACGGCGGGCCTTGGCGGCTGGGATGTACTTGGCGCCTATCGTCTTGCGGTCCAATATCCCTGCGTCCTTCGCGGTGAAGGCGTCGGCCGTGCCGAAGATGGTCGCCGTGTCTATTTCGGCGAACGCTCGATCGCGCCCTGGGGTGGCTGGGCCGAGCATACGATCGTGCCGGCCGCCGAGGTGTGGGACGTGCCCGACAACGTCGATGACGAGACCGCGATCACGATGGCGATCGCCGGCACCGGCGCGCTGGTGCCGATGGAAAAGGCTGCGATCCAGCCCGGCGAGAAGGTTCTTATTCTCGGCGCGACGGGCGTGATCGGGCAACTGATGCTGCAGATGGCGCGGATCATGGGTGCGGGCGAAGTGATCGGCGCCTCCCGCAACGAGGCGGCGCTCACGCGCCTGCGCAACAGCGGCCTGGCCGATGCCACGGTCTGCCTGACGGGTGGAGCGGACGATGGCGCGTTACTGAAGGGCGCTGCCGGCGAAGGCTATGACGTCGTCATGGATCTCGTGTGCGGCGCGCCGATGGTCGCGGCGCTGAAAGCCACGCGCTGGGGTGCCCGGATCGTCACCGTCGGCACCGGCGCGGGCGCCGCGATCAACATCACGGCAGGCGATCTGCTATTCCGGACGCTGACCACGGTCGGCACCGGGCAGCGTCCGCCAGCCGACCGCGAGCAGATCTGGCTGCGCATCCTCGACATGGCCAAGACCCACGGCCTGAAGATGGACTATCGGCGCTACGGCCTCTCGCAGGTCGCCGAGGCCTGGGCCGACCAGAAGGCCGGTCCGCACGCCAAGATCGTCGCCAGCGTCAAAGGCTAAGGCCGCTCAACTCTCGGCCTCCAGTTCGGCAAGATTGGCCGGCCGGGAGTTGAAGCCCCACAGGTGGAGGCCGCCGTCGACGTTGATCGTCTGGCCCGTCACGAAGGCGGACATGTCGGATGCGAGGAACACCGCGACCGGCGCGATGTCGGGCTCCGGATAGCCGACCCGGCCCAGCGGCTTCACCGAGGCCGAGACCTTCTCGAAGCCCGGATGCTCGCGACAGAGCCGCTCGAAAGAAAGGCCGGCCGCCGCCGGTGCGATGGCATTCACGCGAATGTTGAAGCGACCCCATTCGGACGCTGCGCTGTGAGTCAGCCCACGGATCGCCGCCTTGCCCATGTTGTAATCGGCATGGCGCCAGGCACCGGTTTCGACGTCGATCGAATAGAAGTTGATCACACTGCCGCCGCCCCGCGCCTTGAAATGCGGGAACGCGGCCTGCATCGCCCACCAAGTCGCCCAGGCCGTCGTCTCGAGCGTGCGCTGGAGGATATCGTCGGTTTTACGTTCGAGCAGCACTTCGGGGCTGGGCGCGAAGGCGTTGTTGACGAGCGTATCGAGCCCGCCGAACGTATCGACCGCTGCCTGGATGGCCGCCAGCACGCTTTCCTTGTTCCCGACGTCGGTGTGCACGTAGAGCGCCTCGCCGCCCAGTTCCTTGCACTCGGCCTCGACGGCGCGGCCGCTTTCCTCGTTGAATTCGGCAATGACGACGCGGGCGCCCTCGCGGACGAAACGGCGGACGATGCCGCGGCCTATCCCCGCACCCCCACCGGTGACGAGCGCCACATTTCCTTCCATCAAGCCCATCGCCATCTCTTCCCTGTCAGTATGCTATTCTGATATTGAAAGGACTGTCTCGCTTCGGTGTCAAGCTCTGAGCATGCCGCCACAGAAGCGAGACCGATGAAAGACATAAATCAGGAGCGGAGATGAGCATGGACGAGATCGCACGTAACAAAGGCGTCGCGCTGCGCTTCCTGACCGAGCTTCACCATGGCCTGGCGACGTTCGAAGAACTCTACACGCCCGATTACGTCCATCATAACGACGCTTTCTATCCCGGGCTTCAACCGGGCCTCGCCAACTTCAAGCAAGCGCTACAGGCCCGCGCCGGGGGCATCAGCGATCTTTCGGTCGAGATCGAGCATCTGATCGGCGAAGGTGACAAGGTCGTGGCCCGTTTCTACCTTTCGGGCGTCCACAGCGGAACCTTCCAAGGGCTGCCCGCAACCGGCAAGCGGGTGCGCTTTGCGGCTACGGACATTTATCGCTTCGAGGATGGCAAGATCGCCGAAGGCTGGGCGCTCATGGATTTCCTCGCGTTGGTTCAGCAGGTCGGTGCCGCGTGAACGGCATAGATTCGATCCTGAAGGACGGCGATCTCTCGGCCTTCGACCTGCGCGGCGAGACCATCGTCGTCACGGGTGCCGGATCGGGCATCGGGAAGGCAGCGGCGATCATGTTCGCCCGCGCGGGTGCCAATCTCGTCCTCGCCGATATCCATCTGGCAGCCGCGGAGGCCACCGCCGATCTGGTCCGCACGCACGGCCGAACGGCATCGGCGGTCGAGACGAACTGCGCCGACCCAGCGGCGATCGAGCGGCTGGCCGAACTGGCTGCGGATCAGGGGCCGATCCACGGCTGGTGCAACGTCGCTGGAACCGTGGCCCATTCGCCCGTCGTCGAAACCGGGCTTTTCGAATATTCCCGCGTTCTGGACCTCAACCTCGGCGGCACTTTCTGGGGCTGCCAGGCGGCCGCCAAACGGATGATCCCCAATGGTCGAGGCGCGATCGTCAACATATCGTCGAATGCCGCGGACGAGCCGCTGACCGGCTTGTCGCTCTACGCAATGTCCAAAGCCGGCGTGAACATGCTGACCAGGACGCTGGCGAAGGAATTGGGCCCTCACGGTATCCGGGTGAATGCCGTCGCGCCGGGCTTCACGTTGACGGGCATGACCGCGCAGGGTGGCAGCGATGTCGACGCCCTTGTCGCCCGCAACGCAGCACGATCGCCGCTCGGGCGCGTGGGAAGCCCCGAAGATATCGCCTTCGCGATGCTCTATCTCATTTCCGACGCGAGCCGCTTCGTCACCGGCCAAATCTGGCGGGTCAACGGCGGGGTCACGATGCCGTGAGAAAAATGGAGGGGCGCCGCCCCTCCATCCTTAGATCAGCGGCGTCCAGAGACGGTCGACTCCGCGTCCGCATTCTCGAACATCTTGTTGATGTCGCCGGAGGTGACCGGCTTGCCCGGCTCCCGATCGGGCTTGGCGCCGCCCATGCCGAGAATCGGATCGGTCATCACCGGAACCGCCGCCGCGCGGCGCTTCAGCGCGCCGACGGTGCAATTCTCGCGGCCGAGCTTGCTGATCGGATCGTAGGAGAATTCTCGCATCGCGTTGATGTGGGTGATCTTGTCGATCGTCTCGCGCGAAAGATGCTTCACGTCCTCCCACAGCTTTTCGGCGGAGCGCGGCCACACCGAGTCCGAATGCGGATAATCGCATTCGTACATCACCATATCTTCACCGATGTACTCGAGGTTGTTGAGACCGAACTTGTCCTCGATGAAGCAGCTGATGATGTGCTTCTTGAAGATATCGCTGGGCATCTTCCCGCCGAAGTTCGAATTGGTCCAGGCATTGTGGTGGCCGTGGGTGAAATCCGCACGCTCGAGCAGATAGGGGATCCAGCCGATACCACCTTCGGACAGCGCCATGCGCAGGGTCGGATATTTCTTCCACATGGGCGCCCAGATCCAATCGGCCGCCGAATTGGCGATCGAGATCGGCATCGACGTGATCCATGCGTCGATCGGCGACAGATCCGATGCGTGCGCCGCAGCGGCGCCCGTGCCGATGTGGCAGCAGATGACGACGTTGTTGTCCGCGCAAGCCTTCCAGAGTGGATCCCAATAAGGATCGTGGATCGACGGCCAGCCCGAGATGGCAGGATTGTCCGAGAAGGACAGCGCATGGACGCCGAGCTTGGCGAGACGGTTCACCTCAGCGACCGCCGCCGGCATGTCCCAGAAGGGAACGAGCATCAGCGGGATGAAGCGGCCGGGTGCCGCCTCCGACCAGTCATAATAATGCCAGTCGTTGTAGGCCCGGATCGCGGCGAGCGCGACTTCCTTGTCGTCGGCGGATACCTTCTGAAAGCGCTGGCCGGCGAAACCCGGGAAGGTGGGAAAGCAGATCGACCCGAGGATGCCGTTCGCATCCATATCCTCGACGCGGGACTTCAGATCCCAGGTGCCGCGGCGCATCTGCTCGTAGTTGAGCGGCTCCATCCCATATTCTTCCTTGGGGCGGCCGACGACCGAGTTCAGGCCCATGTAGCCCGCGGCCTTTTCCTCGAACATCCAGACGTCGCGATCGTTGCGCTTCTCGATCCGGGGTTCGCGGCCCTTGAGGTGGGCGGGCCAGTGCGGGGTGAAGGCGCCGGGCGGCTCGATCACATGATCGTCCACGCTGATGAGAATCATATCTTCCAGGTTCATCACTCTCTCCAAACCGGCACCCAGTCTCACTTCCTAAGGAGAATGCCATTCTAATCTGCGACTGAATATCCTTCACCAGAACGGCTGGCAAGTTGGTGACAGAAATTCTGTACAGATAATGCGATATTGTCCTCCTTTTTCGGGTTTACGGCAAGATGGAGGATGGACGATGCCCGTCGGCGACGATAGCAATTCGCGGATGGCAGCCCCCAAAGACCCACCCATCGATTTGACCGAAGCGGCGCACATCCTGGCGCCCTTGCGTCGACCGGAGATCGCGCCGCGCCAGGCCGGGCGGCGGCCGGATCCACGGGCGGCGGCGACGATCCGCAAGATCCTCGATGCGACCGAACGGACGGTGCTGCGCGCCGGGATGCACGGCATGTCGTTGCGGGACGTCGCGGCCGAGGCCGGGGTCTCGCGCGGGACGCTCTATCGCTATTTCTCCTCGAAGCAGCAGTTGCTCCAGTCCTACACCGGCTTCATGCGCTCCCGACTGGAACGGGGGCTGAAGGCCGCTGTAGAGGCGCACGAACCGACCGAACGGTTTCAGCCGTTCCTGGATTCCTTCGGTCATTTCTTCGCACGCAAACAGGCACGCCAGTTCCTCGAGGCGGAGCCGGCCTACGCGCTCGAATATTTCCGCGAGTCGTTCGAAAGCTCGGTCAGCCAGACCTGCGAATTGCTGCAGCACGTGTTCGAGAGTTGGGAGGAATCGCTCGGCCGGACGCTCGATCACCGCTTCCTGGCCGAGGTGATCATGCGCGATCTCATCAGCAACATCCTCGTGCCGGCCGCAGACGAGGGCAGTTCGATGTCCAAGTTGGTGTCTGCGCTCGGCGTCGATGCGGCGGTTCAGTCCAAGTCCCGTCGCAGGAGCGCGACCGTCTCGGCATAAGGCCGCAGGCCCGACAGGCAGAGCCAGAGTCCGAGCAGCGAGGCGGGCGCGGAAACCAGGATCAGCGAGGCTCCGAGCATCGCGTCATCGTGGAACACATGGTCGGTCAGGAGCGCGACCGAAGTCGGCCCCAATCCGATCCCCAGCAGTCCGCCGAGCAGCAGGTAGAGCGCGATGGCTTTGCCACGCATCGCATTTGGCACGGCGTCCTGGATCGTCGGCGGCGCACTCGATTGCCCGATGGCAAAGCCGAAGATCGCGCAACCCAATACCCCCAGCGCAAGGCCGGGCGAGGGCATCAGCGGCCAGAAGGCCGCCGCCGGCACGATCAGGCACCAGGCGACGATCGTCACGCGGAGCCGCGCCGCTCGTTTGCCGGCCTGGAGCCAGCGATCGCTCAGCCATCCGCTGAGAAGCGTGCCCAGCAGTCCGGCCAGCGCGACCGTGATGCCGACGATCACCCCTGCCCTGCTGGCGGGGAAGCCGAAGCGTCGGTTCATGAAAGTCGGCGCCCAGGCGAGAACACCGTAACCGATCGCGGCCAGTACAGCGGGGTAGAAGAGTAGCCGCGCGAAGGTGGCGCGATTGCGCCCGAGGTAGCGCAGGAATTCGCGGACCGTCGCCATTTGCGCGCTGCCGACCTCGCGACGAACAGGCTCGCGTACCGCCAGCATCAGAAGCGCCAGCGCGACACCCGGCAGGCCCGCCAGCACGAACATCGCCTGCCAGGGGTCGAGCCGGCCGAACAGCATCCAATTGACAGGAGCCTTTACGCGCGAAAGCAGGAAGCCGCCGATGAAGAGCGACGCGCCCGAGCCGATCGCAAGCGAGACGTAATATGTGGCCAGCGCCTTGCCCCGGCGGAGATACGGGAAGCAATCGGCGATGATCGAATAGGCAGCGGGCGCGAGAACCGCCTCGCCGATGCCAACCCCGGCCCTGGTCACCAGCAGCATGTCGTAGCTGCGCGCATAGGCCGCCAGGATCGTCATGGCGCTCCAGACGATGATGCCGAACAGGATGAGATTTCGCCGATTGGCGCGATCGACGAGTCTCCCGAACGGCATCCCCATCAGCGTGTAGGCCAGCGCGAACCCGTAGCCCTGGATAAGGCTGAACTGCGTGTCGCTCAGAGCGAATTGCGCCTTCAGCGGCTTCACCAGAAGCGAAGGAAGCTGTCGGTCTAGCTGCGAAAAGAGCGTGACGAGCCACAAGATCGCCAACGTTAGCCACGCAATTCGCGGCGAGGGATAAGGCCCGCCGTCCTGCGGCCGTCCGTCGCGATCGAGCCCGCCCCCGCTTCCCGTCATCCCATCCCTCGCTTCTTTATAGGGAATATCATTCTTGATCGACGTCTATTCCATGTATAGCCTGAGCGCGCAACACCGGCGGGAGCGCAGATCCGGTCGAGCCGTCGATCGATTTTCGACCCGCCATATGTTGAACATATAAGACAACATTGACTCGGAATTACGGACAGAGCAGGATTACCCACAACGCCGCCTGAAACGGACTCGCGGGCCGATAACGGCCGCATCCAACGTCATAGAGAGGACCTGACCATGCTGATCGATCTCCACGCCCACGCGCCGCTGCCGGGATATTATAATCAGCATGAGCATTGGGGGCCGTTCTTCGAGAAGGGCGACGATGGCGATATCCGCCTGCGCGTCGGCCACTGGATCCTCACCCTCGGCTCGCCGGAGCGCAAGGCCGCGGTCCGCGCCGGCAAGGCGCCGTCGCTGGAGGAATATTTCAAGAGCTGGTCCGATCCGCAGGCGCGGCTCGCCAAGATGGATGCGGCCGGCCAGGACGCCCAGGTCCTCTCGGTGCCGTCGCACATCTACATGTATTGGGCCGAGCCCGAGTTCGGCGTGCCCTTCGCGCGCACGGTGAACGATACGCTGGCCGAATATTGCGCGGGCGGTGAAGGCCGCCTCTACGCATGGGCGCACGCCCCGCTCAACGTGCCGGAAGAAGGCGCCAAGGAAATTCGCCGCGCGGTGAAGGAGCATGGCTTCCTGGGCCTCAGCGCCGGCGGCGCGAACTTCGGCGGGCTGGAATTCGACGATCCCGCGATGGATCCGATCTGGAAGGCGCTGTGCGATCTCGATCTGCCGATGTTCGTCCACGGCTATAACCAGTCGGTTTCGTGGGGCGAGAAGGCCAACGACGACAAATACGAGACCACCGCCATCGTCGGCATGCAATATGACGAGACGCGCTGCTTCTGGTACATGGTCAACGGCGGCGTGTTCGATCGCTTCCCCGATCTGAAGGTCTACATCACGCACGGTGGCGGCTACGTGCCGTGGCAGCTCGGCCGCCTCAACCAGTGCAACAAGAACCTCGACACGACCCACAACAAGAAGGAGCTGGTCGAGTATCTCCCCAACTTCTACTTCGATCTCGAGCTGCACGAGCCGATCATGCGGCAGGCGATCCTCGATCTCGTCGGGGCGGACCGGCTGCTCTACGGCTCCAACTTCGGCGGCAGCGATGCGGTGCGTCACGACCTGACCGACGGGCTGCGCATTTCGGACGAGGATCTGCAGAAGATCCGCTACAAGAATGCGCTGTCGCTTCTGCAACTCGATCCCGCCAAGATCGGTCGCGTCCGCACCGCGGCCGCGGCCTGATGCGGATCGCACGGGCCGATCACGCCGGTCGGGTCTTCTGGGGAATGGTGGATGCGGACGCATCCACCATCCTGCCCTTTGCCGGCAATTTCGCGGAGTGGGCGCCTGCCCTGACACGTAGTTTCGACAAGGGCGCGCTGTCCTTCGAGGCAGAGGCGATCCCGCTTTCGCAGGTTCGCCTGCTCGCTCCGATCGAGCGCACCGCGCGCGTGATGATCGCCGGCGTCAATTACACCAAGCATCTGGTGGAATTCGGCGTCGCGCCGCCGTCGCAGCCCTTCGCCTTCCTGAAGGCCTATCGCGCGCTGATCGGGCCCTATGACGAGATCCGCTTTCCGCCCCTGACCAACGAACTCGATCATGAGGTCGAGCTCGTCGCGGTGATCGGCAGCGAGAGCATCGACCGGGACGACCCGCTTGCGGGGGTGCTGGGCTACACGATCGGCAACGACGTCAGCTCGCGCGATCTGCAGCGGAGCGGCCCCAAGGGCGTCGGCATGGATCTGCTGGCCGCCAAGAGCCAGGATGCGACCACCCCGGTCGGCCCCTGGATCGTGACCCGCGACGAATTCCCCGAAGGCTCGCCTTCGCTGAAGATGCAACTGACGGTCGACGGCGATGTCCGGCAATCGGCCTCCAGCGGGGACATGACCTGGGGCGTCGACGAGCTCATCCGCTTCATCGACGCGCGCACCAGCTTCGATTGCGGGGACATATTGTTCACCGGCTCGCCCGAAGGGGTCGGCCAGGGGACGGGCAAGTTCCTGCATGAAGGCGAAGTCGTCGAAACGACGATCGAAGGCATCGGCTCGCTTCGCAACGTGGTGGGCCGGCGCGCCTGAGCGATCCTGCTGGTTCGGGCGTCTGCGTGCCCGCGCTTACTCCCGCACCAGCAGCAGGCTGCCACCCAGCGGACCACCGCCCGCAGCCGCCACCGCGACATCGTGCTTCGCGATCTGGCGGCCCTCCGCCCTCCCCCAGAGCTGCAGGCAGGCTTCGTGGACATAGCCCAGTCCGTGCGTCCGCCCTGCGGAAAGCTGCCCGCCGTTGGTGTTGAGCGGAAGCTCGCCGTCCAGCGCGATGCGCTTCCCGCCCTCGACGAACGGCCCGCCCTCGCCCCGTCCGCAGAAACCGAGGCCTTCCAGCCACATGAGGGTCAGGATCGAGAAACCGTCGTACAATTGCGCGGTATCGACATCGCCCGGCCGATAATCCGTGCGGTCCCACATCATCTTCGCGACGTCACGGGTGACCATTTCGGTCAGCGATATCTGATCCCACGACCAGGGCTGCTGCAGCGCCGATCCGATCGACTCGATCCGGATCGGCGGCTGAGGACGATCGCGCGCCACATCGGCCCGTGACAGGACGATCGCCGTCGACGCATCGCAATGGACATCGCAGTCGAGCATCCGCAGTGGCGTGGAGATGATCCGGGACGCGAGATAATCCTTGATCGCCATCGGATCGCGGTAGATCGCCTTGGGATTGCGCGCGGCGTTCGCACGGCAGGTCACCGGTATCCAGCCGAGTTGCTCCGATGTCGTGCCATATTCGTGGAAGTGGCGCTGCGCATACATGGCGATCAGATTGATCGCGGACCGCACGTTGAACGGCGTGTACCATTGCCAGAAGAAGCTGCTGTCCCGCCCGACGGTCTTGTTCGCCAGCGAGGCGGCCCCGCGATTGACGAGGCGCGCGCTCGATTCCGTGATGGTGCGGAAAACGAGGACGTTCCGGCACAGGCCTGACGCGATCGCCATGGCGCCGTTGATCACGCCCGCAAGCGGCCCCGGCCCTTCATAGCCGCCGCCCAGCCAGTTGGTCTCGAGCCCGAGCATCGACTTGAGCGCGAGCGGGCCGACGGGTGAGAAGCTGGAGCCATTGTCATTGTCGCCGGGCCAGCACGAAACGCCGTCGATGTCCGCCTTGGTCAGCCCGGCGTCGGCGATCGCCTCCAGCGCCGCATCGAGCGTGAGTGCTATGCCCGACTTGCTGGACGGACGCGCGACTTCGGATTGGCCGATGCCGGTTATCGCGACACCGTGCGGCCCCGTTCCCATCACGCGGCCTCCGGTGCAAAGAGGGGCACCCAGACATCTTCCTGCTGCAGGAACTGCACGGCGACGGGCATGCCGATGAAGACGTCCTCGGGCGCGCACCCGATCACATTGCTAACGAACCGCAGCCCCGGCTGCTCGGCCAGCTCGATGATCGCGACCACATAGGGCTCCTTCGTTTCCGCGTCCCACGCCTGGCGATTGATCGTGAAACTGAAGACCTGCCCCCGGCCCGAAACGGGCTCGGCCTCTACCGACCGGCTGGCACAGCGCGGGCAAACCGGTGCGGGCGGATGAAAATAGTGCCGGCACGACATGCAGCGATCGATCATCAGCCGACCGTCCGCGCCCCCCTGCCAAAAAATGATATTCTCCGGAGTCAGCGCCGGAAGCTTCCGCAGCATCTCAATCCTCCGATCGGTCCGGCCTGCGATGGCGCCGGATCCTTACATCCCCCGTCGATGCCAAAGCAGATACACACGAGAAAGCCCTTCTGAAACCAGATTGTTTGTAAGGAAGCGACAGCGTATTGCCCTCTCGATAAGATGAGGGAGGATAGGGTTACACAAAGTCGGACCTTCGCGGCATCGACACCACTCCGCGTGCCGACCCGAGCGTGGTACGCGCTCGGTATCCTGACGCTCATCTACACATTGCATTCGGTCGATCGTTCGGTGATGTCCGTGGTGATCGAGCCGATCAAGGCCGAGTTCCATTTGAACGACAGCCGGCTGGGCATCCTCACCGGGCTCGCCTTCGGCATGACCTACGCCATCGCCGGGCTGCCGCTGGGCTATCTGATCGATCGTGTCGACCGGCGGCGATTGCTGGCCGTGCTGGTCTTGGTGTGGAGTGGATGCACGATGCTGTGCGGCATGGTGCGGAGCTACGGCGCGCTGGTGAGCGCACGGCTTACCGTCGGGCTGGCGGAGGCCGGCGGATCGCCGACCGCGCTGTCGATGATCGCCGATCTCTTCCCGCCCCGCCGCCGCAGCACGGCGATGTCGATCTTCTGGGCGAGCACGGCGCTGGGCACCGCGGCGAGCTTCATCGTCGGCAGCGTCGTCGCGACGCGCATGGGCTGGCGGGCCGCGTTCCTGATGGCCGGCCTGCCCGGCATCGCCATCGCGCTTCTACTCTATTTCACCGTCGCGGAGCCTGCGCGGCACGAAGCTGCGGATAAGGCCGAGCCCGCACCGACCATCGCGGAGACGTTCCGCTACGCACTCGGCAAGCCGCTGTTCGTCCACACCTTCATCGGCATGACGCTGAACGCGATGATGCTGTCCGGCATCCTCGTCTGGCAGGCATCGTTCCTGATCCGCGTCCATCATCTCACGCTCGAGCATGCGGGCCTGCTGGCCGGGCTGGCCACCGGCATTTTCGGCGGCATCGGATCGCTCAGCGGCGGGCCGCTGGGTGATCGCGGGTTCGCGCGCGGCGGCCTGGCCGCCCTGCCACGGCTCGCCGCGCTCACGACCCTGGCCTCCGTCGCGATCGGGATCGTCTTCACGCTGGTCGGCAACGTCACGTTGGTGATCGTGGCGCTGATCCTGTTCGAGCTTGTCGGGCGCACCTACACCGCGCCGGGCTACACCGCGGTCGTGGGATCGCTCCAGCCGCGGATGCGCGGCCTGTGCGTTTCTGCCCTGCAGATTGCGACGAACCTGATCGGCTACGGCTGCGGTCCCTTTCTGGCGGGCTTCGTCAGCGATCGGGTTGGCGGGACGGGCAGCATTCGCTGGGGCCTGCTGTCCCTCATGATCCTCGGCCTGTGGGCCTGCCTTCACTATCTTCTCGCCTGGCGGGCGGGATTGCGCGAAACCGGAGAAGCGGCGTGAGATTGGTATCCTATGACTATGGTGGCTCCGTTCGCGCCGGCGCGCTGGTCGACGACGACAGCCGCATCGTCGACTTCGTCGCGGCCCACGAAGCCTCCGGTAGCGGGGCCCTCCCCCGCGGGCTCGGCGACATCCTCGCGCTGATCGAAGGAGGGGCCGAAGCTCAGGCGCGGGAGTTGATCGCGAAGCGGCCCGCATCCTCGCTTGTCGCGATCGCCGACGTCGCCCTGCGCGCGCCCCTGCAGCCTCCGCCCCAGATCCGTGACTGCTCCTGCTTCGAAGAGCATCTGCGCAACTGCTACGAGGTCGCCCGCCGCTTCAAGGTGAAGGATGAGCCCGATCCCGAGGCCGCCTATCAGGCCGCCGACCGCAGCGACGAGGATCGCGTGCTGCGCACCTTTCACAAGCAGCCGATCTACTACAAGGGTAACCGCTTCTCGGTGGTGGGCACAGGCACCGACGTGCAATGGCCGCACTATTCGAAGGCACTGGATTTCGAGCTGGAGTTCGCCTGCTACATCGGCCGCGCGACCAAGGACGTGTCGGCGGAGAAGGCCGGCGACCACATCTTCGGCTATTCGATCTACAACGATTTTTCGGCCCGCGATGCGCAGTTGCGCGAGTCAGGCGGCGGCCTCGGCCCCGCGAAGGGCAAGGATTTCGACACCGGAAACGTGCTCGGCCCGTGCCTCGTCACCGCCGACGAGATTCCCGATCCCTATGATCTGATGATGATCGCACGCGTGAATGGCGAGGAGTGGGGCCGCGGCAACACCCGCGACATGTATTGGAAATTCCCGGACGTGATCGCCCACATATCCCAGTCGGAAACGCTCCACCCCGGCGAAATCCTTGGGTCCGGCACCGTCGGCACCGGCTGCGGGATGGAGCAACTCCGCTATCTTCGCCCCGGCGACGTGGTGGAACTGGAGATCGAGCGGATCGGCCTGCTCCGCAATCGTGTCGTCAAAGCCTGACGACACGATTGCCGGAGGTTATTCGGTGAGCCCTTCCAGTTCGAAGAGCTGACCTTCGAATTCGGCCGGATCGATCCGGATCAGCGGGCGCCCCTCGACCGCATCCGACTCCGCAATCCACTCGAACGCCACGCCCTGCTCGCGCAGCTGCTCGGCCTTCGCGGCCAGATCGAAGACGCCGAGGCGGATGTAGTGCGGGCCGGGCCCCCAATTGTGCAGGTAGAGGCCGGCATTGCTGTCCCACCGGGTCGGCTCGATGATGTCGAGCGTCGCGCTATGGGGCAGCGTGAAGCCCATCCGGGCGCGCTTGTAGCCCTCGCTCGCGACCGACCCGACCGAGGCCGGGGTCCATTCGAGATTGTCGCGAAGCTTGCCGAGCGTGAAATCGAGATCGCGCACGATATAGCCCCGCGCCGTCACCCGCAGCAGTTCGCCGGGCTTCGGGTCCACCACCCGCGGCGGCGGCTGGTCGAACGCTTCGGCCGGCATCCGCGTCGGCTCGAGCGGGATGAACTCGATGCACAGGCCGCCATCGACGGACGGCTCGTACTGGATGTCTTCCGGGGTCACGCCGAGCCAGAGGCGATCGAACTGCATCTCCGGCGTCCGCTGCGCGAGCCGAAAGCGCGCCTTCTTCTCGTGGAGACGGGCGATCAGAGCTTCCAGCTTCTCCCGCCATGTCACGAGCACGATCGAATGCGTCAGCATCGGCCGATGCTCGCCCTGAAAGCGTTTCAGACCTTCCAGGTGATCGTGGAACAGGGGATCGCCGGGATTGGGGCGATCGAGATGGACCTGTGGCTCGATCCGGGTCGGCGCGATCGCGAGCGACTTCTGCACGCGCAGGAAGTGCGCGATGTAAGGATGATTGTCGAAAGCCTGACGCCAGTTCGGATGGCTGTGGACGCCGAGCTTGCGCACCAGCAGATCGGTCATGCCATCGGGATCCGGCACCATCATGTCGGCGCTCAGCAAATATTCGAACACGGGCATTCTCTCCGTTCCATCCTGCCGTCATCGGCCTGACCGACCGCTAGCATCTATCTAATACGAGAAAAAGAACCTACAGAAGGAATGTTAGCGCGATCAATCCTGCCTTGAGGACAGGATGGCGAGGCAGGGGACGAGGACGACATGGCCATCACGGCAATGGACCATTTCACGGTGACGACCGACCGGCTTTCGCAGAGCATCGCTTTCTATACCGCCCTGGGCTTGCAGGTTGGGCCACGGCCCGATTTCTCGGTCGGCGGCGCCTGGCTCTATGCGGGCGACAGGGCCATACTTCACCTCGTCGAGGCCGCGAGCGAGCGGATGCCGGCCGTGCGCCGCGGGGCGATCGACCACATCGCGTTCAGAGGCGACGGGCTGATTGCGGTTTCGGACTGGCTGGAGGCCCGGGGGATCGGCCGGACGTTGCTCCGCACGCCGCGTCCCTTCACGCAGTGGCAGCTCTTCTTCCTCGATCCGAACGGCGCCGAGGTCGAGATCGACTTCGATGCGGACGAGACGCCGCCGGAAGACTGGAAATCCTTCGGTCCGCGCGGTGGCTGATCCGGGTTCGGTGACGGCCGGCAGGCGCATCGGCCTGTCGGGCAACGCACAGGGCGCGCTATGGCTTCTGCTCTCCTCGCTGCTGTTCACCATCATGACGCTGCTGGTGAAGCTGCTCGGCAGCTATTCGCCGCCGATGCAGGCGGTCTGGACGCAATCGGCCGGGCTGCTCCTTTTCCTGCCCGTGATCGCGCGCTCGCGCGGCAAGGTGCTGGTGCTGCGCAAGTGGCCGACCCAGGTGGGCCGCTCGCTCTCGTCGGTGCTGGGCGTCACCTTGTCCTATTATTCCCTGCACCACCTCCCCCTCGGCGAGGCGAACGCCCTGTCCTTCACCCGCGCGCTTTGGGTGGGGCCTCTCGCCGCCATCGTGCTGCGCGAACGGGTTTCACCGGCGAGCTGGCTGGCGCTGGTGCTGGGCTTCTGCGGCGTCCTGCTCGTCCTGCAACCGTGGACCCACATGGTCATCGGATGGGCTCATCTGGCGGCACTGGCTTCGGCTTTCTTCCTCGCGCTCACGGTGACCGGCATCAAGGTGCTGGCCCGGCACAACAGCCTGACGACCATCATGATCTGGTCGTCCCTGTTCGGCATTCTCTTCGTCTTGCCACCGGCAATCCTCACATGGCGCTGGCCTTCGCCGCACGATGGCTGGCTATTGCTGCTGCTCGGTGCGGTCAGCGTGACCATGACCCTCGCCTATGTGCACGGCATGTCGCTCGGCGACGCCGCCCGGATCATCTCTGTCGATTACGTGCGTCTGCCGTTGACCATCGCGGCCGGTTTCCTGGTGTTCGGCTCCGTACCGACCGGCTGGATGGTGGCGGGCTCGCTGGTCATCATCGCCACGACCGCATGGGCGGCGATGAGCGATCGACCGCGCGCGCCCGATCCGCGCGAAGAGCCTGTCGCCTAGTCCTGGAGATATCTGCATGCCGATGATCGATCCCGTGCCGCTGAAGGATCTGCCCGAGAGCCTCGCCACCGCGATCGCGCAGGGGCAAGCCAATCGAATGCTGAGCTCGACCATACCGGTGCAGATCTGGGCGCATCGACCGCCCATCGCCAAGGCATGGCTGCAGACGATGGACTCGATCCACAGCGGCGGTCTGCTGCCCCCTCGCCTGCGCGAACTGGTGCGGCTCAAGATCGCGAGCATCACGACCTGCCGCGCCTGCCAGGTCGCGCGCAAGACGGACACGGTCAGCGAAGAGGATATCGCCTGCCTGACCTGGGACGATCCGAGGTTCACGCCGCCGGAGAGCACCGCGCTGCATTTCGCCGAACTGTTCGCAGCCGATTATTTCGCCATCGAAGAGCCATTGTACGAGGAGCTTCGCGTGCACTTCACGACTGCAGAGATCGTCGAGCTTCACATGTTCGCCGCGTTGATGCTGGCGGGCGGACGCATGACCTATGTGATGCGCGGCTATCCCGAGGACGATGGGACCGTCTGAGCCCTACAGCGAGCGGGCGATGATCTCTTTCATGATCTCGGACGTTCCGCCGTAGATGCGCGCGACACGGGCATCGACCCAGGCCCTGGCGACCTTATATTCGCTCATGAAGCCATAGCCGCCGTGCAGCTGCAGGAAGTCGTCCAGCAGGCGGTTCTGCATCTCCGATCCCATCAGCTTGGCCATGGCGGCCTTCTCGCCCGTCAGCTCGCCGCGCATCACCTCTCCAAGGCATTCGTCGATGAAGGCGCGCAGCATCGCTGCCTCGGCCTTCGCCCGTGCGAGCGTGAAGCGGCTGTTCTGGAAATCGAAGACGGTCTGTCCGAACACGTTGCGGCCGCGCGTGTAGGCGATCGTTTCTTCCAGCAGCGCTTCGATCGAAGCTGCCGCGCGGATGCCGATGATCAGCCGCTCCCACGCGAGTTGGTGCGAGAGATAGCGGAAGCCCTTGTTCTCTTCACCGAGGCGGTTGGCGACAGGCACGCGAACATCGTCGAAGAACAGCTCGGACGTGTCCTGCCCCTTGAGGCCGATCTTCTCGAGCTTCTTGCCCTTGGTGAAACCGGGCCGGCCTTCCTCGACGCAGACGAGGGTCAGTTCGCGGGCGTCGGGATCGGTCTTCCCGACGACGACCGCCATGCCGGAATTGATACCGTTGGTGATGAAGGTCTTCGATCCGCGGATGACATAGTCGTCGCCATCACACCGGATCGAGGTCCGCACCGCGCGCAGATCGCTGCCCATGCCGGGCTCGGTCATCGCGATCACCGCGATCATGTCGCCGTTCACCATCTGCGGCAGCCAGCGGGCTTTCTGCTCCTGGTTTCCGTAGGCGACGACGTAATTGGCCACGATCTCGCTGTGCGTCGTGAAGCCGACCGCCGTAGCGTTGGCGCGGGCGAGTTCCTCGATCAGCACCGCCGAATGGCCATAGTCGCCGCCCGAGCCGCCGAACTCCTCCGGCGCCATCACGCAGAGCAATCCCTCCTCGCCCGCGCGCTGCCACAGGCTCTTGGGCACGACGCCCTCATGCTCCCACTTCGCATGATGCGGCACGATCTCGCGATCGATGAACCGTCGCACCTGATCGCGAAACATCTCATGATCGTCCCTCAGGACGGTGCGCGTCGTCATTCTCAGCTGTCCTTGAAGCTCGGCGGGCGCTTCTCGAGGAAGGCGGCCACAGCCTCGTCATGGTCGTCGGTGTAGTGCGCCAGCGCCTGATAGGCCGCCGACAGCTCCAGCAAGGGGCCTAGCCGCATATCCTGCCCTTCGCGCAGCAGTCGTTTGGCGAGGCGCGTGGCGTGGCCGGGATTGCCTGCGATGCGATGGGCGATCGCGCGGGCGCCGTCCATCAGCGCGTCGGCCGGCAGCACGTCGCTGATGAGGCCATATTCGAGCGCCTTCGCCGCATCGATCGTGTCGCCGGTCAGCGTCATCAGCGTGGCCCGCGCCTGGCCGATGATGCGCGGCAGCAACCATGCGCCGCCGTCTCCGGGGACGATGCCGAGCTTCACGAAGCTCTCCGCGAAAATCGCACGGTCGGCGGCGATCCGGACGTCGCACATGCAGGCGAGGTCG
>Ga0164294_10000418_pt1 | contig 40557 bp, 50 predicted proteins | sample GEODES005metaG_FD_111479 | JGI IMG/M metagenome (GOLD analysis project Ga0164294, IMG submission 111479) | Oligotrophic lake water microbial communities from Sparkling Lake, Wisconsin, USA - GEODES005 metaG | ecosystem: Environmental > Aquatic > Freshwater > Lake | place: USA: Sparkling Lake... | reverse complement strand
CCAGTTACTTCGCTGCCAGTACCTGCTGTCGTAGGCGCTAGGATTAATGGATGCTTATTAACAAAATCAGGAATTACATTGATTGGTGAATCTAACTGACTTTTGAACCAATTTTTTTCAAGTGTAGTAAATCGAATGACCTTAGCAAAATCCATTAAGCTACCTCCCCCAATACCTAAAATAACTGAATGAGGATCTCTGTTAGTTAAGGAAAATTGCTCATGCATGCTAGCAACCTGATTCAACTCAGGCATCCCATAGTGATAGGTTTGCTGAGAAAGAATTCGGCCGCCTAAATTACTTTTAATATTTCTTAATAATCCATTATCAATCTCAGGAATATGCCAAAGATGAAAATTTCTGTTGGGGTATAGATGACCCAACTCTTCAATTGAGTTTGAGCCAATATAAATATTAGGCTTCATTATCTAGCTTGTTAAACGCCTTAGAAAAGAAGAAATCAAGTCAATAATAGTCACTGTAACAATTAAAATAATTAAAACTGCACATGTCTCAGCATATTGAAAACCTCGAATCACTTCATAAAGAATTACTCCTATACCGCCGGCGCCAACCATACCAACAACCGATGCTGATCGAACATTTGATTCAAATCTGTAGAGCGAGTAAGAAATCCACAGCGGCATGACTTGCGGAATAATTCCAAAAACAATCTCTGCGATAGGGTGACTTCCAGTAGCTCGAATACCTTCTACGGGTCTTGAATCCACCGCCTCAACAGCTTCAGAAAATAATTTAGCTAGGGTGCCAGTTGTATGTACAAAAAGTGCTAAAACTCCAGCAAATGGTCCTAAGCCGACAGCCACGATGAATAACATCGCAAATACCATCTCATTGATGGCACGCAAAGCATCCATAAGACGTCTGACTGGTTGATATATCCAAGGCTTGACAACATTTGATGAACTTAAAAGGCCTAGGGGCACAGCAAAAATAATTGCTAGTAAAGTTCCCCAAATGGCTATTTGAACGGTTACCAACATTTCGGAAACGTATAGCTTCCAATCTTTAAAACTTGGCGGGAAAAAATCCTTGGTGTATGTCGCCATATTCCCAGAATCTTTGATCAAGTCCATGGGGCGAATTTCTGCCCCATGCCATGACCATGCTAAAACTAAAAAAAATACTGCCCAACCAATATAATAAGTAACGCCAGGTCTCTGAGCTAAGGCTCTCGCCTTAGCTTTATCAATAGATTCAGGACTTGGAATGCTTATCACTTACTTAAGCTTTGCTAATGCAGCATCAATTTCAGCAAATTTCTTTGTCTTTTCAGCATCAGAAATTGTTGTATCAGCTTGCACCTTGCTACGATCTTTAAATAACTCAAGTTGACGAATTGGATTTAACTGAGCATTTGTAGAGGCCCTAAATCCAGCGTAGTTATAAATATTCTTAAGAACGTCTTTTTCAGCTTGGTTGTTCTGAGCGTAGTTAAGAACGAACTTTCTGATTTTTTCCTTCGTGTCTTTGTCTAGATCTGTTCTCCATACAAACGGATCACTTGGAATTAAAGGGCTTTTCCATACTACACGGATTTCTTTAGCCAATTCAGGCTTAGTTGCTTCTAAACGACCCATATCTTCTGTGTTGTTTGTTGCAACATCGAGTTGCTTAGCAAGAACAGCCTGAATGTTTGCGCCATGGCTTGCATTTCTTACTGTTTTAAAAGTATCACGAGCTTCAATTTTTCGTTGCGCGAAGATGTAATAAGAGGGTACTAAAAAACCAGAAGTTGAGTTAGGGTCACCAATACCAAAATTGATGTTTTTACCGTTTTTGATAACGTCATCTAGAGTCTTGTAAGGAGAATCCTTGTGCGTAATCAAAAGTGCGTGATAACCCCAAGTTCCATCAGCGTAACCAACTTGCGCGAATACCTCACCACTTGCGCGATCAACTGCTTCCATTGCAGCTTTATTACCGTACCAAGCTACTTGAATTTTATTAAAACGCATGGCTTCAATAACACCTGCATAGTCTGGGGCATAGAATGATTTAACAGTTAAACCAGTCGCTTTTTCCATATCACGGAAAAACGGCTCCCAACGATCGCGCTGAGCTGTGGCAGAGTCAGTTGCAATAATTCCAAAACTAATTTCTTTTGCAAAGACAGAAACTGTACTTAATGCCAGCATTCCTATAACAATTGCTTTTTTTAACATAAAAACTCCTATTTATTAATTAACAAGAACTAACTGCGGACGCTTTACTTCTTCTGAATGTGATAACTCCTCATCCATTTCAATATCCCCTACCTGGGATCCATATAGATTGGCTAAAGATTCTCTAGACAAATCATTTGTTTTTCCATCGAATACCAAAGAACCTCGATTGAGTGCAATGGTTCTGTTACAAAACTTTCTAGCAATAGCAACCTGATGAAGGCTGGTAACTAGAGTTAGTCCAAACTGCTGACTCAGATTGACGATTAAATCCATGACTTTTCTTGCGGATTCAGGATCAAGAGATGCGACTGGTTCATCAGCAAGTAATAGTTTTGAGCCTTTCACTAAGGCTCTCGCAATTGCAACTCGTTGCTGCTGACCTCCTGATAAAGTAGATGATCGTTGATAGGCATAATCAACCATCCCTACTTTTTCTAAAGCATCGAGAGCAAGAGCTTTTTCTTCCATCGTGAATCGTCTAAGTACTAATTGGAAAATATTTTTCTGGGGTCCAAGACCGATGAGTACATTAGTAATGACATCTAACTGATTGACCAGATTGAACTGTTGGAATATCACGCCAATGGAGGATCTAATTTCACGAACGTTTTCGCTAGTTTTGCCATTTATTTGAATGATCTGATTATTAACAGTAATTGCACCACTACAAGAATCCAATCTTTCCAATCCACAGATTGCCCGAATGAGGGTTGATTTGCCGGAGCCAGAGGCGCCAAGTAAGGCAACTGTTTCGCCTTGGTTAACGGAAATAGAAACGTTTTTTAAAGCTATGGTTTTACGCTCAGAGCCAGAGAATGTCTTGTGCGCATTATCGATAGAAAGCATTTGATTACTCATGAACAGCTCACCATCAAATCGTTAAGTTCACCAAGTACTTCTTCTTTGCTTGGCAAACTAGATTCTGAATCTTTTGCTTGATCATCCCAGCGGCGCAGAGCTATTGCATCCATTGCAAATGGCTTAGATAAGAAGTTTTGGCATTCCTCATCAGTTAAGGGGCCACCCTGCAAGGCTAAACTTCTAATTGAGTCTGACGAAAGTTTTTCTGAATAACTGCTATCTGTTGTGATTAGGTATCTTTTTGCTTCAACATGAAGGGCAATGGGTGCAAATACTGCCTCCGGAAACAAATGTTTTAAAAAATCACTCCCGATCAGCTCATGGCGATCATTGTGACCTTTGAGAGTGGGGGTATCACCTTCTTTTGATAGTAAATGGCCTACATCATGCAGCCAGGCAGCTAATTGCAGTTCAAGAGATGCACTACTTTTTTTGGCCAACTGTCCACATTGCCAAGCATGCTCAATCTGACTAACACCCTCACCTAGGTATGATAAATCTCCCTTGGTGCGGTAAATGTTTTCTATTAGCTTAGCAACGTCATTCATTGGCGTAATTTCTCACACCTGTGTTTCAAATATATTTCAGATTGGTTAAAATATGAAAAATAATATGACGGCTATAAAATACTGCTAAGTTAATGTATTTACATAGTTTTATGTAGAATTTATTATGTAAATAAAAACCACCCGAGGGTGGTTTTTATGGTCTATTGAATAACGGAATATTCAATAATTACCTATACATTGACTTTTTAACCCAAGAAATCTTTTTCATCATTTTCTTGAAAGCTTCTTGTTTGATTTCTTCACGAACAAAATCAATCATCTGATCAGTTTTTTCATTATGCTTTTTTGGTGCTTCAACCTTAGCAGCTGACTTGAATTCATGAAACTTGCCACCATCAAGAACTAGGTATCGGACAGCGCACTTGCTAATAGGCAAGTTGTAGGTCTGGTTACAAACAATCATCTGCTTGTCTAAGACGCTTGCGAAAAATAAGATGTGATTTTGCAAATCATCCAATTTCTCTGGAGCACTAAAGATCGTGAACCCTGTAGAAGGCGCTTCCCACTCTGAATCATCTGAATACCATAGATCTTCGATATCGTCTTCCTGATTCACTTTTTTAGCTTCTGTGGTACTTAAACCATAAAAAACACGATACACAGAGTAGTTATCACCTGGGCCATATTGGTTTTCATCAGCGATAAATCTGTTGTTGATCTCAGTATTGAGAGCTTCAACAGCGGCATTGCCGATCAAAGTCAAACGATTCACGAAAGTTTTAGACATTTTTCCTCCATTTATTTATGAGAAGCATACCTCAAATGAATAAGCCAATCGCTAAAATCATGCACCCACTACTTTTCCATCATCACGCCATATAGCAATCGTTGCTGACCTGGGTCTTGTAAAGTTATTTTTATCAGGCCAATTTGAAATGGCTTGAGGGGTTTGAGGGTTTGAGCGCTCAGATGGAGACTCACCAGGATGCTGAATATTGATGAACATCGTCTTCATATCAGGTGTCATATCTATGCCAGTTACTTCGCACCCTTTAGGGCCTATTAAGAAGCGTCTAAATTCTTTAGTTTTTGGATCAGAAGCATACATGGCATTGTTAGGTATTTGAGCGTATGCGCCCTTACCAAGAGTTGAAGTAGATATATCTGTTTGAGTCCACAAGATGCCACGCTTATCAAACCATAAGCCGTCAGGCGAGCCAAGCGTATCTCCGATGACATTGCCACGCAAATGAGGTTCAGTACTGTTAGGGTCTCCGGCAAGGGTGTAAATCTCCCACTTAAATACAGTGCTTGAACTATCCCCGTTAGCTTCACTCCAACGAACAATATGCCCCATCAAATTACTAGCTCTTGGATTAGCTGCATTGAGATTGACTTTAGTTCCGCGATCAGAATTATTTGTCAAAGTGACATATACATCTTGATTGTTGGGATTAACGGCTATCCATTCAGGTCGGTCCATTGAAGTGGCGCCTACAAAGTCAGCGGCTAATCGAGCATGAATCAATATATAGGCTTGATCATTAAAACCATTTGCGGCAGTTAAGCCATTACGATTGTGTTCAAGAGCAATCCAACGACCTGTTCCATCTGCATCATAACGAGCCACATACAGCGTGCCATTGTCTAGTAAGTCTTTATTATTTGACTGATTGACTGAGTCATATGATTTTTTACTCACAAATTTATAAACATATTCATTTCTTTGGTCGTCGCCCATATAAACAACCACTTTTTTGTTTTTAGCAATTGTTAATGCAGCACCCTCATGTTTGAAACGGCCCAAGGCAGATCGTTTAATAGGAGTTGACTTCGGATCTTTAGGGTCAATTTCAACAACCCAACCAAAACGGTTAATTTCATTAGGATGCTTATCTAAGTTAAATCTCTCATCATGTTCTTGCCAACGATAGCCAAAGCCCTTGTTATCAATCCCCACTCTTTGCTCATGCATGTTTGGTTTAGCAGTTTTAACAAAATAACCATTGAAATTTTCTTCACAAGTTAAATAAGTTCCCCATGGTGTTACACCATTGGCACAATTATTAAAAGTCCCTAAAACTTCATTACCCTTTTGATCAGCCGCTGTCTTCATGTAAGAACTACCAGATGCAGGTCCTGAAACAGTACAAAGCGTGTTAGCGGTAATTCTTCTTGCGAGGGGGTCATTGACTACTTTCCATTGACCATTATCTGATTTTTGAATCATCGATACCGTTACGCCATGAGCAGCTTGAGATTTCTTGACCTTTTCTGCTGTCCAAGGCTCCATACCACCAGCATGCAACAAACCATCATCCGTGTATTCGTGATTAGTAACCCAAATTCCTTTTATAGAATCTGATCCATTTAACTTAACCGGGAAAAAGGCACATCCATCATGATGCATACCAAATTGTTTTTCTTGATCTGAAGAGCTATCAGAGACATCTGGTGAAATACTCTTCGTTTGTCCGTTAATAGAATCGCCCCATGCAGCAACCACAGACCAGCTATAACCAGTTGGAACCTGAATATCATCATTGGCCAAGGTGTAAGACACAGACTTAAAACCAAATAGTGCTTTGCTTGTCTTTTCAGATGCCAAAACATTCGAGTGAGCAAATAAAGCTGCTACCGCAGATGAAATAAGAATATTTCGTCGCTGAGGATTGACTAATTCACTGATAGTTTTCTTATCAGTAGGATTGACTATCGCATCATTAAATTCATTCATGGCAGGCCTTTATTGAGTTGAGAATGATGTAATGATCATTTGTAATTATTTCAACTCTGTGAAATTCCATATGATTATTTTGCCTTAGTGAGTGTTTACTCATCTTCTTATAAAAAATAGTAGCTATGAAATTTATAAACTTCATTCATAAAGATGTAATAAATGAGATATAAATTACAGTTGTTCACTTTATGAAACCGATAAAGGAACTCTCCTCTTCATAGCGCACTTCTTCGGAAGTGCGCTTTTTTTAAGTCAACGATGAAAAAATCTGATTTAGTTATCATCATTTCAAAAGCTTCAAATATCAGCATTAATCGAGCTGACTTTGCCTTGAACGCACTACTTGAGGGCATTATTGAAAAATTAGCCAATGGGGATAAAGTTAATTTAACTGAGTTTGGTACTTTTTCTGTCAGCGAAAGATCTGAGCGATTGGGACGTAACCCCAAAACAGGAAATCAACTAACGATCGATGCTTATAAGACCGTAAGATTCTCGCCTAGCAAGATATTTAAAAAAGCAATAAATTTAAATTAGTTTTTAAAGCTTCATACTACTGTCACACTCCTAGCAGAAAGTTAATGAAGAAGTTCCAAAAGGACTTTTAATTTAACCCCCTAATCACAGGAGCGTATATGAAAAAAGTATTTAAATTTTTATATCAATTATTAGAAACATGGCGGGAGATCCGTGCAGACTATCACTCGAGGAATGACAATCGATTGATTGGTGAATAAAGTGATCAAAACATTTTTTCTAAATCAGAATGAATGGTTTCTTTACGGCCAATGGCTTAAAGAACAAGACTCTGAAACACTTCAAAATTATTTCGGCAATAACACCAAGGATCATGCCATTGATTTGCTGATGAACCGCATTACGCAATTCCCTAATAAGCATTATTTATTGATAGCCACTCAAAACAATCAATGGGTGGGAGTTACGCACATTGCAACACACCAACAAACAGTCGAATTTGGATTAATTGTTGATCCCAACTTTAGAAAACAAGGTATTGCTAGCATGATGATTGATGAGGCACTGACCTGGTCTCGTAATCGTCACTATCAATATTTATTCATGCACTGTATTGGCTGGAATACTCCTATTAAGAAAATGTGCATAAAGCACAAGCTTCAAACCAAGAATATGATGGGTGAATCAGAGGTGAATATGAAGCTATCACCTCCTGATTTTTTATCTTATTTGAAAGAACACAGCTCTAATCTAAGAAGATTAGTAGTTAACTAGAGAGTACTTGATTTTTTGTTTGGATTTGAGTTTCTGCCATTTGGTCAAGATGGACTTGATTGTTTTCAAATGATCCCTTCACTGAAAACAGATCATCTCCACCAAAAAAGTTCATATTATTGCGTCCAATACCGTAATACTCAAAACCAAACTGAGCCAACATCTCAGGGTCGTAGAGATTCCTTCCATCAAAAATAACTTTCTGCTTCATTTTTAATGCCATGTCACTAAAGCTTGGGCTTTTGAATGCGCGCCATTCTGTCATGACCAATAAGGCATCTACACCAATGAGAGCATCATCAGCAGAGTTAACAAAACTGATATTTTTTAAGAATTGAGGGGTATCACTGAGCTCATGCGTCAAAGCATGGACCGCCTGTTCGACTGCAACAGGATCATAAGCTTTTATTTTGGCACCCCTTAAAAGTAGGTTTTTAATAACAATCAGGCTTGGCGCCTCTCGAACATCGTCCGTATTGGGTTTGAATGCCAGTCCCCAAATTGCAAAAGTATGGTCATTTAACTGATCACCATATTTAAATACAACTTTTTTAACCAGTGAACTTTTTTGGATTTGATTAACTTCATTAACAGATTTAATGATTTTCATATCCTGATGAACTTCATTGCCAATATGGATCAAGGCAGAAACATCTTTAGGAAAACAACTTCCTCCATAACCAGTTCCGGCATACAAGAAGTCATAACCAATACGTTTATCTGATCCAATACCTTGACGAACAAAATCTATATCGGCTCCAATTTTGTCTGCCAAATTAGCCATTTCATTCATAAAAGAGATACGCGTTGCTAACATAGCGTTTGCAGCATATTTAGTTAATTCTGCACTTTTAAGATCCATGTAAAGCGTGCGTTCATGATTACGATTGAATGGGCTATAAAGATTTTTCATGACTCTCTTAGCTGAAATGCCAGCCGTGTCATTGGATGTTCCTACAACAATACGATCTGGGCGCATAAAGTCATCAATGGCAGCACCCTCTTTAAGGAACTCTGGATTAGAAACCACTGAAAAATTTTCAATGGGTAGATTTCTAATAGCTAGCTCTTGTTCAATCACTGCTCTGACCTTATCTGCAGATCCCACTGGAACAGTCGACTTATTAACAACAACTTTAAATCTATCCATATGGCGGCCAATCGTTTTTGCAACCGCGAGGACATGGCTTAAGTCAGCAGAACCTGATTCATCAGAAGGAGTGCCTACTGCAATGAATAAAACATCACCAAAAACAACCGCATCAGCTGGGTTTGAAGTGAAGTAAAGACGATCACTATCTCTGGCACCGGATATCAGTTCTTTTAATCCAGGCTCGTAAATTGGAACCCCACCCGTATTGAGTAAATCAATCTTTTCTTGATTGACATCAAAACAACATACTTGGTTGCCGAGCTCAGCTAAACAAGCTCCTGTAACTAACCCCACATAACCAGATCCTATTACAGTGATTTTCATTGGAACCTTTCGTCATTGAATTGACATCAGTGTGCCCCCTTTAAATGAAAGTTTTTTAACAGTCTTGTGACGTAATCATGAATTGTTTAATGACATAAATTTGTCATATTAATCATGCTTAATGTTATTTTTACTGGGATTGATTAATGGATTCTAAATACTCAATAAAAGATAATCCTCACAAAGGCAATAAAGGATTCACTCGAGCAATAAGAGCGGCGATCAATTCTTGGAATGGCCTCAAGTATGCTTTTAATGAAGAGAGTGCCTTTAGACAAGAATTAGCCCTAGCGGTAGTCTTGATACCTGTGGCCATATTTTTACCCTGCTCATCGCTTGAGAAAATATTACTAATTGCTAGTGTATTCTTAGTCTTGATTGTTGAACTCTTGAACTCCAGCGTTGAAGCTGCTATAGACCGGATATCTTTTGATATTCATGGGTTATCTAAGAGAGCTAAGGATTTTGGCAGTGCGGCTGTGTTACTAGCACTTCTTATGTGTTTTATGACGTGGCTGATTATTCTTTACGATATCTATTTAAAATAGCGTTGATTTTCTGATCTTTAATTTTTTTACTATAAAAGCATCACAAATCTGAAACATCCTGGTATCAAAATGTACAGATTGAAACCGACTACTGTTGGGGGTCGATGTGTACTACAGGATTATTCCACTAGAACCAAATTCAATTGTGAAACAGGAATGTTTCATAAGATCTGACTTGGAATTCAAATGTGGAATCGTCTGGCGTATTGGTTCGCTTGTCACCAAAATAAAGCCCACCTTCTTAAGAAAATATAATCCTAATCTTGGGATTGCAATCAGCGAAATCAATGGTGCTGAAATCAGCGAAATCTATAAGGGTAAGAAGGTCATTCGCTTCTCTAATAATATATCTGAAGATGAAGAAGTAGAAATATCAGAAATTTTCTATGGGGTCACCAGAAAATTTTCTGGAACCTATCAAGATATTTTTCAAGATTTGGGTTGGAAATTAGCTTCAACTCAATTTTTAATTTACGGGGAACTTGAAGTTCGAGAAACTCATTAGTAGCGCCAATAGAGCTACTAATGCGTATTTAGATTAATGACTTCGCATCGTACTCATTAGCAAATTCATGATTGGCGTCACGATGCTCAGTTTCGTCAGCACGCACGGCAATCACCACATCTCTTAATGTTGCATCTGGAGATAATTTCCAGTAATCGATAGCAATTTTTGGAGCTGGAATATTAGGCGTATCACCGTCATCAATCTGCTTGAGATACTCTGTGTAAGAGTAAACAGCCTCTTCTTCAAAGTAACCAACAATACGATGAGCCGTTCTTGGGAAGAAAACGTAAATAATAAAATAAAAGTTCCAGAAGATTGCCTGAACGATTAAAACTAAATACCTTTCAAAAGCATTAGGCTGGGCAATCTCAATAAACGTCATGAGATGCATTCTTTCATTTTCTGCTTCAGCCAATAAGGTTCTAATCTTAGGGCCATAACCATGTTTCATTCGACGCAAGCTAGTTAAGTGTGTCCACATACCTGCAACCATTCCAGGCACACCTGCAACAGTTTCAAGAACTACAGCACGGTGACCATAACGCTTCTTAAAAAAAGTATCCGCAACAAAGCGCATAGCCTTAGTAAAGAAGAGAGCAATGTTATCTGAAATACCCTGAGGGTTGTAGTGCAATGAAATATCAGTTTTATGATTCATATAAATATCATAGCCTTTTATTCAGGAATCTGTTGAATATGCCTTGGAAAATGAAAAGCAGTCGACTTATCGAAGATTAGCCTTGATCAAGCTCAAAACATCATCAAACCACTGCTGTAGCTTTCTTATTGGCTGATAAAAATACTTAATTAAGTTCATTTTGGAATGGTTATGTACGTTAATTAATGGATTTAAAAAAAGCCGCTCTGAACTGAGAGCGGCTTTTTTGTTATCTTGCTTTTTAACTGTTTAATTACTTCTTAACCCAAGCAGAACACCAGCCAGATGCAGCAACTTGCTTACCAGCAAATAAACTACATGCACCTGCTGCTGCACCTTTAGTTTGATAAAGAGCGCAATTATCGCAACGCTGAGTAGCAGCGTGCTTAGGATATTTAGCTTGATCAACTTTAGTTGTGTCAGCTTTGTAATGCAAAGCTACAGCTTGTGGCTCAGTTTCACCAACCATTGCTTGCGCGTTAGCAAACTTATTCAATGAAAGCGTAGCAGCGCCTGCTGCTGAAATGAGTAGAAACTTGCGGCGTGAATTAATCATTTATATAACCATATTTAGGATAAGGGAAACTTATTCTAGATTAGAATTCATTCTCTTGTATGGCAGTCACTAAAGGTTTGTTTTTAATGATTTTTTGTTGATAATCGTTCTCAATTACTCATACTGAAATCAATTTTGATTGTTGTACCAGTTTGAATGGGATGATTGATATTCGATTCAATTTCTAACCATTAATGTTAGAAAACTTCTATCAATCTCTGACAAAAAAACTCTGTACTTGTTTAATCGATGATGAGAAGTTCAATTTCAGTAAGCAGAGTAGCGTTGGAAGGAACTTTTCTACCAAGGCCTTCAAAACCATAAGCAAGATGAGGTGGAATGCTGACACTCCTTATTCCTCCAACTTTCATTCCCCTCACTGCCTCATCCCATCCTTCAATCACAGTCTTGCTACCAATGGTGAACCAAAAAGGATCTGAACGTGAGGTTTCTCCAATTTTTACTGGATCTTTTCCAAAACCTGTTAGCCAACAGATGTAATGAATCGCAACCGATTTCCCCACAGTCGCGCCGGATCCGGTTCCAATTCTTTTATCTTCGTATTGAAGACCAGTAGCAGTTTGTATCATTTATTTGATGCCAAAATTTGGGTGAATAAATGCATATTACCCTAAATTTAAGCTTGTTTTCCAGTGCTTTCAATTTTGATCAAAAACCATGGACTAGCTTTGCCACATATGTGTATAAAGGTATGCCTAAAATAATATTGAATGGGAAAGTGATACCCAAAGACATCCCCATATACAGAGCCGGATTAACTTCAGGTAATGCGTGTCTGAGCACTGCTGGGACAGCAATATAGGATGCGCTAGCTGCCAATACCATCAACAAAATAGTATCGCCTAAGGACAGGCCAGCCAAAGTAGATAACAACAGAGCTAACGCGGCATGGGCCAAAGGTGAGCCTATGGCGTACAGTAAAGTAATTAGCGGTTTACCTTTAAGACCATCAAAGTTCTTAGCCGCCTGTAAGCCCATATCCAATAGAAAGAAAGCTAGCATTCCCTTGAATAAATCTATTGAGAATGGCGCCATGATGGCTTGGCCAGCATCCCCACTAACGATACCCACAACCATTGATCCAAGTAATAGTAGCTGCGCGCCATCTGTGAAAGATTCATGAAGAATTTTTGGCATACCCACTGACTTTGCTGCAGGATTTGATGCAACTCTGGCTTTGTTAGCCAACAGAATAGCCAAAATGATGGCTGGAGATTCCATCAAAGCCATGGCAGCAGCCATGTGCCCACCAAACTCAATCCCGAATTGATCTAATGCTTGAGTAGCAGTAATAAATGTCACGGCACTGACTGATCCATAAGTGGCTGCAATAGCTGCAGAGTCATAGCGGTTTAACTTGGTTTTAAGTACTGTATAGCCTATTAAAGGAATAATGACAGCCAAAAAGATCGCCAATCCAAGAGCTACTGCAATCTCTAGAGTAAATCCTGAATGATGAAGCGCAAAGCCCCCTTTAAGACCCAAGGCCATCAAGAGATAAAGAGATAAGAATCTGGCGATTGGCTGAGGAATTTCTAGATTAGATTTAACAACTCCTGCAAATACTCCAAAGATGAAAAAAAGGATGGCGGGGTCTAGAAATTCAGTCATTCAAAGATCATAGTGGATATCAATATCCCTTCAAAAGTTTGGGAAATGAAGTTAGCATCTGCTAGCTTGGGCTTTATTTGGTGCTTTTTAACAATCAGACTAGATTAGTTAGTTAGGCACCCTTAAAATGGCGTATGACTACAGAAAGCTACATACCAGGCAAAGACGCCTCTCTTGAATCCACTATCGCAACCATGCAGAAAAAGCTGGCAGATCGAGGATTTTTTCTAAATGAATCATCTCTTTTAAATCCTGTTGAGGGGATTTGGTCGACACACGTCAAAGATCGAGATTGTCCAATGCTGTTTGCCAACGGCAAAGGAGCGACTGAGCTCGCAGCAAGAGCCAGTGCATTTGGCGAATTCTTTGAGAGATTGGGCACACATTATTTCTGGACACACTTTTATTTGGGTAAGAAACGAAGTGAAGCTAAATTTGTTCACTACCCCCAAGAAAAATGGTTCCCGACTGAAGGCGAGACTTGGCCTGCTGGCATCCTGAATCCTGAGTTACATAACTTTTACAATCCTGATAGCGCCATTGATGGCTCTGTCCTAGTAGATCTGAACTCAGGCAATGTGGATCGCGGCATCTGTGCCCTTCCTTATAAGCGACTAAGGGATGATGAATTAACTTATTTCCCAGTCAATATTATTGGCAACCTTTATGTTAGTAACGGCATGGCTGCCGGTAACACCATGATAGAAGCCAGAAGCCAAGCTCTGTCTGAGATTTATGAGCGTCATATCAAATACAGAATCATTAGCGAAGGCCTGTGTCTTCCTGATGTGCCCGAAGATGTTATTGCACGCTATCCAAAAATTGCGAGTGGCATTAAAGGTCTTCGAGATGCTGGTTTTGGCATATTAATTAAAGATGCATCACTGGGTGGTATCTATCCTGTGATGAATGTCACCCTACTTCATCCTAAGGATCAAGGCTGCTTTGCAAGTTTTGGCGCTCATCCTCGTTTTGAAATTGCTCTAGAACGTGCGCTTACAGAATTACTTCAAGGTCGAGTACTTGATTCTTTAGAGAACTTTGCAGAGCCTGGCTTTGATATGGATGAAATTAATTCTGTCTCAAACTTAGAGATTCATTTTGTAGATTCTAGTGGCGTCATTAGTTGGAAATTCTTGAGCGATGAACCTGATTATAAGTTTGTTGATTGGAACTTCAGTTCTACGACTGAAGAAGATTACAAATGGCTTTGCAAGCGTATTGAAGAAGATGGTTGTGATGCCTATATTGCAGACTTCTCTGAACAAGGCGCCTACTCCTGCCGCATATTGATACCAGGCATGTCTGAAATTTACCCAGTCGAGGACTTAGAGTGGGAAAACAACAGTGTTGGTAATTTAATCCGCCCAGCTTTAGTCAGACTATCTAGCCTGACAGATCCAGAGATAGAAGATCTGCTGGCAGAACTTCAAACGCAAAACCTCAACGATGAACGCCCACTTTGGGAAATCTTGGGTCTTGCCATTCCGGTTGGAACACCTTGGAAAGAATTGCGAATTGGTGAATTAAAAACTTTGTTAGCTTTAGCTATTGGTGATAAAGAAGGTATCTTGGAAGGTTGTGACTGGATACATCATTACAAACAAATGAACCCTTCTCGCAGATTGGTCTATCGCTGCATTGAAAACTTGATTCAGTTCGAAGATGCTAAAGCCTATGATCATTCTTTAGAGTTGCTCTATGGTAAAGAGACATTGCGCCAGGCTAAAGCCCTGCTTGATAGAAGTGAGCGCTTTTTTGATTTGGTGGACTTGGGTGAGAATATGGAAGCTAGCGCCATGCATCAAAGTCTGCTTAAGGCCTACGACAAGCTTTTTGCTTAAATCATTTGATAATCGTTAGACACAAAGAAGATACTCATGAGTTTGAAACTCTCACTCAAGCTATCGCTCTTGCAACAGAGTTAGGTGAATTTGTAAAAATTGAATTTGGTGGGAAAGAACTTGTCGGTGTATTTGGGGCTGACGGTATTACCGATGGTAAATGCCCCGATGGCGTTGAGTACAGTTGGATGAAGAGAAGAAAGAGTTAACTAATGTTAATTGAGATTAATGCGATAAATGCTATCAATAAAACACTATTCCATATAGTGTTTAGGGGCAGTCGGGGGTTCCTTAGAATCTTTTGATTCTTTAGTCTCTTTGCTTGGCTTACTAACTTTAGGTGCGCTGGAGTCACCCTGGTTGCAAGCAATAAGAAATAGCGTAGAAATGATGCCTAATAGGTATTTATTCATTTTAGTACCCTCCCAATAACTTTATATTAGCTGAATTTTCTTCTGATTTTCATTAAAAATACTCGAATATGCAATATCTTGTAAGATAGTTGCGCTCTCCTTCGTTCTAGTTTTCTTGTTGCTTCATAATCATTCTTCCCAAAATATCAATAAGGTCTAAAAATGCAGACACGCTCTTTTATTAAATCTTTTTTAGCTTTTGCACTCGTTGTAATAACTTCTATTGCACAAGCTCAGCAAGTATTGCGTGTGACAACGATTCCAGAAGAAGCTGCTACGGAACAAATTAGAAAATTTGGCCCACTAAGCCAGTACTTAGAGAAAAGTCTTGGTATGAAAGTTGAATTTACGCCTGTTACCGACTATCCAGCTGCAGTAGAGGCATTGGTGAACAAGCAAGTTGATTTAGTTTGGTTTGGTGGCTTTACTTATGTTCAAGCCCAAATCAGATCAGGTGGAAAGATCATCCCTATTGCACAACGTGAAGAAGATACAAAGTTTCGTTCAGTGTTCATTACCCAAAAGAATTCAGGTATTACTAAGTTGACTGATTTAAAAGGTAAGCAAGTAAGCTTTGGATCACAATCAAGTACCTCAGGACACTTAATGCCACGCACCTATCTTTTAGAAGCCGGCCTCAATCCTGAAGTAGACTTTAAACGCATCGCTTACTCTGGCGCTCACGATGCAACAATTGCTTCTGTTGTCAGCGGTCGAGTAGATGCTGCAGCACTAGATATTACTGTTTGGAATAAATTTGTATCTGAAAATAAAGTGGATACAAGCAAAGTAGATGTTTTCTATACAACACCTCCTTTTTTCAATTACAACTGGTCCGTTCATGCTGATATGCCAGCTGCGTTACGTGACAAGATTACAAAGTCTTTATTGGCTTTGAATATGAATACACCTGAAGGTAAGGAAATCCTTAGCTTAAATCGCGCCACTAAATACATACCTACCAAGCCTGAGAACTACAAAGGTCTTGAGACGGCAGGCAAGAGTGCAGGTCTAATTAAGTAAGTGGATTTACATTTAAGAAAAATTGTTGCTAAGCCTCCCTCCAATCAGCGGGAGGCTTCCTTTAGACTAAAAAATATCTCTCTTGATATTCAATCAGGTGAGCACCTTGCAATCATTGGACCATCTGGCTCAGGCAAAACAACGCTTTTACAAGTAATCGCTGCAGCACTGAAGCCAATTTCTGGCGAATTAGATCTTGATGGTACTAATCCTTGGAAATTGTCAGTTAGTCAGTTACAAGAACTTCGTTCTCAATTATTTTATGCTCCACAGATACCTCCCCTACCGCCAAGGCAGAGAGTGGTCACCACGCTAAGTGCCAGTCGCTTAACCAGCATGAGTTTGGGGCAAAGCCTTTTAAACCTGATTTATCCGCAGCACTCCAAAGATGCTCTGTCAGCTCTTGATTTATTTGATCTCAAAGAAAAAATTTGGGAAAGAGTGGATCATCTTTCTGGTGGTGAGCGTCAAAGAGTTGGATTAGCTAGAGTTTTAATGAGTAATGCAAAATTGTGGCTGGTTGACGAACCGCTATCAGCTCTTGATCCTAAAAGATCTAAACAAGCTATTAATACTTTAATTACCGAAGCCAACAAACGAGGCGTCACTTTAATCCTTACTCTTCACCAGGTAGAAGTTGCCACTGGTGAATTCCCAAGAGTAATAGGCTTAAAAGATGGTTCCATAGAATTTGACCTAGCTGCTAAGCTTGTTACAAAAGATATATTGCATGAGTTGTATGCAGACCATGAAGATGAACTGAATGGCTTTACTTCTGCTCAAGTGAGCATTGATGACAATTTAGAAGTATCAAAGACATCCAATATTTGTAGACCACAATAATGTCTAGCGTCACTGCCCCACAATTAAGAGATCCCGCATGGTTTGCTCGAGTTCGATTTGGGGTAATAGGTATCATTCTTTTAATACCAGCACTTATTGCCACTGAATTTAAGCCTTGGTTGATATTTGAAGAACAAAACTTAAAGGTCACACTCAAGTTTTTAGGAGACTTTTTTCCACCAAGCTTAGATCCCTCGTTTCTTAAAATGATTGCTTTAGAAGCTTGGAAAACGGTTGCCATTGCGACGGTAGGTATATTTTTAGCCTTAATCCTGGCTATTCCGATGACTCTGGTTAGTACAAGGGTTTTATCGATTTCCAGCCTGTCTGGAAAAATGGATCTATTGCCTTTTGCACTGCGGCAAGCCATCCGTTTTATTTTGATCTTGATGCGCAGCATTCCTGAATTGGTCTGGGCACTCGTATTTGTTCGTGTCGTAGGCTTAGGTCCTGCAGCGGGAGTTCTTGCCATTGCTCTAACCTATGCAGGCATGCTGGGTAAGATTTATGGTGAGATTCTTGAAAGTGGTAATACTGATTCAAGTCAAAGCTTGCTTCGCAACGGCGCTGGCAGATTACAAACTTTCTTCTACGCGGTCTTACCTCAAAATCTCAGTGAACTAACAAGCTATACGGTCTACCGTTGGGAATGCGCCATTAGATCATCCGCAGTACTTGGATTTGTTGGAGCAGGCGGATTAGGTCAGCAAATGGATAACTCCATGCGCATGTTTAATGGCTCAGAAGTCGCAACGATCTTGATTGTGTTCATGATACTTGTGGCACTTTCAGATTGGTTTAGCGATCATCTTAGAAAACGGATCGCCTAGTATGTTGAATCATCAGACGCCGTCAAGATCAAATAATTACCTTTTGTTAATTGGGGTAATTGGCATCACCATACTCAGTTTTTGGTCTCTTGATCTTCAACTATCAAGACTGTTCTCTTTGAGAAGTCTTGAATTGATGGCTAAGTTCTTTAATGAACTTTTATCTCCCAATATAAGCTCAACATTTTTATCAAAAGTTCTTATTGCATCATTAGAAACTATTGCTATGTCTGCAGTTGGTACATTACTCGCTGCTGTGCTTGGCATCATGCTAGCTCTACCTGCCAGTAAAACTAATTCCAATGACACAGCCATTTTAAGAACGCCAGCTAGGTGGCTACTAAATGCTCTCAGATCCATACCTGAATTGGTGTGGGCTGCACTTTTGTTGATTTCAGTAGGGCTTGGGCCTTTAGCAGGCACTTTGGCTTTGGGCTTACATACGACTGGCGTGCTAGGGAGATTGTTTGCGGAGTCTATTGAAAATGCTAATACTCATTCCGGTGAGTCTTTAAGACTTGTAGGTGTTAGTGAACTAAGGATCTTTCTTTATGCAACATTACCTACCGTGCTTCCTCAGCTGATCTCATACACCCTTTATCGCTGGGAAAATAATATACGTGCTGCTGCAATACTGGGTATTGTGGGTGGCGGTGGATTAGGTCAAATGCTGTCTTTTCATATGGGTCTATTCCAAATGCAAGAAACCAGCACCATCTTGCTGTCAATGATTGGCCTCGTCATCATGGTCGACAGCCTTTCTTATTGGCTAAGAAAATCCATAGAGCGTTAAATTCGAATAATCGACCTGTTTCTTAGATGAAATTTTGGTATCTGATGTCTTAAAACTTAGTCAATTTAACTAAGTACTGTTATAAATATGACTCTTATTTAAAACTCATTCATTTCTGTGGAGATTGGTATGAAAAAAGTGAAGTATTGGTTAGTCGCCCTTTGTTGCAGCCTCTCATTGACAGCCTTGGCGGATAAGTCGAGCGTCAAAGGTGATAGCTCCTATACGCCAAGCCCTGGTCAAGCCGGTAAAGATGTTATTTGGCTTCCAACGGGTACCGAGCTCGTGAGCTTGATGCTCAAAACAGCCAATGTAACGTCCAAAGATTTGGTTTATGACTTAGGTGCTGGTGACGGCAAGATTGCCATTGCAGCCGCTAAAGAGTTTGGGGCAAAAGCTGTTGGTATTGAGTTCAATCCAGACATGGCTGCATTTGCCCAGCGAAATGCTATTCAATCTGGCGTAGGTCATTTAGTGAATATCATCAGGGGTGACATTTTTGTCGAGGACTTCAGTCAAGCCACTGTGGTCACACTTTATTTGCTGCCTGATCTGAATATGCAATTACGTCCAACTATTCTGAAAATGAAGCCCGGAACACGTGTGGTCTCTCATGCGTTCTCAATGGGTGACTGGGAAGCCGATAAAGAAATCGAAACAGATGCAAAAGCATACTATTGGGTGGTTCCAGCCAATGTTGCAGGTGAGTGGTCATTGGATGGTATTGAACTGAAAAATGCAACCCTCACACTGGCTCAAAGATTTCAAAAAATTGGTGGGAATATAAAGATTGGCAATAAGACTCAGCCAATTCTGAATTCTCACCTCGAAGGCAAGAATCTTCGCTTTTCATACCTTGACCTGAATAATAATTTGATCACTGTCAGAGCTGAGGTCAATGGCTCAGAATTCAAAGGTGAAGATAAAGGCGGCTACTCACAAGGTTTGGTTTTAGGTAAACGTCGTTAAGATTTCAGCATGACTATAAATGCGGTTCAAGAGAAATTATTAAGCCCCATAGGGGCGGTTGCGATCATTGTTGGCATTGTGATTGGTGCCGGCATTTTTAAAACACCCTCTATGGTGGCCGGCATCACAGGTGATGTTGGTTGGGCACTCACTATTTGGGTTAATGGTGCTTTGATTTCTCTCATGGGAGCGCTTTGTTATGCGGAGTTAGCTACTACCTTCCCTCACGCTGGTGGTGACTATCATTTTTTAACACGCGCCTATGGCAAGAATGTTTCATTCTTGTATGGTTGGGCAAAAGCCATGGTCATCAATACGGGTTCAATTGCTTTATTAGCTTTTGTTTTTGGTGATTACATGACTAAGGTATTACCACTCGGAGCTAACTCAACTATTTATTGGGCTGCCCTGATTGTGATCACACTCACCTTGATCAATATCATTGGCATCCATACTTCAGCAAGAATACAAACCTTATTAACAATTTTTGAAGTACTCGGTCTTGTAGCGATCATCGTTGCAGGTTTTGGTATTTTTGGTGCACCTCTACCTGCAGTGGATAACCCTCCTTTATTTTCTAGTAATCCTCAGTTGGGTATGTTGGGATTGGGGATGGTGTTTGTTTTATTGACCTTTGGGGGCTGGAATGAATCGGCCTATATTTCTGCAGAGCTCAAAGGCACCAGCAAAACTATTGTGACTGTGATTGTGGCCAGTCTTGCGGTTATCACTGTGATTTATTTACTGGTTAATCTCGCTTTGATCAATGGCCTTGGCTTAAAAGCATTAGCTAGTAGTAAAGCGGCACCCGCTGATTTATTAGGTCTTGCTTTTGGTCCAATTGGTGAAAAGTTGCTTGGTCTTTTTGTAGCAATTGCTGCCCTAACTAGTATCAATGCCACCATGATTGTAGGAGCCAGAACAAACTACGCTATGGGCGAAGATTGGCAAGGTTTGAGCAAAATGGGTCAATGGGAATCATCCCGTGGATCGCCCAGCGTTGCTTATCTAGTGCAAGGCATCATCAGTCTTGCTTTGGTTGGTTTTGGTGCCCTGCAGAGCGATGGCTTTGAGGCCATGGTGGAGTTCACCGCCCCAGTTTTTTGGATCTTCTTGCTCTTGGTTGGCTTAGGCTTATTTATCTTGCGCTATAAAGATGATTCAGTGCGACCATTTAAGGTGCCACTCTACCCCATCACGCCACTGATTTTCTGCGCTTCCTGCGCTTATCTTGCTTACTCAAGCATCATGTACGCACATAGTAAAGGCGCTGTTGCGATTTCTATGTATGTGATGTTGGCGGGCTTGGTGGCGTTGATTTTTTTAAGGCTTAAAAAAGCTTCTTGAAATTTTAGTTAGATACCATGTATAAAAGTTTGCGTGAGGTCAAACTTTTACTCTTCTACCTCTTTGAATAATTCTAATGCTTAAAGGCCTCGAGCCAAATATTGGTATATAAGTTAAAGTTGTCACATTAATAATTAAGGTTCCCAAGCTTTGCAAGCAATCAAACTATTCCCTAAAATTTGGATGATGGCTATCGCTCTGATAGTGCTTTCGTCAAGTTTTTCTTCAATTGCGCAAACCGTAGAACAAAAAGTTGTGGTTGGCTCAAAACGATTTACAGAAAGCTATGTATTAGGTGAACTTATCAATCAAACTTTGCGGGATGGGGGTTTACGCTCAGAACACCGACAGGGTTTAGGTAATACCAATATCGTTTCACAAGCACTCATTCAGGGTCAAATTGATGTTTACCCAGAATACACAGGGACCATCTTACGAGAAATACTTAAGCAATCAGATGCTCAAATCTCTTTAGTTGAACTTAATAAATTACTTGCTCCAAAAGGAATCAAGGCTGCCATACCTTTAGGGTTTAATAATTCATATGCACTGGCATTAAGAGCGGATAAAGCCAAGTCCCTTGGTTTAAAAAAAATCAGTGATATTACAAAATTAACACCCTTACAACAATCATCTCTTCGTATTGCTCTATCCCCAGAATTTAAGACTAGATCAGATGGCTGGCCATCGCTGATAAAGGGCTACGATTTAAATCTAAAAGTTAGCAAAGTTTTAGAGCACGGTCTCGCTTATGACGCTTTATCAAGAGGCGATGTTGATATCGTTGATGCCTATACAACTGATGCAGCTGTTGTGAGAGATAACTTGGTTCTTTTAGAAGATGATGCTCAAGTCTTCCCACGCTATGAAGCCATACTTTTAATGCGTTTGAATTTTGATCAAAGTAAATTGAAAGATTTAGAAAATCGCTTAGATCAAGTGAAGATGTCAAAACTGAATCAACAAGCTGAAGTTGGCGTTAGTTTTGAAAAAATTGCTCGATCTTTTTTGGATGCAACTGCTGATGATCAAAAACCACAATCATCTCTTAACCGATTTTTTAGTTTGTTATTTGGGGCTGATTTTTTTAGTGCATTGAGAGATCATATTTTACTAGTAGCAATTTCCTCATTATTTGCATTACTAGTTGGTATCCCTTTAGGCGTTCTCGCACACCGAAGCCCCCGCTCTGCTATTTGGATACTTGGAACAGTAGGTACTTTACAAACCATTCCGTCCTTAGCTCTATTAAGTATATTGATAGCCCTTCTCGGTCAAATAGGCTCTATACCAGCTGTTCTGGCTTTATTCCTTTACGGTCTTCTTCCCATAGTCAATGCTACTCATATTGGACTTTTAGAGGTGCCAGCTAACCTGAAGGAGGGAGCTCTTGCTTTAGGCTGTAATGCAAAACAATTATTACTCTCAATTGAATTGCCATCAGCCAAACCAATCATCATGAATGGCTTAGCATCAGCTACGGTAATTGGTGTCGGAACTTGTACTCTTGCAGCTCTTGTAGGTGCAGGAGGGTTCGGTGAGCGCATTGTGTCTGGTCTTGCAACCAATGACCACTCTATGATGCTTGCTGGTGCCATACCTGCTGCAATTTTGGCACTAATTGCGCAGGCAGTTTTAACACCGAAGCGTCAATAATAATTTGATTGTTCTTGAATGGCTCGCTCAAGCACCTGCTTGACTAGAAGAAAGCAATCAAATTGCAGAAACTCAAACAAGCGAACACTTGATTAATCATTTAATCAGTTCTAGTATCAATTAAATGTAGTTGATAATTTTATCAACTGCACTCCAATGAGGACTCTATGTCTATTCGTGTAATTGCTCGTTTTTTTGCAAAGCCAAATTCTATTAATGAAATTAAACCACTCTTAATTGCTTTGGTTGAGCCCATTAGAAATGATCCCGGCTGTATCAGTTGCCATTTAGTTAACCATGCTAGCAATAACAATGAGTTTACTTTTATAGAAGAATGGGCCAGCGAAGATGCTTTCAATGCTCATCTGTCAGAGCCTTTTGTTAAAAAAGCAGTGGTTGACACTGAGGCACTCCTGGCAAACCCTCTAGAGCTTCACGTATATAAGCCTATTTAAACTAAATTTTCTGTAAGGTTTATATAAATCTAAGAAGATAAAAACTTTAGATTTAACAGAGGTGTTTAGTCTGGCCAACGCGATTCGAAGGTACAACTTAAGCTAAATCATTTTCTACAGTGGATTTGATATGCTCCCACTCGTCATCCGTAAACAGTCGTGAACGCGTATGAAAAGCTTTACCAGTATTACCTTCCAATGAAAACGTACCACCACTGCCCTCAATCACATCCAGTATTAATTGGGTATGTTTCCAATACTCATACTGCGACTTACCAATATAGAACGGGACTGCGCCGACCTCGCCCAACTTGACATCGTAGGGGCCGATTGTCAAGTCAGTAGGCAAATAGCAGTTTGCAGCACTGTTATCGCAACATCCACCAGACTGATGAAAGAGAATTTCTCCATGAAGCGCTTGCATCTCTTTAATGAGAGCTAATGCTTCTGGCGTAGCCACAATACGCTCAACCATGCTGTGCTCCTTTCCATAAAAAAGGGGTAAATTGCTTCACCCCTTTGTGACACGATACAAAGCGATCAGAAAAAGCCGAGCTTATTTTCGCTGTAGCTGACCAATAAGTTTTTGGTTTGTTGGTAATGAGCCAGCATCATCTTGTGATTTTCGCGGCCGATACCCGATTCTTTATAACCACCAAACGCAGCATGCGCTGGGTAGGCGTGATAACAGTTTGTCCAGACTCGACCTGCCTTAATGGCCCGACCCATGCGATACGCTAGATTTCCGTTACGCGCCCACACGCCCGCACCTAAGCCATATAAAGTGTCATTTGCTAACGCAAGTGCTTCTGCTTCGTCTTTAAAGGTGGTTACCGCTAAGACGGGGCCAAAGATTTCTTCTTGAAAAATACGCATCTTATTGTGACCCTTAAAGATGGTCGGTTGCACATAGTAGCCACCATCCAGATCACCACCTAGATGTGCTTGCGCACCGCCAGCGAGAACTTCTGCTCCTTCTTGCTTGCCCAAATCAAGGTAAGAGAGGATCTTCGTGAGCTGCTCTTTGGAGGCTTGGGCACCCATCATACTGTCGGTATCGAGTGGGTTCATATGCTTGATAGCAGCAACGCGCTTAAGTACACGCTCCATAAATCGGTCGTAAATACTTTCCTGAATTAAGGCACGGCTTGGGCAGGTACATACCTCGCCTTGATTAAAGGCAAACAACAAAAGTCCTTCAATTGCTTTATCTAGGAACGCATCATCCTTATCCATAATGTCCGCAAAGAAAACGTTAGGAGATTTTCCACCTAGCTCTAAGGTTGCTGGAATTAAATTATTAGCAGCGGCTTGTGCAATCACACGGCCGGTAGAGGTCGAGCCAGTAAAGGCAATCTTACCAATGCGCTTGCTGTTGGCTAGCGGCATACCAGCTTCACGACCATATCCATTGACGATATTGAGCACGCCTGGTGGTAATAGATCAGCAATCAACTCTGCCACGATCAAGATGGATATGGGAGTCGATTCAGCTGGCTTCAATACAACGCAATTACCTGCAGCTAAAGCTGGGGCAAGCTTCCATGCCGCCATTAGAATCGGAAAATTCCACGGAATAATCTGCCCTACAACACCCAATGGCTCCAAATAATGATAGGCCACAGTGTTTTCGTCAATTTCACTTAAAGCACCCTCTTGCGCACGAATGGCGCCAGCAAAGTATCGAAAATGATCTACTGTCAGCGGAATATCCGCATTTAAAGTTTCTCGAATTGCTTTACCGTTATCAATAGTTTCAACATAGGCTAAGAGTTCTAAATTTTGCTCAATGCGATCAGCAATCTTTAGCAAAATATTGCTACGCGTTGTGACGTCAGTTTTTCCCCACTGATCGGCAGCAGCATGTGCGGCGTCTAAAGCCAATTCAATATCACTAGCATCAGAGCGCGCAACCTTGGTATATGCCTTGCCATTGATTGGCGAAATCACATCAAAATATTGGCCCTTACTTGGGGCTACCCACTTCCCGCCAATAAAGTTGTTGTATTGAGCTTTATATTTCATCTTGGCGTCAGCTTGGCCTGGGGGTGAATAAATCATGTCTATCTCCTACTTGTTATGATTGGAATTTTTAAATGCACGCAATGTTGTGAAAATTATCTCAACTTTTAAGTTAAAGCTTTTTTTCGCGTAAAGCAACAGTAGTTTGAACTTTTTTAGACAGTAGTTTTAATGACAAATTAACTATGTGTTTTGTATGGTCTATGAAGCAAACTGGGTAATGGACTTAAACAGCACCGTAGATTTTATATCCGCTTGTATTCCTTGAGGTTTTTTGGCCTGCCCAGCACGATTTGAACGTGCGACCTACAACTTAGGAGCTGTAAAAACCCTGTGAATCAATATCTTAGGTAATGATGTTCAGTACCGAAAATCTGGTGATATATATACAGCAGGGTTTGCGGAGCTACATGGCACTCAAATAAATCACGTGTGGCAACGAGAGTTTGGATGCATGAGTGCTGACATTAAATACTCACCTAACTTGATAGGTGTACTGGATACTAGCTCTTCGTAGATTCTTGACCAGCAACTACCTTAGCACCATCCTTTGCGATCAAGTGTAAACACTTAATAAAAATATCTCTATATTCCTCTGGCAAAGGGGCCAGTAATGCATCTTCTACTGATGCATCTAATGGCATCACCCGATTTAATAATGCCATTCCAGCGGGTGCCACAAAGAGTTGATAGGAGCGAGCATCGGTGCTTGAGCGCTTTCGCTCAATCAACTCACTACTGATCATTCGCCGAATCATTTCAGTCACAGTGTTGCGATCCATTACCAAATATTCAGAGAGCGTATTTTGATTAAGTCCTGGGTTTTGATAAAGCAATACAAGTGCGGCTTTTTGCCGTGGCGTGACAAATTCATCAGGAAAAGTTTTTGCGAATAATTCCTCGGCCTTGAAGTGCGCACGTCGCACTAGGTGAGAAGGCACATTATGAAGTAGAAAATCTTGAAGGATTGCTTCAGTCTCTTTTGTCACAGTAGAGGGTCGCAAAGAGAGTGGCTTGGAGGGGCGTGAACGAGATCTTTGCATTCTAGAAAAAGATAAAAATATTAGTGTTTTCAATTATATGCCAGCCCCAGCATATTTATCTTTATATATACGTATACGTACCTATTTACAAAAGAATGTGTACGTACTACGATAAATTTGCGTCAATCTATTGAGTTGTGGCGCATATTAGAATTTTACTTAGTGTCTTAATTAAGGAGTTTTAACTATGAATGAAGGCAAAATCCTTTCTGGCTTTTTAGCGCCACATCCGCCACATTTAGTGTATGGCGAAAATCCACCGCAAAATGAACCAAAATCAGAGGGCGGTTGGGAACCCCTACGCTGGGCTTATGAAAGAGCACGAGCTAGCCTCGATAAGCAAAAGCCTGATGTTCTGCTTGTTCACTCACCTCACTGGATCACACAAGTAGGTCACCATTTCCTTGGTGTAAAAAATCTGTCGGGCAAGTCTGTTGATCCAATTTTTCCAAACTTATTTCGCTATCAATTTGATCTAGAAGTTGATGTTGATTTGGCTGAAATGATTTGCGCAGAAGGTAGTGAGAGAGGCATTGTCACCAAAATGATGTGTAATCCTAACTTCAGAGTTGATTACGGGACCATTACTACATTACATATGATTCGCCCTGAATGGGATATTCCTGTTGTTGTGATTTCAGCCAACAACTCTCCTTATTACAATGCTGTCGGTGAAGGTCAAAATGAAATGGATTTATTAGGAAAAGCTACGCGTGAGGCCATCCGTAAAAGTGGTAAGCGTGCGGTGTTGCTGGCCAGTAATACACTCTCTCACTGGCACTTCCATGAAGAGCCGGAGATTCCCGAAGATATGTCCAAAGAGCATCCTGAAAATTACAAGGGTTATAAGTGGGACATACGAATGATCGAGTTGATGCGCCAGGGTCGCATGCAAGAAGTGTTTAAACTCCACCCCCAATTTGTCGAAGAGGCTTTTTCAGAAACCAAGTCCGGAGCATTCACTTGGATGCACTCCGCTATGGGTTATCCGGAACTTGCCGCAGAACTTTATGGGTACGGCACGGTAATTGGCACTGGTAATGCGGTAATGGAGTGGGATCTTCAAGGGGCGGGTCTTTCTAATTTAAAAGCCGCGTGAACCCACACCACAGCACAACTAAAAATAGGAGAAATTAAAGTGACTATAGTATCTGCATTCCTAGTTCCAGGAAGCCCACTACCACAGCTGAGACCCGACATCGCACCGTGGGGTCGACTAAACGAGGCAATGGTAAAAGCCGGAAAAGCGCTCGCCAACTCAAAGCCTGACTGTGTACTCATGTTTTCTACTCAGTGGTTTGCTGTGCTTGATCAACTGTGGCTAACTCGATCGCACAGTACAGGTCTGCATGTTGATGAAAACTGGCATGAGTTCGGTGAACAGCCTGTCGACATCTATTCAGATGTTACCTTAGTCCAGCGTTGTATTGATGCTTGTAATGCAGCAAGTATCAAGACGCGCGGCGCTGATTACGACCAGTTTCCGATTGATACCGGCACAATTACTGCGACTACCTTAATGGGTTGTGGCACTGCTAATCTACCGCTTGTACTCGCAGCCAATAATCTGTACAACAATCCCAAGAAGATCGAGGAATTGGCAGCCTTAGCTGCCAATGAATTAAAAGATAAGCGAGTGGCCGTAGTAGGAGTCGGTGGCTTATCTAATAATGTCTTTCATGAAAATATTGATCTTAAAAAGGATCGTATCAGCTCAGAATCTGATGACAAGTGGAATCGTAAAATACTATCGTTGATGGAAAGTGCTGATATTGATGCACTTCGATCAACTCTCCCGCAATATGCTGCTGAAGCGCGTCCTGAAATGGGACTAAAAAGCTTTCACTGGGTTCTTGGTGCAATGAATGGAAGTTTTAAGAAGGCAGAAGTTTATGCATATGAACCCCTTTACGGCAGTGGTGCTGCCGTCGTGGAGTTCAAAGCTTAATAATAAGTTTTTGTTAGGTGAGAACGTTTCTCCTGGGACACTATGTATTTAAAAATTTGATATTCCAAAAATTATGATTAAAAGACTTGTATCATCTGCGATTCCTGCTCCACGATTTCGCTACACACCATGCATCCAAAGCGGTCCTCTGTATACGGTATCCGGAATGGTTGGCCTTGATTTCACTACTGGCTCTTTAGCACCAGGTGGTGTAGCTGCGGAAACTCGACAAATCTTAAATAACCTAAAAGCTGCATTGATTGACTACGGGGTAGGATTTGAACACATGATTTCAGCCCGAATTTACGTAGTTCCATTCGAACAATTTGGTGCAGTAAACGCGGTTTGGGAAGAATTTTTTGCCGATATCCCGCCACCAGCAAGAACTTCGGTGGGTGTCTCAGCTCTACCGTTGGGCGCTCAAATTGAGATTGAATTTACCTTTTATCGAGAAGGTTAAGAGGTGTTTAATGAACACGACTGCTAAATTGGTACCCGGCAAGGCTACGCCTCGAGGCAAGTTTCCACATTTAAAACGTGCCGGTGATTTTCTCTTTATCTCAGGTACAAGCTCCCGACGCTCTGACAATAGCTTTGCTGGTGTAGAAGTCGATCCACTAGGAGTTACAAAGTTAGATATTCGGATTCAAACTCGAGCTGTAATCGAAAACATTCGCGATATATTGGAAAGTGTTGGTGCTTCACTGAACGACTTAGTTGAAATTTCTGCCTTCCTCGTTGATATGAATGATTTCGGTGGATACAATGAAGTATATGGTGAATTTTTCGACTATGACGGCCCAACTAGGACTACCGTTGCCGTCCACCAACTTCCACATCCGCATCTTCGAATAGAAATTAAAGCGATAGCCTACAAACCATTGCGATGATTTTAAAGGCACACTGTCAAATGGTAGATGTGCCTTTCTTCAATACCGATTGTGGACTTGAATAATAGTTGTACGACATCAATAAACAATATAGCTAGCAATGAAACTATTAATAAAACAAAAAGCTCATGACAAGCATCGTCTGCTGAAGACTGCATCTTTTAGAGATTGATTGTTTTCATACCGTTTAGAGTAAATTGATTGGAATCTTGATATACGAAGTGCCGTTATCCTCTTTAGGAGGCATAGCTCCAGCTCGGATATTGACTTGTATAGAAGGTAGCAGTAAAACTGGGACCTCTAAAGTAGCATCCCTAGCTTTTCTCATTTCAACAAAAGCATCTTCTGTCACTCCGTCACGGATATGAATATTATTTGTCCGCTGCTCTCCGACTGTAGTTTTATCAATGACTTGTCTATCAGTTGTGGGGTAGTCGTGACACATATATAAATTCGTGGACTCAGGATAGCTAAGGATCTTTTTAATTGATTTGTATAAAGTACTGGCATCACCGCCCGGAAAGTCACAACGTGCTGTGCCCACATCTGGCGGAAACAATGTATCCCCTACAAAAATGGCGTCATCGATCTTATAGGCCAAGCAAGCTGGTGTATGCCCTGGAACGGGTATTGATTCAATATTGAGATTCCCGAAAGGGATATTCTCACCATCTCTGATCAAATAGTCGAACTGGGAGCCATCAGTTTTAAATTCATCACCTAAATTAAAGATTCCTTTAAATACCCCCTGAATCTTTTGAACTTTTTCGCTAATACCAATTTTTCCACCAAGCTTATTCTGTAAGTACTTTGCCGCTGTTAAATGATCAGCATGAGCGTGCGTTTCTAAAAGCCACTCCAATTGCAGCTGATTACTTACAATGTATTCAATGACCTGATCAGCTGATCGCGTTAGAGTCCTTCCTGATTTGGGGTCGTAATCAAAAACAGGATCTATCACAATGCAAACTCTTACCTCAGGATCTGAGACAACATGGGTAAAGGTCCAAGTGGCCTTATCGAAAAAACTCTTGATTTGCGCTTTCATGCAGCTCTCCGCCTATTTAATAAATTACATTATATATTATAATAATATATAATGTAATCATGGAAATGATAACCACCTCAAGTTTGGGCCTATTTATTGGTCTATTAATGGGTCTCACTGGCGCAGGCGGAGGCATAGTCGCGGTTCCAGCTCTTGTATATTTTTTACACTTAAGCATTGCAGAAGCGGGTCCAATCGCACTGATGGCTATTGCTTCCTCGGCTGGAATTGGTGCTCTTATAGCCTATAGAAATAAAACCTTGAGATACAAAGCAGCTTTATTAATTGGGCTTGCTGGTTTAACTACTGCACCATTTGGTTTGTGGCTGGCACATCAAGTGCCTAACCGACCCCTAGCTGCGCTGTTCGGGCTGATATTGATTGGCATATCAATGCATTTTTTCTTGAAGAAAATATTCGGCGAAGATGGAGCTAAATCAAAGCCAAATAACAATGCGATCTGCCAACTAAACAACACAACAGGAAAACTATCTTGGACAAAGCCTTGTTTTGTGACATTGTTAAGTGTTGGCGCAGTCTCTGGTTTTTTATCAGGACTGCTGGGGGTTGGGGGCGGATTTGTGATTGTTCCAGCCCTTCGGAGATACACCAACCTAGAAACAAATTCAATTATCAGCGCATCACTAGGGGTGATGGCAATTATTGCAATTGGTAGCGCAGGAATCTCAGCATTTGCAGGAACCTTAAATCTGCCTATTGCTATCCTATTCTCAGTAGGCGCTATTATTGGCTTACTAATCAGCAGGCAGTTCTCGCAAAATTTAAATCCCTTACGTATTCAACAGATATTTGCATCCTTCACATTTTTGGTTGGTATGTACATGCTTTACAAATCTTTTCTAAATATATAGGTGCTATAGAACATGACAATTAATTGGCAAGAATTCACCCCTATTGCATCACTTATTGGTGGGGCTATCTTAGGACTTAGTGCCGTTTCACTGATCATCTTCAAAGGAAGAATCGCAGGAATCAGCGGGATTGTCGGTGCTCTTATGCAATTTCAAAATACACCTAAAGATCATTACTTGTGGAGAATACTTTTCCTATCAGGGTTGATTGGCTCATATCAAATTTATTCAATACTCTTTGGAGCAACAACCATCGAAATCAATACGAGCTCAATTGAGCTTGTTATAGCAGGATTATTAGTTGGTTTTGGAACAAGAATGGGCTCAGGATGCACAAGTGGTCATGGGGTTTGTGGGCTTGGTCGATTATCGACACGTTCGCTTGTTGCAACCCTCAGTTTTATGACTTCAGGATTTATTGTTTGCCATCTATTACTAAATTGGATCAATTAATTATGAAAAACCTACTAACCTTTATTACTGGTCTCGGTTTTGGAATCGGACTTATTATTTCTGGAATGACCAATCCTGCCAAAGTCATTGGGTTTCTGGACTTGTTTGGGCAATGGGATCCTAGCCTTATGTTTGTCATGATGGGCGCAATTTTTGTCACCTTTTTTGGATTTAAGTTTATTGAAAAAAGAAAAGTGACTTACTTTAAAGAATCTCTTCATCTTTCTGGTAAAACACACATCAATAAAGATCTAGTTGTTGGAAGTATCTTGTTTGGGGCTGGTTGGGCAATGGCAGGGTTATGCCCTGGACCCGCTCTTGTTGCCCTTGGATCCGGAAATCAGAAAGCAATTATTTTTGTTGTTGCAATGCTGGCAGGAATGTACATACATGATCATCCCTATAGGAAATCATTCTCAGAAAGTTCCGTTTAATTTCTTAAATAATCGAAACTCTATTCATTTTTTTGATAATTAAAAATCCTACAACTTTAGGCCAGCAACCTACGGCTTAGGAGCTGTAAAAATTATGTTGCTCATCTAATGAAGATTTAGATGCTATCTATTTCCGTTCGCAATTTTCACTGCCTCAGGCATCCTTCGCAGCAATAACATTGCACATGTTCCTATCAAGGGGCCCGGTATTAATATTAAGAATACCCATTGCCAACTATTAAGGTTGTCTGCTGCAAGGGGTAGCAGCCAAATGGTTATCACCGTCAACATAAAACCAATTCCCAATTGCATCGTTAAAGCAGTACCAACATACATGGGGTCACCCAGCTCTGTAACGATTGTAGAAAATTGAGCGGAATCAGCAACTACTGTGAAGCCCCAAATAAGACCTAAAGCAATTAACATCCATAAGGGCCCATCGTATACAAAACCTGCCAAAAGAGCACACGAACCCGAGATGCACATCATCAAGCTGGTGGTAGCAGTTCTTCCCCATCGATCACCCAAAATTCCACCAACGATACAACCCAAGGCACCCATACCAATTGCAGCAAATGTAAAAAAAGATGCTGCACTTGGATTATCGATATTCAGCTCAATAAAAGACATCTGCGTAAATGTAAGAAACCATGCCCACATTGCATACAGCTCCCACATATGGCCAAAGTAGCCAAGACTTGCTAGAAGGATCCCGCGGTTCTTAAAAACTTGCCCGATTCGTCCAAGATGAAATGGTGCACGTGGGTATGGAAATGGACCCTCATGTACAAATAATCCAATAATTAAAGCGCCTGATAAAGTTGCTAATGTTGTTGAAACAACAACTAATTCCCACCCAAGTCCACCAATTGCATTAATAAAGTGAGGCGCAGCCGAACCCAGCGTAATTGATCCTACTAGAGCTCCTAGAGCAAGCCCGCGTCCTCTTTTAAACCATGTTGAAATTAATTTCAAAGACGGTGGATAGACCAATGCAAGAAATACTCCGGTCATCACACGAAAGAAAATTGCAAGGGACGCGCTTTCCACTAGTAACAATCCAAGGTTAGCTACTGCGGCCCCAATTGATCCATAAATCATTAATTTTTTACTAGAGATAACATCTGAAAGACTAACGATGCTTGATCCAATAGCGCCTAGAACAAAACCAAGCTGAACCCCAATAGTTAACCATGCGGAGAGTGTTGGCGTTAAATTCCAAATTGACTGTAACTTAGGAATAACAGCTGTTGCTGAAAACCAAGTTGTCATTGATAAAACGATACAGATCGATAAAATGAATAATACGCGAAAGCGACCAGGCGACTGAGAGTCCATGAGCAACTTAGTATTCACAGGTTCATTCGCCATTATTTCGAAAGAGTCGTTTTGTCTAGGTTTTAGAAAGCTATGAAAATCTCATCGACCTTTTAGGTCTTTGGCCTGCCCAGCACGATTCGAACGTGCGACCTACGCCTTAGAAGGGCGGTGCTCTATCCAACTGAGCTATGGGAATTGATAACCAAAACAACAGTTTAGCAGTAATCAGCTTTTTGAGATGCGTCGTTTGGTCAAACTTTGGTCAACGAGGTACTTTGTGGCATCTATTCAAAAACGCGGTTCAACATATAGAGTAAGAGTTATTAGGCGTGGCTACCCTATTCAATCCAAAACATTCAAAACAAGAATCGAAGCAACTAAATGGGCTAGAGGTATTGAGTCACAAATTGATAGTGGTACGTTACAAACCGCAGAACAACCATCTATTCAGTTAATTAATGCCAATACGCTGTTTAAGAACGTCGCCGACTACTATATAAAAACACACACTATTCATAAGCGAAATTGCAAATCAGAAACTTACATCATTAATGCACTAATTAGATATTGGGGTGACATCAGCATCTGCAAAATTGATGTTCCTAAGGTCCTTAAAGTTAGAGATGATTTACTTGCAAACCAAAGAACTGGTGACACCATTAATAAATACTTTAATGCCATATCTAAGATATTTCAAATGGTAGCAAGCGAGTGGTCGTTAGCCATCAATAACCCAATAAAAAATATTAGCAGGATGACAGTAAATCAAAGTAGGACAAAACGTGTTAATGGCTTAATTGAATACACCCTACTCAAATCTGCAGAAGAAAAATCTCCCCGACTATTAACGCACATCATTGAACTTGCCCTAGAAACAGCTATGCGACGTGGTGAACTGATGGGGGTTAAATGGAGTGATGTCGATTTGGAGCATCGCCGAATCTATCTGCATACTACTAAAAATGGTGCGCCTAGGCAGGTTCCACTTACCCAAAAAGCAATAAAGATACTCAACGTACTACCAAGTGATGGCTCTGAGAGGATATTCCCAGTCAGTCTTTGCTGGCTTAGAAGACACTTTGAGAATGCTCGGAACAATGCTAAGGCGGCATGGACTCAACCAGGTTCAAATCCATTCGAAGATTTACGCTTTCATGACCTAAGACATGAAGCATTGAGTCGGCTATCAGATGCAGGATTAAATGTAATTGAACTGGCGCATATTAGCGGTCATAAAACTATTGCCATGCTCAAGAGATACACGCACCCTTCTCATGAAGCAATATTTAGAAAGTTAGACTCATAGAAAATCTTTAGCACCACGTAAGATAGAAAAACTAAGTTATGGTGTGTGCCAACGAGGCTGCCCAAGCCTATTGTTCCAAAAAATTAGCCTATTGTTCCTGTAATGTTCTAGTAAGAATGTAGGTTTTATAAGCTTTGTTCCAATGTTCCAATTGTTCCAACTTTTATATCGCCCAAAAAAAAGTGGAATCGCAAGACCCCCTAAACCTAGTGCAAACCCTTACATTGCAAATACAAATTAGACAAGCGTATATAATTCTTGGAACAATTGGAACAATTGAACAATATAACTATTTATATATATATAAGAAAAACAACAACTTACCCACATTTTGTATTGTTCCAACTCTCGGAACTTTTTGGAACAAATGGAACACGATTTTGGAACAAAACAAACGGTAACCTCAAGCACATCTATTAAGCAAAGATAAATTTATAACCTTTAGCTGACGCTAAACCACCGCTAATAACTTTGCTAATAGCTGCGCGACTAACACCAAGCGCTTCAGAAGCTGACTTTGCACTTGGATATTTAATCTCTTGATTAGTGGCGATGTTGATTGCTAAAACTGCCTTTGACCTAGCCTTGGCAACTAGAGCCCCTTTAAACTCACTTGGAGGTTCTTGATTTTCAACATAAGTAAACCACCAACCTGAGGCAGAAGACCTCGCTCCCGAAGCAACTGACGCAGAAGCCCCCTTGTACAAATCCAACTCTTTATCAGCAACTGTATTATTTCTAAACTTTCTCAGTTCTTTAGTATCGAGATTAACTGCATACACAGTTTTATCTCTCTTTTCTCGTGCGGCAACCCCACCTTTGCTATGGGGTAACGTGTAACTTGTATCAGCATGTTTAACCCACCACCCTTTGACGGAATATCCATCGCCACTGGCAACCTGAGAAATTTGTGACTTAAATACGCCAAGAAACTTAGCAGCATCCTCCATATTAGGAAAAGTCTTTTGCTCTTTTGTGTCATAGTTAACTAATATTACTGGCTTCCCTTGCAGCGCCTTAACTTGAGTTAACCTGTGCTCCTCACCCCAAACCTTCGGTAGCTTTGCAGTTAAGTCATCCTCAAATCTAAACCACCATCCTGCCGTAGAAGTTCTTTCGCCTCTGGCCACCGAAGAAGGCATATCAGTATTATTAAGACCCAACCTCCTAGCTGCATCGGACGATGATTTAAATCGTTTTTCCTCACCCGTAGCCAGATTTACACCAATAACAGGTTTATCGTTATCCGCAACTAAATCGCCACCCGGAGAAAGATTAAATGTATATTTTGATTTGTGTCCACCTGCATGAAGAATCGCTAGTTGCTCACAATGATTTAAGTGAACACGGTCATCACAAAAAGCTAATATATGTGAATCGAATGCATTCCACCCATATTTATTGAGCGCACTTGAGAACCTTCGGTTAGCTTTATATCCAACGCCATTAGACCACCGACTTTTCACATCCTGTTCAGTAATGCCTATGTAGCATCTTCCTGAATCCCGGTGCAAATGCATATAAATAACTCCGCAGACCTTGTCTCGCTCTTGCTCTGTCATTTTTAAAGCAATAAACTCAGCTCCGTTAGCAACTTGAATTATTATTTTCTCGTAGCCATGATTCTTTTGTGAGTAAGTAGTTAAATCTATAGTCATTCCGCTATTTAAGTACTATTACTTTATCTTTTGGGAGCATACATCGTTGCGCAAGCAGTAATCTTATTATCTTTACTTCTCAGAAGCGCTTCATTTTGTCGGAGGTTATATCTACATTCCCCAGCCTTCTGATAGGATTCTTTAATACAAATCTCAGAAAATTCTTCTTTATACTTCTGCTCAGCAAGCTGAACACAATTCTCAAAATTCACCTTATTCGCAGCATTGTCATTAGAACAACCGTAGGCCAATAGAGCGAAAAAAATAATCACTATTTTCATTACAATTTCCAATTTAAAAATAATATTAAGAAATATTCGGACTCTGTAAAAGATACAATATCAACTTAGTCACAGGGCTATCTAGTCAGGATTTGACTGGTAAAAACATCTTGCCATCAAAAACGTGTGGTTTGTTATTTAGCAGATAAATCATATCCATGGGGCTGATAAATGATTCTTGTTTAATTGGGGCTGAACTCGAACCAATTCTTTCAAAGCCTAAATACTCAACTTCAAAATCCTCGGAGAACATTTCCCCAAATTGATTGAGTAGTTTGTTTGTTATTGGTAACCTGCGGCCAGTTGGTTCATGTAAAGCCCAATCATCCTTAAAAATCATCATAGGGAGTCCTATGCCATCACCATGGGTTCCAAATTTGATTTTCGGTCCTACCATTCGTTTTCGAAAACAATCGCACATCAGCAAATCAAAATATGTTGAGCCACCGCTGTTGTGGCTTCCCAAAGAGTTTACTAGCACCTCAAAGCATTTGATAAGTGCTGACTCATGACTAATTTCCCAGTTAATTGCAACCGCTTCAATATCGTCAGATAACAGGCTGTTTACTTTGGGCCCGTCGAAGTAAATGTTTATCTTAGCCATTAATCTTTAAATTTAAATCGCCATACAGTTAGCAAAAGTCCACCCACAAAGGCTGATTGAATCAACAATCTAACTAAGTCAACCTCAATGGGCTGTCCTACTAACTCCCAGATAAAGAACCACTCACTCTTTATACAATATGACGTTACGCTCATACATATTTGAGTTGGTACATAAAGTAACGATAATAAAAATACAATGGTAGCTATAAGTTCAAAGGTTTTTTTATTCATCTTTTTACCTACTTAGTTCAGGAGATTTGTTAATACATATATCCACCATACCTCTTTTACGCATAGCAGCATATTCGTAAGCATTATTCATACCCGCAGACTGCCACACACTGGGGTCACCTAGAGCTTGCGCTAAGCCTTCACGATAACTATCATCCCCCATATTTTGACATCGCTGCATTGCCTTAGCCCTATCTTCGGGTGTGGTACACCCTAATTTCATAGTTTTACACCAAATAGTTTCGGCCGTAACTGTGCCAACGCCAAGAAATGTAATAGCCAGCAAACACCAAATTTTTTTCATAAGACCTTTCAGATGCATTATCACCGGCCGCCTTTTAACTGAAGATGCAAAGTAATAAAGATGGGGCTAATCAAAAATGCAGCTACTGCAGGAAAGAAAATATCATCTCTGATATTGAACATACTAAATTGGCTATCGGGGTCTATAAAAACGGTGGCTAATCCTGAAGCAAGGCAGATAATCCCGAATACCCCAACAATCAGACTTAACCATAGGTAAATGATTTGATATGGTCTTACTCCCTGAATCCAATACCAAAAGTATTTATTAAACCAATCCAGCTTATCCAAGCTAAGAATCCAGAGAAGGCAAAGCATAAGCAAGGAATAGACAAAAGGTCTGAATGTCACAGCATAGATATCAAGAGTTTGCTCTGTAATCAATTCGGCAATGCTAGCAAGCCCTAGACTTAAGAAGTAAAAAACAGGCAGCAGACGTATTGAAATTGAGAATAAATTAATTATGGGTTTAAGTACTAGAAGCATGTAACAACTCCGCTACTCTTATTGCAAAATTTAATTTTGCCTGTATCTGAATCAATAATAGTTAATGGACCATCTTGTGAGCCACCACTAAATCTTCTTTCAAACTCTATATTATTTTGTCGCTGTCTAATTCGCGCTAATTCATCTTGAATGATTTGATTTTGCCCTGAATAAAGCTTGTTTTTGTAAAAATTGAAAATCCCCACATTGCTTCCAGAGCACTTATTTATTACCTTGAGCGTTGATTCAAAGCTATAGAATTTTTTTGTGTCAGAGACAAGACACTTACCAACTTTTACTTGCTCTCTGTCAAAGTCACCATCACCGTAAGCAAAAACACAAGCCATCCTAACGACAGGCTTTGCGTCATCTAATTTTATATTTTTCTGATTTTCTATAACGCATTCTGTTGGGTTGCTTGGCCCAAATAAACCCGCGTGAGCATTAAAACTCACTAGTGCTAACAGGGACAAAATGAATGCTTTATCTAATTCCATACTTGATGCCCTCAGTAACAATCGTCCTTAGATGCTTTTTCCAACATTCTTCAGATATTTGGTGATTACTAACACGAACTTTCACAATGCTAGCTATTCTTTGATAAAGATTTTCAGCTATTTCCTTATGACCATGTTTTAAAAGCCCACAGTAATAAATCACCGCAATATGCATGGCTACTTCTTCTTCATTCATTCCTGACTCTTTAGCAGAATCAATAACCTCAATATACTTAAATAATCCCGGGAACCAGTTATTCTTATCGTGGTCGGTAATAATTTGATATTCATTGTTGAGCTTTAGGTCTACATCAGCTCTAAATTTCTTTATTCCATTGCCAAATAAACCAAACATGTAAATACCTTCTTTTTTTATTTATAAAAAATATATGCTTATTATGCAGTGGTTCTTTATCCGTCCATAGATAAATTATCTGATATTGCCCAAGCATCCAAACCAGTTTCGTAAGCATTACTTAATTGCTTGATTCTTTTACTAATTTGATGCTATCAGTGTTTTCTAGATAAAAATAGCTTACATTTCCCTATGCATGAAAAATATTTATTAGTAACTCCCACACAGCAATCGGATTTCAGCTCTAAAACTGACTGTTTTTATTACTTCAACATTTACTTTATCAGTCATGCTAGTAGAAATATACGGCCATGATTGATATGCATATAAAAATATTTTTATGTAAGATTTTTACGCTTTGCTAAATATAAGACTTTGACTGTGCAAAACTCTATCTGTGTATAAGTCAGTTCCTTTGACGGGCCCTTTTTAGGGGGTGGAGTCGGTTGGGGTCCAAGATTGAATATTTAAACTAGCTTAAAACGTAATTGTGATAGCCTAAATCCCCTTATGTTGATAACTATTAATAGGTAAATAATGTCTGAAAGAATCTTTGGTGAAATCAATGGTATTTCAATAGGAACAACTTTTGAGTCTCGAAAAGATGCTGCGGCTGCAGGCGTCCACAAACCGCTACAAGCAGGTATATCAGGCTCCAAAGATGATGGCGCAGATTCCATTGTTATTTCAGGTGGTTATGAGGATGACTCGGATTCAGGTGATGCAATCATCTATACGGGTGAAGGTGGTCAGGATGAAAAGGGCCGTCAAGTTGAAGACCAAAAGTTGGCACGAGGTAATTTAGCTCTAGCTAAGAGTGAAATTGATGGTCTACCAGTTCGAGTTATTAGGGGTGCAGATAAAAAGAATCCCTTTGCCCCTGAGGTTGGATATAGGTATGACGGTCTATATGCTGTTGACAGTCACTGGCATGAAATAGGTAAGTCAGGATTTCTCGTATACCGATTCAAACTTGTAAAACTAGATTCAGAATTACCACCAAATAAGCTCGCGAAAGAGATAGAGTTAATATCATTCCCCGCTGGAAGCGATAACCCAAAAAGAACCATTGCAATGTCTCAGCGGATTATCAGAGACTCTAAGCTCGGGAAAAAAATTAAAAAGTTATATGGCTACAAGTGCCAAGTCTGCTCATTGGAAATAAACACTAATGCCGGCCCCTATGCAGAAGCTGCTCACATTAAGCCTGTTGGCAAACCTCATAACGGCCCCGATAGACCTGAGAACCTATTATGCCTCTGCCCTAATCACCATTTAATGCTCGATAAAGGTGTGTACATGATTGATGACGATTTATCTTTAATTGGTATTGAGGGGAAATTAACAAAGCACTCGGACCACGATATTTCAATAGACCACATTCGATACCACCGTTTAATGTTCAATTAGCTAATTGCGTGTTGAAGAGCGTAACTAATTTATTAAGTTGGTCAAACTTTGGTCAAACTCATCTGAAATTTGGTCAAAAAATCGTGTATAAATATAACTTAGTCGGCGCAACTTAAATTAGCTAACCTACAGCTAGAGCCGTTGTTATTATTGATTTTTCTAGGTTTGGATTTGGCCTGCCCAGCACGATTCGAACGTGCGACCTACGCCTTAGAAGGGCGGTGCTCTATCCAACTGAGCTATGGGCAGTCTTTGAAATTAATTACGATTATAGCGGAGGTCTTGCTTCTAT